>Ga0209541_10002951_pt1 | contig 31709 bp, 51 predicted proteins | sample RifCSPlowO2_01_FD_184027 | JGI IMG/M metagenome (GOLD analysis project Ga0209541, IMG submission 184027) | Groundwater microbial communities from Rifle, Colorado - Rifle CSP2_plank lowO2_0.1 (SPAdes) (version 2) | ecosystem: Environmental > Aquatic > Deep subsurface > Groundwater | place... | reverse complement strand
CCACCCACACCCCAATCGTTTTGGGAGAAACTATTCGCTTACTTTCCGTCGATGATTGCCTGGGCTTTCTGCTTGAATTCCTCGTGCAAGGCCTTCAAGGCAGCCTTTTGCTCGTCCGACAGGTTCGCCATCCGGCCCTTGAACACGCCGTGCCCTCCGAAGCCAAAGCCGTGGCCAAACCGGTTCATGGGCTTTTCCGGGAACGCCAAGCCATTGTCTTCAAAGAACTTTTGGACGGCGGCATGGATTTCTTCCCGGTCCGCGCCCTTTTCCTTCAAAGCTGTTACCTGTTCCTTCAATTGCGCGTGCTGGGCTTCCGTTAACTGGCTGCCCCACCAGCCTTTTCCATGGTGCCAACCCGTTTTGTCGGCGGCCTGGCCTGTGGCCGGCGCTGCCGTGGTCGCGGCAAACGCGACGGCCACCAAGGCCACCAATGCGATTCCAACCAATGCCAATCCCTTCTTGTTCATGCTTTTGACCTCCAACTGGATTGAACCCCCAAGAACCTGCGCTGCAACCCTTAATAGGCGTTGCCTGAAACGATTTGAAACCGCGGGCAGCCAAAAACCCGGCTCGTTTCAGGGTTCCCGAAACCGGGTTGAAACCGGTTTCCCCTGGGCCGTTCTTTTGGGCGCATCCTTTTATACTCCAAGCCCCCCAGTTTTTTCCATGACCAGTCGTAGGGCGCTCCCCCCAAGCCTGGCAGCAGCCAACCGCGTGCACTGGCAGAGTGCCCGGCGACCCGGCCTCTCCCAGGCCGAGCGCCAAGCCCTTTACGTGCAACGCCAACGCCATTTGGAAGCCCTGGCCCGCAGCTCATTCTACCACAAGCTGCTGGACCCCGCCCGGCAGAGGTCTTTCACGGTTTCAGCCGGGGGAAGAAGCCATGCCTTCACCTTGTTGGGGCGCGGCCTGAGCATGACGCGCTTTCAGCGGCCCGTGGTGGTTGTGCTGGACTCCCTGGGCAGCGGCATCCTGTTCTACAAGAGCACGGGCATGAACTCCGGTATGCCGGGCAAGTGGCTGCCCTTCCGCTCCATTGTGATGACGCACGTCCGCGCAGGCCACGGCGTCGAGCCCTGGTACGAGAAATTCAGGGAACACGAGCAAGTCCGAAGCGTTCACGGCGGCTTATACGACCGGTTAAGCGATGCAATCAGGGCACGCGAGGCCGGCATCGAATTCCTGGAGACCTCGGACCTGGACCTCGTGGCCTCCATTGCCGAAAACCTGGGCGTCCCCGGCAAGTAGCAGCCACCGGTTCAACGGGGTTCACGCGTCGCCCAAGGCTTTTTTCACGCGGGCCACCATCTCGGTGTTGCTGCAGGGCTTCTGGATGTAGTCCGTCAAGCCGTCCTTGATGAGGTCGGCCAGCATCTTGTCGTTGATTTTCACGACCGTCAGGAACACGACCAGCATCTTGGGCTGCTCTTTCTTGACCTTTTTGAGGACTTCCCAGCCCGACATCTTGGGCATCATGATGTCCAACAAAATAAGGTCGGCCTTCTGCTTTTTGAGGAAGGCCAGGCAGTCCACCCCGGACTCCACGCTTTCCACCTTATACCCCTCGCGTTCCATCACGACTTTGACGAGTGCCAGGACGTCCGGTTCGTCGTCGACGTGGAGAATGGTTTTCGTCATGCGAATTCCCAGAGTATTACGTTTAACCCCAATATAAGCTTTATCCCGCCCTCACTTTCGGCTGCCGGTGTGCTTTACCGGCACCTCGAATGAGAACGTGCTGCCCGCGCCTGGCTTTGATTCCACCCATATTTTTCCGTTGTGGCGTTCCACGATGCGCTTGCAGATGTCCAAGCCCAACCCGGTTCCGCCGAACTGCCGCGTGGCCGAGGAGTCCACCTGGTAGAACTTCTGGAACAAGTGGGGCAAGTGCCTGGCCTCGATGCCGATGCCCGTGTCCACGACCTGCACCAGGGCCTTTCCCTTGCCGGCCGAGATTTTAACCGTTACCCGCCCGTTTTCGGGCGTGAACTTGACCGCGTTCTGCACCAGGTTCTCCAACACCTTCCCGGTCAATGGCGCATCCACTTCGGCTTGGGGGAGGTCGGCCGGTGCCTCCAAGCCCAACTGGATTTTCTTGCCTTCCGCCAGGGCCTTCGCGCCTTCGAAGGCCTTGCCCGCCACTTCGCGTAAGTCCGCGGCCTGGAACTCGAATTCGAGTTTGCCGGACTCGAGCTTGGAGACCAGGAGGATGTCGTCAATCAGGTTCTTGAGGCGTCGGGCATTCCTTCGCACGATTTCAAGGCTCTTTTGCTTGATTTCCGGGTCCAGGGTCTCGTCGGCCCAGATGTCGATGTAGCCCATGATGGGCACCAAGGGGGTTTTCAGTTCGTGGCTGACCACGTCCAGGAACTCGTCGCGCAACTTGTCGGCCTGCCGGAGCCTGGCCAACTCTGCCTCGAGTGCCTTCAGCCTCGCGTGCAACCCGGTCGCAGGCCGTGCATGTAGCCCCTTTGCCTTGGCGGTTTTTCCCGGTTTTCCGGTCTTACCCATTCCCAGTCACCTCCAAGATTATCGAAGAACCCTTATTTATGCCTTTTGCCCGGCGCCTTCGGAAGCCACGTAACCTCGACGTCGTCCGCGCGTTGCCTGGGCTGGATAACGGTTTGGGCCAGGGTTTGTCTCGCGCCCGCCCGGTGTTCCAGGAGCCCCTGCCAGGCAATCATGGCCCCATTGTCCACGCAGACTTCCACGGGCGGCACGAACATCTCGACTTCCCGTGCCCCGCACATCTCACCCAGCATCTTGCGCAAGGCTTTCGAGGCCGCGACCCCCCCGGCCAGCAGCAACTCCTTTTTCTCGGTGTGCGCCAGCGCCCTTTCCGTGACCTCGGTCAGCATCGCAAAGGCGGTGTGCATGACCGAGTAGGCCAGGTCCACGGCCTCGGCTTTTCCGACCAAGCCCTCGGCCGCGGTCTGCAACCCGGAGAAGTGGAGGTCCATGCCCTTCACCGAGTAAGGCAATTCCACGAACCGCTTGGCCTGGAAATACATTTCATCGATTTTGGGTCCGGCCGGAAACCCCAGGCCCATGGCCCGTCCAAACCCGTCCAGCAGATTCCCCACTCCAATGTCCAGCGTTTCCCCGTACACCCGGTAGCGGCCTGACTCGAACCCGAGAATCTGCGTGTTCGCGCCCGAAAAATAAACCATGAGGGGATTCTTGCAGCCGGTCAACGCGCGTCCGATTTCGATGTGGGCCACGCAGTGGTTGACGCCCAACAGCGGCTTCCGGTGCCTCAGCGCAAGGCCGCGCGCCGCCACCGCGCCCACCCTCAAAGACTGGCCAATGCCCGGTCCCCGCGAGAACGCAATCAGGTCCAGTTCCCTGGGGGATAGGCCGGCTTTTTCCAGCGCGCGGTTCAAGACCTCGGGCGCGACCCGGAAGTGGTGGTCAGCCATCTCGCGGGGAATCAAGCCGCCCTCCACGGTGGTTAGGGTGTGCTTTTCGTTGGCAAGGATTTTTGCGTGTTCGTCCACGATGCCCACGCCAAAGGTGTGGGCCGTGCTTTCCATTCCCAAGCAAATCATGCGCATCCCCAATTATGTAGCGGTTGGGCCGCTGGCCAGCCGAAACCCCGTAAACCAACCGTTAATGTGCTTCCAAGGGCTTTTAAAACCAAAACAAGGCCTTCAGGATAATCAAATTGTAGCCCACGTGTGCGAAAATATTGGGGTATAGGCTCTTGTTGGCGTCATAGGCCCTCGCGAGCACGACCCCCAAGGCAAAGGCCCCAACGACCTCGGCCAGGGAACCGTAAAACACGTGGGCCAAGGCAAAGACCCCACTGGAGGCCAGGGAACCGAATTTCTTGGCCAAAAAACCCCGGAAGAAGACCTCTTCGGCAACCACCCGGACGCTCAACAAATAGTAGAGGAACCAGGGCGTTGCCCGTTCTACTCTCTCGACTTCCACGGCCACCTTGTCCAAGTCATTCAAGTGGAGGAAGGCCAGCGCCAGCGACAAGGCCAGGGACACCAACACCAGCGCCAAAAACAGGGTCACGGTCTGTTTTGCTTTCGCGGCAAACCCCTTGGGCTCGAGGCCCAACTCCTTCAAGGGATTCAATCCCCTGCCGGCATAATAGGCGGCGGGAAAAAACGCGAAAGAAAAATCGAGCAGGAAGCTGGAGAGAATCCGTTCCCCCCCCTCAGACCTTCCTGAATTCCGTGTAACTGCATTTCCCGCACGCGAACCGGTCCTTGTGCGCGGCCATGAATATGCCGCCACCGCACTTGGGGCAGCTCCTCGTCTTCCTTGAAAGGCTCTCGCCCTTCACTTCATACAATGTCGCCTTCAGCTTTTTACCCGGTTCTTCCTTTGCTTTTGCTGCTGCCTTTTCCGCCATCCCATTCACCTTCAGTCATTCCTCGTGCTTCGGCACCTATTTCTTGGCTTTCGCCTCGGCTTTCGGCGCCTCTTCTTTCTTTTCCTTGGCTTCCTTGATGCCGAGGTTCCGGTTCACGATGTACTTCAACTCGGTCCGCTTCATTTGCTCCGCGTCCTGGTACGCGATGGCCTCGCCGCCCACTTCCTTGGAGCCGAACCGCTGCCTCACCGCGCGCACCACGACTGCGTCTTCCTTTGCGTTCAGGAGAGCGGCCAGCCTGGCCCTGAGCTCCTTCTTGGAGGGCGTGGTCTCAACGCCTTCCACCCGGAAAACGACTTCCTCCCGCTGCAGCAAGGGGTTCTTCTCCCTGCTCACAATCTCGACTTCCATTTCATTCACCTCATGAACGCCATACAAACGCTGTTAGCCTGCCTTCACCGGCTCAACCGCAGGGCATGCTTGCCAATGGTGGTTAACCCCATCTTTTGGGCGATGCTCGACTGCTCCGGGTTGATGATGACGACATAGCCCCGCCAAAAAGTCGTGAAACTCGTGCTCCCACAGACCGGGCACTTGTCGCCTTCCTCGATGACTTTCCTGCACTGCCTGCACGCCTTTCCCTTGCTTGCCATTCCAATCTGCTCCTTTCCTTTTTTTCCTGCCGCTTACGCGGCCTTCTCCTTCGCCTTTTCTTCTTTCCTTGTCTCCTTGGTCTCCCGCTTCTTGGTGGGCCCAGCCTTGACCCATTCCTCTTTTCCCAGGCCGTCCTGCCGCATCGTCAAACCGATTTTCGACGCGGAAAGCGAGCCCTTCAAGCTCACCGTGACAATCCGCGCCGTGACGTTGTCGCCCTTCAACAGCTTCCGAGCCGACTCCTTTCCAACGAAGCCCGGGAGCTTCGCGTCATAATTGATGTAGTCATCCATGATCTGGCTGACGTGAATCAGCCCCTCGATGGGGCCAATCCGCGCAAACGCACCGAACTCCGTCACTTCCGTGACATAGCCGTCCACGACCTCGTGGACTTCCGGCTTGTACACCAGCAACTTCATGACCGCCGTATAATAGGCCGCGCCATCCCCTGGCACGACCCTTCCCTCTCCCGTGCTCTCGATTTCCGGGACCACGACCACCAAGCCAAGATCCTCGTCCATCAAGCCCTCATACTCCTTTTGAACGAGCTTCAAAACCGTTTTCTTGAGGTCCGCCCCGAACTCCGCCGGAGGCACCCTAACCGTGTCCGTGACCGTATACATCGAGTACATTCGTTACACCCCTTCACCAATGGCTTCCACCAATTTGTTTTGCCTAATGAATATAATCCTTTCCTTGAGCCTCGCCTTCAAGGCCCGGTCATTGGTCGCCACCCAGCAGCCATCCAACGCCAGCCCAACCAGGGCATCGTCGGCGTTTGCCGCGTTGACCCCAATAACCTTGACCTCATTCGCCTTCAACTCCATTTCCGCGAGGTTCACGAGTTTTTCCATGGTTTTCCCCTTTCTCCGGAGCAATCCAAGCTCCCGTTCCACCTGCGCGGGAACAACGAACTCCACCCGGCCCAACAGCCGGCGGATTTCCCTGCAGGCGTTTACCTTCTGTTTCACCGTCCACACCAGGAAATTGGTGTCCAGCGCCACCCTCACCGTTTTCACGGTTTCATTGGGCGACGCCGTAGGCGACCAACCTCCACCGCTGCTGCTCCATCTTGCTGATGGCGACCTTCTGCCCCTTTTCCACGACAATCGGCATCTTCAACGCCAATTCCACCAGGTTCTTGTGCTTTTTCGCGACGTTCCCCACCATGGTCATCGTTCCAACCGTTATCACGAGCAACTCGTTCGGCAGGATGTCGGTTGTCTTCTCGCCCACCAGCCGCTGCAACAAATGCACGTCCAGTTTCACGCTGTTCACGGGCGCGGGAAGCGTTCCAGGCTTTGCGATGACCTGGCCCCGCATCTGGTCGCTCCGCGTCAGGCCGGGGTCCAGGTTCGTGCCCAAGGCAATCAAGCCGCCCGGCCGCGCGGATTCCAGCAAGCCGTTCGCGACATCGATTTCTATTACCTTCGTCACGATGCTCTTCCCGTTGATGCCCGGGCTAATCTCAATCGAGTCGCCTTTCTTCACGGTTCCCTGCACGATGGAGCCGCCCAGCACGCCGCCCTTCATTTCCTCCGGGGAAATCCCCGGCTTGTTGACGTCGAAACTCCGCGCCGCGTACATCTTCAAGTCGAGTTTTTCGTCGAACTTCGGCGAAGGAATGTGTTCCTCGATGGCCTCAATCAGCAAGTCGATGTTGGTGTTGAAGTGAGCCGCCGTCGGAATGATGGGCGCGTTCTCGTAGCCGAACTCCTTCAAGAACTTCCTTATCTGGGCCTGGTTCTCCAACGCCTTTTCCTTGTCCACCAGGTCAATCTTGTTCTGCGCGACGACCACGTTCTTCGTGCCCGACACGCTCAACGCCATCAGATGTTCCGCGGTCCGCGGCTGCGGCACGAACTCGTTGGCCGCGATGACCAGGATCGCGCCATGCATCAGCGCGGCGCCGCTCAACATGGTGGTCATCAGGGTTTCATGGCCCGGCGCGTCGATGAAGCTCACTTTCCGCAGCACCTTCGTCTTCCCCCCGCACACCCCACACGTTGCCTGCGTGGCATAGGCTTCCGAGCCCTTGCATTTCTCGCACTTCCGGAAAACCGCGTCCGCGTACCCCAACCGGATGGAGATGCCCTTCTTGAGCTCCTCGGAGTGGGTGTCCGTCCACTTCCCGGTCAAGGCCTTGGTCAAGGAGGTCTTGCCGTGGTCCACGTGCCCAATGAGGCCGAGGTTCACCTCGGCCTGTGTCTCGGCTCTTGCCTCGACCCCTGCCTCCGGCTCGCGCTTGTGGGCAGCCTCGTCCTTTGGCTTCGGCGACTCAGCCCTTGCCTTCTTCGCGGTTTCGGTTTTCTTCATCTGATTCCTTTCCCTGTTCCGTTCGCCTTTGCTCAGTGCTTGGGTTTCTTGATGCCGCCCTCGCCGGCCTCCCGCTCCTTCAGCACCTCTTCCTTTGACCGCTCCACGTTCGCCATGGACTTGGCGATGAGTTCTTCCTTGGCCGACAACGCCTTTTCCTCGACCTTCACCTTGGGCATGAACTCCTCGAACGGCTTTGAACCGTGCTTCTTGACGGCCAGGTTCACCTGGGACGTTTCATTCGTGATGAGGTTGCCCCGGAACGCAATGCGCTGCCTCAACCCCTTCTTCTTGTCCAGCGTAACGAAAATCCTTCGCCTCGCCGCACCCTCCAGGTCCGGCTTGATGGGAAAGCCTTCCTTGTCGCTTCCCCCGGTGATGACCGCCGTATAGCCTTCGAAGCCCAGCGAGTCGAGGCTCACCTCTTCGCCGACCTTGTGGTTCAAGAAAAGGGCCGCGTCCTCCGCCTTGTGCGAAAACGCTTTCCCCGACTTTGGATCCGATATCACGATATTCAACTCATTCACCTCGCATTAAACGCTCCTAAACCCTTACGCTTCTTCCTTGCCCTCCAACCCCATGATTTCCGATACGAGTTCCAGCTCGGGCTGGCTCAAGACGGAACCCAGTTCAAGCAGTTCATGGAACTGCTTCCTCGGAATAACCGTGAACAACTCGTCTTTCTCGGAGAGGTTCCTGCCCATGGTGGCGCCCTCAATCGAGACCGCGACCTCCATGCCCTCCCGGGCCTCGCTCAAGGGCTTGCCCTCCAACTGGATGGCCGCGATTCGCCCAATCCGCTCCCCTTTCCCGTTCATGACGTCCACGTTGGCCCGGAGCCTGCCCGCCAACACCCTCACTCCCACCACTGCCGGCTTCGCGTTCCGGAACACGTGGTCGGGTAACAGCTTGACGCGGGCCGGCAAGACCAGGCGCTCCAGCTTTTCCTCGAGTGACTTGTTCTTCTGCTCGGCCTGCCACCTGTCATAGTCTTCCAGCAGCCGGTACACGACGTCGCCCTGGAAAATGGTCACGCCGCGCTTCCCGGCTTCTTCGAGGGCATCGGGCTTGGCCCCGGTGTGGAACGCGAAAATCACGCCCTTCAAGGGCTCCTTTTCCTTGATGCCTTCCATCTCAATCACGTCGCGGCGCGAAATCTCGCCCACGTCGGCCTTCCGGATGCGGATGCCCTTGTCCTGCAACAACTTGATCAACGCCTCCAATGCGCCCAGGGTGTCGGCGCGTGCAATGGGCCCCAGGGAATCCGACTCGATCTTGACGTGCTGGATTTCGTCGGCCACTTCCTTCTCCTCGCGGCCATCCGTCTTCACGCGCAACGGCGAACCCGCCAAGGCCAGGTCCAGGCCCGGTGCCGCGATTTTCACTCCCGCCGCGGCGTGCACGAAGGCAACGCTCTTGAACTTCTCTTGGGGCGCCCTTATTTCGTCCAAGGGCTTGGGCTCGAGCAGGGCCCGCACCTTGGCGGTAATCACGCCCTCCTTGCCGCCCAACACGATTTCATCGCCCACCCTAATCGTTCCATCGTAGAGGATGACGTCCACGGTCTTGCCCAGGCCCCGCTCCTCCTTGACTTCGAGGATGGTGCCCTTGCCCGGGCCCTCCACGTGGATGCTGAGCTCGTTTTCCATGAACTTCTGGCTCAACCCGGCCAGGAACATCAGCACCTCGGGGAGGCCCTCGCCGCTCTTCGCGCACACCGGGACAATCGGCACTTCCTTGGTGAACTCGCGGATGCGGTCAAAGCGCTCGCTGCGGAAGCCGTGCGCGTGCAGTTGCCCGACGATCTCGTACACCTTGCGGTCCAATTCCTCGACGACGTCCGCACTCTGCTCCTTCACGTTGTTCGAAAACGATTCCCGCTTCGTCTGCCAGCCCCGGATGGCGTCAATCTTGTTGGCCACGCAGACAAAGGGAACCTTGAACGAGCGCAGGATGTCAATCGCTTCCACCGTCTGCTTTTCCAGGCCCCGGTTGACGTCAATGACCACCACGGCAAGGTCCGCGATGCTGCCCCCGCGCTTCCGCAGGTTGCTGAAAGCCTCATGCCCCGGCGTGTCAATGAACAACAGGCCCGGCAACGTGATGTGGAACCCATATCTTTCCAGGAGGCCGCCCGCGATTCTCCGCACGACTTCAATCGGTACTTCCGTGGCCCCGATGTGCTGGGTGATGCCGCCAGCCTCTTTTTCCGCGATGGCCGTTCCCCTGATCGTGTCCAGCAACTTGGTCTTGCCCGCGTCCACGTGGCCCAACACCGTGATAATGGGTTTACGGATTTGTTTTTCCATTGCCACCACAACCGTTGCCTGCACGCCCAGCAAACCCCCTCAATGCAATCCCGTGGAACCGAAACCCGACTCGTTGCGCGTCGTGGCCTCCAGTTCGCTTACTTCGGTTACCTCGGCTTGTTCCACGCGCGCCAGCACGAGTTGCGCGATTTTCTTCCCCTTTTCGGCCTTGAACGGGCGCTCCCCGTGGTTGATGACAATGACCCCTATCTCGCCGCGGTAGCCCGCGTCAATCGTGCCCGGCGCGTTCAACACCGTGATGCCTTCCTTCAAGGCCAGGCCGCTCTTCGGCCGCACCTGGGCCTCGAAGCCCTTTGGCACCGCAATCTTCAAGCCGGTGGGCACGAGCCTGCGCTGGCCCGGCTTTATTTCACAGGACTCCGTGGCATACAAGTCCAGGCCGGAATCGCCTTCGTGCTCGTAGGCAGGCAGCCTTGCGTCCGCGGAAACCCTTTTCACGAGCAGTTTGATTCCCATCGCCTTCCAGTAGCCTTCACGCCTTCTTCTCTTCTTCCGAGTACAACCAGTCCAGGCTCATCAACGGATAGGCATGCAACTCGCTTTCCTTGAAGAACCGCTTGATTTCCTTTTCGGCTTCTTCCTTGGACCCCGAGGCATGGATGAGGTTCTGCTGGTGGCTCATCGAAAAATCCCCTCGAATGCTGCCCATGTCCGCCTTTCTCCCCGAGGTAGCGCCCACCATCTTGCGCACGACTTCCACGGCCTCCACCCCTTCCAAGGCGATGACCACGCAGGGAATCGAGGCCATGTATTTCACGAGGCCCTGGAAGAACGGCTTGTCCTTGTGGTGCGCGTAGTGCTCTTCCAGTTTGGTGGGCGCCAGGCGCTCCATCTTGAGGCCAATGACCCTGAACCCCTTGTTCTCAAAGCGCTTGAGGATTTCCCCCATGAGGCCGCGGTTGACGGCATCCGGCTTCAGGATGACACAGGTCCGTTCCATCACGCCTCGACCTCCTTCGCCTTCTTCTCCTCTTTCAGGACGTCCCGGTCGGCTCCCTTCAAGGCCTTGCCCCGGTCGTGGGACACCTTGATCTGGTGGTATCTACTCGTCCACTTGGTCTTGCGCCGGCTCCGGCCCAGCTTCAACGCGTTTTTCTCGCATTTCTTGGCGCAGAAGTGGAACACCGTGGCATCCTTTTTCACGTACATGAAGCCGGTGCCCTTCTGAATTTCCCTTCCACAAAACGAACACGTCGACATTTTTTCACCCGTGCACTTACCTTGCCCTGATTTCCTTGGCCTCGCGCTCGGTGTTCAAGAGGATCACGACATCGCCTTTCTTGATGTTTCCCTTGACGTTCCGCCGCTTGACCCGGCCCTTTTCCGGGCCGTCCAGAATCTTGCACAGCACCTGGATGATTTCGCCGTAGACTCCCGTGCGCTGCACGATTTCCACGACTTCCGCGGGGGTTCCCCTTTCAGTTGCCATGTGCCTTCACCTACTTCCTCAACTCGCTGAGTTTCTTGACGACGTCATCCAATTCCTTCTTGGCGTCGCCTTCCTCGGCGATTGCAACGGCCGTGGTCGAGACGCCGATGCCGGACTTCTCGCCGAGCTCCTTGCGCGTCGGCACAAAGCCGAACGGCACGTTTTTCTCCGCGCACAACAACGGCAAATGCATCATGATTTCAGGGGGAGAAACGTCTTCCGCCATCACCACGAGCTTGGCCTTCTGGCGCTCAATGGCCTTCGTGACCTCGTTGCTGCCAATCCGGAGCTTGCCGCCCTTCCTCGCCTTTTCCACGAGGCCGAGGCAACGCTCTGCCAGTTCCTTTGGAACGCTGAACTTAACGTATTCTGCCATCAACGCACACCTCCAGTTTCACAGCCCATTCAGGCAAGCACTCCCTCGCCCTTTCAAGGGCTCGGGACTCGCCCTGCTGGGCTCGCTGTCATAGGCAAAATAGAGCGCCCACCTTTCAGCCGAACGCTTAAAAAACTATTTTGGGTGGGTTGCCCAAAAGGGCCAAAACCACATAGTATAACCCCCACGGCAAGGCTTTTAAAGGTCTCGGTGAAGCCTTTCAAACCCCTCTGGGCCTTCGGCCAAAAGGACGGGCAAAAGCCATTTATAGGTCTGCGCCCCTATTCTATTGCATGCTTAAAGCGATTCGAAGGGCTGGACAAACCCTTTGGTCTGCCGGGAAGCGGGTGGCCTGGAAAGCCTACACCGGCCTCGGTGGAAGGGACCGGCGGAAGCACTTGGAGGTCCGCCGCACCAATTTCCATCCCATGGAAGAATCAGGCCAACATGGCCGCCTCATGCCAGGGCAGGTTGTTGCCCTGGAAGCAGGCCCGAAACGTTATGCCTTGCAGCAATCCTATCCAAGGGCTTTCCTTGCTTCCAAGCCAAGCAAGGACCCCAACCTCGAACTGATTGGCGTGGCCACCATTCCACGAAAAATAAGGAAAAGCGGTTCCCGGGCCGCTGAGGAGCCATTTCCGCCTTCCAGGGAACTAACCGAATGGGACGTGCCCGAAGAATTCCGGGAATTGTTTCGCGCGTTTGCCACCGAATTGGGTGGCTTGGCGCAAATCCAGGCCTTTGGCCCGGCAAGTTCTTTCCGCATGCCGCAAGTAAAAGGGCCCGTGCGAAGGATTTACTACTACGTTGACCGCCGCCGTGACTAGAAAAACGGGAAAACCCCCAGACCCGCAACCTTTTTAAGAAGCACCTGGTATTACTTAGTGATATGGAGCACGTGAGCATTAAACTGGATTCGGCCATCGCCAGGCAGATTGAGCGGGCTCTGGGCGAATTCAATTATACCACGAAAACGGAGTTCATCCGGGACGCCATCCGGGGCAAGCTGAAGGAATTGGACGGGGAGCGCCGGAAGGCGAAGGCCGAGCGGGCCCTGTTGGCCGCCTACGGCTCGCTGAAGGGCCAGAGCAAGGCGAAGACGGACGAGGAATGGCGCGCGCTGAAGCTTAAGGCATGGGATGAGTTCAATCGGAGGCGGGAACAACAAACTAATCGAAAATGATTTCCTCCGGTTTCCTGACTTCCACCACGTCCCGCAGGCATTCAAAGCCGTGGTCTCTCGCCACCAGCACCGCACCGTTGTCCCGCGCGACGATGGCGTGCGTGAGGTCGGATTCATGGGATTCTGTCCGCGTCTGCGCCAGCTCTCTTGCTTCGGCCCGTTGCTCGTCCGAAATCTCGACTCGAATCAGCGCTTCTTCGAAGGCGGAAAACGCTTGCTGGATTCGTTCCATGGAATAACCTTGCCGTAATTCGTCTACGGTTAGATCGGAATAAAGGATTTTATGTCCTCGTGCCAGGCAGGCCTGGATAAAGCTGAACGCCAATTCCCCCAGTGGCCGGATATTGTCCCTTCGGTCGCCAAGGTAATCCCACCAGATGGAAGTATCCAAGTAAAACCGTTTCGCCACGCCTAAACAAGCACCCAAAAGCCTTAACTAATTTTCGTCGATTGACGAATATTCTGGTATCGGGCTCACTCGTGCGTGAACCAAACATTAGTCAGGCTCTTTCCCTGTTCGTCCACGCGGACGAAACCGAACTTGTCAAAGTAGGCGCGCTCGCCGGGCTTCTTCCAGGCCAGCCGCGATTCTGCGACGCCGTGCCTGACCGAGGCATCGGCCATCTTGACCGCGACGGCCGTGGCCCCGCCGTCCACTAGCCAGTTCAAGCCCACGATTTTCGGGTCCACGCCGCCGGCCACGGCTTCGCCTGCCGCTTTTTTTCCGTCAAACGAGGCCAGTTTGACGTTGAACGCGTTCTTGAGCCTGAATACCGCGCCGGGCTTGAGTTTGCCCAGGGGCTTTCCCGCCACCCAGAACTTCTGCGCCCCTGCGGCCAGCGTCGCTTTTTCGGCCCCGCCCACAGGCGCGTTCTTCACGGTCAACTCCACGGGCTCCGCAACGAACGTCATCCGCTCGCTTTCCGCTTCGATGTACTTCTTGTTGTAGTCGATGAGCTTGCTCATGGAAATCGTGGCGTCGTTGGGGGCCACGCCCACTTCCATCAGCACGTCCTTCAACGCGCGCGCGTCGAACCCGCGCCGCCGCAGGGCGCGGATGGTGCCCAGGCGCGGATCCTCCCATCCCTCAAACCTTCCCTCCTCGATGCCCTTCTTGATGTCGCTCTTGGACAGGATGATGCCCTCGAGCTTGAGCCGGCCCGTGTGAAAGGCGTGGGGGAACCTCCACCCAAAGTAATCGTAGAGGAACCGCTGTTTGGTCACGTTCTGGGAGTGCTCCTGGCCCCGGATAATCAGCGTTACCCCCATTTCGTGGTCGTCCACGCTGTTCTGGAACATGAAGCTCGGCCACACGTGCACCTTCTTCTTCATCCGGTTGTGCTCGGGTTCGTCCACGCACCGGGCCAGCCACCAGTCGCGCACGCTGGGGTCCGGGTGGTTGAGGTCGGTCTTCAACCGCAAAACGTACTCGCCTTCCTTGGCCTCGTTGGACACCATTTTCTCGAATATCCGCAGGGTTTCCGCCGGCTTTTGCGCCCGGCACGGGCACGCCGTCTTCTCCTCAATCAGCTTCCGCCAGGCCCCGCTCTCGCAGTTGCAGGCATAGGCTTTTCCCCTGTCGATGAGCTTTCGCAGGTAATCATAGTACAAGTCGAACCGTTGGCTGGCCCAGAAGACTTCGTCGGGCACGCATTCCAGCCACTTCAAGTCCTCCAGGAAAAGCCGTTCCGCGTTCTCGATGGGTTTCTTGATTTTCGCGTCGGTGTCCTCGAACCGCAAAATGAATCGGCCGCCGTATTTCTTGGCGTAGGCGTAGGACATGTAGGCTGCCCGCAGGTTTCCCAGGTGGAAGGGCCCGTTGGGGTTCGGCGCGAACCGGGTCACCACGGACTCCGCGTTCGGGCCCTCTGCCCACTCGAGGCTGAGCAGCCCGATTTCCTTCTGCTTGGGCCTGAGCTCCCATCCTTCTTGGTCGAACCGGTCGAACTCGGCTTTCAGCTTGGCCGCCGGCAAGGCGTTTGCTTCCTTGACCGCGGCCTGGACGTCTTTCACGAGGTCCTTAACGTCCTTGTCCGGGTAGAGGGCCTTGGCCTTCCCGATGACGGCCCCCGCATCCGCTTTTCCGCCGTGCTGGAACGCGTTCTTGACCGCGTACCGGTAGGCATCCTCTCGTACGCCCATGAAATAGAAGGGGCTACTAGGGTTTTTAAAGGGTTTTAGCCCCTGAACCGGGGTTAGGGGTTTCACGCCCGAAATCGTCAGTGCTTGGGCTGTGTGGCCTTGCTCCAGCACGCGTCAAAGTAGTGGTTCAAGGCGGTTGCCATGGGCTTGTTGTTGTTCCAAATCGTGAAATGGTATTCCGGCCGGTCCTGGGCGAAGTCCGAGAGGGCGAGGATGACCTTTTTCCCGTCAATCAGGTAAGCGTGCATGCCGTGCTCGAGTTCCCGCAGGTCGACTCCTGCTTCCGAGTACTCCTTGGCCAGCTTCCGCACTTCGTTCGGGATTTTGCTGATGAGCTTCACTTTCACGTTCTTCTTGGCCGCGTTCTTGATGGCATCGCGCAGGTGCGCGTGCTCCCGGTCCAGGCCCGTGAACGCGACCACTTGTTCCTTGGCCTGGTCGATTTCCTGGGCAAGAATCCGCATGAAGTCAAACTTGTCCTTGACCTTCATGACTCTCTCGCTTGCCTCGTCCCCTCCATTGGTGATGGAGAGCAGTTCCTTGACCTGGTTGGCTTTTTGCTCGAGTTCGCTGATTTCAGACTTTTTCTGGGAGATTAGTTCGCCGAACACGGTTTCCGCGTCCACGACGCGGTACTTCTTCGGCCGCCCATAGATTTCAATCACGAGCTTCCGCTTGGTCAGCCGGTCCAGCACGTCGTAGACCCTGGTCTTCGGCACTTGTGCAATCCGCGAGACTTCGGGTGCCTCGCTTTCGCGGAGCTTGAATAGCGCGGTCAAGGTCTTGGCCTCGTATTCCGTGAGCCCAAGCTGTTCCAGCAATGCGTTTACCTCGGCTTCATTCATGCAACCCCAACCTTTGGCGAGGAACCAATAATATATATAGGGCCCTAGGATATATATAAATTTACTGCTTCGAGTGAATAAATAAGCCCATTTTTAGCCTTTCTGGGCCTCTTTTAAGCCATTTAATGGCAGAACAAGCTAGGAGGCCCTTTATTTAACCAAAAAAAGTTAATTGGGGGGGTTTAAGCCAATGGCAGGCAATTCCGGGGCTGGCCTCATCTTTCCATGCTGAACCGGGGCCTGAACTCTCTCGGACCCCGTCGCTCCCTGGGGCCCCCGCGGCCAAGCCTTCCGCCTCGCCCGCGGCCGCCCTTTCCCCCGCCCAAGCCATAGTCTTCTTCTTCGACTTCGCCTTCCTTCATCTTGTACTCGAAGTCTTCCACGCTCTTCGTGAACTCGGCGTCCGAGGAAATGGAGCCATTCGCCTTCAAGAACTCGCGGGCCAGCAACCAATAAGCCAGGGCCAGGGATTTCCTGCCCTTGTTATTGATCGGGATGACCAGGTCCACGTTCTTCGTCGAATTATTCGTCGAACACAAGGCAAGGACCGGAATCCGCACGACCTTCGCTTCCGCAATGGCCTGGTAATCCGGCTCGGGCTCGGTGACGATTACGGCCTTAGCCTCCACGAACCGCTTCGCTGCCGGGTTCGTGAGGGTGCCGGGCACAAACCTTCCGACAATGCAGGTGCCGCCAATGGCTTCCGCGAACGCCTTGGCCGGAGTCTGCCCATACAATTTCCGCGATACCGCGACCACGTTCTTCGCGGGAAACTGCGCCAAGAACCTGGCCGCAATGGCCAGCCGCTGGTCCAGGGTCTCGATGTTCAGCACTTTCAAGCCGTCCTTCCGCACCTTGTAAATGTATTTCCGCATCTCGCCGGACTTGAACTTGGTGCCAATGTGCGCGCCCGTCTTCAAGTACTTTTCCTGCTCCAAGAGCACGGTATTCGAGCCGCTTTCCTGTTCCTCTGCCGCCGTTTCCGTGACTTCAGCCATTCCTTCACCAATCCATTGCTTACGCGTTAAACCGCATGATGTCGTCAATCAATTCCACGTGGGAGAAGAGGGTGCGCCTGCAGCAATACCTTTCCACGCCCAACTCGGTCAAGGCCTTCTCGGGGTTCTCCTTCTTCTCCACCCGCTTCATGAACTCCTCGTACTGCGAGCCAATGACTTTCCCGCAACTGAAACACCTTACCGGTACAATCATGCATTACACCTCGCTTATCTCTTGCTCTTCTGCTTCTTTCTCCTGGCCTTGGGGCCCAACGGCTTCTTGGGTTCCACCCTCCGGGTGTCGTCCACCAGCAGCATCCGGTCATACTTCAGGAAAGCGTTCTTCAACTTGTCGTTCTGCGTGTACTCGACGAGCGCCTTCGCGATGGCCGCACGCGCCGACACCGCCTGGCTCATGAAGCCCCCGCCATGCACGTTGACCTCAATGTCGACCTCGGCGGCCATGGGCCCGGCCAAAACCACGGGCTCCTTTACGAGGCGCTTGACCAGCAATGGCTCAATGAGCTCGGCGTTCCGCTTGTTGATGCGGATGACCCCGGAACCCTTCCGGATGGTGGCCCGCGCAACCGCCTCCTTCTTCTTGGCCTTCACCAGGATGCCCTTCCGCTTGGCCCGCTTCTTCTTCGGCTTGACCTGAACTGCCGGCGAAACCACCTGCGGCTGGGGCCTCGCCTCCACGGGCTTGGCTTCAACCGTTTCCGGCTTCTCCGCCACGGTTTCCTGCTTGACTTCCGCTACCTGCACAACCGTTTCGTCCGCCATTCTTACACCCCGTTCCCGTCGGCCTTCTGCAGGGAGCCAGTAGCCTTCACTCCATACGTCGCGCTAATGTCTTCCACCAGCACGAACTTCGCCGACCGGTTCTTCGCAACCGCGAGGGCCTCGGCCTTCGCGTTGTCCGGGTTCCCCACGAAAACCTTCAACTTCTTGAACGCCTGCTTCCCCGTATCCCGTTTGTAGGGCAGCATGCCCCGCACGGCAAACGAGACAATCCGGTCCGCGTGCCGCTGGAACTTGGGCCCCTTCTTGTAGGGGTTCGCCTTGATGTTGGCGTGGTATCGCCGGAAATACTTTTCCAGGATTTGCACCCGGTTGCCGGTAATCACGGCCTTCTCCGCGTTCACGATTTCAATCAACTCGCCCTTGAGCAGCCGCTGCGCCACTGCGGAAGCCATCCGCCCCAACACCAAGCCGCTCGCGTCAATGACCGTCATAACCATCCAACCCTATCCCACAATCACGCACTCCGATGCCTTGGGCTTTGCCTCCAGCAACTCATTCAAGGACATGGCCCTGCCCTTGGCCGCCCGGATCTTCTCCAAGGCATTCCCCGAAAACGCGAAAGCCGCGACCTCCAGCTTGCCGTCCACCTCTCCCGCCGACAACACCTTGCCAGGCACCACCAGCACCGCGTTCTTGTGCTTCTGCCCCAGCTTCGAGAGCTTCCACAGGTTGACCTGCTTGGCCATGCGCCGCGGCTTGGCCAGCGTCTCCGCTAAGTCAAACCAAAGCCCCTGCTTGGACTTCTTGCCCATCTTCTCCAAGGCCACAATCAATTTCCTCGTTGCATCCTTGGTTGGACCCGTTGCTTTCATTGTTTTATCACCGTTATTTTTGAGTCCCGGTGGGACATTTTTTCACCATCATTTCCGTATTCTTTTTCCACGCCGACTCCTCGCTTAATGCAGGGGAAGGGATTCGAACCCTCGAAGGCACTAAGCCACAGGATTTCCTATGCGCCATTGAAACCATTTTTCATTTTCAACAATTACCGCATCTTAAGTCCTGCCCCTTTGGCCGCTCGGGAACCCCTGCAACTGCCGAAGCGTCAGTTGACACCGCATACGTCGTCCCGTTTCGCCTGAGAGGCTCAACGGGACATAAATATGCCGTCAACCGTTCCCGCCGCATTACCATTGCATGAAAGGGCTTTAATTGCTTGCCATTCCTCCTATAACTCCTTCACCTGCTTCTTGAACTCCTTGGTCTTCTCCGCCAAGGCATCCAGGGCGGCTTCCACTATTTCCTTGGCTTCCAGGCCGCCAAACGACTCCAGGTTCAACACGTAAGCGTTCTCGTCGTACTCGATTTCCACCGCGCCCGGGGGGGCGATGTCCCTCGCCTTGGACACCAGGTCCAGGTTGAGGCTCGAGGAATCCTTGACGGTAAGCTTTCCCGCCTTCAACTCGAACTGGCCCGGAGCCGCGTCCAACAACTTGTTCGGGTTGTCGATGTGCTTCATGTCAAACGAGACCTTGGCCAGTTGCGAGTAACCAACGATGCCGGGCTGCCACTTGACGTGTTCCTTCCCGAACCCCATGACGGCATCCATTTCAATCTTGACCTTCTGGCCCTTCGCCAGCTTCACCAACGGGATGTGCTTGTCCACGACTTCCACCTTCGGGTCGGTGGACTGCACGTCCCTCGAATAAACGGTGGCCGGGCCCTCCTTTTCAAGCATCATGATCACTTTTTCGCCGGCCTTGTACGCCTTGAGGTCCGTCTTCAACGGCAGCATGCCCAGCCTATGCGCCAGCATCTCGTCAAACATGACCGAAGAATTCTCGTAAATCCGCACGTCCTCCACCGCGAACACCGGCACGGAGTTCATGATGGCCCGCCGCACGCCGTTCATGAAAGTGGCATCCACGCCCTTCACCAGCAACTGCACGGAATTCCCCTTTTCAGCCAGCTTCTTGACATCCATGTTCACACGCTCCAAGGCCTCACTTCTTGCTCCGGTGCTTCTTTTTCTTCCTGCAACCATCATGCGGCAACGGCGTCACGTTCTCAATGGACCGGATCCTCAACCCGTTCCTCGTCAGCGAGCGGATGGCGGCCTCGGCTCCCGCGCCCGGCGCCTTGGGCTTGATGCCGCCCTGGCCCCGCACCCGCACATGGACATCCGTTATGTCCTTTTCCCGGGCCTTGCCCGCCACTACCTCCGCGACCTTCATGGCCGCGTAAGGCGTTCCCTCCTTGTGCTGGGCCTGCACGACGATGCCGCCCGAGCACTTGGCGATGGTCTCCGAACCCGTTATGTCCGTAAGCAAAATAATGGTGTTGTTGTGCGATGCAAAAATGTGGACTACGCCGGTCTTTCCCATCACTGCTCACCCTCCGCCTTTTCCGGGGCCTTCCCGGCATCGGCTTCCGCCAGTTGTTCCTTGACCCGGGCTTCCCGGGCCTTCAAGAACCCGGCACCGCTCTCGCCGGCGGCAACCGCTTCCCCGCCTCCAAGGCCGGCAGCGGCCTCGAATTCCGCTTTCAAGCTGCCCTTCTTCTCGGGCTTCGGGGGCTCGAGTTCAGGGGGTTCGCCGTAATACCCCAGGTGAGCTTCCTCGTCCCTGGACACCAGGTAACCCGGAATGTTGACCCGCTTTCCCTTCACCGCAATGTGGCCGTGCACGATGAACTGCCTGGCCTGATTAATGGTCTTGGCCAGGTTCTTCCGCCACACCATGGACTGCAGCCTTCGCTCCAGGATTTCCTCCAACGAAAGCCCCAGGATGTCATCCACCGTGCCCTCGCTCTTCAACAAACCCATCCGCGCGATGCTGGCCAGCAACTCCTTTTCCCGCACGGCCCGGGTCTCCAACGGCATGCCGAGCAGGGCCCGGGCGTTCTTACGCTTGTCCCTCAAAATCCGCTCCAGCATCCGGATTTCCCGCTTGTTCTTCAACCCATACAGGCTGAGAATCTTGCGTTCCCGCTCCAGCATGCCCTTGTCCCACGGTCTCCGCGGACTGTCATACTGCTTCCTTGACTTCTTTGGGTCACCCATTCAAAACACCGCGCACCCTACTTTTTCTTCTCCTCTTTCTTTGCCACCGGCGTGCCCGCTGCCGTTGCAGGCCCTGCCTTGGCCGGCGCCGCGGCCGCCTTGGCGTCCTTCTTCAGCACGCCGACCACCGGGCCCTTGCCCCTATGCGTGGACCGCGTCCGCTGGCCGCGCACCGGCAGGCCCCACACGTGCCTCAAGCCCTTGTAAGACTTTATTTCGCTCATGAGCTGCAGGTCCTTCCTCAGCGTGAACTCCAGGTCCGTCATCACAATGTGGGAGTCCTTCCCAGTAAACAAATCCTTTCGCCGGTTGAACGCCCACACGGGCACGCCGTGATTCTGGGGATGCAACACAATGTCTTCCAGCATGGCGTCCTTGTCTTCCGGCATCTTTCCAAGCAGAACCGAGGCGTTTACGCCCGAAACAGCGTGGAACTTGTCAGCCATCATTTTCGCCATCCGAATGCCAATGCCCCGGATGCCCTGCAAGGCCCGTTCCACGGGCAGGCTGCCATCCAAGTCCTTTGCCGCAATCCGGACAATGTACCGGATGTCCGCGTGCCCCTCCTTTTCATCGTGAATCTTTGGGCCAGCGGCCTTGGCCGCTTTATGACCGTCCACGTGCTTGGCGCCTTCCTTTCCGTGGCCTTCCCTTGCCTGTTCCTTGTCCGCGTGCTTTTCCTTTTCTTTCGCCATGCTTCATCCCTTTTTCGGTTTTGGTTTCTTTTCCACTTTCGCTTTTCCCTTGAAGGCGAACTCGCTTGCCTTCGCCTTTTCCGGGGTAAGCAACAAATGCAGGGGGTTCACTTTCCTCCTTCGGACATGCGGGCCCTCAATGACCACGCCGCCCTTGCCGGCCTCGACGATGACCGCCTTTCGCCCGGCCTCCCGGCCCCGCAGCTTAACGCAAACCCTTCCAGTTTCCAGTGCCGGCATGTTTTATCCCTTCACTCCACCCTTGCCATGGCTTCCAACACGAAGGGCTTCAAAGACAATTCAACCGCTTCCGCGGCCTTGAACCCCGACTTCACTTTCGCGGCCTCTTCGACCGCCGTGGCCCTGCACCGGGTGCACAGCTTGCCAGCGAACAAAGCGCTCGGCCTCCGCTGGCTCCTGCTCAACGCCCGCGTGCCCGCAACGCCCTTCGAGTGCGGCACGCCATGCAGCAACCCGCCGCAGTACGCGCAATGATGCCGGCCGGACTTGCCCCTGATATACGTTACGCGGGCCGCCCCGCCCGGGCTCCGGTAAAACTTTTTCTTCGACGTCCTTTCATGTGGCACCGGCATAAACTTCACACCATCATTTTTTCTTCAACACTTTTTCGCGCAAGCCCAGGGCCGCGTTCAACGCCAGGCTTGTGACCAGCGAGCACAGCACGTACCAGCCAATCCAGTTGGTTTCCGAGTAAAGCTTCACCGACCAGTTTTCCCCAAACCACGGAATGGGGAACGGCAACTGGATGACGGCCGCCTTGTAGGCTTCCCCAAGGAACCAAAACAAGGGAATAATGAACAGCATCGAGAACATCATCATCCTCGTGGAACCCTTCATCATCTTTCCCATTTCCTCCATCAACTCTTTTTCAAGCGCCTCCAACTCATTCTTCGACTTTGCATCGCTCTTGTTCGCCAATTCCTTCATTCTTTCCTGGTGTTTCTTGATTTTTTCCTGCCGCTGCTTGGTTTCCTCCTTCGGCATCACCTTCCGCTGCACGAAGTTGGACGCGAGGGAAACACCCACCGCAGCCAAGGCAAGGTCCACCTGGGGATCAAACACCCTGAAAACCCCCAAAAACCGGCCAAACGGCGCTTAAAGCAGGGAATCCTGTAGTATACTGCCATGGCAACCTATTTAAACCATTCCTCGTCGCCTTCCAAACCGCCTTGTATTGCTTCATACCCTCAACCCTGTCCAAACAGTTTTCCCAGCAGGGGATGCATTTCCATCAACTGCAGCCGAGCCAGTTCCTCGTACAGCCGGTACACGATTCCCACCGTCAACAATATCCCGGTGCCCGACCCCAGTGCCCCGGTCAAGTCAGCGAAACCCGACAACAAGCCCACGAACGCCGAGCCCAGGATGCTGATGGGCGGAATATACCGTTCCAGCACCCTCCGGATGACCCTTGGATCGCGCCTGAAACCCGGAATCATCATGCCTGCCTTGTCCAACTGCTGGGACACGGCTTCCGGCCCCTGGTTGGCCATGTCAATCCAGAACCGGCCGAACAACACGCACACCACCGTCAACACGACAATGTACAGGAGGGCATGCAATACCAGGCCCCCGCTGCCAACAAATTGCAGGCGCACCACGCTTTGAGCGATTTCGTTGAACACGGACAGCCCCGCGCCCTGCAGGAACAGCCGCTCGATGAAGCCATTGGGTGGCTGGACGACGGCCGCAACCCCGCTCAAGGCCATGCCCAGCACCGGCGTGTTCTTGGCCAGTTCGGCCCACAACCGGACGTTGGCAAACAACGCCACTGCCAGGATGACCGGCATGTTCGAAACGTACAAGAACTTTACGGGAAACCTTCCACCCGTGCCCTTCCGGCCCATCGTAATCGGGATGTTGACGTGGATGCCTTCCGCAAACGTAACCACGAAGAACACGATCAGCGTGAAGAGCAAAGGCATGATGGAAATCAGGGCCGCACCGAAGTCGCCCGCACCCAGGTAGTCAATGAAGACGAACAACAGGCCCTTGAGCAAGCCGCCCCGGGTCGGCGGCAGGAACACCCGCCACACGATGTCGGCCGCGACCCCCGCCGCGATGAACAAGCTGATGCCGGAGCCGATCCCGTACTTGGACACCACTTCGTCCAAGTACATCAGCAAAATCGAGCCAAAGGCAATCTGTGCCACGACCAGGGGAAACATGCCCTCCAAGGGGTAAACCAGGCCGGAAAACACGTAGACCCCGGCCTCGAAGAACGACAATACCAGGGTGAGCAGCTTCTGCATGCCCGTGAACTTGGCCTTGTCCTCTTTTTGCGTGACATCCAGTTCAATGATTTTCGCGCCGACCAGCAACTGCAGGATGATGGAGGCCAGGACAATGGGCCCGATTCCAACGGTTATCAGGGAGCCCACGCTGCTCGCCAAAATCACCTGCAACTGCTCCAGCTGCCCGCCAGCGGACTTGGCCACGTCAATGCCTATCACGTTGATGTTGCCCATGACGTAGAAGAGGCCCAGCACAACCGCGGTCCACATGAGCTTGGTCTTCAGCGGCGGCTGCACTTCCGGGTGCCGCACCTCTGGCAGCAAACTGTAAATTGGCACGAAAAAATCGATTGCGCCCATTACTTGGCTCCCTCCGCTTCTTCCGCACCCTCTTCCTCGGCCTCGAATTCCTCGTCCTCTTCAGAGGAAGCGGCTTCTCCGCCGACGCTGCCACCGGCTTCCACGATTTTTTCCTTCGCGCCTTCGCTGACCGCAATGTTTGAAAGCACAAGTTTTTCCGCCACAGCGCCCCGGCCGAGGATTTTTCCTATGCCGACCTTTTTGCCATCCACCAGCACCTGGCCGCCCCTGCGCTCGGCCCGCTTTTCCGCAATCCATTTTGGCAGCAACCGGACGAAGTCCGCGAGGTTCAAGGCCTTCGGCTTGGGTTTCGGCTTCAACGTCACCTTCACTCCGAACGTCATCCAATAGCTCGTGAACTTGTGCTTGTGGCTTCCCGCCCGGCCCATTCCGCCACGTGCTCCCTTTCCGCGTGCGTTCTTGGTGTTTCCGTGGCCGTGGAACCGCTTGCCCCTCAACTTGTTGACCCTGCGCCTTCTCCTGACCGTCATCACATCATCCTCTCAACGAGTTCATTGATTTCCTTGCCCCGGTAGCCGAGGGCGCCGCCCAGGTTATAGGCCTTCTTGATGCCGCCCCGCTCAAAGCCCTTGGACGGGGGGTTCAAGCGGAAAACCCCTTTCACGCCGAAGTCTTCCACGCGCTTCTTCCCGGCCAAAACGGTTTCAGCCAACTCTTTGAAGTCCTTCAGCTTGTGCTGCTTGAGGAACTCGGCAGTCAACCGCTTGTTTCCAAGCAGCCGCCCCCGCTTTTCCAGCAACCCAGCCAGGGCTCCGGCCGAAACCTCTCCAAACGTCACATAGGATTCCACCTTATTCACCATGGCCCTCGAAGCCGGGTCTTCCCGCACCAGCACCAGGTGGTTGTCCCGGTCCAGCCTCAGCAACTCCAGCGTCCGCCGGTGCTCCGGCCTGACTTTCACGTTTCCCCTGACCCTTACAACGGCATACATGACCATCACTTCTCGCCCTTGGACCTGAGGTCCTCCGAAATACGCATCCGCGTGACCCGGTTCAACGCATCAATGGTTGCCAACACGAAGTTGAGCTTGGTGCCCGTGCTGCCCCGGGTCTTGCACCAGGTGTCCTTCACGCCCGCAAACCGCAGCACGTCCTTGATGTTCTCGCCGGCCACGAGCCCGGTTCCCTTTGGCGCGGGAATCAAGGTGACACGCACCGAACCAGACTTCCCGGTAATCTTCACCGGAACCGAGTGATTGGTTCCGCACATGCACTCCCACGAGCCACACCCCTTCCTGACCCGAAAGAGGTTGAGTTTCGCGTCCCTCGTGGCCTTCCGCACTGCCGGCCAGCGCTCCCGGTCCTTCGAAACACCCAAGCCCACGAAACTCGTCTTATCGCCTATGAGCATGGCAACGCGGAATGCGAACTGCCTTCCAGCCATCCGCACCCTGGCCGTCTTCTTGAAGTCCACCATTTTTACCTCGAGCTCGGGAACCAGGGTATCAACGATTTCCGGCTCCATGATGGCCAAACCCCGGTCCAGCACCATGTCCAGCGACGTTATCTCCTGGTTCCTGACCAGCCTACCCGTCTCGGTCTTGGGCACCCAGTTGGCCAGCCGCTTTTCCTTGTCGGCCGCGCGGTTCAACGCTTCCTCCACCAGTTGCCTTTCCTCTCTTGAAGCCTTCGGATTTCTGCCGGTTCTCTTTTTTTCAACCATGTTCATCCACCATACTTCGCGTCAATCTCTTTCTTGACCAGTTCAAACAATTGCGTCGCGTCCCCGCCCAAGTGCTTTCCCGTGGCCCTCTCATCGGAAGGAAAAACCTCTTTGTCGCATGCCACGCCCACGCCGCTGTCCACGACGCCCCGCAACACGGCAAAAATTGTCGAGCCATGCACCGGCGTAAGCAAGCCAATGTCCAGCACCGCTTCCAGGAGGCTCTGTTTCTTGGCCTTCTTACCGCACAAGTAACCGGTCAAATAGGCGGCCGGCAGGTTGCCCGTGTGCCGGGTCCAGCCCAGTTTCCTGAGTTCGCCGGACTGCGCCACGACCAGGCACTCATCCCCTGCCTGCGCGTACTTGACTACTTGGACAATGGAATTGTTGTTGGTTTTCCTCACTACCAACCGCAGCTTCCCCGACTTGAGCAGGGCCAGCCGCTTCTTATAGTTCGTGCGCTCCTCGCGCCTCCGCCGGAACGGCATCGCATACGTGTTGATCTCGGTCATTCCGAACCACCCTTTATGCCACTTGGTTCGGAATATTTCGAACCAATCCTGCATTCATTGTTCGAAATCATTTATTTACCGCCACCCGTCGCCAGTTGCTCCAACTGCTTTTTTCCCTTGAAATAACCGCCTTTAACCATGTTATACAGTTTCGCGTACGTGAACTCGCCCTTCAGCTGGTCCTCCGCCCGCAGCTTCCGCAGGACGGCCCTTTGCGCGCGCACGTTCGCAATCCACCGAAGCCGCTGCTTGACCCGCGCCTTCTTGGTGCCCGAGCGCTTGCCTTCCCCGGACTTCCGGCCCTTCCGCTTCTTGGCCTGCAACACCCGGGCCCTGCCGCGGCTGTGCCCTGACTCCTTCTTCCACCGGATGACGCCGTCCTTGATGAGCAGCCGCACGTCTTCCTTGGTCATGGCTTCCTTCAAGCGGTCCAAGGCATCCGGGCTGATCCAAATCTTGGACTTCCCGCACTTCAAAACCGATGCCGCCAGTCTCCTGAGCTTGTTTGCCTGCATACCCATCCACCTAGTTGACTACCCTCAATCCCAACTCCAACGCTTTTTCCCTGATGGCAATCCGCTTCTTTCGTCCCACGTTGCCGTCAATCCGTATTACCCGGTCCTTGACGCCCGCCAACTGCGCCGGGTTCGCCACCAACGCCTCAAGCAAGCCCTGGGGGTGCAGGTTCCTGAATGCCTTCGGCGTGCGGTAGCCAATCTTCACCCAGGCCCCGTCATCGCGCTTGAACAGGGTGTCCATGCCCCGCGGCTTCCGCCACTTAGCCCACTTCTCCAACGAAATCCGGCGCTTGTATTTCTCGCCAAACCGTCCCCTGAACGTCGGGTGCCGCCTGAGGTGGGCCAACACCGCCTGCAATTTCCGCAGTTCCTTGGAAAGCTTCAGCTTCACCTTCTTATGCCGGTGCTCGGCCCGCTTCTGCCTGCGCTTGCCTGCTTCCCGTGGCTTTTTGTCGGCCTTTGGCTTGGCCGTTGCATGCGTTGCCGCCATGGGCTTCTTCCCATGCGCCTTGCCCTTGTCCTTCGTTGCTTTCGCCATAACCATTCCCCTACTTCTTCACTCCCTTGTACGCAATGTAAATGCCGTCCTGGAACACCCGGATGTCCTTGCCCTTGATGCGCGTGGCCCGCTCCATGTTGGCAGCCGTCTGCCCAACGGCTTCCCGGTCCACGCCGCGCACCAGGATGTCCTTTCCCTTGATTTCGACCCTGGTGTCCTTGCCCACGATAGGCGATTTCACCGGGTGCTTGGCCCCGCCCACGTTCACGATTTCAACGGCATTCCCCGTAACCTTCACCGAAATCGGGAAGTGCGAGTACACGATTTCCAGCCGGTACTCGTAACCCTGCTTCAAGCCCGCCACCATGTTCTCGATATGCGAAGCCACGGAACGCAGGATGGCACGCTTCTTCTTCTTGTCCTGGTCCATTTTGACCATGACGCTGTTCTCCCGCTTCTCCAGCGACAGGCCAGGCCCCTTGAATACGCGCACCACTTCCTTGCCGCCGGCCCGCACCTTCAAGGTGTTGCCGGTCAGCTCGGCCTGGACATCCTGGGGCAATGCCACGATTATCTCCGTTCCACTCGCCATAAACATCCCCTTAGTATACGTAGGCCAGCAGCCTCCCACCAATGCCGCGCTTCTTGGCATCGGCATGCGTGAAAACCCCTTGGGGCGTGGAAACAATGATGGTTCCGATGTCCACGCTCGGCAGATACCGTTTCTCGAACTTCTCAAACTCGTCCTTCGCGACGGCATACCGGGGCTTGATGGCCTTGCACTCGTTTATCTTGCCCAACAAGGTAATCTTGTAGAGGCCTTCCCTTCCGTCATCCACCAACTCGTACGTGGAAATATAGCGTTTCTCCTGCATGACCCGCAGGATTTCGCCCAGCAACCGGGAAGCCGGTCTTACCATGCACAACCGCTTGGACACCCCCTCATGGTTCTTGATGTTGATGAGGGCATCCGCCAATGGGTCCGTTCTCGTCATGTTCCATTCCACCTTTACGCATTAATCATACTTCTGGAAACCAATCTGCAACGCGAAGTCCTTGAAGCAACGCCGGCACAAGCCAATGCGGTACTTGCTGATCAAACCCTTCGAGTTACCGCACCGCCGGCAAGCCTTTTCCTTGCCCTTTCCCTTGCGGGGTTTCGTCCGGTTCAAGGGCTTCTGCTTCTGGATGATTTCCCGTTGCATCATTTATTTCACTTCCACTCCAAACCTCGTTGAAACAAACTCCACTGCCTCGGCCTTCGAAACCGCGTGATGCCTTGGAATGCGCTTCTTGGCCAGCTTCCTGCGCTTGACGCGGTAACCCGGCCTTTCCAGGGCAATCAGCACGTCAAAGCCCCGGATGCCAAGCTTCGGGTCATACTTGGTCCCGGGCAGGTCAATGTACTCCTTGATCCCGAAACCGAAGTTGCCGTGCAAGTCAAAGTTCTTCGCCGCCAACTTGTTTTCCCTGGCCTGCAACGCGCGCTTCAGGAACTCGATGGCCCGTTCATCCCGTAAGGTGACCTTGCACCCAATCGTCAAGCCCGGTCGGATCTCCCAGGTCGGGTTTTTGACCTTGCACACCGTCAGCAAGGGCTTCATGTTGGTGAGCCGCTGCATGATGGTCTCGGCCTTCTTAAGCTCTTCCCCCGTCTGCCCAACCCCCATGTTCACGGTGACCTTCGCTATCCGGATCTCCCGCATCGGGTTGCCCGCAATGGGCGCCTGCCGCTGTTCCACCATCGCTTCCATGTCCATCACTCGATTTCTACCTCGGGCTTCTTCGAGCCCACTACCAACACGTTCCGTTCAACGGTCTGGAATTCCTCACTACCCGCCTGCAAGCCAATCAGCTTGGGCCTGGACATGGTTCCTTCCACGACCTCCTTCACTTCGGCCACGGTTCCCACGTGGGTTCCCTGAATGAGGTACACCACGTGGCCCTTCTTCAATTCAAGCACGCCGGCAATCTTCCGCGCCGGCAACTCGAGTTTCAACGTCGAACCCACGCGGACGGCATTCTTTTCATCCATTAAGGTCGTGCCATCGTCCAAGGTAAGCTGCTGCTTTCCACCGGGCAGGGTGTGCTTGCGCAGCACCTTGCAGAGCTTGAAAGAAGCCTCCTTGCCGTCCAATTCCCTGAACCGGAGCCTCCCCTTGTTGTCCAGCAATGCGCGGTACTTTTTCTTGGCCTGCACGACGTCAAGCACGTCAAACAACCCCACCGGGAACCGCAGTTCCTTTCGCCGGACGCCGTTCACCTTGACTTCCGAGTTGTTCAACACCAGCCGTGCTTCCTTCTCGTTGTCCACCACTTGGAGGAGGTTCCTCAACGCGAACACGAGCGGCACGGAACGACTGCGGTTATGCGGCCCCGGAATCGTCTTCGTCGTCCAAGCCGTTTCCTTCCGGTTGAAATGCCTAACGACTGGCACGGAAAGTGCCTTCTGCGCCTTTGACTCACCTTTCTTCGCCATGCTTTATCCCTTTCTTTCCTTTCCCTTCTTGGCCGCCTTACCCCCCAACCGGAGGGCGTCAGCGGATTCTATCTCTTCAATCACCAAGTTACTGGGCCGCACCGGCACCAAAATCTCCTTTCCATCGGCTTTCCTGCGCTTCAAGCCCTCGATGAACACGAAGCCCTTGGTCCGGTCCACCCGCGAAATCTTCCCCGAAAAGCCCGCCCGGCCGCCCCGCACCAGCTTCACCTTGTCACCCTTCCGCACCGGCACAGCGCGCTTGCCCAGGCTCTTCCTCAGCTCCCCACTCAAGTGAGCCGACACCAGGACCTTCCGCTTGTGCAGGGGAAGGTTATACCAGGCCTTCCGCTGTTTTCCAGGCTTACTGCTTTCCGTCAACGCAACACCCATGCTTTCACCTTACACGATGGCCGGCGCCAGGCCCGCGACCTTCGGCCAGCGCTCACCCACTTCCTTTGCCACTACTCCCTTGATCTCGGAGCCCTTCGGCAGGCCCTTGTCATCCACCAACACCACGGCATTGTCCTCGAACTTCACGCGCACGCCGTCCACCCGCCGGTACTCCTTCCTCACGCGCACAATCACGGCGCGCTCCACTTTCTTCCGGATTTCGGGTTTCCCCTTCTTCACGACCACGTTCACGAGGTCAGCGATGCCGGCCTGCGGCTGCTGCCGCTTCTTTCCCTTGAACCCGAAGACGCTGATGATCTCGCAGATCTTCGCGCCCGAGTTGTCCGCGCACGTGCACCACGACTTCTTGGTCAACCCCTTGGTCGGCGTTGCGTTAATGGCTTTCATAATCGCACCTTTTACTCCTTGCCCTCTTCCTTTACCGGGGCCTTGCCCTTGGGCCCCTTCTTTTCCTTGAACGCCTTGCCCACGTCCTCGTGGGAAACGGCCTTCGCGTGGCCCTCCACGCTCAAAATCGTGAACGCCTTGGTCTTGCTGAGCTTCCGGGTTTCCCCAATCCGGACGACGTCCTGTTCTTTCGCGCCAATGCACCGGGGATTGTGCGCGACCAGCCTGCTCCGCACGTTCTTATACCGCTCGTACTTGTGCACGTAATGGGTGAGGGTCCGCTCAACGATGGCCGTCTTGTCGGCCTTCGCGCTCACCACGCGGCCCGTGAAAATGTTTCCACGCACCTTAACCCCTCCGTGAACCGCGCACTTGCCGTCATTGCACACGCCAACTTCCCTTGCCATGGGTTCAGCCATAATCATCCCATCCCCTTTTCCCGGAATTCCTTCTTCCGAAATTCTTTCTTCCGAAAGAACAGCTTGACGCGGTCCTCGGGCCTCGCCACCAGCCGCTTCCCATCCACTTCCACTGCTTCGCCGCCCACCTCGACCAGGAACAGGGCCTCGTTCTTCGGCACCCGCTTCTCCCGGCCCCTGGACTCCAATACCAGCACGTTCCGGGTCTCGTCCACGATTCTTCCCCCGAAACCCGCCCGGCCGCGGTCCGAGGAAGCCAGTACCCTGGCCTCCAAGCCGATGAGCTCGTGGCCCAAGAGGTTTTCCGCTGAAATGCAATAATGCCCGGTCTTAATCATTTTTCCACCTTTAATGCAACTCACGAATCAATCAATTCCTGTTTATAGCCTTCCTGGAGCAGGATTTCCTTGGCCCGCTTCCGGTGCTCTCCCTGCAATTCAATCACGGTTCCCCGCAAGGTGCCACCACACGCGAGCTTGCTCTTCAGCGTCTTCGCCAACTCCTTGGCGATTTTCGCGTCCTCCACGCCCGAGATGATGGTCACAATCTTGCCAAACCTCCGCCGCAACGTCCCAATCCGGACTTTCTGGCTCTCCTTCGCGATTTCCTTGCAGACGCAGAGGTTCGTTGGCAAACCACAGGTAACGCACACCGTGTCCATTTACTTGGCCTCACCCCTTGCATCCACTTGCTTGGCTTCCGCCTTCTGACCCATAATCGTCAACACCCGCGCAATGCCCCGCCGCAGGTTCCTGATTTTCGCCGGCTTCTCGGCCCTCGACCCCGAAGCCACTGAAGCCCGTTCCTTGGTCAGGTCCGTGCGCAACTGCACGAGCCGCTCCTCGAGCTCCACCACGCTGAGCTCCCGCAATTCACTGGCCCGCAACGGTCTCGCCTCCCTCTGTGGCTGCCGTAGGTGCAGCGGCTTCCACGGCCTTCGGCTCCTTCTTCGCTTCGCCCGACACAGGTTCCACTGGCTTTGCCTCCGCGGCTGCCTTCTTCCCTTCCACGGTTCCGGCCTTTGCCTCGGCTTTTGCCTCGGCCTTCGGCACCTCGGCCACGGCCTCGGCTGCGGCCTCG
>Ga0209541_10002947_pt1 | contig 31758 bp, 37 predicted proteins | sample RifCSPlowO2_01_FD_184027 | JGI IMG/M metagenome (GOLD analysis project Ga0209541, IMG submission 184027) | Groundwater microbial communities from Rifle, Colorado - Rifle CSP2_plank lowO2_0.1 (SPAdes) (version 2) | ecosystem: Environmental > Aquatic > Deep subsurface > Groundwater | place... | reverse complement strand
GTTTCATCAAAAATAAGAACTAATCTTTTCTCGCAAAAAAGCGTTAACAGAAAATTCTTATCATCTCCTAATGAGCGTGAAAAAACTTTTTGTAAAGTTTTAGATGATTCTCTTCACCCAAAAATTATTTCAAATTTCTGAGCTGCATTAAACCTTTTTTAAGAAAAAAGCTTTACCAAAAAAATTATGGAAAAATATTTCCATTTTTTTTTGATTAATCTCTTTTTCTAAAAAAGATTAGAGTGGACCCGTCGGGATGTTCATTAATTTTTGAGTCTAACAAAAATTATTTTGAACCCGAGGCCCCTGCCTTGCAAGGGCAGTGCTCTATTGTCCTAAAAACTTTTTCGCAAAAAGTTTAATCAAAAATGATTAACCAGACTGAGCTACGGGCCCATAATTTTTTCAAGCATGTAATTAGTTTGTGTACTTAGTAAAAGATAAAATAAAAGGAGGTGATCCATCTGCAGGTTCCCCTACAGATACCTTGTGACAACTTAACCCACCTTACTGAGCTCTGATTTGATTTAGCTAAAAACTAAACCTCACCAAAACTCTGCTCGGTTGACTTGATGGGCAGTGTGTGCAAGGCACATTGACGTATTCACCGGACACTGATGATATCCGATTACTAGGGATTCCGGCTTCATGAGGGTGAGTTACAACCCTCAATCTGAACTAAGATAAGGTTTGAGGGATTAACTTCTCCTTACGGAGTTGTATCCTATTGTCCTTATCATTGCAGTGCGTGTGTATCCCATGAGATTCGAGCCATACAGACCTATCGTTGCCTACACCTTCCTCCTTGTTACCAAGGCAGTCTTCATAGTGTGCTCGAACATCGAAAAGACTCGTTAGCAACTATAAATGTAGGTCTTGCTCGTTGCACGACTTAACGTGACACCTCACGGCACGAGCTGACGACGGCCATGCAGCATCTCTGGGCCCTTTAGGTAAGACCTTTAATCTGACCTTCATCATGCCATCGCCCATGGTAAGATTTTCTGAGTAGAGTTAGATTAAACCGCACACTTCACCCCTTGTAGTGCGCCCCCGCCAATTCCTTTAAGTTTCAGTCTTGCGGCCGTACTTCCCAGGCGGCGAACTTAACACCTTCGCTCCGGCACTGCATACTCCCAAAGAATATGCAACACCTAGTTCGCAGCGTTTACAGCTAGGACTAATCGGGTATTTAGTGAACATAAGAGACATTTATTTAAAATAAATTAATTTTTTTGCAACATTATTTTAAATTTTATAAGTTTCTTGTCCATATCTAATCCGCGTTGCTCCCCTAGCTTTCGTCCCTCACTGTCAGACCCGTTCTAGATAGATGCCTTCGCTATTGGTAGTCCTCCAAGGATTATAACATTTAACCGCTCCCCAAGGAATACTTCTATCTCTTCCCGGTCTCAAGCCCAAAAGTCTCCTCTGCACGTTGTTAGATTGAGTCCAACAATTTCACAAAGGATTTTTTGAGCCAGCTACGGACGCTTTAGGCCCAATAATTGTGGTCACCACTTGTGGCGCTGGGGTTACCGCGGCTGCTGGCACCAGTCTTGCCCACCACTTATTCTCTGAGCTATTTATACTCAGCAAAAGCCTACCCAGAAGGTAGGCACTTGGGATACCCCTATCACGCTTACGCGCATTGTAAAGGTTTCGCGACTGCTGCACCCCTTAGGGCTAGGACCCTTGTCTCAGTGTCCTTCTCAAGGCCAGAACTTTCATTCCCCTTACTGATCACAGGCTTGGTGAGCTTGTAATTTAGAATCAAGGTTGATTCTAATCTTTACCTCACCAACTACCTAATCAGCCGCCGACTCATCTTATGGCATTGCTTTTCAGAAAAAACACATTCCAGTAGTTTTTTCTTATCTGGGCTTATCCTCAATTTCTCAAGGTTATCCCAGACCATAAGGCAGATTATCGACGTGTTACTGAGCCGTACGCCAGGACTCCGAAGAATCCTTGACTTGCATGTCTAAATCGCATCCCAATAGCAGTGACCTCCTGCAGGATAAACAGGAATTCACGCAAGATCTTGTAAAAATCTAACTTTTACTAAGCTCTACACACAATTACATGCTTGCATCATACTTAATGTGAGCATCAAGTACTCATATAAGCCAAGATGTTTATCATGAATCAAAACACATGGCGTGAATTTATGACTAGAATTTTTATATCTTATATTTTTATTCCACCATAGAAATTTTCTATTAAAATAACTTATATATAAAGTTTTCTTTTTTTGGCTAACTCTAGTGCAGAATCAACAAATTTTAAATAATCTTCATACTCATTTATCAATGAGGCATCACCTCTCCTTTTTTGCAATAAAGGAGGCTATGCCTCTTTTCTATTTAAAATTTAGGAATGCACCAGAGCCCTTTTTTTGTTTAATAAATCAGGTTAAAATAATGAGTTATTCGCATTAATAATTTCCAGACACGACACAAACTCCTTTTTTTAGTAATTAGAAAAATTTAAAAATAGATTTAACAAGTTTTTACTTAAAGTATAGGTAAAAACTAACTTTCGGAACTTAAGTTCTGAGGAAAGTCCAGCCACTGCAAAAAAAGTCACTTTTGCAAGAAAGAACTTGAAAAAGTTGGCAACTGCTCAGAAACGATATCTCCTATGGGTAGGATGATATTGGCGAAATTTCCTGAGAAGGAAATGAGCTAACCCAAAGACGTTCCTATAGGATAGATTGAAACGGCAAGTCCTGGCTAGTGCAAGTCTTTTACAGACGCTTAGTAAAATGTTAGTATGAATTATTCCTTTTAAGGAAATTCAACAGAAGCTGGCTTACAATTTATCTATACTTTAAACTTTTTGAGAAAAAGTTTATTAAAGAAAATTAGATTATTTTTGTTATGTGATCTGTTTTTTGCAATCTTATTATTTTATCTGCAAAGCTTTCTATTTTATTTTCATGACTTACTATAATTATCTGGTTAGTGTTTAATTCTTCAAAAACTTGTCTTAATCTATCTAATTGTTCTGAAGAAAAGCCATCTGTTGGCTCGTCTAAAATTAAAAGATCCTTTGTTTTAATTTCACTTACAAAAGTGTTGATAATTTGATTTAAGGCCAATCTGTATGCTAAGGCTGCCGCTGTTTTTTCCCCACCTGATAGATTTACATATTCTAATTCATGTCCTGCCTGTTCAATAATTGGAGAAAATTCCTCATCTAGCTTAACTTTAATTATTTCAGAATCAATCAACATATAAAACCACTTTTGGAAGAAACTATCAAAATCATTTTTTATTTTTAACATAACTTTTTTCTCTATTGTCTCTAATATGTTGATGAAATTACCTTCAATAAAACTCTGCAATTGTGTTAAGTAATTTAATTTTCTCTTTGCTTCATTTATTTTTTCTATTTCTTGGTTTATTTTTTCTATTTCTCTATTTAAATTCTGAATATCATTTTCCAACACAGCTTTTTTTACTTCCATATCATTATTTTCTTTATTTAATAGTTCTAATTCTCTTTTTTGAGTCTCATATTTTTTATCTAAATCAGAATACGAATGTATAATTTTGTTTAGATTTTCAGTTTCTTCTTTTAATTTCTGAATTTCTTCTTTTAATTTCAAATTTTGAGTTTTTATTTCTTCAATTTTAACTAATTTTTCCTGCAAAGATTTTCTTTTTAGATTTATGATTTCAATTAAATTTTCCTTTCTTGCTAGATTATTTAGAATTATTGTTAGATCAGATATTTCTTTTGTAATTGAGTTTATTTTATCTTTTATTTGGGCAGATTCTGAATCTAATTTTATTATAATTTCATTTTCCTTAGAATTTATATTAGATTTATATTCTATCGTAACATTTTGTTTGCAAGTAGGGCAAATATCCAGTTTTTCTATGCTTTTGATTATTTCTAGGGAATTTGATTTTTTAATTAGAAATTCTCTTTCTTTTAATTTTAATTCCTGTAATTCTTCATTTAATTTTTTCAAAGAGTTTTCTTTTTCTATTTTAATTTCTTTATTAAATTCAATATTTTCCTTTGTTTCTTCTTTTAATTTTAAAATTTCTTTTTCTAAATTTATAGTATCATCTTCATTTTTAGTTATTTGCCTAGTTTTATAACTTAATTCAAGATTTTTTAATTCTAAATGCTTTTTAAAATCATTAAATTCTTTTATTTCTTTATCTAAACTGAGGATTGCATTTTGTTTCTCCAGTAATTTTGCCTTTAATTTTTCTAAATCTAGTTTTAGATTTTCTATTAAATTTATATTATTTACAATTTTATAATGTTTATCTTCTTTTTCAAATTTTTTTTCTTCTTGCTTATCTGTTATTAATGATAATTCTTTCTTTTTTAATCTAATGTTATCAATTAGGATTTTAGAGTTTTCTTTTATTCTTTTATATTTATCAATTCCAAATACTTTTCTTATTGTATCTAATCTATATTCTTTATCCCCTAAAAGAATTTGTTTCATTTCTTCCTGTGGGGTATAAATTGTATAATTGTAAATGAAATATTTTGATTTTGTAAGATATTCTTTAGGATAATTTAATTTTGACAAAATAAAATCTTTTAATTCTATCGCGGAATATTCTCTTTTTTCTGACTGCTTTAAAGTACCATAATCTTGGGCTATTGATGTTGAAGTTCTTTTCAGATTTCTTGTTATTGTTATTTCTTTTTCGTCTATTTCAAATGTTAATTCTACTGATCCTTCTTTTTCACCATTTCTTAACAAGGCATTTCCTGATAAATAACCTTTTCTTAGTCCAAACAAAGCAAAATCTATAGCTAATAGAATTGTTGATTTTCCTGAACCTATATCTCCTGACAATAAAGTAATGCCTTTATCAAATTCTATTTCTTCACCAATATAGCTTCTAATATTCTTTAGTTTTATTTTCTTTATTAACATTCTATAATTTTTTCTGTATCTTTTAAAATTCTTCCTTCAAAATCAACGTTTTTTTCTCCTTCATTTTTTTCTTTATCTAATAAACTCATTATTTCTTTTATATACTGAACCTCTTTTTTCTTTTCATTTATAGAAAATTTGAATTTACCCAAATTCTGGAAAATAATGTCGTGCTCGATTTCATCTATTGAATTATATTTCTCGTATTCTATATTTTCTGCTTCTTTGCTTGTCAATTTATAAGTATTTTTTAAAACTATATAAGCTTCCTGAGCTGAATTCATAATTTTTTTAAAATTAATATCCGTAACTTTGCCTGATTTTAGAGCTCCAAATATTCTTAATAATAAAATTTTATCCTTGATATTGTTGATTTTAATTTGATTTATAATAAATTCCTCTGCTTCAAAAGAAGACATATTATTTATATTTATCTTTAGTGTTAATACTTCTTTTAATTTTATTTTTATATGCTTTAAATTTAAATTTTGATTTAAAACTTCAACTAAATAGAAACCACCACATTCTAATTCTTCTAATTCTTTGAAATTATTTGGAAATACCGGACCTGGGAATGTAATCGAGCCATAATTTTCTTTTTTAATATCAAAAATATAATGCACATGACCTCCTGCATAATAATTAAAATTTTTAGGGAGATCTCTATAACTATAAGCTTTCATTTTTTCCATTTCAGCTGGCTTGAATTCCTCTAATGCTGTATGGAACATGAATATTTTGAAACCAGGTTCTTTTTCTAAATGTTCTTTTTCTAATTTTTCATAATCAAATTTTTCTAACCCCAACCTTTTTCCATATAATCCTGTTATTTTAACATTAGTTTTATCTATTGTGAATTGTAATTTATTATTTTCATCAAATTTTACTACATTATGAAGCAATCCAGTTTTTTCCAGAACATCAATCATTGTTTTTCCTGACGGAGAAAAGTCATGAGAACCTGGAATTGCGTATACTGGGATATCATATTCATGCAATAGCTTTAGAATTGAGGCTGTTTCCTTAATTAATTCTGTTTGAGGAAGAGCTGTATCAAATAAGTCACCTGAGATTAAAACAAAACCTACATTTTCTTCGATGCATTTTTCTATTATTTTTCTAAATGTCTGAATTCCTAAATCTCTTAATTTAGGTTCACGCCAGCCACCTATATGGCTGTCAGAAAGATGAGCAAATTTCATATAACCTTTTTATAAAAAAAGTTTAACTAAAAAACTTTAACCTCCTTTTTTTACAGAAATACTTCTAGATTTTTAAGAATGATTGTGTTTTTTTGTATATTTTATAATGGGATACCCAATATTTCTTTTAATTCATCAGAAGGCTGCCAAACTGGCTGGAAAACAACTTCTACTTTTACTTCTTTCACCCACTTTAATTCTTCTTTTATTTTATTTTTAATATTATCAACTAAAAAAGGACCATAAGGACACATCGGGCTTGTAAATGTCATTCTTATTTCTACAATCTCTTCTTTTATATCAATATTATAAATTAATTTTAATGTCCAGACATCTATGTGAATCTCTGGATCATTTACTTTTTTCAAAACTTCAATAATTTCTTCTTTCTTTTCCATTATTTTATTTGTAATTTATCCCCATTATTTAATAAATGTACTGTTTTCCCGAATTCATAGTTAAGTTCATCTACAGCTATTTTGCTTAAGTGAATTAATTTATCATGATCACCATGAGTTGGTATAATATGCTCTGGTTTTAATAATTTTATTAAATTTTTCATATCTTCACCACAAGCATGGCCTGACTGATGAATCCCTTTTAGAATTGTGACTTTGTAATTTTTTAATTTTTGTTCCATTACCTCCCTGTTATGAATGTTTATTTTAGTTGGAATTACATTGCAGGAGAAGACAACCAGGTCATTTGGAAGGAATTCAAAATGGAATGTCTTGTTTATTAGTTTTGACAATACTGATTTTGGTTCTCCTTGGTTGCCAGTGCAAATAATAAGGTATTTGCCTCTGTCATTTTTTTCTATTTCCTTTAATTTTTTTTCTATTTGTTTTGGCCAAGTAACAATTTCAACATTTTTTCCAAAATTAATTAAATCTAGATTTTGAGCTGAACTTATGTATTTACCAAGGCTCCTTCCTAGGAATACTACTTTTCGATTTAATCTTTTTCCAAATTCAGATATACTATGCAGTCTTGCAATATGAGAAGAGAAGGTTGTAACAATAATTGCTCTTCCTTTATGTTCTTCATTTAACAAAGCTTCTTTTAACATCTGCCTTGCAACATTTTCAGAAGGAGTTTTTTGTCTAAATTTTGAATAAAGCGAGTCTAGAATTAACATTTTAACATTTTTCAAATTTTTAAGTGCTTTAATATTTGTTTTTTCTCCTAATACTGGATTTTCATCTATTTTAAAATCATTTGCATAAACTATTGTGCCATATTTTGTATGAAGAACTATTATTGCTGTTTGCAGAGTTGAATGAGTGACATTAATTAATTCGCAACTTATATTTTCAGAAATTTTAAATCTTTTATTAAATTCAATTGGTTTAAGTTTGTTTTTTATTTTTGTGTTATTATCATTTATTATTTTTTTTAAGACTTCTATTGTATATTGTGTGCCTATTATAGGTGATTTGTATTTATTACATAAGTATGGTACTGCTCCTAAATGATCTAGGTGGCAATGGCTAATTAGTATAGCTTTTATTTTTGGCCACCATTCTTTTATTTTATTATCATCTGGAATTGCTCCTATTTTTATTAATTCATCACTTGATAAAAGACCTTGTTCTTCTTCAAAACCCACAATAGCAGGAAGATATAAACCAACATCTAGAATAACAACTTCATCATCTACTTTTATAGCTGTCATATTTTTGCCTACTTCACTATAACCACCTACTGGAGCTATTTCTATCATATAATACTATTAAAGAAAGAAAGTATTTAAAACCACTCTTTTGTTTTACAGAAAAGTATTTATATTTATTTATGTTTTGGAGTTTGGGGGAATTTTATGGATAAAGTAAAAGAGGTTTTATCTTTTGGTTCTAAGATTATTGAAAGCAAGGAAGCTTCTAAATTATCTTCTAAAATTTTAGGGGAGGCATTAACTTTTGATGATGTTTTAATTGTTCCACAAAAATCAGATATTAATTCTAGAAAAGATGTTGATACTAGCACTTATGTAACTAAGAATTTGAGAATTAAAATTCCAATTGTAAGTTCTAATATGGATACTGTTACAGAAGCTGAGATGGCAATTGCTTTAGCAAGACAAGGAGGGCTAGGAATAATTCACAGATTTTTACCTATTGAAGAACAAGTTAAAGAGGTTAAGAAAGTAAAAAGAAGTGAAGGGATTTTAATTGAACAGCCATTTACTTTAAGGCCTGAACAAACTTTGAGAGATGCTTTAGAGATTATGACTAATTATAAGATCTCTGGAATTTTAATTACTGATGCTAATAAAAAATTATTGGGTATTTTAAGCACAAGAGATGTTTTGTTTGAAACTAATTTGAATAAAAAGGTAGAAGAATTAATGACTAAGAATTTAATTACAGCTCCTGCTGGAACAAATTTAGAAACTGCGAAAGAAATATTGCATCAAAATAAAATTGAGAAGCTACCTTTGATTAATGATAAGGGAGTTTTACAAGGTTTAATTACTGCTAGGGATATAATAAAAAAAGACGAATTTCCAAATTCTTCTAAGGATTTTAAGGGAAGATTATTAGTTGGTGCTGCAATTGGTGTTAAGGATGATGTTGTTGAGAGAACTAGTGGGGTGTTAAATGCTGGCGCTGACTGCATTGTGATTGACATTGCACATGGACATTCTGAAGGTGTAATTAGCACAATTAAATTATTGAGAAAAGAATTTGGAAATGTTGAAATTATTGCTGGGAATGTTGCTACAAAAGAAGGAGCTTTAGATTTAATGAGTGCTGGCGCTGACTGCTGTAAATGTGGAGTTGGTTCAGGGGCGGTTTGCGTAACTAGAATTGTTACTGGATCTGGAGTTCCACAATTGCATGCTGTTTTAGAATGCTGCAAGGCTGGAACAGAAATGGATATTCCTGTTATGGCTGATGGTGGCATTAGAACTTCGGGCGATATTGTAAAAGCAATTGGTGCTGGTGCAAACTCTGTTATGCTAGGAAGTTTATTAGCTGGAACAGAAGAAAGCCCTGGAACTGTTGTTTTAAGAGAAGGAAAAAAGTATAAGATTTACAGGGGAAGTGCTGGTTATGGAACTGCATTGAGCAGGAAACAACAAAAAATTGGTGACCAAATAAATATAACTGAGTATACTCCTGAAGGTGTTGAATCTTTAGTTCCTTACAAAGGACATGTTAATGAGGTTGTTAATCAGTTACTTGGCGGATTAAGATCTGGAATGAGTTATTCTGGTGCTAGAACTATTGAAGAATTAAAAGAAAAAGTAAAATTTGTAAAAATTAGTGGTGCTGGATTTAAAGAAAGCAGTTATCATGATGTGAAATTATTATAAGTTTTTGAGAAAAGCTTTAGCAAAAAGTTACAGAAAGAACACAAGATTGCGGATCTTGCAACCGAGGTTCGAATCCTCGTAGGCTCGATACATCTACTGAGCTGTTAGCGTGTAGCCCGAAGCTTGTAGGGTGCGAATTTCTAAACATTTATCAAAAGATTTATATATGTTAATAATATCATAATATTATGTTGTAGGTAACATATATGAACATCAAACAAAAAATACTAAGATTTTTAATAGAAAATAAAGAAAAAACTTTCAATTTATCTGAACTATCAAGAGCTTTAAAGATTGATTATAAGCTGATTTATATTAATGTAAAAAAGCTTGAAAAAGATAGGTCTATACAAGTTGAAGATTTAAAGAGCCAAAAAAGATGTAGTTTTAAAGATAATTTTAATGAAGATGTATTTATTATTGAAAATGAAAGAAAAACTGATTTAACAAAGAAAAAAGAGTTTTGGGCTATTTATAATCAATTAAAGGACATAAATAAACAATTTATTGCTCTGTTATTTGGAAGTCAAATAAAAGAAACAGCAACAAAACATTCAGATATAGACTTACTTTTAATCTCTAATGAAGAAGACTCAAAAATTATAAAGAGTCAATTAAATATTTTGCCTTTAAAAATTCATTTAACTCCGATTACTTATGAATCATTTATAGTTATGCTTAAAACTAAAGAGTTTACAGTTGTAAGTGAAGCAATTAAAAAGAATATTATTTTGTTTGGAATAGAAGATTATTATAGGTTAGTTGAAAATGCTAAGTGAAGAAAGAATAAAGGAAGCAGAAAATAATGTTAAATCTTATTTGTCAGATGGATTAATAAAAAAAGAGTAGTTTAATAGTCTCGTATTTGATATTTTAAAAAATAATTCTAAAGAAAGTATAGAAACTGCTACATTCTTGTCAGATAATAAAAAATCTAATCTTTGGATAATTGTATGTTCTTATTACTCTATGTTTTATATTGCTAATGCAGTTTTGTATAAAATAGGTTACAAAATTGGTGAGAAAATTGCACATAGAATTACAAGTGATGCTTTGGTAGTTTATGTAAGAAATAAATTAAAAGAAAAATTAATTGAAGATTATGAAGAATTAAAAGAAGAAGCCTTGCAAATTGCGAAGAACAAAGCTGAAGGACTTATTGAAGATTTTGAATTTGAAAGAAATAAGAGAAGTATAATTCAATATCAAACTAAAGAAGTTGAGAAATCTTCAAAAGCACAAACATCATTAAAAAGAGCAAAAGAATTTTTATATGAGATGAATAATTTATTAAATGAACTAGGAAAGAAAATTACAGAATATTTAAGTATATGTTTCTATTTTAACTACTATTAAATAATAACTATAATTCAATAGTTTTAAGTAATAGTTAGCATTATACTAACTATGGTAAAAGCTAAAGATGAACTGATATTAGAATTATTTTACAATAATCCTACAAAACACTGGCATTTTGAAGAATTAATTAAAAAAGCCAAAATAAGCAGACCTCAATTAAATAACTGGTTAAAGAAATTCTTAAAAGAAAAACTAATTAAAAAACCAAAACCAAAAGATAAGATGCCTTATTATGTTGCAAATTATGAAAACCCTGATTATCAAAATAAAAAAAGATTATTTATCCTAAATAAATTAAATGATTCTGGGTTCTTAAAACACTTGTCAGAATTACCTAAAGCTAAAACAATAATTTTATTTGGAAGTTTAAGTAGATGGGATTGGTATAAAGATAGTGATATAGACTTATTTATTTTAGGAAATTCAGAAGGACTAAAAGAAGGAGAATTTAGTAAAAAGCTACATAGAGATATACAAATATTTTCATATAAAACTAAAAGAGAACTAGAGAAATTAAACCAAGGATTATTAAAAAATATAATTGGAGGATATAAGATAAAAGGAAATTTAGATTTTTTAGAGGTAAAACCAAATGTATAAAGAAAAAACACAAAAAGAGATTTATGAAAAATGTGAAGAAGAAGGTTCTTTTATACCTTTAGCAGAAATAGATATAGAAAAAATAAAATCTATGCATAAAATTGCTTTAATTGATTTTGAAACATCTAAAGAATGGATAAAGAATGCAAAAAAAGAAAGCAATCAATGGAATGCGATATTCAAAATAAATTATGATGTTTTACATATACTATTAGAAGCCTTTGTTATTTTTGATAAATTTAAGATTAAAACTCACGAATGCCTATTTGCTTATTTATGTGAAAAACATTCTGAATTAGAATTTGACTGGAACTTTTTTGAAAAAATAAGAACAAAAAGAAATAGAAGTGTTTATTATGGAAATTTGATAACTTATAATGATTGGTCAGAAATTGAACTTCAACTAAATTTATATATAAATACTTTAAAGAAAGAAATTGAATTAAAATTAAAAGAGTTTAAACAAAAAGAAAATGAAGAATAAAAAAATGCTGCAGGCTAAATGCCAAAAGCTACAACCTAAACAACCGAATCCTCGTAGACCCGATATGTTTCTATTCCAAAGCGTCACACCTTGATATATAAATAAAATATAAGAAGGTAAGCTTATGGAAGAGGATGATATATATCAAAATAAACGAAGATATAATGAGTTTCTAAAACTTTTTTATGACCAAGTAGTGAACCAATATATATATATATATTAATTTAATATTTTTAATAAAAGAGGTGTATGATGGAAAAGAACAATAAAATAGTTTTAGGTGCAGTTTTTATTTTATTAATTTCAGGTTTGTCTTTTAACTTTTTAGATAGTATAACAGGACAAGCAGAACAATCTGTTTCAGATGTTTTTTCAACTGATTTAGGTGCAGCATTTATTTCTCAAAATGTTTCTACTCAATTAAAAGCTGGAGATACAGCAAAAGTCAGTATTATTATGCAAAATACAGGAAAAACAACTTGGACAAAAGCAAATAATTACAAATTAGGCTCACAAAATCCACAAGATAATTTAATATGGGGTCTAAGTAGAGTTGGTCTAAGTAGAGTTGAATTAGACTCTAAGGATACAATTTCACTTGGACAACAAAAGAAATTTACTTTTGATATTACTGCTCCTTCAACACCTGGAACTTATAATTTTCAATGGAAAATGTTGGGAGAAAATGTTAAAAATGTTAACTGGTTTGGTCAAACAACACCAAATATTGGAATTGATGTAATTGTTTTACCAGTTTTACCAATTTGTACTATTAATGACTGGTCTTGTACAAATTGGGATTTATGTCAATCTAATAATCAACAAACAAGAAGTTGCACTAAGACAATAAATTGCTTGACTGACAATGGAAAACCAGCAGAAACACAAAGTTGTGTTGTTTCAGCAGATTTAATAAATCTTCCAGATTTAATAATAATGGACGTAAACTTTGTTGATATAAATGGCAATGTTCCAAGACAAGTGGTTAATACACCTTACGCCGGTGATAGAGTAAGTTTCGATTATATTATTAAAAATATTGGAATTGGTACAGCTTCCTTTTATAATGGAATAGTTATGACTCCCAAAATAACTAAGGATAATGTGGAATTAACTGGTCTTGGTCCATTTATTACAACACTATCTTTACAAGCAGGAGCGTCATTTACTGGAGGTCTTGCATGGTCAACAATTCTTGATGTTGGAAATTACTGTTTTAAAGATTTTAAAATAGATTCTTTCAACAATATAGTAGAATTTGATGAGACAAATAACATTTTTACAAAATGCATCCAAGTAGTTTCAAACCCCTCTTTACCTTGAACTGAAAACTGGCAATGCTCAGCTTGGAATGCTTGTCAATCAAATAATCAACAGACAAGAAGCTGTACTGATCAGAATAATTGCTGAACAAATAATAACAAACCATCTGAAACACAATCATGTGGTTATTCTGCTTTCAGATTAAGTATCTTTGGTCCTTTACCCTCTACAAGTTTATTAGATTCCAAGGATTGTGCTTTAGTTAATAATTTAGTAAAATGTGATTTAATAAGATCATTAAATTCAGGACAAAGCTATCATCTTAAGGGAGAAATAATTTCTCAACCAGACTGGTTAGTTTTAAATTTATTTCTTAGAGCTCAAAAAATACTTACTACAGGGGCTACATATTACCAAGTAACAGACAATAATAAAATTTGCAACTCAGCTAGTTGTGAATTTGATACAAATTTATTGCCTGGGGGTTCAACCTATACTGGATCTTTTGATTTTGAAGGTGGTGCTTATGATAATAATGTTTACGGCAATACTGTAAATCTTATAGTTACAGACGTTACAGACTCGAATAAAAAGAGAATACTTGGTGCAGAAAAAACTTGTTCAACTAGCGACTCAGACACATTAGGTAGGGTGTATTGTAAATATGTACCAACAGGACTTAATGCAGGTCGAAGTTATAGTATTACTTCCTTACCTTCAAATAATGGTTGGGGTTCTTCTAGTATTTATTTATCAAGAGGAATTATTGGTGGTGGTTCATCAGGAATAATTTATAAAAACTGTGGTTCCGGAAGTTGTAGTTTATCAACAAGTTCTCTTCCAACTTTGACTCAAGGTGAGACTTATATTATTACCTTTTTATTTAGAAAATAAATTATTTTTTTAATATTTTTTCTTTTTTTATCAACCTTTAAGGTAACAAAGAACTTTCGTGCAAACATTTAAATACTATTTAATATTCTATACTATCAAGTGATATTAATTGACATAAGCAAGTATGACTTAGAAATTAAACATCACGTTTTCATACAAGCTATGAAAAGAGGGATTAATCCAGATTTAATAGAAGACACTTTAATCAAAGGAAAAATAGAAAGATTTGGAAAACACGGTGTGAAATTTATCAGTGAAGGAAGTAAAAGAACAATTATATGTGTTGGTCAAATTATTGGAACAAAAATAAAAATATTCACAATTGAGGAGGAAAAATGAAAAAATGTTCTGAATGTAATAGAGAAATGAAAGAACTAGTTAATAAAACTCCAGAGGGAATAGAATATACCTATTTCAAATGTCAAAAATGTGGAGAAGAAATTCTAAATATGAATCAACTTCATAATGTTGCAGAAAAATATAGAGTTATGAAAAACTACCACGTAAAATTAACAAAATGGGGTTTAAGTTTAGGGTTAAGAATACCAAAAGAAATTGTAGAAAAATTCAAATTAAAGAATGAAGAAGAAGTAGTTTTGATTCCAGATGAAAAAGGAATAAAATTAATTCCAGCGAATTAAGGAGGATAAAAATGTCAAAAAAATAAATTTCTACTGGCTAAATGCCAAAAGATACAACCTAAATCAGAAGCGAATCCTCGTAGGCCCGATATGTTTCTATTCCAAAGCGTCACACCTTGATATATAAATAAAATTGGCATGCAAGAATAACAGCATACTACAATTAATTGATTATCTAGAGTCAAATATAAATATATTTAAATAATTTCATAAGAGTAAATAAATTAAAACATAATGAACCAAAATAAAGAATTGAGTGAAGTAAAAAGAACAGGAGTTTTAGTTTCCAATATAATTGACTCGGTTTTAACAATTGAAGATGTTGCAGATGTAATAGATTCAGTTGAGAAAATTATTGGAGATGTTGAAAAACTTTTGGATTTGGTGTCGCAACCTTACAAAGCTAATCTAGGAAATCTAAAAAATCAATTAAGGTTTATAGTAAACAAGATAAAAAAGAAAAATGAAAAACAAGACAAATTAATTGATATACTAAATACACTTGGTAATTATGTTTCTAAAGAATCTGAAACTATTATAAATAATGTCAGAGAAACAGTTACTTTGGAGCTTGCTTTTGACAAGGATTTAAAAAACATTCCAGCTCCTAGAATTGTATTGTGGGATGCAAATTTCACAAAGTTAATTTCTAACAAAGCCCTAGTAAGTAAAAAATCAAATTATGATATAAAAATAACAGGGCAAAATATACTTCTTAAAACTGTAATTGAGGAACTTCAGCATAAAAGTGGTGGCAGGATAACCTTAGTTAGTAATTCTTTTTTAAATTATTTGAGGAGTTTTGCAGTATTTTTTGAAGATTTTTTGCCTCTTGCAACTAATCAAGAAGAGGGAGAGATAATATCCAAATGGAAATTAACAACAAAAGGAGAATCAGGAGATGAAGATTATTTTAAAAGTACCGGGGATTTTGAGATAATTCTTTATTGTTATAGAACTCACAACTACCCAATAATTGTTTTGTCAGATGATACCGAAATAAATGACATAGTAAGACTTTTTAAGACCAATAAATTATTTGCAAATGTTAATGTTTATACTCTCGATAATTATGACTTAAAACAGGCTGCTTAATTTTCTAGCAAGGTCCTTTATGCAGTGCATAAATAATCTTCCCTGCTTTGATTTTGATAAAGTTTGAAAATTTGTAATACTGTAAGAAGTATAAAAACACAAATCTCCAATTCTTTCTATAAGATAAGGTTTGTTATTTTTTTGCGTCCAAACAAAATATCGTTGAAAATCTTTTGCATTCTTGGTTATTTCTTGGAATATTTCTTCATCATTTTCTAAGGTAACCGACATGATTGGAATGCTATAAAATCCCTTGTCAACAAGATTATAAGAATGCCCAAGAGCTACATCATGCCACTCCCCATTAATAAAAGATCTTGCTCTTTTTGCAATAACATAACCCTCATCAAACATTTCAAGTGGCACTAGGTCATCAACAACTATTAAGGGTCCTAATTTGCTCTTCTTAGCGATACTAATTTGTTTATCCTCAGGGCTAAATAAATCATCTAGGCTAATCTCTTTATATTTCTCTGAATTTCTGTGTTTTTTATTCATTTTTCTCTCTATTTACAGGGCTGGAACAATTACTGCAGCAGCCTAATTTTCCATAAAATAATCCTTCTTTTGTGTCCAATAAATGATAAACAACTGGAGTCATATCACGAAGAGTTCCTAAAGCTTCATCAATTAAAAGATAAAATTCATCTCCAGAAAATAGTTTTTTTGACTGCCTGAGCTTCTGATATTCCTCTTGGTTAGTTAAAACTTTAACTGGAATCCCTTTTTCTTTTGCTCTTTCCAAATACATTCTTACTAGTTTAGCTCCCAAATCTTGTTTTTCTTTAGGTGTAACTAAGCTTTTCAATATTCTTTCATCATCAAATTGATCAAGTGGTTCTTGGTTTTCCATTGTTTAAAAAATAAAAATTATAATTGTCTTATAATACTTACAGCTGTTCTTATTAAATTTCTGCTTTGTGGATCAGCTCTGTAAAGTGGATCATTATCAGCTATCCCTTCTAAATAAGTTATGGTATTTTTAAGGAACCTTTCTCTATAAAAATAATTTTGACCACTAGCTTTTTGTATAACTTCTTTAACAACAACTTCCTTAATTAAATCTTGGTCTGCTAAATGAACCTTTCCTTCTAAATTAGGCAATAGTTCTTTTAATTTTGATAAGGGTGATTTTTCTACCATTTTTACTCCTAAATTTTATAAGATTTTTTGGATTTGGATATTATTTAAATCTATCGCTTTTGTTACTACTAATATGAAATAATCAAGATAAGAAAGATTTATAAAGATGTATAAATTATACCATATTAGTATAATTAATACAATATAATAAAATGGAAACAATAAGAAATAATTTTAAAATTAAAGGGCTTTCACAAAGGGAAGTAGAAATAATAGCCTGGCTTGAATTTTATCAAAAATATTTTTTTACTTCAAAAGATATAAAACAATTTTTTAATAGTAAAAATACGCTTTATAGAGGCATACAAAAACTACTTGCTAAAAAAAGAATTATAAAACTTAACCAGAATAAATATTATCTTGTTCCAATAAAAGCTAAGTCTGGAGGGTGGGCAGAGGACGATTATATAGTCATAGATGAGGTTTGTAATTCTGGAGAGTATTATATTGGTGGATGGAGTGCTGCCAATTATTGGAGACTTACAGACCAGATCCCTTTTTGGCACGATGTCTTTACAACAAATAAACGTGGAAGAAAAAAAATAATAAATGTAGGAATTATATTTCATCAGATAAAAAATATAGATAAATCAAGATACACTATAAAAAAAATAAAAAACCACGAATTTAAAATATTAAACAAGAAAGAGTCAAAAAAATGGATGAACTTAAGACAATAAGCGAAATAGAATTTAATGATATTGTAGCAAGAACAGGATTTAATAAAGATAAATTGAAAAAAGATTATTATCTCACTTTGATTCTTTATTTAATCAAGGATGTAAAAGGCATTTATTTTAAAGGTGGAACTGCTTTAAATAAAATATTCCTAAATCATGCAAGATTATCTGAAGATATTGATTTTTCTTTAACAAGAAATGAAAAGGAAATAAAAGAGGAAATCTCCAAGATTCTTTTAAATTCCGATTTAGTCAAGGAAATTACAGAAGGAAAAAAGGTTGATGGATTCCTAAGAATGATAATCAAGTGCAAATCAGAGATAGGGGAAAGCGAAATTTTCATTGATCTAAATCAAAGAGCTAAACTTTCACTCCCAGCTGAAGAGCATGAAATAAATCATTTTTATGTTCCTTTTATACCTGAATTTTCTATAAAAACTGTTGCAGAAGAAGAATTGTTTGCTGAAAAAACTGCAGCAACAATTGGAAGAAATAAGCCAAGAGACCATTATGATGTTTACATGATCTTGAAAAAAGGACTTCCAATAAATATGGAACTTGTTAAAAAGAAATGTCATCAATCTGAAGATGAGTTCTCAATTATCAAAATGTTCAATAAAGCAAAAATGTTAAAAAATCGTTGGGACAAAGATATGATTTCACTTATTTCTGAGCCCATAACTTTTCAGGAAGTTATACAATATTTGGCAAAGCATTTCAAACTTAAAGAAGAAAAAGAAAAGTTGAAGGATAAATAAGGACAATCTTTAAATAGAACCTACTCTTATTAATTTTAATCAAGCTGATTAGTGCTTTGGAATAGACATTCTAACCATCGTAGGCCCGATACATCTACTGAGCTGTTAGCGTGTAGCCCGAAGCTTGTAGGGTGTAGGAAAGATTTAAATTATAAGTTTAAGAATAAGTTTATATGATGAAACAAAAAATTAATCCCGAACTAGAAAACCTTGGAAATATGGCTTTATTAGTTGTAGATATTCAAAATGATTTCTGTAACCAAGAAGGAGAATTTGGAAAGATGGGGTTTGATTTAAAACCCATCCAAGAAATGATACCGAGACTAGGAAGATTTATTGATCATTTAAGGAAATTTAATGTCCCGATATTTTATAGTAAACAAATAGAAGGGGATAAACTTAATCCAGAAAATTTAAAGAGACTAATAAGAATAGGTAAACTAAAAGGGGTTTGTAAACGAGATTCTTGGGGGTCAGAACTATACAAACTAAAGCCAAAGAATAATGAATATGTCTTGGAGAAATACACTTATGATTTTTTTTTCAAATCCAGAATTAAACAAAATTCTAAAAGATAAGGAAATTAAAACAGTAATAGTCACTGGAATTAATCTAGAGTTATGTATTAACACAACATTTAGAAGTGCATTTACAAAAGGGTTTAATATTATAATTCCAAAAGGACTTGTGGAAACATCTCTTGGAGCTGATGAAAAAACAAGGAAGTATCTTTTTAAAATTTGTGAACAATTTTTTGCTACAATAATAGAATCTGATGAGCTTGTAAGTTTTTTAAACAATCAGAGAGGAAAATAAATAGAAATGGATAAAAATAAACTTATAGTATTTCAGGATAAAAAAATCAGAAGAATTTGGCATAATGATGAATGGTATTTCTCTGTTATTGATATAATTTCAGTTTTAACAGAACAAAATAATTTCCAGACAGCAAGAAAATATTGGAACAAGTTAAATCAACGATTAAGAGAAGAGGGAAGTGAAACGGTGACAAATTGTCACCAGTTGAAACTACCTGCTGAAGATGGAAAATTACGTGAAACTGACTGCGCCAATACAAAATCACTTTTTAGGATAATACAATCTATACCCTCTAGAAAGGCCGAACCGTTTAAACTATGGCTTGCACAAGTAGGCTATGAACGCGTTGAAGAAATAGAAAATCCAGAGATTGCACAAAATAGAGTTAAAGAATATTATGAACTTAAAGGATATTCAAAAGATTGGATAGAAAAAAGACTTAGAGGTATAGCAATAAGACAAGAACTCACTGACGAATGGAAAAACCGTGGTGTTATTGAAGAAATAAATTTTGCTATACTTACTAATGAGATTACTAAAGCTACATTCGGAAAAACAGTACAAGAATACAAAAAATTTAAAGGATTAGAGAAAAAGAATCAAAATTTGAGAGACCATATGAATGATTGGGAGTTAATTTTCACTATGATGGGTGAAAAAGCAACAACAGATATAGCTAGAACAAGAGAGGCACAAGGGTTTGATGAAAATAAAGAAGCAGCACAAAGAGGCGGACAAATAGCAAGTAACGCAAGAAAAGAATTAGAGCAAGAAACTAAAGAATCAATAGTTTCAAAAAATAATTTTTTAGGATTAACTCAAAAGAAAAAATTCAAGGAAATAAAAAACAATGATAAAAAATAAATTATTACAAACTAAAAATAAATCGCTACAGGCTAAATGCTACAAGCTACAACCTAAATCAGAGCTGAATCATCGTAGGCCCGATACATCTACGGAGCGAATAGCTAGTAGGTTGCAGAATAAGAGGATTTCTTAGAAGATTTATCATTGTCCACAAAATAGAAATATTTATATATGATGTGGACAATTAATACTATGTGGTTTACATAGATAAAATCAAATCAGGAAAAAGGACGTTCTATTATTTAGGAAAAACAATAAGAATTGGTCAAAATAAATGGAAAAAACTAAGAATAAGATTAGGTGAAAAAGAACCTTCTAAAGAAGAAATTAAAAGCAAATTAAAAGATTTAAAACTTGAAGAATATGAGATTTACAATAAAGATTATTTGGATTCTGATAAATTAGAAATAATTGAAGATTTTAGAGAAGTTTATAATAATCATCTTAAAAAGATACCAAAAACTATTGCTGAAAAAGAAGAGTCTGATTTTATTATTAGGTTTACGTATAACTCTAATGCTATAGAAGGAAATAGATTAACTTTAAGAGATACATATTTAATAATAAAAGAAAAACAAATCCCATCCGGTGCTCCGCCAAAAGATTATAATGAAGCAATAAATGGAAGAGAGGCTCTTGAATTTATAAAGAGCTATAAGGGGAAACTTACAACAGAATTTATAGAGAAATTAAATTATATTCTAACTAAAAATACTGGTTTTATTTATCCAGGAAGAATAAGATTTTTTCCAGTAAAAATAGAAGGTGCTGATTTTATTCCTCCTGAATCAGATAAAGTTAAGCCCTTGTTAAATAAAATGATTAAATTTTACTATGATAATAAGAAAAAAATACATCCTTTTGTTTTAGCCTGTTTAATTCACGCACAATTTGTAGAAATACACCCATTTGAAGATGGAAATGGAAGAACTGGTAGAGCTCTTATGAATTGGAGTTTGATGAAATCAAATTACCCAAAAATATTTATTCCAGTAAAAGTAAGAAGCAAATATTATGAAGCCATTGATTTGCATAATAAAAAAGACATAAAGGGGTATTGTACAAAAATGTTTGAAACAGTTATTGATCAAATTAAATCATAAGTGCTAAATATTACTAATTTATGCATTAAATAAAAAATCCAAAAGGAAATCTAAACTCCCAAACTTGGGAAACTTCGTTAGGGAGTGATTCATACATATTAGGATGTTTAGGCGGAATTAAAAGATAATCGTCCAAAGTAATATCAAACTTTTTACATTTTTCTTTATTGTTTAAAAGTACATCTAAAGAAGAACCTAAAGTATGGAAAGGATTTGGCAACTTACAAATTCAATATTTCTTTCCTTTAGAATTTAAAAGATGGTTTAAAAATATAAAAATAAAATTATTTTCTACAAAATCAGAAGAAGTTCTTAAAAGATTGGAAGAAGCTAAAAAAATCTGTGACACGAAAATAATTTGGTTGCCTAAAGAATTATTTATGCTGGTTGTATGGGTAATTTTAGGCAATAATATTTTAATAATAATCTATGAACCAGATATAATATTAATGAGAATTAAATCTGAACAGGTAGTAAGAACATTCTCAAATCAATTTGATTACTTATGGAAAAAATATAAGAAGGATAAAAATGTCAAAAAAATAAATTGCTACAGGCTAAATGCCAAAACCTACAACCTAAATCAGAAGCGAATCCTCGTAGACCCGATACATTTACGGAGCGATTAGCTAGTGGCTCGGTAGCTGATGAGTAGGAACTAACTTTTTTACATTTAATCTTGCCATATCAGGCAAGTTAGTTAAGGTGGGAAATAAATTGGGGACTCTACACATGGCCGCTCTGTAGAAAGCTTTAAAAATAAGAGCTAGAGATTGAATTATATGATAATTCCAGTAAGATGTTTCAGCTGTGGTAAGCCTATTGCCCAATTATGGGAAGAATTTGTAGAAAGAATAAAAAAAGGCGAAGAAAAAGGAAAAATTATGAATTCTTTGGGCTTGAAAAGATACTGCTGCAGGGCTATTTTTTTGGGGCACATTGATTTAATAGACACTATTGCTAAATTTAAAAAGTCATAATTGCCAGTTGTTTAAGTATCGGGCTTCTATGTTTTCTCTTTCACAATCTCTACAAATATAGGCATCAGTCTGAGCGCTTTTAAAAATTGTATTACCACATAAGATACATTTTTTTCTTTTCAAAATTATCACTTCCTTAAGCTTCTTCTATATATTCATAACCTTCCATAAAAGCTTCTTCAATTTCATTTATTTCATCATCTTCTAAAAGCAAACTCCGCATTGCTTTTTTATATATGTCTGAATCCTCATCTTCATAGTATTCATCTTCTTCATAGAACATTTTTATCCCCCCTCCAAAACAACCTCTTATTTTTTCCTTTTTACCAAAAACTTTTTGGTAGAATTGTATAATATCCGATTTCATATATAAATATGTGTTGCAGTGGCATAGACAACAACAACATTTAAATAATTAATGAATAATCTTAATTTAATGGATGCAGAAAAAGCATTACAGGATATTGGATTTAGCAAAAATGAATCTAAAGTATATCTTAATTTATTAAATTTAGGACCTAGCCAGGCAGGAACTATTGCTGAAAAGAGCAAGGTATATAGAACAAATGTTTATGAATCTTTACAAAGATTAATTGAAAAAGGTTTAGTTTCTTATATATTTAAAGGACACCAGAAAATATTTCAAGCTGAAAGTCCAGAAAAAATTTTAGGAATAATAAAAGAGAAAGAAGAATCATTTAGAGATGTTCTACCACAGTTGACTCTTAATAATAAATTATCCAAAATAAAAGAAAAAGTTTCTATCTATGAAGGTGGGAATGGAGTTAAAGCAATTATGTGGGATATTTTAAAAGAAAAAGAAGAAACAAATTCTTTTGATGAGGTAGTTACATTTGGTGTTCCTAAAGATATGGTTCTTAGAGTGAGACCTTTTATTAAACAATACCATCGAAGAAGAATTAAATTAAAATTATTACAAAAACACCTTTATGATGAAAATGCGCAAAGAAGAATAGCTCATTTAAATAGAATGCCTTATACTGAAGCAGCTTATTTACCAAATGCTATTAATAGTCCAGCAACAACTGTTGTTTATGGAGATAAGGTTGGATTTTTTCTCTGGTCTGATCCTATAATGGGCATCTTAATTGAAAGCAAGAGAATGGCTGATATGTACAAAAGATATTTTAATATTTTATATTCAATGGCTGTCAGAGAAAATCCAAATATGGTTTTGAAAAATGAAAATATACTTGAATAAATTATTTTATAGCAACTATACTTCCAAATTGACTTTTCTTATGCCCACTTTTCTTATGCATTTTTCTTTTTATATCTTTAAATCTAGAGGCTTTCATTGATCTACTTATTACTTTAATGCTTTTGTAAAATTCAACTAAACCTCTTTTTGCATTATAAAATTCTTCTTTAACGACTTTTACTGCTTCATTTCTGAATGATGTATCATTTTGAAAACTTCTTTGAATTTTATGAAATAAATTACCATAGAAACTCCATATTGGATCTATGAAATATATTTTATCAAATTTATTTTCTTCATCTATTAATGGAAATAAAACTATATTCTCTATTTGGTCTAAATGTTTTCTTCCTTTAGTCTTCAGGAACTTGATATATTTTGATGCTTCTTCATCGCTGTTAGCTGATAGAGTAACATTTCCTTCTTTATCTAAAAACAATTCAATATTTCCAATTGATGGATTTTTCTTTTCAGGAAACTTTGCATTTTTCACTCCTTTTTGAAATAAACCATATCTTTTGAATTCTTCATCTCTTTCATCAACGAATAAAACTGCATCATTAAAAAAATCAGCAGTATCGCTTCCTAAAATATTTATTCTACTTTCTGAGTCCATATAAACAGAACCCTCCCCATAATGTATCATACCTCTTTTTACTAATACCCTATGCAAGTCTGAAGTTAATCTATCTAAATCAGATAAAAAAGGTGTGACGTGATGTCCTACTAATGTTATATCTATGCAATCAAATGAATTATTTTCAAAAGGCAATGGTTCTCTAATATCTCCCTGAACAAATGTTATTGTTCTAGCTTCCAGACTTTTAGGATTTGTTACAAGTTCAACACTATTAAGCTTTAAACCACTTTTTTTAAAAAAATCTTTTTCTAGCAAGTATCTAATTGCAGCTTCAATATTTTTATCTGAATAATCAAGAAGCACAATTTTTCCTTTTTCACCAAGCATTTTCGATACTTTTTCTGGATATTTGGAGAAAGGCAACATAGCTGATCCTGGACCTATTTGTAATAATGTTTTCTCGTCTTTATCTTTGCTGATTAAAAAACTATAAATTTCCTTAAAAAGAAAATCGTGCATTAATCCAACTAATAATGGCGCTGTTTTAATATAAACTTCTCTATGTTTACTTGCTACATCTTTTCTTTCAGGTTCTTGTTTCATTATTTAATGAAAACTAACTAAACCCGCTTTTTTCATTAAATCATTTATTCTTTGAACTAATTCTCTTTTGGATTGAACATATTTTACTCTTTCAGAACTAGAAATTTCTGAAATAAAATCAGAATCTGCTTCTACTATTGTGCTACTTACTTTATCCTCTAATTTTGTAAATTTACATTCAGTTGTAATAAAGCAATCTTCAACTCTTGTATGGGGAAAGTCATTGCTAAAACTTATTGTAGGTATTTTTCCACATTTAATTATTGCTTTAACAGTTTCAACTAATGCCTTCGAAGGAACTCTAACATTTCTCATGGGATTCCCAGTATTTGTCTGGAATTTTGTAGGTCCTGTTACCAAAGCTTTTTTTATTTCGAATTTTATTTTTTCTCTGGTTTTGTCTTTATCTAATCTAGGATCAGTTAAAAATCTTCTACTACCAATTTTAATTAAAGAATAAACAGGAATCATTTCAGGTCCATGTTCTCCAATTACAACTGCCCTATTTAAAAATTCAGGTTTAATTTTTATATGTGCAAATTTATATAATTTGTCTGATAATTCATACCTAAATCTATATGTATCAACAAAAGAAGCTGCAATAATCCTGTTTCTACTAATGCCACTTATTTTTGCAATAGCTTCTGCAGTTGGCTCTAAAGGATTTGTAGCTATAATAACAACTCCTTTTTTATAATTTCTTAATTTTTCTGCATCGGGCTTGATTTTTTCTAAATTCGCGAAAAATTCATCATCCCTCTCTTTAAAATCTGAAAATGAAACATTTTGGTTTCTAGCTGCATAAATGATTATATCAGAATCTAAAAATCTTCCCCCATTTGAGTTTAATTCTTCATCAATACATTTGTACCATTTTACTCTTTCACCACTTGGAATACCACCAGTAAGTTCCTGAATTCTTTGTTTTTGCATATCTTTATCTTGGATATTATAACTTCGAGAAAAAAGATTAAACCTTACATTTTCAAATTCAGAAAACAAATAATGAGCTACACCAGTACCTATATTGCCTAGACCTATTATTCCAACTTCAAATTTTCTTTTATAAACTTTTTGATCTGTTGGATCCATTTTTCTTTAATTGATTTTTTTATTGTATAACTATCTAAACTCACCATCTTTTGCTCTAAAACCTGAAAAATTACTTTATAAATATTGTTGTTAGTTAGTTATAAGAGTTAAAAACTATAACTACTTACTAATATAAGATAAAAACCTTTAAAAGTTTACCTTTTTATAAAAATTTTTATATGAAGAATTTGAGATCTCCAATTTGTGTAGTAGTAGGACATATTGATCATGGAAAGTCCTCAATCTTGGATAGAATTAGAAACACAAATATTATTGCTTCTGAAGCTGGAGGAATTACACAAGCAATTTCTTTTACAAACTTAGGCTCAAAAAGGATAAAGGAAGTTTCTGGCAGATTATTAGAAGCTTTGAAAATAAATTTGACAATCCCAGGTATTTTATTTTTAGATACTCCTGGACATGCTGCATTTAATAATTTAAGGAGAAGGGGTGGAAACTTAGCTGATATAGCTATTTTGGTAATTGATATTACAAAGGGAATTGAGGAACAGAGTGTTGAGAGTATAAATATTTTGAAACAATATAAGACTCCTTTTATTATAGCTGCAAACAAAATTGATTTACTAAGTGGATGGCAGAAGAAAGATGATTTTTTGATAAAGGACATTAATCTACAAAGCGAGAGAGTAAAGCAGGAATTAGACAATAAAATTTATGAGTTAGTTGGAAAGTTATCTGGGCTAGGATTTAATTCTGAAAGATTTGACAGAGTTGATGATTATACAAAAAATGTCGCTATTGTTCCTGTTTCTGCCAAAACTAATGATGGCATTTCTGAGTTATTAATGGTTGTTTCTGGATTAGCACAAAAATACCTTGAGAATAATTTACTTATAAACAAAGAATCTGGTGGCAGAGGAACTATTTTAGAAGTTAAAGAAGAAAAAGCAGGAACTGTTATTTATTCTGTAATTTATGACGGAACTTTAAAGAAAAATGACCAAATTGTTATAGGTGGAGTAGATAAGCCCATTATTACAAAAGTAAGGGCTATTTTTTCTGCTGATGAGAAATTTAAGTTTAAAAAAGAAAAGGAAGTTTCAGCTGCAATTGGCATAAAATTATTAGCTTCTAATGTTAAAGATGTTATCTCTGGAATGCCCTTGGTTGTTGCAAATAAAGATTTAGATAAACACAAAGAAGAAGTACAGAAAGAAGTTGAAGAAGTTTTAATTCATACTGACAGAGAAGGGATAATTGTAAAGGCAGACACATTAGGTGGTTTAGAGGCTTTAACAAATTTATTGAAACAAAGCGGATTACAAATTAAAAAAGCTTCAATTGGAAATATTTCTAAAAAAGATATTGCTGATGCCATGGCTGAAAATGAAGAATTAAACAAAGCTATTTTAGGATTTAATGTAAAAGCTATTGATGAAACTAATGAAGTAAAGATAATTACAAATGAAGTTATCTATAAGTTAATAGAAGATTATGAAAACTGGAAAAAACAGAAATTAGAAGAACAAGAAAAAAAGGAGCTAGAGAATGTAATAAGACCCTGCAAAGTACAGATATTGCCTGGATGTGTTTTCAGGCAGAGCAATCCTGCTGTTGTTGGAGTGATTGTTTTAGGTGGTTTAGTTAAGAATAATACTCCTTTGATTAAAGTAACTGGTGAAAAGATTTCAGAAGTTAAAAGCATGCAATTAGAAGGAAAGAATATTGACAAAGCTGAAAAGAACAAAGAAATTGCCCTTTCTTTGCCTAGTGCTGTTGTAGGGAGACATATTAGAGAGAGAGATATATTAATATCTGACATGAATGAAGAGGATTTTATTAAACTGAAGAAATTAAAGAAATATTTAAATAGAGATGAGATTGAGCTTTTGAAAGAAATTGCCAATATTAAAAGGAAGAAAGATCCTTTGTGGGGCATTTAAAGTTTTAAGAAAAGCTTAAGCAAAAACAAAAAATGAGAATAAAAAAATGGAATTTAAATTTGTGATAAGTGATCCGAAAACTGGAAAAAGCTATCAGAAAGCCTTGAATAATGAGTGGTTTGTTGGAAAAAAGATAGGCGACAAAGTAGAAGGTAATTTAGTTGGTTTAAAAAATTATGAATTAGTAATTACAGGCGGCTCTGACAATGCAGGATTTCCAATGAGAAAGGGTGTAGATATTGCTGGAAGGAAGAAGATTTTATCTGGAAAAGGAACTGGAGTTCATGTTGAAGGAAAAGGAGTAAGAATAAGAAAAACAGTTCGTGGCAGCATTGTTTCTGATCAAATTGCTCAAATTAATTTAAAAGTAGAAAAGCAAGGCTCTGAAAATATTGAAGATTTATTGGGAATAAAAAAAGAAGAACCTAAACCTGCTGCTTAATTTTAGATTTTTCTAAAGTTTTTAATAAAAAATTATTCTTTTGTGTAACAAAATTTTTTCTTTAAATAATTTCCTAGAAATACAAAAATTGAAGATATTACATAGGCTAGAATTATCCATATTACAAGAGTTTGTAAACTCGAGATGACTTCTTTAAAATAAATTGGATTTTTACTTAAAGATATTGTTTGTTTTAAAATATTTAAGAATGATATTTTTTCTTCAAAACACGATACAATTCCACAGATACTTGATTGTATTGTGGAATAAACATTAAAGCAAGCGCTAAAATAATTTTTGTTATTGTAGGTTTAAAAAATTCTTTAAGTTTCATTATTTTAATTTGAGTTCTTTAACATTTATTAAGTAAGAACCAGGCAATCTTGGTTTTGCCAATGACATTGCTTTTTTAGCTGTTTCTAAATGTTCTTTGTTTACTGCAATTGACAATATTGTCTGACCTCTTTTTAGCTGTGCTGCAATTCCAACAGGCTTTCCAAATGCATTGGACATACCAGGAGACATTCTGTCAGCTCCTGCTCCTGTCAACATTTTATGTTCTCTTAAAATATGATGAGGAAAAACTCTTATTTGAAATAAATATTGACTGCCTAAATTAATTTCTAAATGTCTATTGACTACTTGACGTACTGATTCCAAAGCATTATGTCTTATTTGAAGAGTTTCTTTAGGAGACAATTCAATCTCATAATTAAATTTCTTAAACAAATCCCCCATTTTGAATCTTGCAATTTTGCAAGAGGGAATTGCCTTAATAAAAGATTTAGCCTTAAATTTGGATTTTCTAGTATAAGCTCTTTTTACTTTTCTATATGATCTTCCTTTTCTTAATCCTGCCATTTTATATTACCTGTACTTTTTCTCCTAAACTCTGACCTGGAAATCCTTTTTCAAAAATTACTCTTATAGCTCCTTTATTTCCATGAGAATTTGCTACTTTACCAACAAATTCCTTTCCTGTTTTAGTTTTCCAGATTACTTTTTTTCCTATTAGTTTTTTGGAATCTTCTTTATTTTTTATATTATTAACTAGAATAATCATTTGATTATTTGTTTGCACATGTCTACTTCTTCTAAAGTTAGCTATAAGACCTTCCATTTTAATATTTTTTGCAAAAAGCTTGATTAAAAAATGTAAATAAGATATATAAAAAGTTTTGTATTTTAACCTTTTTTGCAAAAAGCTTAACCAAAAACTAGAAATTTAGGATTAATTCAGCGTCATTTCCAAAGATTTTTTTAAGATCTGATATAGTATTTTCGTTAATAAAGACTTTCTTTGGTGATTTTATTGATTTAAGGACTTCTTCCAGTTCGTTTAAATTACTTTTTTTCAGTTCTCCCAAGCAACAATTGTTTAGAAAAACCCCTTTAAGAAATTCCTTATCTTTTGTTACAAAAACAGAATTATCTATTATTAAAACTTCTCCAATTTTATCTTTATTGTATTTTACACGGAATTTTAATCTTTCAATATCAAAGCCTTTCTTTCTTTGGACAATGTCAATTAAAGTCCTCATAAACATGCTTGCTTCTTTTCTTATTTTTTCAACTTCTTGCTTTGTAATTTTCCCTTTTTCATAATCTTCTTTTGCTTTCACAACAACTTTTAAAATTCTCAGGAATTTCTCAGGAACTTTTCCTTGCTTTACTAATTCTTCAAAACCTTCCAATACATTATTTTTTTTGATATTATTTACATGAATTAAATCCTGGGCTACTGATATACATCCTTCGTAAAATTCAAGAACTCTTTTCTTTTCTGATTTTTTTTCTATTTCCTTAAATAATTTATTTAACCTTTTTAGATAATCATCAACATCTTTTAATAATTGGTCTACTTCCTTTCCAGAGATTTCTTTTGTTGTTCCATGTTCAATCCTTTTAAAGTATCTGAAAGTTTTATCCAATATATCTACATACTTTTTTTCCAATAATTTTTCTTTTTTTACAAAAATTTCCAATAATAGTTTTATAGTCTCCCTATGAGTTGGAGGAGGAATTCCGTACAACATTAATGCTGCCTGAGCTGGATTTAATGTTGCATAATACAAATCTTCACCAACAACACTCAATAATTTTCCTTTGGCTCTTTGTATTAATTTATCTGCAATATCCATGTGCATGTCAATTGCTTCTGGACTTGGTTTAATTCTACCCATTTGCAATAATAACTTCCAAGGCATAAATACACCACGATCATATAATGGAACTCCGTCTCTTAAAAATGTGAAAATTACAGGGGAAGCATCTTTCAAACTTTCCCAAAAATCTGTTAATATGTGAACCTGAATATGAAATGCTTTGTTTATTCCAGTTATTCTGCTTGCATCGTAACCAAGACCGATAATAATTGCTCTTAATTTGTCCTTTAATTCTATCCTTGACATTTTTTTTACATCAGTATCATCTACTACAATAAGAACATCTATATCATTTGATTTTTCTCCCCTGAATAAAGAACCAATAGCAACATAGCTTACAATATATTTTTCGAATTTCTTCAAAGCCATTTTTTTATGGACTTCAGAAATCTTGAAAGCTGCCAAAACATCTGCTGGATCATAAAAAATTGCTGATAAAGCAATTGCTTCCAGAACTTCGTATTTAGCATCAAAACAATTTTCTTTTAATTCTGACATTAACATTACAATTGCCTTAAAATTTGGATCGGTTTCTTTTGCACTTTTTTCTATAATTGCTGTTAATTTGTCTTTTAATTCAAATTTGGACATTTTTTTGCTATTAGAATCATCAACTAAAATAAGAATAGCAATTTCTTTTGGATTAGGATTTGGTTTCTTTTCTTTTTTACTTTCTTCATAATCTTCTTCTAGAATTTTAGAATTTGGAAGAATAGCTATACCAGTAATATATTTATCGAATTTTTTTATAATATCTTTTTTAAATTTAGTTATATTATTTCTAATTTCCTTGAATTTATCTTTTAATTCTTCTGGTACTACTATATTTTGCTTTGGCTGTCCTTCCATAGTTAAAAAAAGAAAAAGAGTGTTTAAAATATTTTTGGTTGAACTATTTAGAAGGTATTCTACAAAATAAAGAGAATTCTAGAAATTTAAGATAGGTTTAAAAATTCTAGAATCCAATGGCTAATTATGGACAAAATACAGGAATACAAGTTGGGATCGTTTATTATTGAAGGAAGACAGTTCCTGGGCAATGTTAAAATAGTAAATGGAAAGGTAAGATACTGGGAAAAGTCAGAGAACCAGAATTTAAGCGCGAATGATTTAAAAGAAATAATTGAGCAAAATCCTGAATTTTTAATAATTGGAACTGGCGCTGCGGGATTATTGAAAGTACCTGACCATGTGAAACAAGAAGCTGCTGAAAAAGGAATTTCTGTTTTTATTGGGAAAACACAAGATGTAGTAAAACGATTTAATGATCTTAATACCCAGAAAAAGAAAGTTAGCGCTATTTTATGTGCTAGCAGTTAAATTTAAATATCATTTAATTTGAACTTTTCTTTTATGGGCCGGTGGTCTAGTGGCTAAGTTATTCCATAAATGACAAGACGTTTACACCGTCTAGATCGAAGGTTCAAATCCTTCTCGGCCCATTTAACCTTTTTTTACAAAAAAAGTTAATCAAAAAATAATTTAAATTCTAAGGAGAAAATTAATAGCAGAATATTAATTAGATAAATAGAATTACAGATTAAACAAAGAGTTTTTAATTTTATTAAGGATAAGTAGGCAAGGTAGATACTGCCTAAAAAACCAAGAGTGACTAAATAAAATACAAG
>Ga0209541_10002945_pt1 | contig 31775 bp, 39 predicted proteins | sample RifCSPlowO2_01_FD_184027 | JGI IMG/M metagenome (GOLD analysis project Ga0209541, IMG submission 184027) | Groundwater microbial communities from Rifle, Colorado - Rifle CSP2_plank lowO2_0.1 (SPAdes) (version 2) | ecosystem: Environmental > Aquatic > Deep subsurface > Groundwater | place... | reverse complement strand
TTAGGGAAACCTTGGTTTCCATACGAGTTTCATACGAAAATGAAAAAAAGAAAAAATAATCCAAATAATAATACTCCTTTAAAGATATTAATATTCTTAATGTTGATATTTATCATATTCAATGCCTCTTTTGTTATATTTTTTGCGTCTAAATTTTCAGAAATAAATAGTTCTATGGAAAATCTAAATAAAAATCTTTCAGAGAACATTGAAAGAAATTATCTGGAAACAAATAGTAGAATAGATGATATAAGTACAAATTTAATAGACTTAGAAAAGGAATTACAATTAGAAATAGGAACAATAAAAGCAAATACAAGTGATGATTTTTCATTGATTATAGATAATACCATCGATTCTATCGTAACAATAAAAACAAACAGAGCACAAGGAACCGGATTTATAATAACTGAGGATGGTTATGTCATAACAAATGCTCATGTGCTTTCAGGAGCTAGTTCTGCTAATGCTATAACTATTGATAAAGAATCAAGAAGAATATCTTTAGTCGGTTATAATTTAACTCTAGATATTGCTTTATTGAAGATAGAAGGAGATTATGACGCCCTTGAATTTGAAAGTACAAAAAATACAAGGATAGGAGATAAAGTTATAGCTATAGGAAATCCTCTAGGATTATCTTTCTCTGTAACAGAAGGGATTATATCTGCCAAAGATAGAATAGGAGGTAATAATCTTCCTGCTTATTTACAAACTGATGCGGCGCTTAATCCTGGCAATTCTGGCGGACCTCTCATAAACAAGAATGGCAGGGTTATAGGTATAAATAACTTTAAAATTGAGGGAGAAAATTTGGGATTTGCACTAGAAAGTGATTATATAGTAGAAGGTATAAATGAAATATCAGAAGAAAAATTAAATCAGACAATTGTTGATTTAGATTAAAGTTATACTTGTTTACACCGAGCATTTACACTTTGACAAATTAATTATAAAATAGCAAAGTAGAAGTGCGAGAAGAGATCTCACCAATTCGATTCCTTCAAAATGCAAATTTTGGAGGGACCAAAATTAGAATAATTTTGTGGACTAGTATCACCCATATTAAATTCTTAAGAATATTTTTATAATTAACTTTTAATCATCCTTATAATATCTTTTATATTTTTCTTCGCGGCAGCCCGGCCTATTTCTATTAATTTATCTGCTTCATAAAAATCAAAGGGGGAGGAAATTCCTGTATTTAATTGCATAAAAACCAGATTATTTTTATTATATTCCTTAAAACTAATTACATTTTCTAAATTGAGTATATTATTTGTCATAATACTTGCGACTCTTGATAGAACTTCAAAAACATCATCACCTTCTTTTTTATACACATAATCTTTTGGCATTGCATTAACTGCTATGACTTTTTCTGCCAGTAAGTGTGCATGTTGTTGAGGCAAAGGATCGACAACTCCTCCATCAACTAATAATTTGTTTCCAAATTCAATGGGCTTGAATAAACCAGGGAGAGCAATACTTGCAAGGATTGCTTTCAATAAATCTCCTTTTTCAATGAATATTTCTTCACCTGTTTTTAAATCAGTAGCAATTGCACTGAATGAAATACTTAAATCTTCTATCTTCTTTCCTTTTATAAATTTTTTCAGTAATTTTTCAATAGGTACATTATTATCTGCATTCATTCTTTTAAATCTCCTTGAAAAGAATAAAGAGGTTATCCTATGGTGTGTTAATCTAACAACTTCCTCCTTAAATTCTTTTAAGCTTCCTGCTGCATATATTCCGCCTATTAATGCTCCTATACTTGTCCCAACAATTACATCAATTGGTACATGATTTTCTTCTAATACCTCTAAAACTCCTATATGTGCAAGACCTCTTGCACTTCCACCACTTAGCACAAGAGCAAGTTTCTTTTTTTTATTTAACATTTTATGAGAAGATTTCTTTTAAAGTCTTTAATGGGTCAACAGAATTTGCGATTGCACTTGAAAGAGCAACTCCACTTGCACCTAATTTCATTGCTACTTCAACATCTTTCTTGTTTTTTATCCCCGCACCAACTAAAAAATCCATTTTTAGATTATTAGAAATTCTTTTTATAAGTTCAGGTTTGGCTGAAGAAACAGAAATTTTCCCCCCAACTAATTCTGGGGGTTCTATAACAAGATAAGAAGGTTTTAACTTTTCAATTTTTCTAGCTTCATTTAAATCTTTAGCAAACACAACAGTTTTTAGTTTGATTTTTTTGCATATGTTAATAGTATCTTCTAATGTATTAAAATTAGTTCTATGTTCAGAATGATTCAGAAAAACCCCGATTGCCCCATTTTCTTTTACAGCTTCAGGAATTATAAATCCAGTATTCCTGCCTTTTTGAAATGGATCTGCATGTTCTGAATAAACTTTCAATTTTGTTTCTTTGCTAATTCTATAGATATCAGTTGGTTGCACTCCTATTATTATCTTTTTATCAAAATTTTTAATAATCTTCGCTAATTTTACAGCTTTATCTCCTTGTAGATAAGTTTTAAAATTTATTATAATAATTGGTTTCTTCATTTTTTATCTCCTAATTTTATTATATATTAGTAATATAAAACAGGCTAATAAATAGCTTGATATCAATTCTATTAATAGGAATAAATAATTTATTGAAACAAGATTATAATAATTAGATATATCTTTAATTTTTATAAAGTCAGTATAAGAGGCAGGACATTTACCGCCTAGTTCACAAAGAGGATTTAACTTAACTGGAAATAAAAATATCATCATTAATATAAAAATAATTAAAAATAACAACAATTTCCCTATCGAGGGTTTAATAAAATATTTAAATTCCATATTATATTTATTTTACAATATTTAGACTCTTTTCTTTATTTATTATATCATTTATATTATTAACAGTTACATCCATTATTTTTTCTAATGCTTCAATACTATTAAATGCATTATGAGGAGTTATAAGGACATTATCAAATGTTAGGAGTATATGATTCTCAATTAGTTTCTTAAGATCTTCTTTTTGAAAATGTGTAGATAATAACTGTCTTTCTTCTCTTATCATAGACTCTTCTTCTAAAACATCCAAGCCAACGCCAGCAATTTTTCTATCTGTCAGAGCTTTAACAATTGCTTCAGTATCAATTATCCCGCCTCTTGCAGTATTTATTATAATAGAATTTTTCTTTAACATACCTATATTTTTTTTGTTTAATATATGATGGGTTTTTTTATTGTATAGGCAATGAAAGGTTACAATATCAGAATTTTTTAGTAGATAATTCAAAGAAACGAATTTTAATCCTATCTCTTCTTCTATTCTTTTATCAATAATTGGATCATAAGCAAGTATATTCATTTGAAATCCTTTTGCAATTCTTGCAACATTCTTGCCTATTTTCCCAACACCAACTATCCCGATAGTTTTTCCCTTCAAATCAAACCCTCTCAAACCTTCAAGAGAGAAATTTCCCCTAATAGTTCTCTCATAAGATTTATGTATTTTGCGTGTTAAAGCCAGTATCAATGCAAATGTATGTTCAGAAACTGTATTCTCTCCATATGAAGGAACATTAAAAACAGATATCTTATTTTTCCTGCAATAATCCATGTCAATATGATCAAAACCAGTCGACCTAGTAACAATTGCTTTAAGTTTAGTAAATTTATTTAATAGATTTTTATCTAACTTTGAATAAACAAAAACAGAAATAATATCATAATCTGATACCAGTTTTACATTTTCGCTATTTAATTTATCGTTTATGAAAATAAACTTATGTTTCTTTAACTTTTTTTTAAGATAATCCTTTTCCCAATCCTCAATTTCAAAAAAAGCAATTTTCATATTATCTTTTCCATATTATTTTTTTAATTTTATTTGTTAAAGAAATAGGATCCTTACTTTGCCACACATTTCTTCCAACTGCCAGGCCAACGCAGCCAGAATCAATAATCTCTTTTACTTGTTTTAAGAAAACATTTTCTTTTATTTTTACTCCACCAGCGATTACAACTCTAGTTCTTCCTGCAGATTCAACTGCCCATTTAAGATCTTCCATATTTTCATTATAAAAAATTTTGACTATATCGGCGCCTATTTCAAGGCCAATTCTTGCAGCATATGCCATTAGTTCATTTTTATGTTTATTTTTTATACTTTTACCCCTCGGATATACCCATACAATAACAGGCAAACCTTTTGAATGAGCTTCCTTCTCAATCTTTTCAAATTCAGTTAACATAACTGATTCATATTCACTTCCTAAATAAACTGTATAGCCAACTGCAGAAGCTCCAAGTTTTATTGCTTCATCAACGCTGCATAATTGTCTTGATAAAGGTTCTCCTTTGAAAAGATTTGTTTTTCCGTTTAATTTTAAAATAAGCGGAACTTTGCTTTTTTTTATTTCTTTATTATATTTTTCAGCTATCCCTCTATGGAATACAACTCCTGTATATTTTCCTTTTTTTGCTATATTAATTATATATAAAGGATCTATGTTTTTATCATCAAAGTCACTAGGTCCATGTTCAAAACCCTGATCATAAGCGAGAAAAAGTGCTTTTCCTTTTTTTAATATCTTATTTATTCTAATCTTCATTCTTGCCTCTTTATTGAATATAGAAGAATTTAATTAGTTAAAAATCTTTTGGCATAAGATGAAGAAAGTTTTGATAATTGTAGCTCATCCTGATGATGAAACTATTTGGATGGGAGGAACTATCCTAAAAAATTCAAAAGATTGGGGCTTAACAATAATAAGTCTTTGCAGAGGAGATGACGAAGACAGAAGTCCAAAATTCAAAAAAGTTTGCAAGATATACAAAGCAAAATCCTTTATATCTGATTTAGAAGATGAAGTACTAGAACCTATAAATATAGATAAGGTTATAACAAGAATAAAAAAATTTGCAGATAAAGAATATGATTATATATTTACACATAACAAAAACGGGGAGTATGGTCATATAAGGCATGTTGATACACACAATGCAGTATTAAAGATGTTAGATGATGGAGATTTATCGACGGAAAAGATATTCTTTTTTTATTATGAAAATAAAGGAGATATATGTTGTGCAAAAAAAAATCAGGATAAATTTATAAAGTTGGATAATTTGACTTTAAAAAGAAAAAAAGAGATAATAAATAAAGTTTATGGATTTTCAAAAGAAAGTTTTGAGTATAAATGTTCAAGAGATGAAGAAGCATTTATTGTAAAAAATTTAAAATGAAATCTTTAGTTTTATATGCTCATCCTCCTGAATCAGACGGACAAAGTATCCAGGGAAATTTATTGTACAAAGGAATATTAAATTCAAAAAATCCTGTTATACCCTGCCATTTCAAAGACAGCTTAGAAAAAGAATTTTATCTTAAATATGGAAAAATAGATGTCTCGTTTGGAATTGGATTCTGGGGAAATGTTCCTGATATTATTAAAGCTCCTTTAAAATATAATGTGACGCCTGTTCCATGGTTTAATGCTGATGGTTGGGTTGCGAATTATCATGAAGATTTTAATAAACTAAAATTAATGTTCACAACTAGTGAATGGGTCAGGCAAATTTATAAAAGAGATGGGATGGATGTAAAAAATATAATCCCGATGCATATAGGTATAGACACCTCAATGTTCAAGCCGGATGAAAACAACGAATACAAAAAAGCACTAAGAAAAATGTTAGGAATAAAAGAAAATGAGATGATGATTTTAACAATGGGGGGGGATGTTACATCAAAAGGAGCTCAAGAGATGTTTAAAGCTTTAACACAAATTGACAAAGAATTCAAAAACTGGAAATATGTATGCAAAACTTGGCCAAGTCAGTGTGCACAAGAATGGAGAGAAATAGAAGTAAAACTGATAAATGAATTAGGAATTCAGGATAAAGTTATATTTATTGAGGATGAATTTGACCAGGAATTTATGGTTAACATGATAAACGCAGCAGATATATATGCTGCTCCATCAAGAATAGAAGGTTTTGGGATGATTCAAGTTGAAGCTATGTCATGTGAAAAGCCAGTTATCTCAATAAATAAGATGGGACCAAGCGAGACAATCTTACATAACAAAACAGGATTCTTGGCAAAAGTTTCAGAAGAAATAAAATTAACTTCAGAGGTTGCAACAGAAGACATGGGATTCAAAAAGAGAAGTGTAGTAAAATTCAAAGAACCAAAAACATTTGGATACAGAGCAGATATTGATGATCTGGCTAAATATACATTAAAGCTCCTAACAGAAGATAACTTAAGAGAAAAAATGGGAAAAGAAGGAAGAAAACACACATTAAAAAACTTTGATTATAATTATATATCGAAGAAAATCCTTGATACCACAAAAAAGAAGTTAGGTTTTGATTAGGATAGAATTAAAGCTTATTTCTAAATTGAACAAAGGGTTTTAATAATTCAGGATTAAGGATACCTTCTAATCCTTTTAATGCATTATCAAAAGATTCTAAATCTGCTGTAGTGTAAGTTGCTACTTTTGGAACACTCTCGTCGAGTACACTCTGCGCCTCTGGCGCTATACCGACGAGACGACCATCGTCACTGCCAAGGTCACCCCCGCCACCAGCGTAAGACCCGTCCACGAGCCCGTCGACAACCCACGCCCTCATTTCTGGAGAATCTTCAGCAGAACTTAAGAAAACTCCCATTGCATTATCATATCCAAATCTCTGTTTTCCTTCTGCAAAAATATAATCAGCATGCTCATTAAGTAATGATTGGTCACGAGCTAAAACTTTCCAAAATGGATGAGATTTAACATCTTTCTTTGTCATCCATTCATTTACTTGACCAACTTTCCCTTTCTTGAATTCCTCTCCTTCCATTCTTTTATAATCATCTTCTGTTAAAACTAAAGCTCCACTATTTCTTTTACTCTCTGGAGTCATTTGTCTTAAATATTGAGAATCAAGAACAACTTTTACTCTTCCATCAGGATGATAAACAACTGCATCTCCTGTATCAAAATAATTATCCATCCAGGAACTTTTTAAACTATTATTTGCTGCTCTCACATCAAATCTTCTTTGCATTAATTGAGAAACATTCATAGGAACTCTGCCTTCTGCTATTAATTCAGGCATTGTTTCAATATTCCTTCCATAAAACTCTTTATAGTTTTCTTCAGCTTGATTTAAATTTAGTGCCATAATTTTTATATAAAATTAGGGTTTATAAATTTTTATGTAAAATAAAAGTATTGTAAATATTAAAATTTTACTTCTTCCTGACATGTCTTAATATATCATTTAAACCTATTTTTCTTACTGTTGTCACTCTGTCTCCACCGCCGGAATATAATAAGATATCCCTATTATTTTCATCTATCACAAGACCTGTTGGAAAAATAACTCTTTTTCTTTCAAATGTTCCAATATCATAATCTTTTTTTGGAACAAGGATAAAATTTTTTGTTTTTCCTATTATTTTATCAGGTTTTTTCAAGTCAAACAAAACCGCTCCCACTGAATATACCGTAATTTCTTTTATATTTTCTTCTTGAATCTCTATTATTTTCTCAACTTTTTTCAATAGTTTTTTGTCTTGCTTGCTCATTTTATGACTTGTTACAGCATGATATATCAGTAACCATCCTCGTTTAGTCTTTATTGGTGGGGGGCCAGCTCCGTTTCTGGGACAAAATTTGTCTTCTTCATACAAACATTCAAGAGGATGTAAATTACCCCATGATTTTAGGTCGTTAGAATAAGATATCCAAATACGGGGAGGGCTAAATTGGAAATTACCCTCAGGCCTATCAAAGGCAACATATTTGCCATTTATCCTTTCAGGAAATATAACCACATCCTTATCCTGGTCATTAAATATAATCCCCTCTCTTTTCCATTTCTTGCAATCATAAGATGTTGCTAGTGCTGTTGAAATATTATATTTTCTTGATAGACTTACATATGTCATTACATATTTTCCATCTATTTTTGTAATTCTTGGATCTTCAACACCTAATTCACCATCTTTCCTTGTTCCAAAAAAACTAGGTTCTTTGTCAATTGATAAAACCTGCAGACCACTTTTATCCATCATCACTCTTCTGAAATGTGAGATAAAGGTTAATCTTTTTGTTCCTTTTTTGAATACAAAATCAAGATCATTCCCATCAACAATATCTTTTTTATTGAACCTGTCTATTTTAACAATAAATTTATCCTTGCCAATCATCCTTGGGGAATATCTATACTTAAAATCATCATTGTTAATTAATTTTTCAATAACTCTTATATAAAGAACAATTTTGCCATCAGGAAGCCTTACAGCAGCAGGATTTATAACACCTATTACTTTAAATTTTTTTGAAGTTGATTTTATATGTTCTGGCCTGAATAAGCATAATTCTTTTTTTATCTTTAACATTTATCACCTCATTTTAATTAAACTAAATCAATATTTTTTTGTTTTTAAATGATTCATAAGCTAATATGTACATTCCTGCTTCCCATGCCTGCGATTCACCATTAGTTTCCTTTGTCTCTGGATTTGTCCATTCAGGGAAATTTCCTTTTATGTTTATTTCTGCTAATTTTTTCAATGCATTTTCAGCATCTTTGAATTTTTTTAATTTTATCAGAGCTAGAACATAAAAACATCCTACATATCCCCAAAGGCCGGCATTTGCATAATTATAAGGGATTCCAGCTTCACAATCAGCAAAATAATCCTGCCATTCTTTATCTCCTTTTTTTATTGGAGGGAATATAGTTTTTATTGGATAAGGTTCATCAATTTTTTTGCTCTTAATATGATTTATTATCTTTTCAGCTCTATCAACAGGGGAAAGATCAAAAACAATAGCAAGTAAATTACCAAGGGTATCAAACCACTCTCCTATTTCCTTATATTTATTATGATTCTTCCATCTGTATGCAAGATAAAAATCTTTTTCCCATAATCCATCATCCTTATCATAATTAATTTTTTCCTTTAATTTCATAGCCTCATTTTTTTTCCCAACAAGAGTCAGCAACTTATAATATAGTGCCTGGGTATTTATTGTATAACCATATTTATGGGGAAAGGCATCCTGCCAATCAGATGTTGAGAGTTGTCCTAACATCCCATTCTCACCAAAATCCTGGCATCTTAACCAAAAAAAAGCCTTATTTAATGATTGTTCATACTTATTAAAAAGATTTTTAGATTTATACCTTTGATAATAAACATAATGACCTATCACATACCACAAACTTGAATCAATAGACTTAAAATCAACATGCGGTTTTCTTTTTGACCATTTATCAACGCAATTTGGAATCTGGCCATTCTTGCTTTGATTTTGTGCTAAAGTTATCAAACTCCTCTCAAAAGTTTCTTTAAATAAATTATCATCAACTAAACTAGCACCAAGAGAGGTTATCATACTATCTCTTGCCCAAACCGCATTATAACCATCTTTTCCTCCAGACGCAAAAAATCCATTTGGAGTGGAACATTTTTTTAAAACATCAACTGCTTTAAAATAAGCAGCATCAATTAGATTATTTTTCTCTTGCATTTTCTACTCTTTTTTATATGTAATTTTTAATTAAAAAGACAATTTAAATTTAACTGAATTATTTTAATAAACTTCCTGCTTTTTTGTCAATTATAACTGTCAAATCCTTATGTTTTCTTAAAAAACTTACAGGAAAACATGGATCCTCCCTTTCATAAAGGCATTTTATTGCGGCTGCCTTATTTTTACCAGAAGCTAAAAGTATTATTTTCTTTGCACCTATTATTGTTCCAATTCCAACTGTCAAAGCATATGTAGGAATTTTTTTAGAATTTTTAAAATATTTAGAATTAATTTTAAGTGTTTGTTTGCTTAATTTGACTTTTCTTGTTTTTGAAGCAAAAAAGGAGCCGGGTTCATTAAAACCAATATGACCATTAACTCCAACCCCTATTATCTGTATGTCTATAGAATTTCTTTTTATTTTCTTTTCATAATCCAAACATTCTCTATCTGGATTTTTACTATCTCCATTAAATATATGAATGTTAGTTTTTTTTATGTTTATATGATTAAATAAATTGTGAAACATATAATAATAGAAACTATTAGTATTTGACTTTTTTATAGGGTAATATTCATCCAAATTAAAACTTTTGACCATTGAAAAATCAACTTTCTTATTTTTGTAGGATTTTATTAATTCTTTGTATAAACCAAGAGGAGTTCCCCCTGTGCAAAATCCAATAGCCAATGAAGGATTTTTTGATATCTCATCAATAAGCAAGGAAGCAGCTTCTTTTGACATCTGATTATAATTTTCTACCTGAATTATTTTCATTTTAAAGAAGAGAAAAATGAGCTTTTTTTTAATTTTGTTTTTGTGGACTTTTTCCTTCCACAAACCTGTCTTATAACATCCTCACTTTCTTTCAAACCTAATTTAAGGCTGTCATTTATTGATTTGCCAGCAATTAAACCAGAAATAAACCCTGCTGCAAAAGCATCCCCACCACCAGTTCTTTCAATAACTTTAATTTTATGGGGGGTTATTGAATATTTCTTAACACCATCATAACAAACTATTGGTTTGTTTTTATTTGTAATAACAACTATTTTTGGTCCCAATCCATGAATCCCTTTCAATAAGTCCTTGCCTTTTAATCTCTTTTTTTTAGCAAGTATCTCTGCCTCTTCTTCATTGATAATAAGGACATAACTTAATTCTAATAAAATATCCAGGTCTTTAGTTCTAATAAGTGTTGGATTAGGATTAAAACCGATTTTAACTCCTTTATCATAAAGTACTCTTGCAAGTTTCTTTTGTGTATCAAGGCTTTTTCCAAAAAGAGAAGAAAAATAAATCCATTTAGTATCAATTTTCCTTAAATTTATTTCTTCAAAAGTAATTTTATCATTCAATCCTTTGTAAGTCAATATAGTTCTGTCATTATTCTGACTATCAAGAATTACTGAATAACCGCTTATACCCTCTTTATCCACAGTTCCTAAAAATGTAATCCCTTCCTTATTTAAAACACGTAAAATTTTCCTTCCATTTATATCATCACCAACCTTTGTTATACACCCTGTCTTTAAGCCAAGTCTTGAGAATACAGAAGCTGTATTTATTGCTCCTCCTCCAATATCAAATTTTAGATCTTTAATTAAGATTTTTGTTCCAACAGGATAAGAAATAAAGTTATTTTTTTCAGGCATGTCAGTTCTTATAAATACATCTACTACAGACCCGCCAAAACTAATTACATCAAATGCCATCTTCCTCTTTTTGTAATACATTATAGTAAATCAAAGAAAATAATAAACTTAATAAATCTTTCAATTATCTCAAAGCCTCAATCCCAGGAATCCTTTCTCCTGCAACATAATTAAGCAAGGCCCCTCCAGATAAACTTATATAATCAAACTTATTTTTAGGAATTCTTGATTTTTCAATTGCATCATTTAAATGCCCTCCTCCAATTAAACTATATTCTTTACTCTTTGATATAACCTCAAGAACCTTAAAGGTTCCGAGAGCAAATTTTTTATCCTGATAAAAACCAATTGGACCCTTCATATAAACTGATTGAGCTCTCTTTATTTCTTTAATATACATATCAATAGTTTTCCTGCCTATATCAAGAATCTCATATTTGGTTGGTAAATCATTTATACTAATTTCTTTCCTTTTTCCATTGACATTTATTGCAAAATCAATAGGCATAATAATATTTTTATTCAATTTTTTTCTTAATTTAATTTTTAGATCATTATTCAAGATTTTTTCTTTTTCCAGATATTTGTTTTGTGCTCCTAAATCTTTCCCTAAGGATATTAAGCACACATGGGCAAATAATCCTCCAGTAAGAATTTTATTTTTTTTATTTAAAAGTTTTATATTATCCTCAGGTTTTGCTCCGCCTAAAATATACAAAGAATTTTTCATCTTAATCTTTTTCAAGGCTGAAATTTCTCTTTCAAAAATTCTCCCAATTCCTTTCTGTTTGATATACTTGGGAAAACCAATAATTGAAAAATGCTCTCTATGACAAACTGAAAATGCATCGTTAATGTATATATCAATAAGGTTAACTAAATTAAAGAGTTTGTTTTTCCTTCCTTTCTCAATATGAAACTCATCCTCTTCAAATCTTATATTTTCAAGCAATATAGCCTCTCCATTCTTTAGATTATTAATCTCCTTAATTGCCTTTTTACCAGTTATATCTTTTACAAATTTTATTTTAATATATTTATTAAGAAATTTTGAATGTTGTTCTAAACTAACAAAATCAGATTTTCCTATATTCCCCTGATGAGCAACAACAACAACTCCTGCTTTTTTTTTCATTAATTCCTTTATTGTCAAAGCACTTTGTTTTATTCTTTCTCCAAAGATAACTTTACCATTTATTACATCAGAATTTAAATCAACTCTCAATAAAACCTTTTTTCCAGTAAAATCAAAATTATCAAGTGTTTTCATAATGAATAAACTCTCAAAATAGCTTTTTTTGATTAATTAATTTCAATAAATCAACCATTCTTGTGCTATAACCATATTCATTATCATACCAGGAAAGTATTTTTACCATGTTTCCTATAACCTGTGTTGACAAACCATCAACAATAGAAGAATTTGGATTTCTTATCACATCACTTGAAACGATTTCATCTTCTGTATATTCTAAAATTCCTTTCATCTCACCATTAGAATATTTTTTCAAAATACTATTAATTTGTTCTTTGGTTGCTTTTTTATTTAACACACATACAAAATCAACAATACTTCCGCATGCAACAGGAACCCTCATTGCGACTCCATTTAATTTGCCCTTTAATTCTGGTATTGCTTCTATAACACTTTGTGTAGCACCTGTAGTTGTTGGTATTATATTTAATGCTGCTGCTCTTGCTCTCCTTAAATCACTATGTGGTGAATCGTGAAGTCGCTGATCATTTGTGTAACCATGCACAGTAGTCATAAATCCTTTCTCAATACCAAAATTATCATTAAGAATCATTGCAATAGGTGCCAAACAATTTGTTGTACAGCTTGCCATAGAAATTATCCTATGTTCCTTTTTCAGTTCCTTCTGATTTACACCCAAAACAACTGTTATGTCAATATTTTTTCCAGGAGCAGATAAAATAACTTTCTTTGCACCATTTTTGATATGCTGCATAGCATCTTCCTTGCCTCTAAATCTTCCAGTACTCTCAACTACAATATCCACTTTTAATTCTTTCCATGGGAGCTTAGAAGGATTAGATTCACTTAATAGTTTTATTTTTTTATTGTCTATTTTAATGAAATCTTTTCCATATTCTATTTTTTTACTATATCTTCCATAAATTGAATCATATTTTAATAAGTGGGTAATTGTCTTAGAATCACATAAATCATTAACAGCAACAACATCGATATTATTTTCAAGAGCAATTTTTAATATATTTCTGCCTATTCTCCCAAGACCATTAATAGCAACTCGCATATTTATTATTTATTATATTACACCTTTTTATGGATAAAACAAACAACACTTATTTAAAAAACCTACTATGAAACATAAAATAAATGCAATGTAAAAAAATTTATAAACTATAGTTATTCTATAGTAACATGATAACAACTATTCAATTGGATAAAAAAGTAAAAAGGGCCTTAGATAGAATGAAAGAAACCGGTAAAGAAACTTACGAAGAGGTAATTTTAAATTTAATGAAAACTGTAGAAGAATCAAAAAGAAAACAAGAAGAGCTTCTTATAGAAGGTTGTAAGGAAATGTATGAAGATATGATAAGGATAACAAAAGAATTTGAAGCTATAGAAGATCTAGATAATTGGAAATGGTAAAATGATTATTAAAAGAGGAGATATTTTTCTAGCGAATTTAGAACCAGTTATTGGAAGGGAACAAGGAGGTATAAGACCTATTTTGATAATACAAAATGAGATTTCCAATAGAAATTCTCCTGTAACAATTATATCTGCAATAACCTCTAGAATTTATAATAAAGAATTCCCAACAAACGTTTTTTTATCAACAAAAGATTCTGGATTAGACAAAGATTCTACCATTTTATTAAACCAAATAAGAACAATAGATAAATCAAGAATAATCAAAAAGACTGGATCTTTAGATTTAGAGCTAATGAGAAAGGTTGATTTAGCAATAAAAGTTAGTTTGGGATTAGATTAAATTAGATTAAGGAAATATTTATAACAAAACTTCTTGATAAATTAATAAGCCGCCATCGCATCCTGAAATTATAAATTTCAGTCTCATTCAAAATCTTTTATGGATTTTGAAGATAGTGATATTGGACATGATTAAAATTATAATAGAGGTTATATTTATAAGATAATAAATAAAAGCAGTTATATTAAGCCGCCATCGCATAGTGGTATTGCACATGATTGGAAATCATGGTCCTCTGGACTCCTGGGTTCGATTCCCAGTGGTGGCGTAGAGTTTTAAAGTGAAAAACCTTTTAAAGAACAATTTCATTATAAATAAAAGAGTGTGTAAAATGGATAAGTCTGGAAAAGTTAAATATATAGATATTATGTGGATTATTTCTATAGTTGTTATAATAATAGGTTTTTTCATTATGAGAACAACAACAAATCCTGGAACATATTGGATAGGATTTTTATTTTTTTTTGTAGGTATAATAATGTTATTAGGTAAAATTCTTAAATTATATTAAATATCTGAACTTATTTATTCACTTTCCCTAAAACAAACAAGAACCTTTTTGTTCTTGTATCAATAGAAATAGTTTATTTTATTAATTATTCAAGACTTCTTATTCTTACTTGACCTTCTTTGACAACCACAAAATTATTTTTTAATTTATCAGAAAAATTTTCAATTAAATTTATAGTGTATTTAATTCTGTTAATGGGAATATTTTTCTTTAATCTTAACAATATAACTCCTGAGGAAGGCATTTTTAATCTGAAAATTAGCTCACCAAAGTCTTTATCATTAGTTATCAAAACTCTTTTCTCTTTCTCTGCATATTTTAAAATTTCTATATCTTCTGCACCAGGCATTATTTCTGATACAAATTTAATATCGTACTTCTTTTCTAAAAGAGCTTTATACAATTTTACACCAGAACTTTCATCAATTAGAAATTTAAGCATCTTTTAAATTCAATGTGTAGGTTGTTTCACCCTTTGATAATTCAGCTAAATATTTTAAAACTGCTATGATATCTTCATTTTTTAATTGAGGGTAATCTTCTAAAATTTCTTCTTTTGTTAAACCCTCTGCTAATAATTCAACTATTAAATCTATAGGTATTCTTGTGCCTTTTATAACTGGCTTACCAGTCATTATTTTAGGGTTTACAATGATTCTATCATATACTTGCTTTTCCATATTCTTTATAATAAAATTTACCTTAAATAATTATCTGTTTTATAATCCAACCTAAATAAGTAGAATAATAGGTGACTCTAAGGAAAAATAAAAAATCAAAGTTAAATAACTCTTATGTAATTTTAACGCTTTCTTAAATAACTATTATGTAAGAGAATGGACTTTTAGAGTAAATGTTCAGTAGTGGCGATTTCCATTCCACTGGGAATGTGGATTAGAAAACATTAAAAAGAACAATTTTATTATAAATAAAAGAGTGTGTTATAATGAGTTTTATAGAGTCTGGAAAGAAAACAGGTAAATTTTTTTTAGGATTAGGAATCTCTTTTTTAATATTTCTTGTAGTATTTATTGTTTTGTCTTTAATGATTTTTTCTGCTCTATTTTGGTTTCAGGGATATTTATCAGAGTTAATGATCTCTATAATATTTTTTGTAATTACTTCTATAGTTTTTATTTCAATTAACCTTGGTCTTCAACACTTATTTAAGGATATTTATATAAAAAAGGGAATGAATGTAGGTTATATATTTGTTATTTTGATTTTTATTTTTGATTTTTACTCCTAGAAAATAAAAATAGATAATTCCAAACAGAAAACCTTATAATTACATAATTCTTTAATAATTTACAATGGAAAAGGAAACCATAAAGATATCAAAAAAAGAATATGAAGAAATGATTGAAGAGTTAAATAAACTCAGAAAAGAAAGACTCCATAAAAAAGAATCTCTACCAAGTGTAGAAGAACAATTAGAAATGGGATTAAAGGATATGAAAGAAGGGAAAATCATGCGGTTAGCTTAATTCACTATCCATAATACTTTTTACATAATCCCTATATTTATTAATATTTAACTTAATTGAATCAATTGTTTTTTGTTGAGTTTTTTTATCACTTATAACAACTATTAATACTGCTTTCAAATCTTCAAATACCACATGATAAATTCTTTTATCATCAAATCTTTTTTCTCTTATATATTTTATTTGTAATTGATCTCCAACATAAGGGTTAACTGCAAGTTGTTGAACAAGATTGTTTATCCTATCCTGATTATTTGATGATAATTTCAGTATAACTTCTTTATATACGGTAGGATGAATATAAACTGAATATTCCATAAACAATAATATTACTAATATATAAAAAGCTATTTAGACATAATAATAAATGAAACCGTAACAGTAAAGTTTAACCCCTGCCAGAAAAGTTGATTTAACAAAAACAAGTCTTAAATTTCTGAAATGTGAACTAAAATATTCATATTCCAGTGGTGGCGAGTCATATTTCATATAAACTTAGAAGGTTTTTTAAATAAGTTCTTACTAAATAATAAATGAAAAAGTTGGGAGTTATATTATTAGTTATTGCTATAATTTGGCTTTTTATTGTAGGTTGGTATAATCTTTCTAAACCACTTATTTGCCCAAGTGCATGTATTAATGGAAAATGCGGTTGCGATTTAAGACCAAATTTACACCCTATAAGAGACATCTTGATATATGCAGGAATTCCAGCTTTAATTTTAGTTGTTCTAGGTATAATTAGTTTAAAATCTAAAAAATAATGAATTAATTTTTGCTGACTGTATATATTTCTATACAAGCGCCGTGGTGGCGAGTTTAATTTTTTTATAATTTCAATATCCAAACTTTCTTTCATAATCTTTATGCCTTGTAAACCATTCTAATATTATAGCGATTATTTCCGCTTCACCTTTTGGAGTTAAAGAATAAATTAATCTCCACCCTCTTCCTTTGCTTAATTCAACCCAAAAAGCATTATCAATTCCCTGATTTTTATATTCTTTTGGAATTAATCTTTTTGCAATCGGTTGTCCAAAAGCAGGATTCTCTTTAATTCTTTCCATAACATATTTTATTTTTTTCTTTAAAAAATCATCTTCGGGCAGATTAATAAATTCATTTTCTAATTCATCATTAATAAAAACTATATTCACTTCTTTTTTCATTTAAATTTGTTTAGAAAATATAATTAATAATATTTTCTATTAAGGACTTTTTTTAATAAATCTGGGTTCCAAATGTAAGTTATTATTCCATCTTCCCCAATTATAATTTTATTAATTTCTTCTAAATAATTAAGGATAGTTAAATAGGTAGGCCACATTATTTTTCTTGGAAGTTTTTCCCAAATTTGAGTCTTTTTGAATTCCCCACTATTATCTTTTATTGTCTTTTCTACCATTTTTACAGTTTCAAGTGTCGGAGATCTAAATAGGTTCTCTATTCTTCTATTTTTTCCAGTAGATTTGGTTTCCATACATATATATCAATTGATAGGTTTATAAATATTTGGATTATTTATTTTTTTATTCTTGTTTCGGTGGCGGCAGGTTTTATACTTATACAAATATTTAAAATCGATTAATTATTGAATAAATAATGATTAATGATATATTACAAATATTCTTGCATTTAGATGAAAGTCTTCTAGCAATAACTTCAGCATATGGTTATCTAATTTATATCTTAATTTTTATTATCATTTTTGCTGAAACAGGACTCGTTATAATGCCTTTTTTACCAGGAGATTCTTTATTATTTGCTGCAGGGGCTCTAGCATCATTAGGTTCTCTTAATTTAACTGCTCTTTTGGTTATTATAACAATAGCAGCAATACTCGGGGATACAATCAATTACACTATTGGACATTTTTTTGGTCCAAAAATATTCAGAAAAGAAACAGGATTATTTTTCAACAAAAAATATCTTTTGAAAACAGAAAAATTTTATGAGAAAAACGGTCCTAAAACTATTATCCTTGCAAGATTCATACCAATAATAAGAACTTTTGCTCCTTTTGTAGCAGGAATTGGAAATATGAACTATCCTAAATTCTTAACATATAATATTATAGGGGGGATAGCTTGGGTATTTATCTTTATAATTGCAGGCTATTTATTTGGTAATATTCCTGCAGTAAAAGAAAACTTTAGTTTTGTTATTTTAGCGATAATTATTATATCAATAATCCCGATAATACTTGAGTTAATAAGAAGAAAAGAAGATAATTAACTATCTCATTTAGATTTCTTTATTATATTTCATCGAAATCAAACAAATTATAATAATAAGTGCAAAAGTAGTTACTGCCATAAAAGGTATAGTAATATAACCAAATTCTTTAAAGAAGGTAGTTGTGCAGGAAGTCCCGCTTCCTAAAATATCACAAGGCAAACTAATATCACTGTTTATTTGTCCCAAATATTGATATACTGCCAAAGGGAAACCTAAAATAGATAAAAATAAAATATAAGGAATAATCTTCTTGTCTTTCATTACAAGCGCTAATCCAGATAATAATGCTATTGGGTATATCAATATTCTTTGATACCAACAAAGAATACAAGGTTCAAAATTTAACATTTCAGAAAATATCAAACTACCTACCATTGCACCAAAAGATATTATAAAAATGAATAAAATTGCATTTTTACCAACATAAGACCATATATTTTCTAATAAGAATTTCTTTTTTATTTTATAATGAATAAAATCTAATATATAAACAAGGACTATTAGGTTACTTATCAAGGTTAGAAATGAAATTATCTTTATTATATTTTGATCCAAAAAAACCATATAATTAGGTGTTAATTATATTTAAAAATTCTTTGATTAGATTTAAATATGGTTAAAATCTATTTTAATAATGCCAAAAGTAAGATGCGAAATATGCGATAGAACCTTCAAAAATGAAGAAGCTTTGACAATGCATAATCAAGCAAAACACACTAAGCAAGAAATAAGGAAAGAAAGTACAAAAAAAGTAAAAAATTCTGTATATATTATAATTGTCCTTTTAATTTTGATAGGTGTTGGATATTTTATAGGAAGTTCCATTTTTTCACCAGGTAAATATGATACATTTGCACAATGCATAAATGATAGTGGCGCAAAATTCTATGGAGCTTATTGGTGTCCTCATTGTAATGATCAAAAGGCACTTTTTGGGAAAAGCGCAAAAAAACTTCCTTATATAGAATGTTCCTTGCCAAATAGGGGAGGACAAAATGCGCTTTGTAATGAAATTAACATAGAATCTTACCCTACTTGGATATTTCCAGATGGTTCTCGTTCAAATTTCCTAACTCTTACACAATTAAGTGAAAAAACTGGTTGTGAATTAGCAGTAGATGAATAAACATTCTAAGACATTACCAATCATCAAGAGTTCTATAATCAGTAGGTTGTAAATCCGGAAAAAAACAATAAAGTCTATCTCTTGCTTCTGTATAACTATCAGCTATTGTCTTATGTATATCAAAATCATTTAAAAAAAAAGAATCGTTTAAATTTTCTTCCGGTGTTTCGCGTGTTCTATGATAATTTATTTTCTCATCTAAATAAGAAATATATTCTCTTAACTTAGTTGTTAAATCTTCATTTGTCATAATTTATGGATTATATTATAAGTTATAAATATTTTCATAGTTTAAAATAACTTTTAAAAGGAGGGTATCTTAATCATTATCATGAAGCAAATAAGACAGCCAATAGTCACAGTAGCAGGTCATGTAGATCATGGAAAAACCACGATTTTAGATTCCATCAGAAAAACGAAAGTATATAATACAGAAGCAGGCGGAATAACCCAGAAAATCTCCTTTACTCTTGTTCCAATGGATGAATTAAGAAAAAGATCTCCATTGATTAAAGACTTAAAGCTTGAGATTCCAGGTTTTTTATTTATTGACACGCCGGGACATGCTGCATTTTCACATCTTAGAAAAAGAGGAGGAAGTTTGGCTGATTTGGCTATTTTAGTTATGGATATTAATGAAGGAATAATGCCTCAAACTCAGGAAGTAATAGAGATATTAAAAATTAACAAAACTCCTTTTATTGTTGCATTAAACAAAATAGATAATATTTCTGGATGGAGAAAACAGGCAGATAATTTAAAAGATAGCATAGAAAAACAATCAACAAATGTAAGACTGGCATTTGATGAAAAACTTTTTACAATTATGGGTGCATTGCATCACCACGGTTTCAATGCAAAACCATTTTATGAGATAACTGATTTCGCATCTAAACTTGCATTAATTCCTGTTTCTGGAAAAACAGGTGAGGGAATTCCGGAATTAATTATGATGTTTTGCGGATTATCAAATAAATTCTTAAAAGAAAATCTAAAGTTAAGTGGAACACTAAGAGGAGTTGTTTTAGAGATAAAAAAAGAAAAGACAATACAATATGCAGAAGCAATAATCTATGATGGAAAATTAAAAATAACAGACGAACTTGCAATAGCAAGTTTTGGTGATCCAATCATAACAAAAATAAGAATACTTGAGGAAATTCTTCCTATTTCTTCAAGATTTAAGACAAAAGAAGAAGTAACTGCATCTACGGGCATAAGAATGCAATTAATAAATTCTCAAGAGATTCTTCCAGGAATGCCTTTTCGTGTATTAAAAGATAATATAAAGGAAATAAAGGAGGAATTTAAAAAAGAAGTTGGTGAGAATATAAAAACAGACAAAGAAGGCATTATTGCAAAGGCAGATTCTTTGGGAAGTCTAGAAGCTCTTATAACCTTATTAAGAAAAGAAAAAATATCTATAATAAAGGCAGGAATTGGAAACATAACTAAAAAAGATGTTATTTCAGCTCAAACTAATCTAAAAAATGATCCAATGAATGCGTTAATTGTAGGTTTTAATGTGGAAGAAGATGAAGATGTAAAATCAATGGATATTGGAAAAATAAAGATAATAAAAAATGATGTTATTTATAGATTAATTGAAGATCTACTTAAATTTCAGAAAGAAAAAGAACAGGAAATTAAAAGAGATAAATTATTGGAACTTTCAAGTATTTCTCACCTCAAAATTCTTCATCAATATGTTTTCAGAAATTTAAATCCTGCAGTTTTTGGGGTAAGAGTTGAAGGAGGAAAATTAAAGGCAAATATCAAATTAATGGATGCAGACGGAGAGAAAATAACAAAAGTAAAAGCTATACAAAATAATAAAATTAAAGTTGTGGAAGCAACAAAAGGAATGAAAGTTGCAATATCACTGCCAGGAATTAACTTCGAGAGGCAATTAAAAGATAAAACAGACCTGTATTCAGATATTTCAGAAAATCAATTCAAAGAATTCAAAGATAACAAGGATATTCTGACACAAGAAGAAATCCAAATTCTCCAAAAAATATCCCAAATCAAAAGAAAACAAAAACCTACTTGGGGGGTTTAATTAACCAAAAACTCCAATTGATTTTAAAAATAAAAAAATTAATATTAAAAGTATAATCCACCAAATTATACGTGGATCTATCTGCCCTCTTTTATTTTTTTTCATATCCAATAATCTCTCTAATACTGTTAATCTAACCTTTATATCATTAGATAAATTATTAAAGTTTAAATCCTTTTTAATGTTTTCCAATTCTCTCCTAGTATATAATACATCTTTACTCATTTTATTCCATTTTGATATGATATATGTAAAAGAGGTAATAAGGATTAGTACTATTAAAATCACCCCAAAAATTATATAAGTTTGTGATTTTATTTCTTCTGAAGATGTTTGTAAAAAGAAAACTATTGGTATTATTACAGAAGTTACCGCAATAATTATCCCTATTATATCATACCAATCGCGATTTCTTTCCATTGTTAAATGTGTTATTATCTTTTTAAAACTCTTTCTAAACTTAACAAATTACTTCCAGCAAGCTTTAAAAACCCCTTTCCCAATTAATAATTATAAATTATATACTCATATTACAAAATGGTATTCAAAATTAATGTATCAGATAAGGGAAAGACCTACAAAGCTGAAACTGAAAATGAAGTTCTGATTGGAAAAAAGATAGGAGAAGAATTAAATGGAAATGATGTTTCAGAAAATCTTAAAGGATATATATTAAAAATAACAGGAACAGGCGATAATACAGGAACCCCGGGATTAGCTAATGTAGAAGGTGATAGACCAGTTAGAAAACTATTAATTCGTGGAAAAGGAATGAAAGATACAGGAAAAGGATTAAGATTAAGAAAAAGAGTTAGAGGAAATGAGATTTCAAATAAAACAATTCAGGTTAATGCAATAGTTGTAAAAGAAGGATCAAACAAATTCGCAAATTTATTAACTCCAAAAGAAGAAGCTAAAAAATAATATTTCTCTATTTTTTATAATCCAATAATCTTTTAAACTACCACAATTTTTAAGTATAAATGACAAAACAAATTCAAACTAAGAGCACTATTGTTGATATAGAAAAACTAGAAATGTTAAATGTGGGTATGGTTGGTCATATTGACCATGGAAAAACTACGCTTCTTTCAAAAATTACAGGAAAATTCACAGATACTCATTCCGAAGAATTAAAGAGAGGGATAACAATCAAACTTGGTTATGCAGATATAATCTTAGAGAATAAAGATAAAAAAAGATATGTAAGTTTTATTGATTGTCCTGGACACGAAATGCTCATGGCAACAATGCTCTCTGGAGCAGCGTTAATTGATGCAGCAATACTTCTTGTAGCAGCAAACGAAGGAATAAAGCCGCAAACAAAAGAGCATTTAATAGCATTACAGGCAAAAAAAGTCAATAAAATTTTGATTGTTCAGAATAAAATTGACCTTGTAACAAGGGAAAAAGCCATAGAAAATTTTAATGAAATAAAAAAATTCATAAAAGGAACAATCGCAGAAAATGCTCCAATAATTCCTGTTTCTGCACAGCAGGAGATTAATATAGATAAGATAAAAGAATTTTTGTTAGATGTAAAAATTCCACAAAGAGATTTAAATTCAAAACCAGAATTTTTAATTGCAAGAAGTTTTGACATAAACAGGCCTGGAACTGATATAAAAAATTTGCATGGAGGAGTATTGGGAGGGATATTAAAAAAAGGAGAATTAAAAGTAGGTGATGAAATAGAAATAAAACCTGGTATTGCAGAAACGCAGGCTCATCAACTCTCTTATCACACAATAAAAACAAAGATAGTTTCTATATTTAGAGGAAATAATCCAATAAATAAAGCAACTCCAGGCGGGAGTTTAGCAATTGAAACAGAACTTGATAATATCCTAACTAAATCAGATTCTTTATCAGGATGTGCAGCATCATTAATAGGTTCTCTTCCAGAAATAACAACTGCACTTAAACTAAAATATTATTTATTTTCCTCTTTAGTAGGAGGAGAAAAAGAAGTTAAAATAGAAGAATTAAAATTAAGTGAGATGATAATGTTATCTGTTAATACAACTACGACCGTAGGCCAGATTAAAAAAATTGATAAAAAAAATATTGACCTCTCATTAAGAATACCAGTAGTCCCAATCAAAGGAGATAGTGTAGGTATCGCAAGAAATATACGCGGTCACTGGAGATTAATAGGTTTTGGTGAGATAGTTTGAATAAAAATAGGATAATATTAAAACAAATCTAATTAAACTTCAATTCTTTAATCTTGGAATAGTATATACTCAAGCAACCTCTATAATTAGCTCTAATTACCCAAAATCGTAATCAAGAATTTTCTTAATAAATTCCTCTATTTCCCTTACTTTATCTTTATTTAAACTAATATGCAAACCATAATTTGTGATTTTCTTTAAAATGTATCCTTTTCTAATAAGTCCCTCAGCTATTTTTTTAACATCTTTACCTAAATGAGAAGGAAAACCTTTTGTAACAGTATCAAAAGGAGTATGTACTCCACCAATAACTTTTTTTCTTCTTAAATGATAAAGAATAGTTGCCTTTATTTTATCTTCATCATTAAATTCCATTTACTAATACAAATCCTATTATATTTAAATATTCCTATTTTTGTAATATAAAAATATAAATAGAAATATTTATAAGGTAAGTATTTTTATTCTAAATATGAAAAATGAATCAATTTTTTTAGAGGTGTTTGGAAATAATCCTGTTATGAAAGTTCTGGATTTTCTTATAACTTTCCAGTTATTTGATTATCCTTTAACAGAGATAGCCAAAAATTCAGGAGTTGGTTATTCAACTCTCCAAACCTTTTGGAACAATTTAGAAAGAAATAATGTAGTTGTAAAGACAAGAAGGATTGGAAAATCAGATTTGTATAAGTTAGATACAAATAACCCCGCAGTCAAGCAATTATTAAAGTTGGATTGGAATTTTATAAAGGGGTCTGAAAAAGAGATTTATTCTTAAAGATTTATTAAAAATATAAAATCAGAAAAACCTTTCGTGTACTCCACATTAAACAGGCTGTCCCATAATTAGTAAAATATAAATAGTAGTTTATCGTCGAGATATTAATTAAATTGTTATTTTCTTTTCGAGAAAATAAAGAGGTTAAAATGACATATATTAATTCTTTTAGGGGTCAAAATTGGTTGATTCCTCAAGCAATTCAAGATATGATACCTAAGGATCATATCTGTTATTTTGTTGAAGAGTTTGTAGATTCCTTAGATTTTAGTAAATTCGATATGATCTCTGAAGGTGCAGGACATCCTTCATATCACCCAAGAATAATAATGAAAGTTATTATTCAGGGAATGCTTTCTAAAGAAAGGTCATCAAGAAAGCTTGCAAGTGCTTGCAGAGAGAACTTTGTTTTTATGTATTTAGCTGAAAAAGTTCAGCCAAATTTTAGAACAATTGCAAGATTCAGAAGGAATAATAAATCATTTGTTAAAGAAGTATTTAAAGAAACTGTGGAATTAGCTTCTGAAAATGATTTAGTGGATCTGAATCTGATCTGCATAGATGGAAGCAAGATAAAAGCTAATTCAAGCAAGAAGATGTTCTTGACAAAAGAGCAAATTGAAAGATTAGATTCAATCATTGATAAAATGATTGAAGAAGATGTCAAGCAAGATGAGATGGATAAAGAAATTTATGGAAACAAGGAAGAGAATAAAACAAACCTTGAGATTAAAAATCTCAAAATGATAGTTGAAAACTATCATAAAATAAAAAATAAAGAAAAGATAAAAGAAAATTGCAAGAAAGCAATTGAAGAGTTTGATAAAGACTCTCAGATAAAGAGAGTCTCTTTATCCGATCCTGAATGCAGGATGATGAAAAATAAAAAAGGAGTTTTTGAATTAGACTATAATCCTCAATTTACAGTTGATTCAAAAAACCAGATAATTATTGCAAATGATGTCTGTCAAGATAGAACAGATACTTTTCAATTGCAACCACAAATAAAAAATGTAAGAGAGAATGTAGAATTGAAAACAGATACAAAAATTGCAGCGGACTGCAATTATAACAATGGAGAAAACTTAAAGTTCCTTGAGGAAAACTCTATTGATGGATATATTCCAGCTATCTCTCAAACACAGGAATTAGATAATAGAAAGAAAAAAATAGAAGACAACTATGAATATGATTGGGATAAAGATGAAATCATATTCAAGGGCATTAGGTTGAAATATTTTTCAACTTGGAATCAAGGCAAAAAACCTAGAGTAAGAATCTATCGTTCCGAGGATGGAAAAGTTAGTAAAAAAGTCATTGAGTTTTTTAGAGAAAGACTGCGAATGAAGAAAAAAATGGAGTCTGAAAAAGGAAAACTAACTTATGGTTTAAGAAAAACCATAGTTGAACCAGTTATCGGAAATATCAAATACAATTTAGGATTTAATGAATTTAGAGTAAAGGGATTGGATGGAGCAAAATTAGAACTGAATTTGGTAAGTATTGCACATAATTTGAAGAAGATATGGATAGCAAGAGGAAAATTAACTCATAATAATAAAATCTTATTTTTTGAATTGATAATCAATTCAGACTATTTGAATTGTGACTCAGCCTGTAAAGTGTGGAGTTTGTTTTAGGTTTTTGGGATGATCCAAAATCTAAAACCACAAAGTTACTACCCTATTCTAAAGAATAGGGTTTTAGATTTATGGACATAAAAAATCTAATTATATTTCAATTCTTTAATCTTGGAAACTGCACTGTTTCCAGCAATATCACTTAATTCAAACCAGATATAGATTTTTTCTTTGTTACTATAACCTTCGCCTGTCAAATCAATGCTATACAAGCAATCTCTTCTGCCTAAATTCCCACGGCGCTTACATTCATCAAGACTTAAATCAACGCTTTTATATCCCTTATTCTGATTTCCATATTTAAGTACAAGTATAGAAGGATTTTTTTCCCTGAACCATAATTCAAATCTCCCTACCCCAGTTTTTATAGAGGGATTATTCCTAATGATCATAGGTTGGTCATTATCCTCAACAACCACCGGAGGAATAGTAGTCGTAGTATTAGTATTATTTGAGGAATTTACAGTTGTATTTTCATTTTCACTACTTCCACTATCTAAAGCAGATGCAGTACAATTAGTTTTTCCAAAATTAGCTTTCCATAAATTATAATCAGTAGTATCAACAACACTATTTCCATTTACATCAGCATTTCCACAAGTGTTACTAACATTAACAAAACAACCCTGGAGTTTTCTCCATATAATATAATCAGCACTATCAACATTTCCGTCCCTATTAATATCAGCACCAGCACACCAATCAATAGAACCAAGAACAAAAATATCATCTAGATTACTTTTAGTTGCATTATACAAATGGCTACTTATAAAAATATTTTTAGAAGCACTTATATTATAAGGATTAAAATATTCAAGATTATTATTACCTCTATTTATATATGCAATCAATGAATTAGTTTCTATAAATCCGCTTTCATTTGTAGTTGAATCAAAAATTAATGTATTGTTCTTATTATAAGCATTAACTGTCGCAAGATTGATTGATTGGTTATTAATATCAATAACCCTAGCCCTATAATACCATTTACGTATAAGTTCGCTTCTACTATCTACTGTTTCGTTTAAATAACTTACATTAAGGAAAGTATTATTGGTATTTTCACTATTTGATCCATCATCATCTAAGAATACGCTTGTATTAGCAATATTAGTTATGTTAATATCTTTGAAAAGATTATTATCTGAATTTTGTGTTGGAAAGCTTCCTGAAGAATTTAGAAGTATACCATAACTATGGCTATTATTTATTAAAAGTGAATTGAAAAGATTATTATCTGAAGCATAAACATAAATACATGAGTAGGATCCTCCAGTTGAACAATTCAAAATATTTAGATTTCTGAGTATATTAGAGTTTGAAGATAAACCAACAACAATTCCATGATTATAACTGGAATTGGATGTGATGTTGGTTAGAGTGTTGTTACTAGAAGTATAAAGTTCAAATCCATCAGAATTTGAATTTGCTGTGAGGTTGATTAGGGCGTTGTTATTAGAGCTAACCAAATAAACACCAGCATCAGTGTTTGAATCAGCAAGAATATATTTTATAGTGTTATTTTGTGAATTGGATAAATAGATACCGCTATGTGAATTTGAATTGGAAGTTATATTGGTTAGAGTGTTGTTTTTTGAGATTGCAGTAAGTTCTATTCCATAATAATTTGAATTAGAGGTTATGTTTGTTAGAGTATTATTGTTGGAAAGGGAAAGTTCTATTCCACTAAAGACATTTGAATTTGCTGTGAGGTTGATTAGGGCGTTGTTATCTGAACTAGAAAGAATAACACCCATAGAATTTGAATTAGAGGTTATGTTTGTTAAAGTATTATTGTTGGAAAGTTCAATACTAATTCCATGATTATTTGAATTGGTTGTTATGTTGGTTAGAGTGTTGTTGTTAGAAGTTAAAATTAAAATTCCCGTGTATTGATTACTTAAAGTTGAATTCATAATATTGCTATTATTAACCCTAGAAAATTTAATTCCTCCTAGGTCACCAGTTCCTAACCCCGATCCCATATCAACATAACAATTTTTAATAGTTATATTAGTTAAATTTGTAGCATATACCCCACTAACAGACCAATTGCTAGTAATATTGTACCCCTGACAATCTAGGATAACATCTGAAGCTATTATCTTTATGCAATCAGCATTCTCTGTCTGATTTATACTCTGATTCATTAGATATGTTCCGGATTCATTTATTTCAACACAGGTTGAGATAGAAGTCAAAGCACTAACAAAAAACAGTGTATTAACCACAAATAAAATTCCAATAAAAAATAAAATATTTCTTTTATTTGCCATAATTATGTAATCTAAAGTTAAAGTCTATTTTTAAAGATTCCCGTGATAAAAATTTATATTGATTATATGTATTAATATATCTCCTTTTAATTATAAAAGAGAAAACAGTAGAAAGCCTTAAATATATTGGAACATAATAGTTACACATGGAACAAAAGGATTATAAAATGGAAATTATCAACGAATTGTTAAAAAACAATAATCATATTAGAGGAATGGCTAAAAATATCAACACCAATCACATGAATATAATCAGAAGAATAAAAGAACTTTCCAAAGAAAATGTTGTTGATTATAAAGAATTTGGAAAAAATAAGACCTATTTTTTAAAGAAGACAATTGAATCAAAAAACTATATTTTTTCAGCAGAAAATTATAAACTAAACAGAATAATAAAAAAATACCCTGAATTAAGAAGTATAATTGAGAAAATTCAGAATGATAAAAGGATTAGATTAGCAATTTTATTTGGTTCGTATGCAAAGGGTTTGGCAAAAAAAGATAGTGACATTGATATTTTTATAGAGACAAATAATAAAAAAATCAAGGATGATATTAGTCTTATTGATTCAAAATTAAGTATAAAAATAGGTAAATATAACAAATCAAATCTATTGATTAAAGAAATAGAAAAAAATCATGTAATCATAAAAGGAGGTGAGTATTACTATGAAAGAAATCAATTTTTTAAAGAAAATTAAAGAACAAAGAAAATTAGAATTAGTTGATTCAAGTGAAGAAATGAAAATGTCTTATATGATTAAATCCGAAAGTAATTTAATTTCTGCTAAAATACTCTTGGGTAATGAAAGGCTTGAGGAGTCTGTAAGTCTTACATATTACAGCATGTATCATTTACTTAATGCATTATTGTTTAAAGTTGGGATAAAATCAGAAAATCATACAGCATCAATAATATTATTAAAACTTCTTTTTGGAATTGACAATAAAGATATTTATGAGTCAAAAAAAGAAAGGATAGACAAACAATACTATATTGATTTTATTATAACAAAAAATGATGTTGAAGATACAATAAAGAAAGCAGAAAGGTTTAATGCTAAAATAGTTGATTTTATTTCTAAAATTAGTAATAATGATGTTAAAGATTATAGAAAAAAGTTTATTGGGATATTAAAATAGATTATTTTTATAAAAAAGTTATATATAAATTAAAGTTCACATATGTAAACTAGAGTTAATATAAATTTTTACAATCACCTTCTCTTCCTTATCCTAGTTATATAATCCCTAAAATCTAACTTTTTCAACAAAAATTTCTCTTTATACAAATTCAAATCCAGAAGAAACATTTCCCTTCTTATTGTCAATATTATATAAAAGATTATTAAAAATGATAGTAGAATAGTTAATATTACTATCACAATATTAATGTTAAATCCCGGCCTGTAATTAGCTATAGAATCTTGACATATTCTGCAACTATTTCCGGAGTATACACAATCTAATTCATCTTCGTCAAAATTCTTTTCTCCATCATAACAATAAGGACAATAACCAAATTCGTCAAATAACATCTGAACATTCAACTCTCTATATTTCCCATCAACCAATTCAAGCCTTGAAATTAAAACATCTTCAAGATTATATATTTCAATATATTCTTTAAAGCATCTATAAACTTTCTTCACTTTAATAGTAATTTTGCTATCACAACTTTGCCTTTCTATTTTATTATATAAACACTGATTATTATCAACACAAGTTCTCTTTGTCTCACCAGGAAGTAATATATTTCCTTCTGCCAGCTCATCAAAGTTATATACCGCCCTGCATTCACTCCATTCACCGCATTCCAAATCAGCAATGCAATCTGCACCTCCTTTAAAACCTAAAGGAAATTCTGTTGAAGAACTGCTAGTCCCTGAAACGCTTGAACTAGAAGGAGAACCAACTATACATGATTCTGTATATCCAGGAGTTCCAAAACACTTATTATCATCATAACAATATCTAGTACCCTGTTTACCTACAGGTGCTCCACTACATAATTCGCATTTTATATTAGATAAACAATAATATCCTCCACCATTAGTTCCAGTAGTAGTTTGTCCTATTTCAGATGTTGTAAATGTGAAGTTATCAGAATTAACACAATTTCCTGCAAAATCACAGCTTCTATAATAATAACCATAAGTAGTATTTGAACTAAGTCCAGTTAAAGTTACAGAATGAGAAATAACAAATTTATTATTTCCAACAGTTGTTCCAAGGCTTGCCCAATATGTAACACTGGAATTACTTCCTTCATTTGTTGTCCAATTTATAACAACATCAGCAGATGTTGCACTCCACACACTTCCAGAAGTTGTTGGAGAGGTAACATCAATATTAACAATAAAGCTGTCATTTAGATTATTCTGGCTTGATGTTACATTATAATTATGACTATCCCACAATGTTTGATTTGCATTTGCAGCCAAAATATAATTGCTCTGATAAACACGAGTACCTCCTGAATTAATGTAATCAGTTATATTGCCAACAGGCGTCCATCCAGTTGCATTTGTAGTAAGATTCATAGTTAAATCCCCAGATACATTATATGCAAGTACACTTGCATTCGCAACATTTGTAGAAGAATTATCAGTTACATGTGCCTGATAATACCATTTACGGATGAGTTCACTTCTACTATCGACAGATTCATTAACATAACTAACATTAATGAATGTATTATTAAGACCCCAGCCATATAAATATAGACTTGTATTCGCAATATTGGTTATATTAATATCTCTAAAAATATTATGACTTGCAGGAGAATTAGAATCAAAAGAATACATAGAAATACCATAATTTTTACTTTTATTTATAAAAAATGAACTAAGAGTATTATTATTTGATTCAATCATATAAATACAAGGATAAATTCCTATAATTGAACAATTGAAAATATTAATATTATTAAAAGAATTATTACTAGCATAATAAACAAAAATACCACTTTTGGAATTTGAGTTAGTGGTAATATTATTTAGAATATTATTATTATTTAAAATACCATTAGAAACTATTGATATTCCAGAATCATTATTTGAGTTAGTGGTAATATTATTTAGAATATTATTTGAACCTATAGATATTCCATAATCCCCATTTAAATTAGAGATTATGTTAGTAAGTGTATTATTGTTTTGGATAGATATTCCTACACCCAAATTTGAGGTAGAAGTAACATTTATTAATCTATTTGATGAATCAGATAAATAAACTCCATTATCAATATTTGAATTGGTTGTGATATTTGTTAAGTTGTTGTTATTGGAGTTAGATAATTCTATTCCTATATCGAAAT
>Ga0209541_10002943_pt1 | contig 31783 bp, 20 predicted proteins | sample RifCSPlowO2_01_FD_184027 | JGI IMG/M metagenome (GOLD analysis project Ga0209541, IMG submission 184027) | Groundwater microbial communities from Rifle, Colorado - Rifle CSP2_plank lowO2_0.1 (SPAdes) (version 2) | ecosystem: Environmental > Aquatic > Deep subsurface > Groundwater | place... | reverse complement strand
ATCAGATTCTTGAACGCGACCAACACCTTGGTCGACGTGGTCTTCGCCAACATGTATAGAGGATTCTTCCCGCAGGCCGACCAGGGAGCTTCAACCACTTTTGAAACGATCAAATCGAGACGTATTATTGAAGGCGGTTTATATGCCACATCAAGCGCGAACTATACGATCACCGAAATGAATATCACAGATATTGATGATGAAAATCATATTCGTCTCTTTAACTATGACGGGACAATGAATCTGATTAACTCCACTTTTGACGAAACGAAAATTGAGTTTAACGGCACAGGATCAGGACAAATTAATCAGCAATTTACGGTTGATTATACAATTGTTGATGCGAACGGCAGTCCGGTAAGCGGAGCTTTGGTAAAATTGCTTGACGTCAAGGGCGATACCGTTTTTTCACTGACCACCGACTCGTCAGGAGAGATATCTCAACAAACAGTAACCGCGAAAGTGTTTGATTATACCAATCAAGCGGGATTAACCCGAAATTCGCACACTTTGCTTGTTAGAAAATACGGTTTCGATCTGGTAACCTTAACAACCGAAATCAGCGCTAAAACCATTCAAACAATCGCGCTTTCGGACGATAAGTTTAACGGTGTTGCGACAGAAGCCGAGGCTGACGCAATTAGCGGAATTGCGCTTACCGCGCCGACAAAGGTTGCTTATTCTGACGCAGAAACAGAAGTTGTGGCCACCGATATTATCACGCTTAATAATGCGTCTACCACGCAGTCGGAGTTCTTCGCCATATTTAATGACGACAAAGGAACAATAATTCCCGCATCCGATTACTCAGTTGACTATTCGCCCGCAAACGGCAGAGCGATTATAAACTTTGATACAGATAAGTATAATGGCACAACAACGCGCGCGATTTATTCATACGGCGGGGCAATTACGCTTACTAACGGCCTTATAGACACAAGGTCCATGACCCAGATTTATGATTTTCTGCGCGGACAGCAAGAGAGCGTGTTTACAACCATAGACGGAACCGCTTATACGGGTTTTGTTGATGTTGTCATTGGTGATGCCACAACAAAAGGCTCCTTGGTTGATTCCAATAAAACTCTTACATTTAAGACCGGATTCGGTTTAAGGTTCGGGGCCGCTGGAGGGTTTGTTGACTTCTCCGGAGTTACCGCCGGAGCAGATATGAGCATCTTTGATAGTACGGGCAGTATTTATTTCCCAGGTGAGACAGTTGTTATTACTTCAACCGTGCTGGATAAAACAGGTATTCTCGTTGGCGGAGCCAGTGTGGCGATTAAAATCCGCGACCAAAGTAATACTATTCTTGTCTCCGGAACCTCGGAAGAAATAGTCACCGGTTTTTACAGATTTAACTACACATTGCCGATTACTGCCGCAACCGGAACATATTTCGCGCAAATAGATGCTACTGCCGCAAGCAAACAGGTACATGACAACGTATCGTTTATCGTCAATCCTCGGCTTGGAAACTTACCGCTTGAGATTTCAAGTACGGCCGGAAGTATTTATGAACCCGGGGGCCTGGTGACCGTCTTTTCAAACACCATTAACGAAACGGGAAGTCTGATTGATGCCGCGGTTGATGTGTACATTTATGATCCGTCGGAAATCCGTATTTTCAGCGGAACTTCCACCAAACTTTCAACGGGATTATTTAAAGCTACAAGCACCCTTGCTTCAACCACCCCTCCCGGAACTTATCGCGTGCGAACTGACGCCAATCTTAACGGTAGAAGTACAACTACCGCCAGTATTGCCTTTATAGTTACGAGACCGCCGCTTAATATCCATAACAGCGTTGGATCTCTTTATAATCAGGGGGACACTGTTCGTATTTTCACAACTGCCATGAGCGCCTCGGGCACGCCCGTCGCGGCCAATATTGACGTATATGTTTACAAACCAGACGACACACTGCTTACTTCAGGATCTTCAACGCCAAGCACGACAGGATTTCTTGAATTTAAATTTAATCTTGCCTCCAACGCGCCATTAGGAACTTACCGGGTTAAGATTGACTCGCAATTCGCGGGATTTGAGGCGCACGACAATCTCGCGTTTGTCGTCGGTTCGGGTGGATCGCAATTAAATATTTCCAACAGCGCCGGAAGCATATACAGGCCCCGCGACTTGGTAACCATATTCTCCACGGCGTTTAACGCCTCGGGCACACCCGTCGCGGCCAATATTGATGTCTATATTTACGATCCGTCCGAGACGCGCGTGTTCTTCGCGTCAAGTACCCAGCTTACAACGGGCTTTTTCAAAGCGACCACGACCATAGGCGCGGCCTCATCCACCGGAACATACAGAGTCCAGATTGACGCGCAGTTCGCCGGAAATGAGGCGCATGATATATTGGCATTTCACGTTGAAAGGCCTCCGCTTACCCTAAAAAATAATGTTGGCGCTTTATATGTATATGGAGACCAGGTTGAAATATTTACAACGGCGATGGAAGAAGACGGCTCGCTCGTTTCGGCTAACGTTGATGTTTATATCTTTGATCCTTCCGACACGAGAATTTTTGCCGCTTCGTCCAGTCAGATTAGTACAGGCTTTTTCAAAGCGACCACTACAATACCGCTTGCTTCGCTGGTGGGCACTTATAGGGTCCAAATTGACTCGCAATTCGCGGGCAACCAAGCCCACGACACTCTGGTGTTTATGGTCGCGGAGGGTTTTTCCGGCTCGGCTCTTAATGTCTTCAGCGACGTTGGGACAAGTTTTGCCCCAAGAGACGAGTTGACCGTATTTTCTACGGCGGTGAGTTCAACAGGCACGCCCGTTTCAGCCGAAATAGATGTTTACATTTTTGATCCTGATAACGTCCGCACATTCTTCGCCTCGTCTACCCAGCTTACAACAGGATTTTTTAGGGCCGTAACGTCTATCGGCTCCGGCTCAACTACCGGAACATACAGGGTCCAGATTGACGCCGAATACGGAGGAGGCGAGGCGCACCAAACTCTGGCATTTACGCTTAATAGGCCGTCATTGACGATTAAAAATAGCGTAGGAAGCGATTATAATCCGGGCGACCAGATAGAAGTCTTCTCAATGGCAGCTGAAGAAGATGGAACGCTTGTGTCCGCCAATATTGATGTCTATATTTATGATCCGTCCGAGACGCGCGTGTTCTTCGCGTCAAGTACTCAGCTCACAACGGGCTTTTTCAAAGCGACCACGACCATAGGCGCGGCCTCATCCACCGGAACATACAGAGTCCAGATTGACGCGCAGTTTGCGGGGAACCAAGCTCATGACACATTGGCATTTACCGTCAATCAGCCAACAAGCCAGCCGCTTCTGATTTACGATAATGTTGGCGCGAGTTACGTTCGAGGAGACGAAGTAGCAATATTTACAACAGCTCTTGACGCGACCGGAACTCCTGTTTCGGCAAATGTGGATATTTACATTTACAGGCCCGACGATTTATTCTTCATAAGCGCTTCGTCCACCGAGCTTAGTACGGGATTCTTTAAAGCAACTACCATGCTCGTTTTCCCGTCCGTTTCAACGGCTTCAACTTCGCCAATATCGATAACAAATGACACGGCTACGGGCACAATTGCGTGGGTTGATTTGGATAACGCCACAACCAGCAGCAATACTTACGCCTCCACAACTCTTGCGACATCGGAAGTTTCAAATTATCTGGCCGCGACCAATTTTGGATTCAATATACCTATAGACGCGACCATTCTCGGCATTGCGGTTGATGTTGAGAAAAATAAAGACGGCGCCGGAACTATTCAGGACAGTGCGGTTAGAATTGTAAAGAATCTGGCAATAGGTCTGGCGGATAAATCGCTAGCGGGCGACTGGCCAACGACGGACGCCACAAGTACCTATGGCGGCCAAACCGATTTGTGGGGCGATACTTGGACGGCGGACGATATAAATAACACCAACTTCGGGTTTGCGATTTCGGCAAAAGAAACAGGTGTGGGGTCCGCAAGCGCGCATATTGATGAAATTCGTATCAAAGTTTACTATCGCGAAGCAATTCCGTTGGGAACATACCGCGTTAAGATTGACGCGTCGTATTCCGGTTTTGAAGCGCACGATACTCTGGCTTTCAATGTTGTTGAAAACGTAGCGGCGCCGTCTCTTGCGCTTTACAATAATACCGGCGCTATCTATGAAGCAGGCGATACGGTTAATATTTTCTCAACGACCCTTAACGCCACCGGCACGCCAGCGGGCGCTCTTGTGGACGTGTATGTTTTTGATCCGTCAAACGTTCGCGTATCCAGCGGCTCGTCAACGGAAATTTCAACCGGGTTCTTTAAGCACGGCTTCACGCTTGGCGCGACTGCCGCGACAGGAACATATAGCGTCCAGATTGACGCCAAATACGCCGGCAATGAGGCGCATGGAAATCTGACATTCGTCGTAAATAAACCTTCCCTTATTGTTAAAAATAACGTCGGCGCAAGTTACGCCTTGGGCGAAGAGGTTGCTGTTGTTTCAAGTGCAATGAAATCGGACGGAGTTCCTGTCGGAGCCAATATTGATGTCTATATCTATGATCCGTCAAACACCCGCGTCTTTTATGCCTCATCCACTCAATTAAGCGCCGGATTCTTTAAGGCGACCACAACCATTGGCGCGGCTTCTACTACAGGAACATACAGGGTCCAGATTGATGCGCAGTTCGCCGGAAATGAGGCGCATGACGCTCTCACGTTTATGGTCACAGAGCCGTCAATAAGCCCGCAGCTCCTTACATATAATAGTGTGGGCGCAAGTTACGCCTTGGGCGACGAAGTCGCCTTGTTCACCGCGGCAATAAGCGCAACCGGCACTCCGGTTGCGGCAAATGTTGATGTCTATATCTTTAACCCGTCCGATGTCCGAATATTCTCCGCCTCATCCACCAAACTTTCCACAGGCTTCTTCAAAGCGACAACAACCCTTGCCACAACAACCGCCGTAGGCACTTACAGAGTCCAGATTGACGCGCAATATAACGGCAGTGAAATCCATGATTCTCTGGCATTTATCGTGTATAGGCCGGCTTTGAATATAACAAATAGCGTGGGCGCAACTTACAATCCCGGAGGCACGGTACGCATATTTACATCGGCCGTAAGCGCTTCGGGAACTCCCGTTACTCCGAATATTGACGTGTATGTTTATAAACCCGATGACACTTTGCTGACATCCGGCTCGTCAACGCCGAGCACGGTAGGATTTCTTGAATTTAACTTTACTCTCGCGTCTAATGCTACTCTTGGGACTTATCGCGTAAAAATTGACGCTGACCACGACAATACCGGCTTTGAGGCCCATGACGCTCTTGCTTTTAATGTTGAAGTCGCCGGGGGAGGCTCGGGAGGCGGCGGTTTGGCGCTTAACATATTTGATGCTGTCGGCGTAAATTATTCGCCCGGAGACGAAGTTTCAATTTTCTCAACCACGATAAACGCTTCGGGCACTCCTGTTGCGTCAAATGTTGACGTGTATATATTTGATCCTTCCGAAACCAGAATATTCGCGGCATCCTCAACCGCTCTTAGTGACGGCTTCTTTAAGGCGACGACGACATTAGCAACGACAACCTCCGTTGGCACTTACAGAATACAAATTGACGCCCAATACGCGGGCAATGAAGTTCACGACAGTTTGGCGTTCACCGTTACCAAAAAAGCCGGGTTTGCGCTAAATATGTTTAGTGACACGGGCACACAATACAAACACGGAGACGAATTCGCGGTTTATTCTACGATTTTTGACACAAACGGAAGTCCCGTTTCGGCCAACATCGACGTTTATATTTTTGATCCGGCTAACGTTCGGACATTCTTCGCGTCAAGCACCCAGCTCACAACCGGTTTTTTCAAGGCGACCACAACGATCGGATCGGCTTCATCAACCGGAACTTGGCAGGTTAAAATTAACGCGCAGTATAATGGGGCCGAAACCCACAACACTCTGGCGTTTATGGTCGCTTCTTCAACAAGCGCCGGAGGATTGCCTCTCAACATCACCAGCAGTGTCGGCAGTATATATAAGAAGGGGGATACCGTGTCCATAAATTCCACCGTTATGAACTCAAGCGGTCAGCTTGTAAATGCGAGTGTTGATATCTATATCTTTGACCCCGACGACTCGCGTATCTTTTACGCCTCTTCGACCGAACTTAATACCGGATTGTTCATGGCAACCACAACGCTGGCAACATCCACAACCGCTGTCGGAACATACAGAGTGCAAATTGATGCGTCTTACAACGGCGAGGAGGCGCACGGTAATTTGACATTCAATGTCGAAGCGACAAACTGGAAAGTTGTTTTGTCCGACTTTGGCGAGGTGTTTGCGTCCGCTTCCGCGAAATATAGAACAAAAGTATTTATATTTAATCCCGAAAATTCCCTGTCCACCCCATTTTCAACTCCGACCGTCACAATTTATGACCCGTCAAGAAATGTTCAGATTAATGCCGGCGCCATGACGGAACTCGAAACCGGAGTATATGAATATGTTTTGAATCTTTCCTCCGGTTCGGAAGCGGGTATTTGGGAGACGGTTGTGTCGGTTGAGACTGAAGACGGACAAACATTTAAACAAAACGACTTCTGGGAAGTTGAATCGGCTCCCGCGCAGGTGATCATCAACTCTATTACTGATAGTTTTGCGCCGACTATTGTCGCAAATGCGACAATAACCAACGAAGGAACGGTAGATGATTTTGATTACTTTTATACTTGGTGTATAACAACGGAGCAGAATGAGCAATGCGCTGAAGGCGAAAATCTTGCGTATTCATCAGCCTCTAAACAAATTGATGTTGGTGAAGACTTTAATACAAATCTTGAGCTCGCCGTTCCGGCTGACACAAGAGGTATTCATTATTTCAGGCTGACTGTTACCTGGGGAACTGAACAGTCGTTTGCCACGCGCCAGTTTGATATAAGAGGATTTACTGTTCAAGACGAGACGTTTGTCAGGATACCGATAGACGAGGCAACAACATCATCTCTCACGAGCAACGAGGGGAGCGCGATAACACAGACTATTGCCGCGGGAACCGCGGATGTCGAAGCAAACTACCATATTGTTCGTTTACCGAAAGCGGAGGTGCTCGCCGAGTTCCCGGCCCCGTCCGGACGTTCAATGCTGGGAAGCTATGTCTTTGGTTTCAGGGCCGGCGAGGTGGTAACCGGAAACGTCATTTCCTCGTTCAACAATCCTATCGTGGTTACTTTCTCGTATGACAACAGTTTGCTTGGTAATTTGGATGAGAGCTCTCTTAAACTTTATCGTAATCCCCAAGACGGCAGCGGATGGCTTGAGTTGAGCAACGGAAGCCTTGATACGGCTAATAATATTGTTACCGGGGAGACGACGGCCTTTAGTAAGTTTGCGGTATTTGGCTCCGAGACGGCGGTAGAGCCGGAACCCGAACCCACCCCCGCCCCGTCCGGCGGAGGCGGGGGTGGTGGAGGCGGAGGAGGCGCCGCGCCATACATTCCTCTTCAGCTTGCCGCGCCGGCGGCCGTAAGCTGTACGGCTGATTTCAACGGGGACGTAAAGGTTAATTCAGTTGACTTCTCAATACTTCTTTTCTACTGGAAGACATCTCTTCCTTTTGCCAATTCAAAGGTTGATATAAACAAGGACGGGAAAGCGGATTCAGTTGACTTCTCAATTCTCCTTTTCCAATGGGGCTCTTCATGCGGGATCGTAAGTATAAATTTCGCGGATAATCCTTATTTAGCGCTTGACGAACGAGCGTGGTATAATAACAAAAAGATTGTCTAATGGCGGTCATTATTTTCAGTTTTTTATTTTTTATTCTTAACTTTAGCGCGGTTAACGCCGCCGAAGTTTACTTTTCCTCTCGCGCGGAGGAAACACGCATTGGCGATGTTTTTGTTGTTGAAGCCAAGATTTCTAGTCCGGAGCTGATAAACGTCGCTGACGGATCGATATTGTTTGATAAAGAAAAACTCGAAGTTAGGGAATTAAGCACGGGAGGCTCTATTTTTAGCTTATGGGCATCCGGGCCCTCGTTTTCAAACGCGGACGGACGCATAAATTTTGTCGGCGGAACGCCCGGAGGATTTCAGGGAGACGGCTCTATTTTAAGGGCGATTTTTATTGCCAAAAAAACAGGAGAAGCGGGCCTGGTTTTTGACGATGGCTTTTCTTTGAATCTGTCCGACGGAAAAGGAACGGAAATAAACCCCGCGCGCGAACCTTTTACTGTTTCGGTCTCGGAAAGATCGGAACAAGTATTTCCGAAAGACGAGTGGCAGGCTTTGGTTCAGGAAGACAAGACTCCGCCGGAGTTTATTGAAGCGATAATATCAAGAGATCCGCGTGTTTTTGACAATAATTATTTTATAAGCTTCTTCGCGGTGGATAATGAGTCTGGAATTACTTATTACGAGATCAGGGAGGGCGGCGGCGAATTTTATCGCGCCGAAAGCCCGTATCTTATAAAGGACCAGACACCCGGGGTTCAAATTCAAATCAAGGCTGTGGACAAAGCGGGTAATGAAAAAATCATAGTTCTATCTCTGTCGGAAGAAGCGCCGTTTTATATAACTTCCAAATTCTGGGCGATACTCATACTTATTCTTATTGCCGTGGGATTATTCTTCGGATTGAAACTAAAGAGGAAAAAATGAGAAAAAAATATTTTTTGGGCCTTTGCCTTTTATTCTTCGCATTAAATACGGCGCAGGCCGCGACGCTTTATTTCAGCCCGTCATCGGGTAATTTCAGCGTCGGAGATCTTTTGAATACCGGCGTTCTGGTTAATACGCAGAATAAGGCAATCAATAACGCCGACTCGGTCATAAATTTTCCGGCAGCGCTTCTGGAGGTGGTGTCTCTTACCAAATCCGGCTCTATTTTTTCTTTATGGGTTGAAGAACCGGCATTTTCCAACGGCGCCGGAACAATTTCTTTCAACGGCGGATTGCCAACTCCGGGGTTTAACGGAACCGCGGGCAAAATTCTGAATATCGTCTTTAGGGTTAAAAACGCCGGCTCGGCTTCTTTGATTTTTTCTTCCGCGGCAGTTCGCGCGAACGACGGATTTGGTACGGACATCTTACAAACGCGGGCTCCGGCCCAATTCAGCTTGGTTTCGGAAGAAAAGCCGGTAGCTTTACCGGTAGCCCCAGGCACTCCGCAGGCTCCACGCATTTCTTCTCCAAGTCACCCCGACTCCAATAAATGGTACGCAAAGAGTACGGCCGAACTTAACTGGCCGATAAGCGCCGATATAAATGCGGTCAGGCTGTTGGTTGGAAAATCTTCCACGGCAGAGCCTGCGGTTTTATATATACCGCCCATAACTCAAAGGACGGTTGAAAACCTGGACGATGGAATATGGTATTTCAGCGGGCAGTTAAGAAACAGCGCCGGGTGGGGAACGATCGGGCGTTTCCGTCTTCAGATTGATACGGAAAAACCGGAACGATTCGATGTCCGGCTGGTTTCGAGGGAGGATGAGACCGACCCAAGAGTAAAGTTTACTTTTGAATCAAGCGACAGAACCTCGGGCATTGACCACTATGAAATTCAGATTGACGGTGAAATTTCAGAAACATGGAGTGATGACGGGACGCGTGTGTATCAGACACCGGTTCTTGAACCGGGCAAACACGCAATGCTTGCAAAGGCCGTCGATAAAGCCGGGAATTTTGTCCTGAATTCCATTGACTTCGATATCGGAGCGCTTAAACCGCCGGTTATAACCGAGTACCCAAGCGAACTCCAAAGCGGGGAAGTGATTGTTATAAAGGGCGAGACGTATCTGAATTCCGAAATTGTCGTATGGGTTCAAAAAGACAGAGATGATCCGAGGAAACGCAGTGTAAGAAGCGATGAAAGAGGCAAGTTTGCTTTTGTTGACGACGAGCGGGCAAGGGTCGGGGTTTACAAGGTGTGGGCCGAAGTGGTTGACTCCAGAGGGGCTAAAAGCGGTCCATCGGATGAGGTATCAATTGCTGTAAGACAGCTTGCAATTCTGCGAATCGGAACCCTGGCCATAAACACCCTCTCCGTAATTATTTCCATTGTCGGGCTTATAAGCCTTCTGGTATTCATGAGCTGGCACATCAAAAACAAATACGAAGTTTTCAGGAAAAAAATCGGCAAAGAGGCCCATGAAGCCGCGAGAGCCTTGCATCGGGCATTTGATTTGCTTAAAGAAGACGTCCACAAAGAAATTAAAGCTCTTGAAAAAGCGCGCACCAAGAGAGATCTTACCGTGGAAGAGGAAAAAATAGTTGAACAGCTCAAAAAAGATTTGGATGACGCCGAAAAATTTGTCGCCAAAGAAATAGAAGACATTGAAAGAGAAGCAAGGCAGTAAAAACAAAAAAGTTATCCACAGGTTTGTTAAAAAAATATTGTAATTAAGTTTTTTTGTTGCGATAATTAATATAGACGCACATTCTAAAGTTGAGTAAAAATTTTTTTCAAAAGAATTTTTACGCTCTGCGAAGTTTATAAAACCAATGAACATAGCGCGGTCGATGTTTGTTGGACTCTCCGTTAGCGGAGAAAATAATAAAAATATACAGATGGCTAAAAAGAAAAAAGCGAAAAAAGCCAAGAAAGGCGGCAAAAAGGCCAAAAAAACCAAGAAGCGCCGCAGATAAGCGGCCAAAGAAAAAATCCCTCATTTTGTGGGGGATTTTTTCTTTTATTTCTTTTATATTTATATATAGGCAAAACAAACGATCATCTGTTTTGGTGTTTAATTTTAAATGCTGTAAAATACAAACATGCGAGTCAACCTAAAAACGACAAATTTTGATTTAACGCCGTCAATTGAGATTGTGGCCGAAAAAAAACTCGTTCTACCGGTAAAAAAACTTTTGGTTAAAATTGACCCAAAATCGGACGTTATTTTTGATATTGAACTTGGACGCACCACCAAGCATCACAATAAGGGTAAAATCTGGCGGGCCGAAGCCCAGATATCTTTGCCTGGACTAAAAAACATGTTGAGAGCCGAAGCCCTCGCGGAAAGTCTGGCGGAGGCCGTTAGTTTGGTTAAGAACGAAATAACGCAGGAAATAAAGAAACATAAGGAGAAAACCCGTATTCAAGGATAGGGACTCTTGCATTCATTCCGACTTTGTGCTATACTTTTAGTCGGTTGTTTGAAGTTCGTTGAGCAAAGGGGGGATCGGATGGTTATTGTGCCGAAGAAGTTTTTTTTGACAAGCGGTGTCGGCCGAAGCGAAGACCAGCTTTTTTCTTTTGAACTCGCGTTAAGAGACGCCGGAGTAGAGGGCGCGAATATTGTTCCTGTTACCAGCATTTGTCCCCCCGATTGCGTTGAACTTAAACGCGATGAGGGCATAAATGAACTTGGTATATGCGGGAAACATCAAGGAAGGATCGTGTTCGCTGTTAAGTCCCAAGTTGATATTTTTGGCGCGGCAAAACGGTCGGTTGTTGTTTCGTCCTCCGTTGCTTACGCCAGGCCGACTGACAAAAATAGCTTCGGTTATTTTACTGAATATCATGGCCGCAAAAACGCGTTTACGATGCAGGAAAAATCAGTTCATTACGCAAAAAAAATGATTGAATCTAGGGGTTTGTCCGTAGATGAAGATAACTTTGGCGCGATAACCGCGTCTGCCAAGACTGCGTCGGGCGAATGGCTGGTTGTCGTCGCGCTTGCGGTGCTCATTGACTAGACTAAAAAGTTGTCCACACCTTGACTAGAATATCAGTTGCTCTATATTTATTTCAGTTGTTTTTTTTGAGAGCAAAAACTAAAGGAGGTGGAGAGTGATGAAAGACGGGATGCATAAATTGAATGTTGGCGTTGTGCAGCCCGTGGACTTCAGTTGTTGCTCAAATATCCCCACCGAAGAAACCGCGGACAAATTTCTTGAAATGATTAAAAGGGCGGCGGAAAATTGCGGGATTACTGTTGTCAAAACCGGCTGGAGTTTACGACATCCGTTTGTTCCCAACGGCCTGACCCTCGTTCTTATTTTGGCTGAATCCGACATAACCTTTCATACTTGGCCTGAAGACGAATATGGGGGCGTTACCGCAACCCTCGATATTTGCGGCAAGGGGGTTGATTTGGAAAAACTCATTGAATCCATTACGGATATTTTGGGGGCAGAAATTGTGGAGATTCACAAAAAAGAACCCCGCGATCTCTGGGTAAAAAACAAAGAGAAAATATAAAACCGCTCACCAATTTGGTGAAGCGGTTTTTATTTTTAATCCAAAAAGAGGGTTAGGCACCTCGCTCCGCCGCCGGAAAGACCGAATTCGGAAACATCAACCGGCCAAATTCTACAGCCTTTTGATTCAAGAAAATGCCTGACTTTTGAAGGGAATTCGGAAAACCGTTCATTCCAACCCATTATCTCGTTTGGTCCGGCATAGAGGCTATTTAAAAGAAAATTAATTCGTCCTCTGCCGAGATCTTGCAGAGCCTCGTCGGCCGAAAGTTCGAGACCGGTGATTCTTTCGTGTGCCATCAATCTTTCTATCATTCTCCGGCTGTCTTTTGAAAAAGCGTCGGGGCACCACAAAATTGAATTTGCTCCTTTGGCAAAATGAAGCGCGACATCCAAATGGTAAAAACGACTGTCGACAAGTTCAACCGGAACAATTCTTTTTAGCCTAAAATGTTTTTCAAGATAGTCCACAACCTCGATTGAGTTTCTTTGACCGTGACCAAAAATATACGAATTATTCAGTGAAACAATGTCCCCCTGTCCTTCAAAATGGATTCCTTTGGGGAGGAAACAGGCTCCATGGCGGTTTTGGACAAACCATTCCGCGTAATGCGGGATCTCGTCTTTACGCCACCACACCTCCGGGTGATATTGTGCCATAAGAAACATATTGTTCCGTCCCCAAGCGGCGTTGGCCGCAAAACACATGTCTCCCAGTTTTGGTTGTGGCGCAATAAACCATATTTCCAGGCCAAGACTCAAAAGAGCGTTTTCAAGGTTGTGCCACTGCTTAAACGCGGTTGTCTTGTTCGGTTGCGCGTCTTTTTTCATCCACGGATTCAGTCTGGGGTTTTCTTCTAAGATTTCAAGGTAAATCGGCGAACACATCAATACTCGCATCGGTTTCTCCCTTCAAAAATTGTCTGTTTTTATAGTAGTATAAAAATTTATATTTCAAAAGGGGCAAAAATATGGTATGGTTCTTGAATAATGTCCATATTTTCAGCTATATTGGGCGATGCCAATGCCAGATTTCTTAAAAAATTCGCGCCGTTGGTTCAAAAAATCAACGGACTTGAGCCGGAGTTGGAAAAACTTTCGGACGATGAACTGCGCTCTAAAACATCCGAGTTAAAAAAGGCGCTGGGCGAAATCTCAAAAAAAGACGATATTCTGCCGGAAGCTTTCGCTTTAGTTCGCGAATCAGCCAAGCGCACGCTTGGCCAGCGGCATTTTGACGTTCAGCTGCTCGGAGGAATGGTTTTGCATCAAGGCAGGATTGCCGAAATGAGAACGGGGGAAGGGAAGACGCTTGTGGCAACGCTTCCGGCGTATTTAAACGCGCTTGCGGGCAAGGGTGTACATATTATTACGGTTAACGATTACTTGGCGCGCAGGGACGCTGTTTGGATGGGGCAAATCTATGACGCGCTCGGACTGACTGTCGGATGCATAAATCACGAATCAAGCTTTTTATATGATTCTAAGCACACAAATACACTTGATAAAAAACGCGACACCGAAGGTTCTTTTAAAATAGTTCATGAATATCTCCGGCCGTGTTCAAGAAAGGAAGCGTACGGGGCCGATATTACTTATGGCACGAATAACGAATTCGGCTTTGATTATTTAAGAGATAACTTGGCTTACGATCCGTCTCAAATGTCCCAACGCGGGCATTATTTTGCGATTGTTGATGAAGTGGACTCCATTTTAATTGACGAAGCAAGAACCCCTCTTATAATTTCAGCGCCCGATAAGGAATCCGGCGATATTTACCGCCTTTTTGCCCAAGTTATAGACGGCCTGCAAGAAGGCCGCGACTACGCGATTGACGAGAAAATGCGGGCGTCATCCATAACTGACGAGGGTATAAGTCGGGTAGAAAAGGCGCTTGGAATAAAAAATATATACGCTGAAGGGGGAGTCAAATATGTGCATCACATGGAGCAAGCCTTGCGCGCGAAAGCTTTGTATAAAAAAGATAAAGACTATGTGGTGAAAAATGGCGAAGTGATAATAGTCGATGAATTTACGGGGCGTCTTATGCCCGGAAGACGTTGGTCCGAGGGCTTGCATCAGGCGGTTGAAGCAAAGGAGGGCGCGCAAATCCAAAAAGAATCCCGTACGGTTGCCTCAATAACTTTCCAGAACTATTTCCGGCTTTACGAAAAACTTTCCGGAATGACCGGAACGGCGTCTACTTCGGCAGAAGAATTTCATAAGGTCTACGGCATTGACGTCGTTGGAATTCCAACCAATAAACCTTTGATAAGAGCGGATCGTCCCGACAAGGTTTTTGCAACCGGTGCAGGAAAGTGGAAAGCGGTTTTGTCCGAAATTAAAAAAAGGAGCAAGTTGGGCCAGCCTGTTTTGATAGGCACAGTTTCAATCGAAAAAAATGAGATTTTATCGGCAATGCTCAAACATGAAGGCGTAAAACATAACGTACTGAATGCTAAAAACCACGAACGTGAAGCTGAAATCATAGCGCAAGCGGGCAAGGTTGGGGCGGTGACGGTAGCTACAAACATGGCCGGGCGCGGAGTTGACATAGTCTTGGGCGGAAATCCGGTAGAGCCTGAAGAGGCTAAAAAAATTAGGGACTCGGGAGGGTTATTCGTTTTGGGTACCGAGCGCCACGAAGCGCGCCGTATTGATAATCAATTAAGAGGCAGATCGGGGAGGCAGGGCGACCCGGGCGAGACCCAGTTTTTTGTTTCTTTTGAAGACGACCTTTTAAGAATTTTCGGGTCAGAGAAGATAAAAAACATGATGCAGACTTTAGGTATGGCCGAAGACGAGGCGATTGAAAATAAGATGGTGTCGCGTTCGCTGGAATCCGCGCAGTCTAAAATAGAAGGTTTTAATTTTGATGCCCGAAAACATCTTTTGGAATATGACGACGTGATGAATAAACACCGCTCGGCGATTTACCGCCGGAGGCGCGAAATTCTCTTTGCTTCGCCCGAGGAATTATTTTCGCGAACAGAGGAGCTTTTTCTTGAAGAAACCGACAAAGAAAAGTTCCGGCAAAAGATGGCGGAACTTGATAAAAATCAATTCGTCTTATCATTAAAATTTTTGTGGCTTCAGTCAGTAGACCACTTTTGGGTTGAACATCTGGAAATAATGGAATACATGCGCTCGTCCGTCCGGCTTCGGGCATACGGGCAACGCGACCCGCTTGTTGAGTATAAAAACGAAGCCGGCAGGCTTTTTCATGAATTGGAAGACGCCATAGAGGGCCATGTGGCCAAAATTGCCCTTAAAATGGGCGAAAACGCCCCAAAAACAGATAAAATACCCCTGCAAGCCATACACCCGCAACCTTCGGCTCAAATCGCGCCGCAGGCCTCAAATAAGGGTTTTGCGGGCGTTGGCCGTAACGATCCTTGTCCGTGCGGAGCGACTCATCCCGACGGGCGTATTAAAAAATACAAAAAGTGTCATGGAGCGTAGGGGAAGAAAAAAACCGCTGGACGAACCATGCGGTTACAGAATGGGGATTTGTTATGAATTTGCGGTAGAACCAAATAACACCTTGCCTCCGAGTTTTTGATAATCTTGCGGCGAAAGCTGAGAGATGTCACCTTCTAATGCAAAAGTGGGAATAAGGCGGATTTTTCCATCGGAACACTGAAACTCAGCGACCCCGGGATCCTTTGTCCATTTCAGGAATTCGACAGTATATGGGGTATGGCCCGGAAGGTCTTCTCCAAAAAAACCATTGTAGCGGAAATTTTTGACTCTGAACATTAACCAACCTCCTAGTTTCATCAAAAAGTTCTGAAATAATATTAATAAATTTCTATGCGGTTGTCAACAACAGGACTTTTTTGACAATATGCTAATATTTATTTAAAGCATGAAAATATTTTATACCGATTTCGGACATTTTGAATTTTTCCGCAATAAAGAGGTTGACGCGCTGCATTTCACTTTGGGCATCATTGAATTTGCCACCGGCCTTGCGGGTATTTTTGTTCCGATTTATCTTTGGGAGCTGGGCGAGCCGTTATGGAGAATATTGTTTTTTTACTTGCTGCTTTCGCTGTCTTTTGTTTTGGCCGTATCGCTTTTCGTGCCCGTTATCAGGAGGCTCGACGACAAACTTTTGATGCTCGCGAGCATTCCCTTTATTTCCATCTATTTTTTCGGATTGAAATTTTTGCCGCAAAACCCCCTTTTGTTTTATGTTTTACCATTTTTTAGCGCGCTTTCGTCGTTATTTTTCAATACCGGATACCATATCAATTTTAGCGGAGCAGCCGATGAGGGCGCCCTGGGACGGGAATTAGGCGCCCGGTATCTGATAACGTCTCTTGTAAGGTTTAGCGCGCCTTTTTTGGGCGGTTTTATAATTGCCACGTCCGGATTTTCCAAAGTTTTCACATTAAGCACGGGATTGCTTCTTCTTTCCATTTTGCCCCTGTTTTTTTTCAAAAGACATCCTGTTTCGCCGGACATCTCAATAAGGTCGGTTTGGTTTTATCTTAAACACAAAGAACTCGCGCCTTTTACTGTCTCCGGCGCGGGACATGCCATGGAGGTAATGGTTGGGGCGATTGTCTGGCCGATCTTTATGTTTGTTGTCCTCGGAAATATAGAAAAACTGGGAGGGATAATTTCGGCCGGCCTTCTGGCCGGATCAATCATAACTTTTATAGTCGGTTTTATATCCGACGCCGGACGCAGGAGAAAAGTTATTACATGGTCAAGCTTGATGTTGGTCGCCGTGTGGTTTCTAAGAATTTTTTCAACAACTCCTTTGAGGGTCGCCCTAAATCAAATTGCCAACTATTCGCTTTCCAGCTCGCTCGTGGTTGCGTGGTCCAGCCAGTATTATAAGTTGGCGCGTACTCTGCCGTCGGCCTGCTCTTTTATTTTGAGCCGCGAACTGCTTTATAATGTCGCGCGTGTTCCGTTTTTGGCCGCGCTCATGTTTTTGTCAATCCATCTTGAACACAGTACCTTTTTCTACACAAGCTTTATTTTGGCCGGACTAATTTCTTTTCTCTACTTGGTTGCGAACCTTACGCACACTACGGCCGTCAAAGAGCGTTTTAAAGATGCCCGAGCTTCCTGAAGTTGAAATAACCGCCAGAAAACTTAAAAAGATCGGGCTGGTCGGCTCAAGACTCGCTTATTTTAAGTTTTTGTCGTCCAAACAATTCCGTTCGCATATAAAATTTTCGGGAATTAAAAAAGATGTTGCCGGCAGAAAAATAAAGCGGATTTGGCGCAAAGGCAAGGTTATTTTTATTGATCTGGACGGCGAACCGCCAAGAACCATGGCGATTCACCTAAAAATGTCCGGCCGTCTTTCCGTTGTTTCAAAAAAAGAGCCAATTGATAAATCGGCCAGGTTTATAGTCGGTTTTAGAGACGGACGCGAGCTTCGCTTTAAAGACCCGCGCCGTTTCGGAATTATTTGGTACGATTCGCCTGAAAATATTCTCAAAGAAAAATATTTGGCGGCTCTTGGGACGGATATGCTTAATATTTCATACGGCAAATTCGCAAAAGGGTTATCTTCTCACGACGGGGCAATCAAAGCGATTTTGCTGCGCCAGGATATTTTTGCCGGTATCGGCAACATAACAGCCGATGAGGCTCTGTGGGAGGCCGGAATTCATCCTAAGACGCGAGTCGGGGATCTAAACCCCAAACGAATAAAAACACTTTACGCGAGCATTTCGAGGGTTATAAGGCGCATTCTTAGTGCTGGCGGAACCAGCATGCGCGATTGGGGGCATCCGGATAACGAAACGGGGGGTTATCAAAATCATTTTAAAATATACGGCCAAATTCGCTGTCCACGATGCGGTTGTTCGGCGGTAAAAATCAAAGTTGCCGGCAGGTCAAGTTCGGTCTGTCCCAAATGCCAAACAAAAACCCCTCGCCGTAAAAGCTAGGGGTTTCTAACTATCGCTAAGGATTTTTTGAATTTCGCCGGATTCAATGGTTTCTTTCTCAAGAAGAGTCTCAACCAATCTTTCCATTTTTTCGCGATTTTTTTCCAAAATGTCTTTGGCCTGACGCATACAGTTTTCCAAAATTTTTTTGATTTCTTCATCGGCTTTGGCGGCCGTAGCTTCCGAATTTTTATCCCGCGAAAAGATTTCTTTGCCTATGAAAACAACATGGCCGTTGCTTTCTTTGGTCGTTAAAAGTCCCAAGGACTCGGACATTCCGAGGCCGCAAACCATCTCGCGGGCGACAGCGTTCGCGCGTTCCAAGTCGTTTTTAGCGCCGGTTGTCTGAATACCCAGCATCACTTCTTCCGCGGCTCTTCCGCCCAAAAGGACTGTAATTATGGCCGTTAATTTTTCTTTGTCCCGCAAATACTCGTCTTTTTGCGGAAGCTGCATGGTGTACCCCAGAGCAAGTCCGCGGGAAATTATTGAGACGCGGTGCACCGGGTCGCTTTTCGGCGTGGCCCAGGCCACAAGCGCGTGTCCGCCCTCATGATGCGCAACTTGTTTCAGTTCTTCTTTTGTCATTTCAATATGCCGTTCGGTTCCGGCGATAATCTTGTCTCTGGCTTTTTCAAAGTCCTCGTGTTCTACCGCGTTTTTATCTGTTTTTGCGGCAAATAGCGCCGCCTCGTTTACGAGATTGGAAATGTCGGCGCCGGAAAAATGCGGCGTTCCTCTGGCTATGACCGCAATATCAACATTTTCGGCCAAAGGAATGGATTTGGTGTGAACCTTCAGAATTTCTTCACGGCCTTTTCTGTCCGGCAAAGGAACAACCACCTGGCGGTCAAACCTTCCCGGCCGTATTAAGGCGGGGTCAAGGGTGTCTGAACGGTTGGTGGCGGCTATAACTATTATGCCGGAGTTTTCTTCAAAACCGTCCATTTCTACCAAAATCTGATTAAGCGTCTGTTCTCTTTCGTCGTTACCTCCCCCCAGTCCCGTTCCGCGATGCCGGCCTACGGCGTCAATTTCATCAATGAAAACCACGCACGGCCTATTTCGCCTTCCTTGTTCAAAAAGATCCCGCACCCGTCCCGCGCCAACGCCCACAAACATTTCAACAAAACCTGCTCCGCTCGTTGTGAAAAATGGGACACCAGCTTCGCCGGCAACCGCGCGGGCAATCAAAGTTTTTCCGCACCCCGGAGGCCCGACCAGAAGGATTCCTTTGGGAATTTTCGCGCCAAGACGCGTGAACTTATCGGGATTTCTTAAGAACTCTATGATTTCTTCAAGCTCCGCTTTGGCCTCGTCAACCCCGGCCACATCTTTAAAGCGGGTTTTAATCGTCTTTTCGCTTGGAGAGCTAAATTTGGATTTTAAAAATCCCAAAGGATTTTTACCGTTGCCCCCGAGTCCGTCGGCAACACCCGAAAGAAACGATCTTGTTATAAAAATCATTGCGAGAACCAGAAGAATTGTCGGCAGCCACGGCAATATATAATCCCAGAATCCATCCCCAACAACCTGTACGCGCACGCCCTTTTCACGAAGAGTCTTGGATGTGTTAGGCAGGTCGGCAGTCAGAACCTTGACGTAAAACGATACGTTGTTTTTTGTCCGGCCGAGAATAACTCCGTCTTTTTCTTTAATCTGGATTTGTGCAATTTGTCCGTTCCGCACCGCTTCCCAAAAAATATCTTCGGAAATCTGGTTATTGCCGGCAAAAAGAGAAAACAGGCTGATTGCGGCTAAAAGAAGCAAAAAATATGTGAGCATTCTGGATCCGTAGCCGGAATTAGATCCGTTGCCGTTGGGCGGTCCGTTCTCGTTTGGCACGAGAAAACCTCATTTTTTCAAAAACCGAGTCTATTCCAAATATAAAGCTTTATTTGTTTTTTTCAACCCGTTCCGCGTATTGGCCGGTCTGGGTATTGAGTTTTATTATGTCACCTTCGTTTATAAAAAGGGGCGCTTGTATTTTAAGCCCGTTTTCAAGCTCAACTTCTTTTGAGCCTCCTTGGGCGGTGTTGCCTTTGTCGGCCGGCGGAGCAGATTTAACGGCATAATCGACTTTTATCGGTATGTCTATGCCGAGTACTTTGTCTTTGAATTTTTTAAAATTGACCTCAAGATTTGGTTTTAAAAATTTCACGGTTTCCTCGGCCTCATTGTCTTTTAACACGACTCTTTTTGACGAATCCGACGGGTCGCTGAACGTAAACTCTCCGCGGTGGGTAAAAATAAATTTCATTGGTACGCGCTCAATTTCAGCTTCAACAAAATTCTCATTTTGATGAAAACTCCTGGGAACGATTTTTCCGGTTATAAGGTTTTTTATTTTTGCCTGAATCACCGGCTTTCTTTGCTGCATGCGCAAAAACTGCGACTCCAAAACCTCGTAGGGTTCGTCGTCCATCACAAAAAAAACTCCTTTTAACAAATCTGTATACGAAAGCATTTTGATATTTTATACTATATTTTATGGAATACAAGCCGACGATAGGTCTCGAAATTCACACGGAACTCAATACGCGGACAAAAATGTTCTGCGATTCTTTAAATGATCCTTCGGAGACGCATCCGAATATGAATATTTGCCCAGTATGTATGGGACATCCCGGGACGCTTCCGGTCATAAACAAAGAGGCGGTTAAAAAAGTTATTTTGACGGGGCTTGCGCTGGGGGGGCGAGTTGCCGAGTATTCGCAATTTGAGCGTAAAAACTATTTTTATCCCGACTTGCCCAAGGGTTACCAAATTTCGCAGTATGCTCACCCGCTGGTTGAAGGCGGAGAAATTTTACTGCCTAAATCCGGCAAAAAAGTGCGGATAAGACGGGTGCATTTGGAAGAAGACACCGGTCGTTTGGTTCATGAAGAAGATTCGGCTTTGGTTGATTTTAACCGCGCTGGCGTCCCTTTAATGGAGCTGGTGACCGAACCCGATATTAATTCCGCAGAAGAGGCAAGTGAATTTGCCGAGGAATTGCGCCTGATTTTGCGGACGATCGGGGTGTCCGATGCCGATATGGAGCGTGGACAGATGCGTCTGGAGGCGAACGTGTCTTTGGATATGGGGACAAAAGTCGAGTTGAAAAACATAAATTCATTTAACGCTTTGCGCCGGGCAATTGAGCATGAACTCAAGCGTCAAGAAAAACTTTTGAGGGAGGGCAAGAAAGTCGCGCACGAAACAAGAGGGTGGGATGACAACAAACAGAAAACAGTTTTACAAAGAACCAAAGAAGAGTCGCGCGACTATCGCTATTTTCCCGAACCGGATTTGCCTCCGCTTAGGATTTATGAAGACGGGGAATTAAATCCCGAAAAACTGGAAAAAGAATTGCCGGAATTGCCGATTTATAAACGCGAGCGTTTTGAGAAAGAGTATATGCTTGAAAAAGGCGAAGCATATACGCTTGTTTTGGACAAAGAAATATCCGATTTTTTTGAAAAATCTGTTTCGGAGCTCTTGGGGTGGGGTGGCGGAAAAAACAAAAAAGAAGCGGTCAAACTTGCTTTTAACTATCTTACATCCGACCTGCAGGGATTGGTTAAAGAAAAGGGGCTGCCGTGGAATGAACTTTTGTTAACTCCCGAAAATTTTGCCGAACTTATTAAGATGATTCTGGAAAACACCATATCATCGCGTGCGGCAAAAGATATTTTGCGCGCCTTGGTTGAAGAGGGAGGGGATCCAACGAATATTGTGCGTGATAGGGGACTAGCTCAAATTTCAAACGAAGGAGCTTTAGAAGAAATTGCCAAAAAAGTTATTGATGCCAACCCGCAGGCGGTCAGCGATTATAAATCGGGCAAAGAAAACGCTCTGCAATTCCTGGTCGGCCAAATAATTAAGGAAACCAAAGGCAGCGCCAACCCCGAAGTGGTCAGAAAAATTTTAACAAGTCTGCTTTAGGTGCGACCCACTTGATTTTTTTATTGCGGCGAAACCAGGTCATTTGCCGGCGGGAATAGCGCCAGATGGCGGTTTGAAGTTTTTGTACCATTTCTTCTTTACCGATAAGTCCGCGCAAATATCTTGAAATCCAACGAGGCTCAAGGCCTAAATCGTCTAATCGTTTCCAGCTTACTCCTTGCCTACGCAGTTTTTTTATTTCATTTATCATTCCGGCCTTTAAGCGTTTTTCGAGTCTCGTGTTTATTCTCTTTCTTAATTCTTCGGGTTTTATTTTTATGCCCAACCACACCAAATCAGCATCATTAATATATTGATATATCAATATATTTTGCTTTTTAAAACCTTTTTTCTTTGAGAATTTCGCGACTTCAATCGCACGAATAAGACGGCGTTTGTTTTGGGGTTCAACCGTTTTCGCCCGCGCGGGATCAAATTTTTTGAGCATTTTTAAAAGAGTTTCCGCGGTTTTTTTCTCAAGCATACGACGCAGTTTCCAGTCGGGCGCGACACCCGCCGTTTTCATCCGCCCGATGGCAATATCTATGTAAAATCCCGTTCCGCCGACTATTATCGGCGTTTTTCCGTGTTTTAATATGTCTTTGACGGCCTTTTGCGCGGATTTTGCGTAACTTTCAGCCGTGAAGATTGTTTTTGGGCTAATCAAATCAAGGCAGTGGTGGGGGATGCCGGCCATTTCTTTTTTAGTAATTTTACCGGAAGCCAAGTCTAATCCTTTATAAACTTGCCGCGAATCGGCCGAAATTATCTCGCCGTTCAGTTTTTTGGCAAGTTTAACCCCAAGCGCCGATTTTCCCGATGCTGTCGGCCCGACTATCACTATGATTTTTCTGTTGACAGGGGATTTCATGTTGTGTTAGATTAACATACAGATTAAGTAAAACAGAGGAGGTGCAATTGTGTTTTTGTTTTTAAACAATGCAAAAACACTTTGTGTTACTATTTTTTGCACATTATTGTTTTTTGGCATTGGTTCCAGTATTTCCAGAGTTCTTGGTTTACTTAAGCCGTCATATTTGGGTTTAGGATTCTTAACCGCCACCGCTGCGTTCTTGTTTTTGTGTGCTTTACTTTATACCCTGATTCAAAATTTGTATCCCGAAGGAGAGGGCAAAGACCCAATTTCTCCCAAGCTCAAAGCGATGATTTGTGGCGAAATTATTTTGACCGGTTTCGTTTTTGTGGGTATTGTGGTTGCGCCGTTTATACTGCTTCTTTTTGCCACCAAACTCCCGATGTTTTATTTTGAAGCATACCTCTATTCTCTTGTGGCTATTGGAATCGGCGCAGGAACTTTTCGGATACTGCGAAGGACTGAAACAAAACGAATCGGTATTAATTTACCGTTAGACGATATTTCTAGCGACAAGCCGCTTTAAGCGGCTTTTTCTTTTAAGCTCATATTTTTTATAAATTCATCCAGTTTTATTGTTTTTTGCTCCTTAATGCCCCGCTCGCGTACATTTATTAAGCCCGAAGATTTTTCCTTTTCGCCAATGACCAAAATATAAGGAATTTTTTGAAGTTCGGCCTCGCGAATTTTTTTGCCCAAAGTTTCATTTCGGTCATCCAGCCACACTCGCAGATTTTCTTTATGAAGTTCGCGGATAATTTGCAGGCAATACTCTTTTACCTTGTCATTTATTGAAAGAAGTGCCACCTGAACTGGCGCGAGCCACAAAGGAAAAGCGCCGGCAAAATGCTCAATTAAAATGCCGATAAAACGTTCGGTTGAGCCCATAAAAGCGCGATGTATCATCACCGGAGTTTGTTTCTCGCCATTTTCATCCGTGTAGGTCAGGCTGAATCTATACGGCATATTGAAATCAAGCTGTATTGTTGATACCTGCCACTCACGCCCCAAAGAATCCCTAATCATCAAATCCATTTTCGGGCCGTAAAAGGCCGCCTCTCCTTCGGCAGATTTAAATTCTATTTTTTTCTTTTTTAAAATATCCGCCATTATTTTTTGGGCCTTGTCCCAGGTTTTGTCATCCCCAAGATACATCTTTTTGTTTTTTGGGTTGCGAAGCGAAAGTCGAATCCAATAATCGTTGAAACCAACAGCGGAAAGAATTTTGGACTGCATCTCGAGCATGCGCGAAATTTCTTCTTCAATTTGGCCTTCTCGCAAAAACGTATGTCCGTCGTCTTGTGTTATTGAACGCACTCTCGTTAAGCCGCCAAGTTCCCCCGACTGCTCGTTTCTGTAAACAGTTGTTGTTTCAAAATATTTTATGGGCAGGTCCTTATAACTTCTTGGACGGCTCGCGTAAATTTGCGTGTGATGCGGGCAATTCATGGGTTTGAGAACGAATTCATCCGTTCCGCCTTTGACGTGAAAAAGGTCGTCTTTGAATTTTTCCCAGTGCCCCGAAACTTTATAGAGTTCCGGTTTGGTAATATGCGGAATCCAAACTTTTTGATACCCGTATTTCTTGTTGAGTTTACCCACGTAGTCTTCCAGGATTTCTCGTATCAACGCTCCTTTTGGCGTGAAAAGAGGCAGGCCCGCGCCGACAAGATCGGATTGAGTAAACAAATCCAGCTCACGCCCGAGTCTGCGATGATCGCGCTTTTCAGCTTCAGCAAGCATGGTTAAGTGAGAATCCAATTCTTTTTTGGTTTCAAACGCTAAACCATAAATTCTAGTCAGCATTTTATTTTTCTCGATTCCTTTCCAATAAGCTCCTGCAACCTTGTTCAGCTTGAAGGCATCAGGATTAATTTCGGATGAATTTTTCACATGCCCGCCTTTGCATAAATCATAAAAAACTCCGGGCTCGGTGTAATAAACGGTTAATTGTTTTTTTTCTTTTATAAAATCTTTTACGAGTTCCAGTTTAAAAGGCTGGTCTTTGAAAAGTTTTTTGGCCTCTGCCGGCGTTACTTTCTTGCCGACAATCTTAAAACCTCGCTTGATTATTCCGCGCATTTCACCCTCAATTTCTTTTAGGTCGTCTGGCGAAAGGGGGCGGAGGAGCAGGAAGTCGTAGTAAAAACCCGACTCAATCACTGGCCCAATTCCAAGCTTCGCCTTCGGAAATTTTTTGAGCACGGCTTCAGCCAAAACATGAGCCAAAGTATGACGCACGCCCTCAATATTCAATTCCGAACGCCTTTTGTCCATAAGTTAAATTTTAGTCTAAAAGTGGGTTTTTTAAAACAAGAACCCAACTTATTGACAGGATTAAAATTAAGATGTATTATTGAGTGGGTTTAATCTTTGTTAAAATAAACATTGCGGAGGGTTCGTTTAGTGTCTGATTGGGCCAATATTCTCATCGCTTTTGCAGTAGCGTTTTTTGTTGTTTATACAGTGCCTTTTATATATCGCATTGTGAAGACTCTTTATTTCAAACGGCTTACTTATCAAGCTTTTGGGGATACGGAACTTTATCTTGGCAAGGAAAAATATAATTCTCCCAAAAGAGTCCTTAAAAGAGCCAAGAAGAGCCTTGAATCTTTGCGCGAAGGCAGTGGTGATCCTAAGTATGTTGAACAAGACATCGATTCCATTAACGCTGCGTTTCAAATCGGATGGACGCATAAGGATATCGGCACTACACAAGAAGAGCTTAAAAAACTTCATAACGGTGGATCGCTAATGATTTTTGCTAAAAACGAACTCGATAGGGCGCGCGAGGAAGATGCTGCCGGCTCTAACATGGCTGATTTCGGTCTATATGCTATTGAAAAAGTTCTTGAAAAAGCAGGTCTTTTGTTGGCGGATATCGGAACGTCTAAAGAAGAGCTCAACGGAATAGAAAGAAGGGCTGAATTTAGAAGAACCATTCAGAAGATTGATGATTTGCGGCAAATGTCCCTAGGAAAAAAAGCTTCTCCTTTTGATCCCGAATATCTCTATAAGGAAATTGTGTCAGCGCTAAGTCCAGAGAAAACCTCCTTCGGAACAATTCATGTTTTTTCTCCCGAAGAGCTGGGAACAAGTTTTGAAGAATTGGCTTGTTTGGTTAAAGAAGCGTCTAATATTTTTAAACCCGACCGGGATTAAGGTCGGGTTTTTATAAAATTTTTATTTCGTTCGCAATAAGGGAAGTTCGGCCGTTGCGGTGCGATATTCTGCCTTTTATACGGACTCCCGCCTCTTCGTTTAGAAACTGGGCATATTGCGCAAGAGTTCGCGGGAAAACTACCGCCTCCATAGCGCCCGAAAAGTCCAGCAATTTCAAAAAGGCCATCGGCTCGCCGTTTTTTGTGTTGATTTTCCGGATACTTTCCACCATCGCGCCTATAATTGCCGGCGCGCCGTCAACTAAAGTTTTGGCAATTTCTATTTTCATTTTTTCTTTTTCTAACCTGTCTTTTAATTTTTCAAGGGGATGCCCCGAAACATATAATCCCAAAAGCTCGCGCTCCCAACGCAGTTTTTCTTCTTGTGTAGCGGGATTTGCCGAGCTTAGTTTAAGGCGAGGCAGCGCTGAGCGGTCGTTCATGAGACCGAAAAGGGAAGACTGGTTTTGCGCGCGAGTTCGTATCGAGTCTCTGTGATAAGCAAGGATCGGTTCCAGATTGCCCAGCATTTGGTTTCTTTCTCCTATGGAATCCAGCGCCCCAGATTTTATCAAAGATTCCAGGGATTTTTTGTTGAGATCTTTGGACTGCACTCTTTCCAGCAGGTCGGCAAGGTCCGCGTAGGGCCCGTTTGTTTTTCTTTCTTCGATAATAGACAAAACAACGTTTGCGCCCACATTTTTAATGGTAAATAACCCAAAACGTATATGATCTTTGTTTTTGTCGGCGTTTTTAATAACAGTGAAATCTTTAAAAGAAGTATTTATATCCGGCGGCAGAACCGGAATATCCAGCCTTTTACATTCGGCAATGATGTCGGCCACTTTTTCCGCGTCTCCCGATTCCGCAGTAAGAACGGCGCACATATATTCCGCAGGATATTGCGCTTTCATATAGGCCGTCTGATAAGCAACCCGGCCGTAGCAGGCGGCATGCGCTTTATTAAAGCCATATCCCTGAAACGGTTCGAAAAGATTCCAAATCTCTTCTGCTTCCTGTTTATTTGTACCGCTGTGTTTTTGGCATCCCTCCACGAAAATTTCGTGCTGACGCGCCATCTCCGCAGGAATTTTTTTTCCGACAGCTTTTCTGAATTTATCAACCGATTCCCAGTTATATCCCGCAAGCTCAAGCGCTGTCATCAGCAAGTCGTCTTGATAGACAAGAATTCCGTAAGAATTTACAAGAAATTTCTCAACTTTTGGATGAAAGTATTTAACGGGATTTCTACCATGTTTGCGGGCGATGTATTCGGGAATGTTTTTAATCGGCCCAGGACGATAAAGGGCAATCATTGCGTTTATGTCGTGTATTGTTGAGGGCTTCAGCTCAACCAAATAATTAGTCATTCCGTCTCCGTTTAGCTGAAAAGTTCCCTCGGTCTCTCCGCGGGCCAGCATTTCAAAAGTGCGCGCGTCGTCAAAAGGAACTTGTTCAATGTCAACATCAATATTTCTGTGTTCTTTGACAAGCCTTACCGCGTCCTCCAGAATCGCCAGATTCCGTATGCCGAGAAAGTCGAGCTTGGTTAGTCCCACCCCGTCTTCTCCAATTGTATACATATCGTACTGGGTGATAATATTGTCGGTACCTTTGGGGTCGTATTGCAAAGGAGCGTATTCAATAAGCGGTTTTGGCGCGATAACAACGCCTGCCGCGTGCACCGAAACATGTCGGACCGTTCCTTCAAGACGGCGCGAAGTGTCAAGAATTTGCCGAGCCTCCGCGTCATTTTCGTAAAGATTCTTGAGTTCCGGTTCAAGTTCCATCGCGTGATCAATGGTCATCGGAAAACCTTGTGAACCCATTGGAATGAGGCGCGCGATTTTGTCTCCCGCCTCGTACGATTTTCCGGTGGCTCTGGCCACGTCCCTGACCGCTCCTCTAGCCAGCATCGTGCCGAATGTGCCTATTTGAGCCACCTTGTCGGCTCCGTATTTATTTTTGGCATATTCAATGACTTCCTGGCGGCGGTTGTCCGCGAAATCCATATCTATATCAGGCGCCGAGGGGCGGAAGGGGTTTAAAAATCTTTCAAAAGGCAAATTGAAATCAAGAGGGTTAATATTGGTTATTCCGGCAAGATATGCCACAAGAGATCCGGCGGTGGATCCGCGGACTGTGGTATATATTTTTGAGTCTCTGGCAAAGCGCATTAAGTCCGATACGACCAGAAAATAAGGCGCGTATCCTTTGTTTTTTATTATTTCAAGCTCATAGTTTCTGCGTTTCTTGGCCGTCTCGTCGTTTTCAAGCCCGCGCTTAGCCATTTCGTTTTGGGTGATCTCATCAAGTATCCGGTCCGCGCTGCGACCGGACGGCAATTCAAAATTTGGAAACACGAATTTTCCAAGCACCAGTTCCACTTTGCATCTTTCGGCGATCACGGCCGTGTTTTTAACCGCCTCCGAAATATCTTTAAAACGTTCTTCGGCTTCCGCAGTCGAAAGAAAATGGTACTCGCCGTTTCCGGAAAACATCGCGGTTTCTCCCACTTCGGTATTCGTTGAAATGGCAATGAGAGTTTTGTGGGCTTGTTTGTCTTCGGGGTAGAGATAGTGCGAATCCTGTGTTGCGACAAGAGGTATTTTAAATTTTTCGGATAGCCCTATGACCGCCTTCTTCCATTTATCGAACCAGTCCATATCCGGATGGTGCATTATTTCCAGATAATAATTTTCGGCCCCGAAAATATCCCGGTACTCCGCCATCACGTCCTCCGCCTTTTTAATATCTCCTGCCTGAATCGCGCGGCCAAGCTCTCCCGCGGGACATCCCGAAAGAGCAATCAGTCCCCGCGAGTGTTTTCGAAGGAGCTCTTTATCCACGCGCGGTTTATAATAAAAACCTTCCAGATGCGCCGCCGTAGTCAGTTTCATGAGGTTGTGATAGCCCTCGTTGTTTTCGGCAAGCAAAGTGAGATGGTAGCGCTTATTGTCAATGCGCGGTTCTTTTTGCATTCGGGAACGTTCCGCCACATACACTTCGCAACCGATTATCGGTTTTATGCCGGCATTTTTACAGGCACCATAAAACTCAACGGAGCCATACATCACCCCGTGGTCGGTCAGGGCCAGTGCCGGCATGCCGTAGTCTTTGGCAAGCTTTACCATGTCCTTTACCTTGGAAAGGCCGTCAAGGAGAGAGTAGTGCGAGTGGGTATGAAGATGGACGAAAGACATAAGTTTAAATTTAATTTAGCATTTTATTTGTCAAAAGCCTACTTCGCAGGTAAAATAGAGACGTGGCTAAATTCATAATCAATGGCGGCAGACTTTTAAAGGGCGAGGTTGCGGTATCTGGAGCCAAAAACAGCGCTCTTAAAGTTTTTGCCGCCTCCTTGCTTTTTAAAAATCAGATACAGATAAAAAACACTCCTTTAATCGAGGATGTTTTTCGCATGAAAGAGCTTTTGCGTGCTGTCGGAGCCAGGATATCAAACTCCGGTAACAAACTTTTCAACATAGATCCGCCCGAAGAGGCCAATACCGATCTTGATAAATCCATTACCCAAAGCCTTAGGGCGTCAGTGGTTCTTTTGGGGCCGATGCTTGCCCGATACGGCGAGGTTTCAATGCCACACCCGGGTGGCTGCATTATCGGCAAGCGTCCGATTAATTTTTTTGTTGACGGCTTGAAGGCTTTGGGCGCGAAATTCAGCGAAACGAGCGGCCGGTATTTTTTTCAGGCCAAAAACCTTAAATCGGCCGAGTTTGCTTTCAGGACGCCCAGCGTTACGGCGACGGAAACCCTTATGATGGCATCAGTCCTTGCCGAAGGGCGCGTAATTTTAAGAAACTGCGCTTGTGAGCCCGAAATAGAGTCACTTGCGTCATTTTTGAACGAATCGGGCGCAAAAATAAAAGGAGCCGGCACCCATACCATTATAGTGGAGGGTCTTGGAAGAAACGGGGGACTTAAAGCAAAAAGTCCTTTTACTGTCATACCTGACCGCATTGAAGCCGGAAGCCTTCTTATTCTCGGGGCTCTGGCCGGAAAAAAACTCTTGATTAAAAATTGCGAACCGCTCCACCTTTTGAGTTTGGTGGCCCATCTTGAATCAGCCGGGGTAAAAATAGAAAAAGGTCCCGATTGGATTTTGGTTTCTCGTCCGAAAAAAATTTCGGCAGTTGACGTTAAAACCAGCGAATATCCCGGATTTGCCAGCGATTTACAAGCGCCTTTCACCGTTTTTTTAACGCAGGCCGAGGGCAAAAGCCAGGTTTTTGAAACTATTTTTGACGGACGGCTGGAATACACCGGAGAGCTTGTCAGAATGGGGGCAAATATAACGCCCTGCGACCCCCACAGGATAATTGTTATCGGACCAACCGAGCTTGCCGGCCGTGAGGTAGAAAGTCCGGACTTAAGGGCCGGTCTGGCTTTTATAATGGCCGGCCTTATTGCAAAAGGGCAGACAGTAGTCCACAATATTTATAACATTGATCGCGGATACGAGAGTATTGAAACTAAGCTCTCGGCTCTGGGAGCAGACATAAAACGCGTTCAATAAAATAAAATGACGCCTTTTTTAGTAAAAAAACTTGGAATTGATCTCGGAACCGCCAACACTCTTGTTTTTGTGCCCGGACGCGGGATAGTTCTAAACGAACCATCGGTTGTTGCCGTTTCGGTTCCGGAAAACAAAGTGCTGGCCGTGGGTAACGAGGCTAAAGTCATGATCGGAAAAACCCCCGACAGCATAACCGCTTACCGTCCGATGAAAGACGGCGTGATTGCCGACTATCGCGTGACCGAAGCCATGCTTCGTTATTATATAGGAAAATCTCTGGGCCAGTGGAACTTATTTAAACCTGATGTTTTGGTATCGGCGCCGGCAGGAGTAACTTCCGCCGAAAGACGCTCGGTGGTTGAGGCGGCCATGAAAGCCGGAGCCAAAAATGCCTACGTAATGAAAGAGCCGATTCTGGCCGCCATAGGAGCGGGAATTCCGATTCACGAGCCGACGGGGCACATGGTGGTTGATATCGGAGGCGGAACGACCGATGTCGCTGTCATATCTTTGGGCGGAATAGTTGCGTCAACGTCGGTAAAAGTTGCCGGAAACAAAATAGATCAGGCCATAGCCGGGCACATAAAAAGGGCGTTTAATCTGGCGATAGGCGATAAAACCGCCGAGGAAATCAAGATAGCTATTGCGTCTGCTATAACCGTTGACAAAGAGGAAAGCCATTTGGTTAAAGGGCGGGATTTTTTGACCGGCCTTCCAAGATCAGCCGAAATTTCAACCAACGAAACGGCCAAGGCGATAGAGAATGAGCTGCGCGAAATAACCAAGGCCATAAAATCGGTCTTGCACGACACTCCGCCGGAGCTTGCTTCGGATATAATAGATCAGGGTATAACCATGACCGGAGGAACGTCGCTTTTAAGAAACATTACCGAACTTGTGCATAGAGCTACCGGCGTAAAAGCTTATGTGGCCGAAGACGCGCTTTTTTGCGTGGCCAAAGGCACGGGAATAGCTCTCGAGCATTTGGATGTTTATAAAAAAAGCCTGCTTGGCAAAAGGTAGAGATTGCGGATGAATAAAACCCTAAGAAAACATTTAAAACAGGACGTTTTGGCCAACGGTTATATTTTTGAGGGACTGGCGGACCCAATTAAGCTTGCCGATTTTTTGAAACCTCACGGCGAGGTCCGGCTGTTTGCCGGCAAAACGGGCAT
>Ga0209541_10002942_pt1 | contig 31790 bp, 44 predicted proteins | sample RifCSPlowO2_01_FD_184027 | JGI IMG/M metagenome (GOLD analysis project Ga0209541, IMG submission 184027) | Groundwater microbial communities from Rifle, Colorado - Rifle CSP2_plank lowO2_0.1 (SPAdes) (version 2) | ecosystem: Environmental > Aquatic > Deep subsurface > Groundwater | place... | reverse complement strand
CAGTAGATGAGCTTTTCCCTCAATCTAAACAAAAATAGCTGGTTTCGCCAGTTGTTAATTGAAAACTTTGTCGCCTTACGGACAGCCAAAGTTTTCTTGTTTCATCAATATCACAACAAAATCAATAAGAGAGAAGTTAAGCAAGAGAGTTTCATCTAATCAGTTTAGCTAGAGAATTATATTTCGTAAACACCGCAAGAAAATCTTTGTATCCTCTTGGCTGGATAAGCTCTTTTTCAACCATAAATTTGTTCAGGTTAACACAAAAATTAGCAAGAGTAAAATTTTCTCCAATAAAAAACTGGAAAAATTTCCAGACATTATAAACAAAGCAAGTAAACATAAACAGAAAATATCTTACTAAAGGATTCGTTGAAGTTGTATAGATTCTTATGTCATCTGTTACTCTAAAGATTGTTTCAATCCCCCATCTTTTCTTGTACCTCTTAACATATTTTTCTGAAGATTTTTTATTCAGGTCTGTTGCAAAAATCCAATCATTTACAACACCTTCATATTCCAGCTGCTTCACAATGACAAATTTTGAATATACCCAATATCCAGATTTATCACGGCAATACTTATATTTTTTTGTGAGTTCACAAAATTCTCCATTTTTCAATTTTCCTAATGGCTCTTTATACCAGCTTCCGCTCTTTTTCCAAAAAATCATGTAATGCACTTTAAGCTGTTGCATTTTGAATATTATTCCCCAATTATCAAAGCCTCTGTCAAACAAAACAACATCAATCAAAATTTGTTCCTTAACAAATTTTGTCATTTCATAAACATAATCTTCAATATAATCTCCTCTTCTAAGAATTATGCCGTCGAGAATGTATCTTATTCCGCTGTTGCAAGTTATTGCAACAGTAAAGTATTTGTAGCCGTATTTTGCTCCCTTTGTTTCATATACCAAATCATGCAAATAAAGATTATTTTCAGCTTTATTGAATTCTCCATAAAATGCTTCTTCAGTTTCATCATAAGAAAGAATAAATTTTCTGTTCCTTGAAAATATTTTGAGCAAACACAAAAACTTTTTTGCATTCTCTCTGAATGCAAATTCAATCTCACTTATGCTTGAATTAAGTTTTCGGTAGATAATTTGGCTTTTGCTTATTTCTTCTGTTGATTTGCAAGATTCATTCACAAATGCAGAGCTTGCTGCTGCTTCTATAAGTGTAGTGCTTATATTTGATATAGTTACAGCATTCTTTCTATTATACTCATCAAATATATCTTTACTGAACTTTAGTATTATTTCCTCTTTTTTCATGTTATTACTTTATTTATCAATAAAGTAATAGATTTAAATATTAGTGTGATGTAGTATATATATGAGGGCATTGCTAGTAAGTTATAATTTGAAAAATGCGAGTATTAACCAAAAGACTACTTTGCAGCAGACTCTTTATGGCTATACCGATCATTCTAATGGTGGCAGGTACAAGTACCAAAGAAAAGGGCTATTGAGTGAATGCCCCTCTATTAAACTCAATAGGGGAGTATTTATAATCCGCGTAAAAGATAAAAAGGATATATTGCCTGTGCTAAAGAAGAATAAAGCTTCTTTAAGGATTATACCAATTAATATTCCAGATTTTATGCTCAAAAAGATTTAAAATGTTCATCTACTGGCTGAATAAAAAATAATTTTTTAATAGCTCCTAGCAATATATACAACATGATTTGCTTTTTTCCCACAGATTGCGCACTTATCGAGGGATTTATCTAATTTTTCTCCTAACTTTGTCCCCCTTACTTCTGCCTGAATTTCTTTTTCAACAACTTCAGCGCATTTTTCACCTTGTTTTTCAACTGAGCAAAATCCGCATCTTGCTATTTTTCCTTTATCGACAATTTCTTTTATTTCTTTTGCTGATTTTGCATTCACAATATTATCCTTAAACATGCTGTCTGCTTGCTTGATTAGATTTTTGTCAATATCTTCCCTGGTTTTTTCAATATATTTTATCAGTTCTTTTTCAGGTATTTTTTCTTTTTTATCAGTATCTCTTCTGAAAATAGTTAATTGTTTTTCTTTTAATTCTCTGTTTCCAAGCTCAATTCTTAATGGAACACCTTTCATCTCCCAGAAATAAAGCTTTTCTCCAAGTGTTTTTTCTGAATTATCAATATCTGCTGAAATATTATTTTTTATTAGTTCATTTTTAATTTTTTCTGCCTGTTCTTTCACTTTTTTGTCTTCTCCAATTGGTATTATAATAACCTGAAGAGGAGATATTTTCCAGGGAAATTTTAATCCTTTATTATCTCCATGGATTGCAACAACACTTGCAAAGATTCTTGAAATTGCAGGGCCATAGCAAGTAAGCCAGCAGTATTTTTCTTTTTCATCTTTGTCTTTATATTTTACATTAAAGCCTTTTGCGAAATCCTGGCTTAACAGGTGAGTTGAGGGCTGCTGGACTAGTTTTCCATCTGGATTTAAAACATCTGCTGCAAAAGTTCTTTTTGCACCTGGAAATTTGTCCCAAGAAGGCCTTTCAAAAAAGATAAAAGGCAGGCCATAAATGTCATGAAGAACTTCATTTGTTGTCTCCATGTCTTCAAAAACCTGTTTCATTGCATCTTCCTCTGTTGCATGAGCACAATGAGATTCAATCCAGTGAAATTCCCTGCTTCTAAAAAAAGGGCGAGTTGCTTTTGTTTCATATCTAAACACATTTGCTCTTTGATAGGTTTTAAATGGCAAGTCCTTGTAGCTTCTAATCCAATATGAAAACATCTGATAAAATGCTGTTTCTGAAGTTGGCCTTAGTGCTAATTTTTCCTCTATCTCTTCATCATTTCCATGTCCTGTTACCCAAAACACAGAAGGTGTAAATCCTTTAACATGCTCTCCTTCAATTTTAAAATTTTTTTCTGGAATCAGTGTTGGAAACCAATAAGGCTTATGAGCTTTTTTTTGAAGGGTTTTTTCTAAATAATCATACATTTTTTCCATTGACAAAACAGCCCAGGGCTGGAATACAATAAATCCCTTGACATTATATCTTATATCTCCTAGCTCTGCTTTCTGGATTATTTCAGTAAACCAGTCTGAAAATTTGCTTTTTTTATCTATATTAAAGGTTACTTTTTCTGGCATGATAAAATTAAGAAAGAGGGTTTTATAAATCTGTGGGATTGAAATCAATACTTTTATTAACCAAATCTATTATTTAATATTGCTTATAAGCAGACTTTATGGGCCTGTAATTCAATGGATAGAATACAAGGTTTCGGCCCTTGCAATCCAGGTTCGAATCCTGGCAGGCTCATGCTTTTAGTATAATTGCAAGGATTACGCAAATAACAATTACCATTGCTGCAATTATATTTCTTAATTCTATTTTTTCTTTTAAAAAGATCCTAGCAAAAATATAGATAAAAACTGGAGCTAAGATAAAAAGCATTGTTGTGAAAACAACTCCATAAGCAAGATAGCCCCAATATAAAATAACCCTATAAATTACCCAGATTATATTGACTGCTAAGATCATTGGAATTATTTTTTTAGGGATTTCAGTTATTTTTGGTTTAAAAATTAGAAGAGCAATAAGAAAAACAAAAAAGCACCTGAAAAAATAAAAAGTTAATCCTGAATAATAAGGAAGGATTGCTTTTGAGATAACTAATTCAACTGAAAATAAAAAACTGCCAAGAAGAGCTGCTAGGATATATCTGTCAAAATCAAAATGATGTTTTTTTACATGAGAAGCTATAAGGGTTATACTTGCAATTGAAGAAAGTATTAGAATTGAATAATTTCTTTCATTAGAATAATCAAAAAAAAAGAAGCTTAGTATAAATGCCAAGATTATATTAAAAAGAGGATGCATTAATTTAATTGGCTCAATAACAGTTATATTCTCTCTTTTTAATGCATAAACCATTAAAATATTTGCAAAAACAGAAGCTATTACAACTATTGCAAAGATAATTATATTCTTTAATAAAAAAGCTTCTGGTGAGAGCTTCCAGAGAAAAGGCAGAAATGGAAGCATGACTATAGAAAGGGCTAAGAATCCATATGCTACATAATTTTTATGATTAATTCCTTTAGTCTGAATTATTTTTTTATCTAGAATTGTCCCAATTCCTTCCAGCAATGCACCTACTATTGGTATGTAAAACATCTTGCCTCTTTTTTATGAAAAGATAAAGGAAAATTGAATATATAAATTTAGTTGAAATTTATTTTTGTATTTTTAATCAAAAGTATTCTCCTTTAACATATTTCTAATAGCTTTAGATACCCTCTGAATTTTTTTAAATCCTACAAAGAATAAAATAGAAGTATATCCTAATATAAAAATTGTAATGATTATAAAAAGTTTGTAAATATTTTGATTTGTTAAATCAATTTGATTGCTAATAACAACAATAAAAACTCCTATAATATAAGAAAAGCAGATTACTATAGATGTTGAAGCTAATTGCAGATATTTTTGCATATGTCAAAAACTCGGGATTAAAATTCAGAGCAGGAGTTTTTGATCAAACAGAAAGTTTTTGTGATGCATCTACAAATTAAAACAAACAGAATCGCAACAAAAATTTTCTGTATCTAAATCTAGTAAGTTTTTCTTTATAATAAGCTTGTCATCCATTTTAATCACTTAATGCTTTAGCCACTAAAATTATTCCAATAATTATCATTATCAGAAATAGAACAAATAAAAAATAGTTATTGGTTCCCATTTGAAAGGCGAATAATAATCCCAGAACAGAAAGTATAAAACCTATAACTCCTTGAGTTATTTTATTGTCTCCTTTTCTACTGCTTCTTTTAATTCTTTTATCAGCCATTTCACCCTCTTTTCTATTATTATCAGCAATGCTCTCTTCTTTAAAATCTTTTCGTTTTATCTTGCCTCTTTTTATAGAATAAACAATAGAAAAGATTATTTAAATGTATATTTTTTATAAATACAATGCCGGAAGAAATAATCCCTGATAATAAATTTGAATTAATGGACTATTTACAGGCTCTTGATTTAGATGATAGTCAAATGTTGGAAATAAAATCTGATGAAATAATGGGGCATGTTCAGAGGATAATTGAGCCTTATGCTAAAAGCAATACAATCTCTCATAGGGATTATTATGGTCCAATTTATGCCAGAATTAAGCATGCTCGTAAAATAAGGGATTTTAAGAATGAATTTCCAAGGGCATTAGAAAAATTAATTTTTTTAATTTCTATAGCTTAATAAAAGAACCATAAAATGTTTTGATGTGGAATACTAATAAATATTTTGCTTTAACCCCAGACTCCTTTTTCTGATTTAATCTCATAAACTAATAGCAATAATTCGGTTTATATAGTTTTTATTTCAGCTCTTTCTCCAAAAGCCATTTCCAGAGAGGAATAAATTTTATTTTTTTGCCCTTTATTGTTTCTTCTCCTTCATAATCCCAAGTAATTACAATTAGATTTTTGCATTTGAAATAGTCTGACAGCCTAACTAAAGGCTTAATTTCTCTATCTTTTGTGTTGAAATCTGAAATTTCGTAACTTACTTGTATAAGGGAAGTTATTTTTTCTTTTTCTTTCTCAACAAAATCTATTTCTCCACTTGCGTCAGAATAATAAGCAACAGTTTTCCCTCTTCTTAAAAGCTCAATATTAACTAGATTCTCCATAAGCTTGCTTTTCTTATCAATATTTTTTATAAAAAAGAATCCATTATCTATAATATAAGGTTTTGGAATAGTTGCTTCAGTTTTTTTATAAGAATATGAAAATTTTCTTAGCATAAATGCAAAAAATGCGTCATTTAAATATTCTATGTATTGGTATAAAACGTTTTTTCCAGCCTTGATTCCAATAGTTTTGAGATAATTATAAAATTTATTTATTGAGAATTCGTTAGCCTCAATAAGAGAATTTATAAGAATTTTCAATGCCTTTATATTCCTAATTTTAGCTCTTTCAATAACATCTTTATAAATAGTTACTTCAAGTATTTCTGAAAGTATTTTTTCTTTTTCTTGTGAGAAAATGATTGCTTCAGGGTATCCTCCATATACAAAGTATTCTCTAAACAAATTTAAGATTTCAGATTTTTCACTTGAGGATAAATTCTTTGTGTTCGCAATATTTTTTGCTTTTAAAAATTCCCTGAATGAGAATGGAAATATCTGGTAAACAAGAGTTCTTCCCCTCATGCTTGTTGCAATTTCCTTGCTTAGCATTTTTGATGAAGAACCAGAGAGATAAACCTTAATATTTTCATCAAGGCAGGTTCTTGCAAATTTTTCCCAAGATGAAACATTTTGAATTTCATCTAAAAATAAATAAATTTCTTTCTTTTTATTGTTTGGATAGAGCTCATAAAAAGATTCAAGCATTAGATTAAGGTCAATGTCGCTTAAAAATCCAAGCCCTGATTTTTCAAGATTAATGTAAAGTATTTGTTTTTTTTCAATTGTTTTCAATAGTTCTGATATCAATTGATAGATTACATAAGTCTTTCCAGCTCTTCTTGGGCCAATTATTGTAATTGCCCTATTAATTGGAATTTTGAGTGGAATATCTATTTCTCTGGGAATCAAAGAAGGAATTTCTTTTTCGTGAAAATCCTTAATCAATTCTATCCATTTTTCTTTATTTATCATGTATTATATAAGATGAAACTATTTATAAATGTTTCTCTTTATGTAATATGTTATTTAGGAAGAAATGTACTATATAAGGTGAAACTTTATATAAAAGTTTCCTTCTATAAGATACAAAATCTTTTCATAATTCAGGTCCTTCAGGCATGCCTTAATGCAGATTTAATAGAGCATAGAAGGAAATTGTTCATGAAATTTTCCTTTTATGAATTACTGCTTTATAAGGTTAAAGTTATCTTTTCCATGGTTAACTTTTGGCATAAAGTTAACTATAGGTGGTTAACTTTGAAATGTTATCGAAGAGGGGGTTATTTCAGCTCCCTCTCCAGCACCTTCTTCGCCAAAACAAAATCCGCTCTTTTGTTTGTCTTAACCATCACTTGCCCTAACAAGAAATTCAAGGCTTTTGCTTCCCCAGCTTTATAATCAGAAGCAGATTTTTGGTTTTCTTTAATTATTCCTTTTATCACTTTTTCAAGTTCTTTTTCATCAGTAATCTTTCCAGCAGCTTCAGCCTCTTTTCCAGGTGAAAAAGATTCTGGAATGAATTTTCTTAAAATATCTTTTGCTTTTAAAGGAGTTATCTTATTGTTTTGCAGAAGTTCTAATAGCTCAATAACATGAAGAGGATTAATCTTCACATCTTCCATCGTCTTTTTATTGTAATTTAAAACACTAAGCCACTCAACAGTTATCCAGGGAAGAGCAAATTGAGGAGAAATTTTTTCAATTACAGCTTCAAATAGCTCTGCTATTTCAAGATTTTTAGTCAAAACCTCTGCATCAATTTTATTTATTTTATGCTTTTGAATTATTTTCTCAAGTTTTTCCATTGGTGATTCTGGAAGTTTTGATTTAATCTCCTCAATTCTTTTTTTAGTTATTTTTATTGCAGCTAAGTCAGGGTCTGGAATAAACCTATAATCTTCTGCTTCTTCTTTTGAGCGCATTAAAAGTGTTTTCCCTTTCAAGCTGTCCCATCTTCTTGTTTCTTTTTTTATAGGTTTCTCTTGTTCATGCCTTTTTAATTCAGAATCAATTGAAGCAACAATTTCAGTTATTGAATTAACATTTTTTATTTCTGTTCTTTCAGTTAATCCTTTTATGTTTACATTAACATCTGCCTTGATTCCAGCATCTTTATTTAGAGCTTTAATGTATGACAGGGTTAAAACTAACTGCCTTAACCAGGTTTCAACTTCTTTGGAAGAATGAAAATCAGGCTCTGTTACAATTTCTATTAATGGAACTCCGCTTCTATTGTAATCAAGAGTTCCTTTATCAGGATTCCAAGCTGCAGGGTCTTCTTCAAGATGAATTTCTGCTATTCTTATCCCAAGAAAATTGCCATTTTCACCAACATGATAAGAATGCGCACCTGAAATCGTTTTCTGGTAGCCATGAGGCATGTCTGGCCAGTTATAATGCTTTCTCTGGAAAATCCAGGGTTTTTTATCTTCAATAGAATTAACTTTGCAATTGAGCATGAGAGCTATTTGGATTGTCTTGTTTATTGCGGATTTGTTCGGAGGCATAGGTTTTGAGCCTGGCTGTCCTGTGCATATTAGGCAGATATTTGTGTTTGGCTGAGTTTGCTTCATGTCATGAAAGTTCTTGCATCTGCAAAAAAGCTTTTCCTTTGTGTCTATATAACCATGGACTTCCAAGCCAATCAGGGATTGAGTTTCTTTTGCCATGCCAATAGAAAGATATCAGGGATTTAATAAGGTTTTGATATTGTTAAGTCAACTTGCCAACTTAACCTACTTGCTCTCCATCTTAGATGTCGAGTTATACTAATATTAATAATAAATATCAGCGAGATTGTTGAGCATGAGGAGACAATCGAGCAGAATTTCGAGCCGAGAATAAGCGAGGCGAATGAAATGTTAAGATAGAAGGTTTACTTTACAGATATGCTTTTCTCAACTCTCTTCCTTAATTTTTCAGGATATTTCTTTAGATATTCCATTAGCTTTTTCTTATTTATTTTTTTTCTTATATTATCTAACACTTCTTTGCTTATCTTTTGGTTAAAAACAACCAAATCAATAAAAGTTTTTTCTAAATCCGAATAAGGAAGATAGAAATCCCCTTCTTTTATAAAATCAAAGCCAAAAAAGAATTTTTTATTGATATTTCTCAATAAGACATTAGTTCCAAGAATTTTTCTAATGCCTCTACGGATTTTTCTTGTTGTTATGATAACTGGAATTGTTTCTTGCTCCCATAACCCATAAATGCTTAATGCACTCTGCAACCCTAAATAAGCTGGTTTATATGCAAAAACAGAAAGAGAGATTTCATTATGTTTTGAATAATATCCTTTTCCAATCTTAATTATCTTTCCTTTTTTTAAAAAATTAACTACAAGCAGTTTTGCATAATTGCTTTTTCCTGATTTTCCAACTATCCTTTCTATTGATTCAAAATCCACAACAGGGCTTTTTTCAAACAAGCTTTCGATTTTTTTTAAGTGTATTTGTTTTCCCATTTTCTTTTAATATACCCTATCATCTCATCAGCAGAAGGAGTGATTCCTTCTAAAAGTAGGACTTTCAAATCCTCTTCATCGTTTGGTTTTTTATAGCCCTTGATTAGCATTCCTATTTCCCTTATTTTTTGAGGATTTTCAATATTTTTTAATAAAAAGAAAACATCCCATAAGTCTCTTATTTTATATCTTTTCAAATAAGTATTTGCTTTTTCAGCTATAAACCTTTCAGAGGCCAGGCTATAAATAGAGAAAATATTTCCATCAGACATTTCATAATCACAGATTACACCAGAAATATTCTGAAAAGTTCCTTCTAACCTTACAGAAGTTCTGTCAATTTCTAATTCAGAATAAACGCTATTTTCCGAGATTTTCTTTTTTTTAATCAGAAATCCTATTTTCTTTAAATTTTCAAATAATAAATTAAGTTTCTCATTATTTTTAGGAAAATAAAAATCTAAATCCTCTGAAAATCTCCTGCCATTATAGCATCTCCAAATACCTGTTCCTCCATGCAAAACCGCTTTATTAAAAATAGAATAAACCTCTTTAACAATCATGTCTTGAGCATAAGCTATCTTTCTGTGGAATTCTCTCTTCAATCTTGCCTGCAAAGGTATCTTTTCCATTGTTTGTTCAAAAGCACGATTTATATGATATCTACAAAAGATATACATTTATATATCTTTCGTTTATAGGATAAATAGATTTAATAAGGTTTTGATAATGTTTGGATATAAAAAATATGCAGTTTAATTGTTTAAATACAAGAATCAGAAATATACTCAGAAAAGTCAGAATAACAATTTTCTGGCGAGAGGGGTTTAAGACTTTCTTCAAGAGCCCTATTTTCAATTCTTTGAGGAGGTTCAAATGCAGAGTATATAATTATTCTCTGGGGAGGAGTTTTAGGATTTTCAGGTTCTGGATTTGATACTTCTCCCCTTTCTATTCTTGCAAATGCTGCACTAAGCTCTATTTCAAGAGTTTTTGAATCCATAGGTTCATAGCCATCTACCATTGTGAAATTTATAATAAAATAGGGTATTTAAGAGTTTTTGTTAAAATTTATTTAACTCTACACCCTCTCAAACTCCCTTCTCAACTTTTCAAAATGCGTTCTTATGTAAGCACCTACTTCCTGCAGAGTAGGCTCTAGAAAACAATCTGTGCAATCCCAGACTCTTCCAGCTGGAAGATCTTTATTATAAGTAAATTTTCCTCTTGAACTGTTTATTTTGCAACCGCCTTCAAGAGATTCTGAAACATAATTTGGGCATGGGCATAAAAAACAATTTAAATCTTTAACTTGAGGGTGGCAAGGAGTTTTTGTAGAATAAAAATGTCTGCATTCACTTAAATAATGCTTGCATCTATGTGCAAAACTTGTTCTTTGAATTATCAGGCAGGATATCATATTCTTGGTGTTTTAGGTGTTTGCCTTGATTTTTTCAAGGAGAGGATGAGGTAAACAAGAAGTTTTCTTGAACAAAAGATTTTTATATAAGCATTTAATTAGTTATATTATGGCAATTAAAATAACTGAAAAGAAGGTGGGTGTTGATAAGAATCATATTGAAAATAAAGATTATACAGAGTTTAAATTAAGCAATGGTTTATTGGTAATTTTAAAGGAGATTTCTGGCTTGAAAGTTTCAGGCATACTTCGGATTTGGCATGGAGCATTAAATGAAAAAAAAGGAGAGGAAGGCATTGCTCATTTTCTTGAGCATACTTTATTAACAGGTGGCTCAAAAAAATACAATCTTGAAAAATCAGATAGCATTAAGGGAAAATTTGGATATTTTAATGCGTTTACAAGTTTAAATAACACTGTTTTTATGGTGGATATGTTAGCTGAGGATACACCATTGTTTCTAGAATATGTTTCTGACACAGCATTTAATCCAAAATTTGACAAAAAAAGAGTTGAGGAAGAAAGACAGAGGGTTTTGAGAGAAATTGCAGACCAGAAAAGCAATCCTTTATTTAAAGATAGAAATATGGGTATGGAAGTTTTTTATGGTAAAAACTCTCCTCAAGTATATAACCCCTTGGGCAAGGAGTCTGTTGTGATGTCTGCATCGATTAGAAATCTTAAGGATTTTCATAAAAGAGGGTATTACCCCAATAACATGTATCTTATTTTAGTTGGAGCTTTGCCAAGGAATATAACTGAATCAATAAAGAAAAATTTTAGCAAATTTAAATCTGGAAATTACAACAAAGTGGAACTTCCAAGGAATAAAGAGCTGGCTGGAGCTACAATTCTTCATACAAAAGCACCAGAATTATATAATCATGAAAATCCGAAAGAGAGCAGTGCTCAGCTAATTATGAGTTTTTTTGCGCCAACAAAAACTGATGAAGACAGTTATGCAGTAAGCATACTCTCAAAAATTTTAGGATGGGGCCCAAATTCAAGACTCTTTGTAAATGTTAGCCAAAGGAAAGGGCTTGCTTATGGCATATCTGCAACATATGATGGAGAAAATAATCATGGAGATATTACTATATCTGGAAGTGTTCATTCTGCGCGAGCAGATGAATCAATAGATTCAATATTTGAAGAAATGAACAAATTGAGAAAAGAATTAATATCACAAGAATGTTTGGAAGGAGTTAAGAGAATGGCTTTATATGAATTTGCCAATAAATTTGAAACTACCAGAGATCAATTAAATGCCCTAGATATAAAGCTTGACAATGGACTTACTCCAGAACATTATCTTCAAAAGTTAAAAGAAGTTACTCCTGAAAAAGTTAGAGAAGTAGCTATAAAATATCTGCCGCAAAATAGAAAAGAGGGCAAATATGTTTTGTTGTTGAGAGACCCATTAAAAAAGTGAGGTTTTCTTTTTTAATTTTTCAAACAAAATCCAGAATTCATTTATAACTTCAGCCCCTATCCTGTATTTATTGTTTATCATGTCTTCAATTATTTTTTCCAGCTCTTTTTCATTAATAATTTTATTTTTATAGGCTTCAAGAAGAATTCTTAGAGAGCCAATTGGCTGAAGGTTATAGAGCTTTGCAATTTTTCTTGCTATGGATTCATCCATTACAAGAGTTTTTTCATTTTCTTTCAGGCAGAGGGCTATAACACTTGCTTCGCCTTTTCCAAGCTGAGAATATATGCTTAGTAATTTTTTAAAAAATTCTCCATATTTTTCTTTTAGCTCAATAATTTCTATTTTTTTGTCCTGAATAAAACTTTCAATAATTCTTGCATCTGGTGCATTAATTAAAATTCCATCTTCAACTGTTTCTTTATAAATTTCTTTTGTAATTTTCAATTTTTTATAGAGCTTTATGAGAATATCTAATTTGTTTATTTTTGCAAAGATAATCAGGGCTGAAGAATCTATTATCATATTAATCCATCAAAATCTTCTCTGAGCTCTTCAAGGGAATAATGAAAATTAATTCCTTTTTTTTGAAGAATGTCAAGAAAAGCTGTTAAAGGAATTCCTGATAATTCACTTGCTTTAGAAACTGTTAGCTCATTATTCTGGAATTTTTTTAATGCTATCTCCAGCTTTTTTTGCATAATCCCTAAGTAAAGCACATCTCTTAGTATCTCTGATTTTTTTCTTCTTTCTTCTTTAGAAAGAAGTTCAATTTCTTTAAGGTTTTCCCTAGGAAATCTAACAGATAGTGTTTCATCCATTTTCCTTTCTTCCTTTGTATACAAATGTCGTATTTTGTATATATAAATGTTTCTGTTGGAAAATTGACAGGGAGTTTTATTTTTATTTTTTTAATTTAATATCAAAGATAGTTTTTTATATCCCCCTCTATTATCTTTTTCATGAAAAAACCATTTGTAAATCCTGTTGCAGGGGATTTAGTTGAAATAACCATAAACAACAAAAAAGAAAAAGGAATTCTTCTTGACAGCTATGAGCCAGGTATTATGCTTCTCAAGTTATCTAATGGCTATAACATTGGATTTAAAAAAGAAGATATTTCTGAAATAAAACTTCTTGAAAAAAAGAAAGAAAAGCTTGAAGGCAAGGAAGTAAAAATAGCTGGAAACAAACCAATTATTGATTTTATTATTACTGGAGGGACAATAAGCAGCAAGCTTGACCCTGAAACAGGGGGCGTGAAATGGCTGACTGATGCTCGCGAACTTTTTTCCACCTACCCTGAAATTTTTGATATTGCAGATATAAGAATTAAAAGCCCTTTTATGAAAGCAAGCGAAAACATGAATTTTGATGACTGGGCAAAAATAGCTAAATTAGTTGGAAATTCTTTAAATGATGAAAATGTAAAAGGAGTTATTGTAAGCCATGGAACAGACACTTTGCATTACACAGGAGCAGCTCTTTCATTTATGCTTGGAAAATTAAATAAACCTGTTGTCCTGACTTATTCTCAAAGAAGCACAGACAGAGGAAGCAGTGATGCAAGATTAAATTTAAAATGCTCTGCTTATGCAGCTTTATCAGATATTGCAGAGGTTATTTTAGTTGGGCATGCAAGCTCTAATGATGATTATTGCTATGCATTAAAAGGTGTAAATGTTTGTAAACTACATACTTCAAGAAGAGATGCTTTTAGACCAATTAATGATCTCCCAATTGCAAAGATTTTTCCAGATGGAAAAATTGAGATAATTTCTGAATATAATAAAAGAAACAAAAACAAAGTTATTGTTGATAATTTATTTGATGAAAAAGTTGCATTAATAAAATTTTATCCAGGGCAAGACCCTGATATTTTAAAATATTATCTTAAAGAAGGCTATAAAGGAATTGTCATTGAGATGACAGGCTTAGGGCATGTTTTAAATGAGGGAAAAAACAGCTGGATTCCTGTTTTAAAAGAAGTTATTTCAGCAGGAATGCTTGTTTTTGCAGCCCCTCAAACCTTGTATGGAAGGCTTGACCCTTTTGTTTATTCTCCTGGAAGAAAACTGCAGGAAATTGGAGTTGTTTTTTTAGAAGAAATTTTATCTACAACTGCTTTAGTAAAACTCGGATGGGTAATGGGACATAAAGAGTGGCGTGGAAGTGTTGCAACTAAAATGCAGATGTTAGAAAATATTAAAGGAGAAATTGGAAAGAGATTGGGGGATGAGTTTTTGGACTAAAATTTAAAACCAAAAAATTTAATAGGTATAACTTCTATAATTATTATATAAATTATAACTCTTATAAAGATGGACAAAACAACAATTGCAATATCTTGGAAAGTCAAAGAGCAGATGCAGGAATTTGGATACAAAGGCGAGAGTTATTCAGAATTGATAGAAAGGCTGATTGAAAGTGCAAAACAAAGGCAGCTTCATGACTTATTGATGAATGAAGAGAACACAGTTCCTATTGAAGAAGCATTAGCTAATGCTAAAAAACAATGGCGAAAGCGATTCTAGAAGAATTAAAAAGTTTTAGTCAAAATAAATTTAGCTAAGAAGAATTAATCAGAAGCTTTCATAGGCTGCAGATGAGCCTACTATTTGTTCACTCGGAGCATCATAAGATTCTTCTGAAGATTCAGGCATGCTTTGAAAATATGAATCTCCGCCATCTGATGAGCCATTACCAAATGCTCCTATAGGCTTTGTCAATCCGTCGTATCTGAATTTTCTGTCAACAGCTAAGAATAGAGCATCATTCATTAATCCTTCTCCCCCTTTAATAGCTGCTCCTGCAACTGCACCACCCACTGCAGCCATTGAGTTCAAAAAAACATTGCTGTTTGCAGCAACATAAGCTTCTTTTGCTCCAGTATAAGCCCCATAAGCAGTATAAGGCGCTGTATGCATGCATCCAGAATTATTTAATGATAAAGCTAAAAGAACCCCTGCGGCAAGACCTGTAATCTTGTTTCTTTTTCTACAAGCTTTTTCAGTTGTATCTTTTAATTTTGTACCTAAATATTCTTTTGCCATTTTCTGTAAAATTCTAATAAATTAGCCCTTTATAAATCTTTTGATATTGTAGTTACTATATAATTAATACAAATAATAAGATATATAAATGCATATTTTATAAAAGATATATGAAATTTGATAAATTTGTTAAAAGTAAAAAATTAAAGCTCGCTGGATTAGGGTTGGCAGCATTATTAGCTTTGCCTTCGTGCGAGCAGTCTGATTCTGAGAGATTTCCAGATCCGGGTTATCCTCATCATTATTATGTTGTGCAGGAAGGAGATACTTTACAGAGAGTGGCTGGAATCTATAAAGTTCCTATAATGAATATTGTTGAGGCGAATCTAAAACATTTTGAGACAGAATCAACAATTCATCCTGATCAAATTCTTTTAATCCAGGATATAAATCCAAGAAATCCTCCTAGAAAAAACATCCCGCAAGTTCATGTTCAATCAGAGCATGTTTATTCAGAAAGCCAAAGAGGAGATGAAGCAAGAGGGAATACAGAAGTTAATAATCAGGAGGTAGAAAAACAATCTTTCAGAAATTATCCAAGAAAACCTGCTCAAAAACCTGCTCCAAGAGCTGCTCCAAAAGCTCCTCAAAAGCCCAATTATATTGAGAATCAGGCTTTATCAGTTATAGATTCATGTATAGACAATCCTAATGCTCTTCTTAAAAAATATCCAGTCCCTTATGTTAATAATATTCACTTCAGCCCTGATGCAAAAAGATTTGCAAGAGGATTAGCTGAAAAGCTTGCAAATGAGGATGGGGAGACAGAGCTTTTTGCAATGTTTAGCACCCCTAAAAAACAGGAGAGCAAGCCAATAGTTCATTTAGGAAGTGTTGATATTGATTATATTGGAAGAGTTAAGATATTTGTTTTTGGAGACTTAGCAAGAGAATATGGAAATGGGAACAAAGGAAATATTAATCTTGATTTAAATGCAATAGCAAGAGGCTTTAGCTGGAATTATAATGCAGGTTTAGTTGGAAGAGCAAGGGAGATGTATGAGAAAAGGGATAAACTAAAAAGAGTATATATTACTCAAGTTGATAAGGCATTTTTAGCAAGGCATCAAGATTCAGTGGATTATGTTGGAAGCGCCAGTGTTTTAGGGGATAAATTTAATTTAAGCGCGGATTTTGTTTCCGCAGGCATAAGATAAATGTTAAATATATAAATAATTAAATTTAATTTAATAAAATGGCAAAAAAAATTAAAACCCTTAGAAATCTTGAAAAAGATTTAATTGAAACTCCAGTTAGAGATAGCCAGCCCTTGATAATACTTGATACTGGGGGGTTAATAGACATGGTTGAATCTGCAAGAAATTCTTCTATTGGAAAATCTCCTGAAATAGACCCTGTCTACAGAAGCCCTGCAAGTTTTTTTCAGTATATTTGTTATGGAAGGCATAGAAACGGCAATCTTAATCCTATTGTCTTAGTAACTCCAAGAACTCTTGAAGAGATTAGAAGGCATAAAGGTGTTAAAATAAATTCTCATGATTATGAAATAAGTGAATCTGAATTTAAATTTGCACATGATGCATGCGAAAGATTAAAAAGGATAACGGAAATAGTTAATCCTTATACTGATTTTGATGAAGTTGGATTAAGAATATGGCTTATGTCAAAGGGAATATATCAAAACAGATGCAAAAAAGCTGAAGAGGGTTTTAGCGATGTAGATAGAGAGATATTAACTTATGCAGCTTATTTAACATCTTCAACTTTGGGAAAGAATAGAATAATGCCTGTACATGTTATTTCTTCTGATGATCATATTCTTAGAGGAGCTAAACAATTAGAAGCTTGCGGATATTTTGGGGCATATCCCATTAATACAAGAAATGGTTCCTGATTTTGTAAAATACCCTAGAATACCTCATTTATATGAAGCGTCAGATTTATTGGATAATCCAGTTTCAGTTTTTGAGAAGATGGATGGGGGAAATTCTCAGATAAGAAAATCTGAAGGAAGAATATTTACAGGAAGCAGAGCCAGATTCTTAAGTGAAAGAAGAGATAAAAATGCTTGGTTTCCTAATTTTCTGAGTTTTGTAATGAAAAACCCCACCTTCTATAATTTGCCTGAAAATTTAATTATTTTTACAGAATGGCTTTCTCAACATACTTTAGATTATACTCCTCAATCCAGAAATCAGGCTTATCTTTTAGATGTGTATGATACTAAAGAAATGCGTTTTCTTCCTTATCAAGAAGGATTAGAATTGCTTACCTCTCTAGGCATAAAAGGAGTAAATTTTCTTAAACCTATTTTTTCAAATAGAAAAGTTGGTGTTAGTGAATTAAAAGAAGTTCTTTTAGACAGAGATAGTGATTATAGAAACCCAGGCAAAAAAATGGAGGGAGTTGTTCTTAAAGATTACTCTAGCCAAAGATTTGCAAAATTTTGGAGAAGAAGCGCAATGAAAAGAGTAGATTATATTGATGAAGATGACTTAAGAAGAGCTGTTTTTGGATTAGTTGATGAAGATAAGCCTATAAGATATGACCTAGTTTTGGGCAAAATCGAGGAAAATTTATATGAAGAACAAAGAGGCGTTGATGAGGAGATTATTGAGACTTTTCTTAAAATGTTTTTTGACGATTCCGGGCAATTAAAGAAAAATCGCTTGAAATAATATTTCATAGAATTTTATAAATCTATAAAACACTAATTTTATATATCCTTTATTCTAATTTAACTTATGGAAGAACTCAAATCAGGCCTAGAAATTCACCAGCAGCTTGACACTGGAAAGCTTTTCTGCAGATGCCCTAGCATTCTAAGAAATGATACTCCATTAAAAGAAATAAAAAGAAAAATGCATGCTGTTGCAGGTGAATCAGGAGAAATAGATGCTGCTGCAAAGCATGAAGTATCCCAAGATAAAGAATTTATTTACCAATTTTATGACACTAACTGCCTTGTTGAATTAGATGAAGCCCCTCCAATGGAGATAAGCCAGGAAGCTTTGCAGGTTGCATTGCATATTGCCTTATTGCTAAATTGCGAAATTCTTCCTATAACTCAAATCATGAGAAAAACAGTAATTGATGGTTCAAACACAAGTGGTTTTCAGAGAACAGTTCTTATTGGAAGAAATGGGTTTGTTGAAACTAAAACCGGAAAAGTAAGAATTGCAACAATTTTTTTAGAAGAAGATGCATCAAGAATAGTTGAAAAAAAAGAAAATACAAGCATTTTCCGGCTAGACAGATTAGGAATTCCTTTGGTTGAAATTGCAACAGAGCCTGATATTAAAACAGCTGAACAGGCTAAAGAAGTAGCCTTGTTTATTGGGGATGTTTTAAGAAGTTGCAAGGTAAAAAGAGGGATTGGAACAATAAGGCAGGATATTAATGTCTCAATTCCAGGGCATCCAAGAATTGAGATAAAGGGTTTTCAGGATGTCAAAATGTTTGTTCCTACGATTTTGAAAGAAGTTGAAAGGCAGAAAGAAAATATTAAGTTAAAAAAAGACTTGAAATCAGAAGTAAGAAATGCAAATCCCGATGGAACAAGCACTTTTTTAAGGCCAATGCCAGGTTCAGCAAGAATGTATCCTGAAACAGACTTGCCTTTATTGAAAATTTCAAGAGATATTATTAATCAAGCTAAAGCAACTCTTCCAAAGCTTAGAAGCGACAAAAGAAAGGAATTATCAGCAAAAGGCTTGTCAGAAGAAATGTTAAGTATATTATTTGCAAGCGGAAAAGTTGATGAGTTTGAAGCTTTGTTAAAAATAATCAATGAGCCTAATTTTATTGTAAAAACAATGCTTTTAATTCCAAGCGAAATTGCAAGCCATGAAAAAATTAAAGACATTGATGAAATCTTAACATTAGACATAATTGAAAGTGTTATCAATGCAGTAGCAAATAAAAAGATAAAAAAAGAAGATGTTAAGCATGTTTTGACTGATATTGCAAAAGGAAAAAGCTTGGATGAAGCAATAAAACTTGAAAAAGCAGATGTTTCAGATGTTGAAACAGAAATCGCAAAGCTTGTAAAAGAAAAGCCAGGCTTGTCAATCGGAGCCTACATGGGACTTGTAATGACTAAGTTCAAGGGAAAAATATCTGGAAAAGAGGTTAGCGAGATATTGAATAAATTATTGAAATAGATATTTATTAAACAATATTTTCTATCACAATAAACTTTAATTAATACTCCTTTTAATTATCAGTATGTCCAGATTAGAAGAGGATATAGGCTGTTTACTTTGTACTTGTTTATCTAATTCTAATTCTAATTTGCTATCAGCAGAAAATGCTTATTCAAAAAGATTAGAAGCAGGGAGAATAAGCAAAGCAATGATTGAGGCAGATAGATTTGCTGACCAATCTAAACAACCAGAACTTAGAGAAACTCTTGAAAGATTTAAAAAAGATTTAGAGAAAAGATTAATTGAGATTGAAAAAGAAAAAAGAGAACTTCCTGAAGAAAAAGTAAATTTAATTGCTTATTGTTCTGGGACTCCGGGGATAGTTCTTCCTGTTCATGCCAATGAAAGAAAAATGTTTGAAGATTTATTGTATCAACATTGTTTAGCTATTCTTGAAGAAAAAAAAGCAAAAAATGAACCAAAAAGTTATGGCATGGATAGAAAATTTTCAGGCTTTGAATTAATGGTAAGACCTGATAGATTAGAGGCAATATGTAGGGGATTAGAAAATTCTAAAGTAGAAGAGTTTAAGAGGACAAATCTTAGCATAGAAGTTATTAGATTATATTCTATTTTTGACTATTTAACTTTAGGAGAAAGAACTCTTGTTTCAATTTCTCCAGATGTTACTGAAATTCGCAGATCAATAGAACCGAGAAGATTGCCAAGTACTGCAATGATTGAAAGATATAGACAAGAACAAGCTGAAAAAAAACTTGGAAAAAAAGCTGAAGAGGAGAAAGAATTAACATTTTCTCGTAATGAATTAGCAGAGCTTGCTGGAGTTACAGCAAGCGCAGTTCGCTATAATTATGAAGAAAGAAATCTTATAGCTAGGCATTCTTATTATGGCCCGTATCATGTAAGATTAAAAGATTTAAATAATTGGCTTGGGAGATATAATAGACAGGCCTCAATAGAAAAAGGGGAAGTTGTTTTAAAGATTTTTTGAAAGAAGTTGAAAAAATAAGGGAAGAAGTTGCTGATGAGCATTTCAAAGGAATTAAAAACAAAGTTGATATTAATAAGTTAATTGAGGAAACGGAAAAAGAGTAAATCCAAACTTATTTAAAGAATTTATAATTATTTATTTGATGAAATACAAATCATGCACAGACCCGCAAGTATTTGGTTTTGGGATTTTTATCCCAGATAAATTTTATCCTTATATTTTGAAATATAAAAAACAAGTCATGCCTTATGTTGACTGGTTTGTTGAAAAAGAAGATAATCCTAAAAGAAATTTAATGCGTCCTCATATTACCCTAAAGTATTTGGGCTATCACAAAAAATATACGAATCAACAAATAAAGAAACTAATTCCAGGATTAAAAGAAGTGTGCAAAAAATTCCTACCATTGAAGATTCAAGTAAAAGGCATTACTATTGGTACTAAATATTCTCAAGTCGGAGTTCTTCTTAATTTTAAGCCATTAATAAAGATAAGAAAATTCCATAGAGAATTAATTAAAAAAATGAAAAATAAGCTTGATATTTTTAAGAATATGGATGGAAAAAATTTCAATCCCCATATTGTGCTTGGCTCTGGGGAAAAAACCCCTGAAAATGTAAGAAAATTAAAAGAAATTGCAAGGAAAAGCAAAAAGGATAAGCTGATTAATATAAAAATGACTGCTGCTTATATTTATTTTAAGGGAATTGGGCCAAAAAGGATTTATAAAAAAGATGAAAATTAAAATGAAAAAAGAGCTTGTGTTCTATCTAACCATAATTATCCTATTCCTAATTGGAATATTCTTTGATAAAGAAATAGCTCTATTCTTTGCTAATAACAGAATTGGCTTTTTAACCTCCATAATGCAGTTTATCAGCAATACTTATTTTTTAGCATGTGTTTTTGTTATTGTTGGAAGCTTGTTTTTGTTTGATAAGAAAAATAAAAAATATCTTATTCCCTTTTTAATCTCAATTTTAGCCAGTTTTCTGCTTGAATATTCATTAAAGCTTTTATTCATGAGAGAAAGGCCTATAGGCGGAATTTACAATCCCGAAAGCTACAGCTTTCCTTCTGGGCATTCAGCTGTTGTTTTCTCGCCAATAGCGGTTTTAAACAAGGCATTTTCAAAACTTGCAAAATACTGGTTTGTCTTTGCAATTTTAATTGCATTTTCAAGAATTTATCTAGGTGTTCATTATCTAACTGATGTTTGCTTTGGAGTTTTTATAGGATATTCAGCTGGAAAGCTTGTTTTATGGGGATTTAAAAAGAAAAGCAAATCCCGCTAAATTATTTTTTATTGATAAATAGTTACCCCTTTGCAATAGGTTTATAAACCCTGAAAATCAGGCTTATTTACACAAATTCTAAATTATAAGAAGAATAAATATGCCTGTCAAATGTCCAGATTATGTTGGAGAAAGAAGGAAAGCTTTAGATGAAGCTCTAGAATTAATGACCCAGGAGCTTACAAATATTGAGGGAGGACTTGGAAGAACAATAAATTTTAAACATTGTTTTTTAGAGCTTAGAGAAAATCTTCGAAGGCTGGGCTTTTTTTATGGTCCTAAAGATAGCTTTAATTTTGGGCTCCATCCAGACATAGCTAATTATGAAAGAAAAGCAAATGAGCTTAGAGAAAGATATAACAGATTAAAAAAATCCCAACCCATAGAGTCAGAAGATGAACAAGATAAATCCCATGGAAGAGGCAGTGGATATGTTCTTGTAGCTCATAGGTGCCATGTTCCGCATAAATATTCTCCAAAAACACCTGTTTATGAAGAAAGAAAAGAATCTACTACTGTTCAATTTAGCAGTGATTCAGAGGAAGAGGAATAATAGCAAAAATTATAAACCCCTTTATAGCTTATTTATGCATGGAAAGAAGCTATAATCTTGGAGAGATAAACGAAAAGCTGATTGGAAAGAAAGTTAGGCTGTGTGGATGGGTGGATACGATTAGAGAGCATGGAAAAGTAATTTTTCTTGATTTAAGAGACAGATATGGAAAAGTTCAAAGTGTGATTATTGCTAAGAATCCTGATTTTGAAACTGCTAAAAAACTGCCTAAAGAAGGTTGCATTGCTATTGAAGGAACAGTCAATGCAAGACCTAAAGGAAGTGAAAATCCAGATTTAAGCTCGGGCAAGGTTGAAGTTTTTATTGATAAAGTCGAAGTATTTAATCTATGCCCTGAACTTCCATTTCAGCTTGATGAAGAAAAAGTCAATGAAGAAGTAAGATTAAAATACAGGTATTTAGACTTAAGAAGAGGGGAGTTACAAAAAAATATTTTATTCAGGCATAAATTCATAAAAGCAATCAGAGATTATTTTGACAAGCATGGTTTTATTGAGGTTGAAACTCCTCTTTTGGGGAAAAGCACTCCTGAAGGAGCTAGAGATTATGTTGTTCCAAGCAGAATTAATCCTGGAAGGTTTTATGCTCTTCCTCAGTCACCTCAATTGTACAAGCAGTTATTAATGGTTTCAGGGTATGACAAATACTTCCAGATTGCAAAATGCCTCCGAGATGAAGATTTAAGATCAGACAGGCAGCCTGAATTTACTCAGCTTGACTGTGAAATGTCTTTTGTAAATGAAGAAGATATTTACAAAGTTGTTGAAGAATCTATGAGGCATGTTTTTAAGGAAGTTTTAAAAATTGAATTGAAAACTCCTTTTAAGAGAATTCCTTGGGATGAAGCAATGAAAAAATATAATTCTGACAAGCCTGACTTAAGAAAAGAAACAGGTGAAAAATATGCCTTTGAATGGATTGTTGATTTTCCAATGTTTGAATATAGCAAAGAAGAAAAAAAATTAGTAGCTGCTCATCATCCTTTTTGCATGCCAAAAAATCCTCATGATTTTGAGAAAGACCCTTTGAAATCCAAAGCAACAACTTATGACTTGGTTTTAAATGGAGTTGAGCTTTTATCTGGAAGCATAAGAATTCATAACTCAGAAATACAGTCTAAAGTATTCAAAATTCTTGGAATTTCCAAAGAAGATGCTGAGAAAAAATTTGGATTTCTGCTAAAAGCCCTTAGTTATGGAGCACCTCCTCATGGAGGTTTTGCAATTGGATTAGATAGGCTGATACAAATATTATGCGAAGCTGAGTCAATAAGAGAAATAATTGCTTTTCCAAAAAATCAATCTGCCCAAGATTTAATGCTAGATTGCCCATCTGAGGTTTCAGAAACACAGCTGAAAGAAGCCCATATAAAACTAGATTTGCCAAAAAAAGAAGAGAAGAAAGCTGTGAAAAAGGTTGCTAAGAAGAAATAGAGCCTCAATGTTTCCTAGAGATAGAGATAGATTAACGCCGTAGAAATATATTTAGTTATTTCTCACAAAGCCCCCAAGCTATATCTTCTTTTGTTTGCTTCTCTATTTCTTTTAGAAAGTTTTCTTTTGATTTTTTAGGAACCTTTTCTTGATGAAGGTTATTGTTTTTCATAATACTGACAAAGAGATGTTATTATTAAAAGTTTTTGAGAAAGCGAAAAGTTTATATATGTACTCATACTGAGTACTCATATAGGAGAAGACAAAAAATGGCAAGCATAAACATATCACTTACTGAAGAAGCATACAATTACTTGAGAACACTCAAGGGCAAAGATAAAAGCTTTTCCGAAGTAATTATTGAGATGAAAGAGAATGGATGCTTTAGAAAGGGAAGCAAAGAAAATGTCTTAAGATTTGCAGGTGTACTAAAGAATATTGACTGGAAGGAAAGAGAAAAAAGAATGAAAGGATTTAGGGAATCATTTAATAAAAAAATGTCTGGCGGAAAATGATAGGATTAGACACTTGCGCTATAATCGACTTATTTCGAAAAGACCTTAAAATTATTGAATTAATTGAAAGCCTTGATGAGGAGCTTTGCAGCACTATTATAAATTACCAGGAAATCATGTTTGGAATGGATTTAAAGGATTCAAAATATCATGAAGAGGAAAAATTTTATGATGATTTTTTTACGCAGATTTTCCTTTATTTATTAGACACAGCTTCATCTAAAGAATCTAGTAGAATTTTTTGGGATTTAAAAAGAAGGGGAAATTTAATTGAAGAAATGGATTGTTCAATTGCGGGAATTCTTTTGACAAATGGCGTGAAAAAGATAATAACAAGAAATGCTAAGCATTTTGAAAAAATACCTGGAATTGAGGTTGTTTTTTATTAAGGTTTAAATACGGGATTTTCTATTTGTATCTAGGGTAAAGAGATTTCTTTGAAATATTTTTTCAGTCCAAAAACCATGTGTGGAACATATTTTTTTGCATTCTTTTGAATATCTTTTTTTAATGCATTTAAGCTAATCCCTTTTAATTCTGAAATAATCTTTTTTTCTGAAATAATCTTTTTTTCTGTTTTTCCAATAAACAAGGCATGAAAAGATTTGTCTAATTTGTCAAAATATGGATAAATGAATAAAATTTTTATTTTTTTATTTTTCAAAATAGAAAGGTTTATATAGTAATATCAATTGATATTATTAATAAATATTAGGATTGAAATGGAAACTCAAACAATAAAAAAAGAAAAAAGCTATATGGAAACTAACAAGATAGCAAGAAGCCCAACATTGCAGACAGTTTTGATGGTTGAAAAATTTATAGAAGAACATTCTGGAGAGTTTAAAAAAACAGATTTATTTAAAAATCTCCCAAAAAAAGTAATGTGGCAGACTTTTCAAGTTATAATTGAATATTTAGAAAGAAGCTACAGGATAATTATAGAAAAAGATGGAGTTGTAACTTACATTTGGAACCCAAAATTTTATGAGAAAATAAAAAACAGGCCTGAAGTTAAAATATGACAAGCCCTTCTACAGTTAAATTCATAGATGAGGAATTAGAAAAAGCATTTAACAGCCTTTCAGACGAAGACCCAATAAAAAAAGCAATAATTCGGGCAATTCAAAATATTAAAGAAGACTTTCAGGCAGGCGAATACATTCCAAAGAACAAAGTTCCTGAATCTTATTTAAGAAAGTATGGAATTAATAATGTTAGGGTTTATGATTTGCCATTTGCATGGAGATTGATGTACACAGTGACAGGCTCTTCTGAAATCGGAATTATTTCTGTAATTTTAGATTGGATGGATCATAAAGATTATGAGAAGTTATTCAATTTCTAAAAAGATAATATGCTATTAAAAATGAAAATAATAACAAAATATTATGATAAAACGGGAAAATTAAGGATTCTTAAAGATAAAAATCAAGAAGAAGACTCAGTTATAAGATTTAAGAGATTAAGAAATGGAAAAGAATTTCCTTGCTGCGATTTTAAAGGAAAATGCACAAATATTGCTTATGCAGAAGTTTATCCAATGGCAATGAAACATAGCAAAAACAGGGGATGGAGTTATTTATGCAGGAAGCATTATTTTGAAGAGCAAAAAAGATTGAAATGGAAGCTGCCTGCTTGCCTGAAAGTAGAGTGGTGAATTTATAAATCAATTCTGCTTTGGTTTTTCATGCAAAACAAAATAAAAATCCTCGCAATCGGAGACTTTCATGGAAAGTTGCCAAAAAAGCTTATAAAAGAAGCAAAAAAAGCTGATTTTATTTTATCAACTGGAGATTTTGGAGGAAGTGATGAGCTATTAAAAATTATTTTTAAATATTTTTATGAAGACTGGTGGGAGAAAGTTGGAAATAAGAAGGCTAAAAAATTAATTTTAGAAGATTATAATTCTGGCAAAAAGATTATCAATAAATTAAACAATTTAAAAAAACAGGTTTATACAGTTCATGGAAACTGGGATTTTGAAAAGATAAAGCATAAAGAAAGAACAGCTGGGCTGAAGATTAAAAGATATTCAGAGCTAATGAAAAAAATGAAAAATCTTCATTTTTTCAGGAAAAGAGTTGTTGATGTTGAAGGATTAAAGGTTTATTTTTTTGGAGGCATGGTGACTGCTTCAGTATACCTGAAAGAAAAAATATTTGATAAAAAGAAAATTAATAAGTTCAAGAAACAGCATGAAAAATTAAGAAGGCAATTATTCAAAAAAGGCAGAAAAGGAATTGATATCTTCTTGTCTCATTATCCTCCTTATGGGTATTTTGATGTTGTAAAATACAAAGGAGAAAACCCTATGAATGGCAAGCATATTGGGTTTAAGCCTTACACTGAATTTATAAGAAAATTTCAGCCTCGAGTGTTTATTTGCGGGCATATGCATGAGTATCAAGGTATGAAAAAACTGGGAAAAACCTTGATTATATCAACAGGCTCTGCAAAACAGGGCAAAGCAGCTTGGATAGAGTATCCCTGCGAGGGCAAAAGCAAGATTAAGGTGAGGTTTGTGAGATGAGTTTAAGTTAAATTTATATAGAAGGTTTTTTTGCTTTATCTATGATAAAAAAGGAAATGCTTGTTGATGCAGTTATTTGCAATAAAAATGACACTGCTTTAGAAGTGTCTAAGATTTTAAGGGATACACAAAGCCGGCATTTAATTGTTGTAGATGAAAAAATTAAGCCAATTGGCATTATTTCAACTGTTGACCTTAACAACAGGGTTATGGCTGAAGAAAAAAATCCAAAAAAACTTAAAGCTGAAGAAATTATGACAAAGCCTATTTTATCTATCGACATTAATGCAACCCCTGATGAAGCATATGAAAAAATGATTGAAAGAGGAACTTTTTCAATTCCTGTTGTTGAAAAAGCAAAGCTTGTTGGAGTTCTTGAGTTTAATTCAGCTTTGAAAGAAATTGCTTCTAAATCTGAAAAAAATAAATAAAAAATGACATTAAAAGAGTTTTCATTGAGGGATGTTGTTAATAAAGTTCCTGAAACAAAAAAGGATTTAGAGCAATACCTTATGGATAGTTATCCTCACATAAGAGAGGAAATTGAAAAAGACCCAAGAAAGAGAAAAATCTTAAGAGAGATTACAAATAATGAGTTTGACAGATATGCAAGGTTTTTGGTTGACAAAAATTTAATAGACCAAGGAATTAGCACAGGGGCAAGCGCTGCAGGATATGCAGGAGATGTGTCTTTTTTTACTGGCAACTTTCCAGGCTGGATTGGGTTTAAAGCATTAAGCTTAATATCTAGGGGGCGTGAAAAAGTTGGAGCATTGGAATATGCATCTCAAACAGGAAATTATAGGGATTCATTGCAAACTATAGTTGAGTGGATTGGTAGTGTTGCGCCAGGGTTTACATGGTTAGACCAGGGATTAAACAGGATTATAAGAAAAAGAATGGTAAAAAATGCATTATATAAAGCTGAGGAGGAGTTTGGCCTTCCGCATAAATCTTGGTCTCAGAAAGTATATGAAAGAATTAAAGGAGCATATAGTAATGTTAAAAACAGGAAAGAGAATGTTGTAAGCCCTCGAGGGGAGCTGCAGGCTCAGCCTGTTAAGGATTAAAGTAAATAAAAAAAGAGAGTGCCTATCAAGTAAAAAAATATATAAACGACAGATTCATAAAAATAAGGTGAAATGGAAACGATAAATGTTCATAGGCATATAGTTGGAAAAGAGGCAAGAAATATTTTTCTTTTATCATTAAAAGAAACTAAATATTTATGGCAGAGATAATAAATAAAATAATTAAGGATTTAAAGAAAAATTTAATCCACAATAAAAATATCTTTTCATTAACTATCGTAGGCTCATTTTCTGACCCTAAGAAACCCTTGGCAGTTTTTAATGACTTAGATATTGTAATAATTTGCAAGAACTTTAGCTCTGTTTTTAAAAGAAATCTTGAAGAAATAATCACCCAGCTAAAAAATGATTATTCTTCTGATTCAATAGGAATAACCCACACATTTAAAATTGGGCCTATAAAAATACCATCAAAAAAATCAAGAACTATAATGCTTCATTTCTTAATTTACACAAAAAATGGATATAAAATATATGAATCTCCTTTAACAAGATTTTCTTTTCAGCATTATAAGCCTCTTTTTGGCAAATCCCTCAAGAAAATAAACAAAGTTTCTTCTATTTCTATTAATGATTTATTTAATGAAATTGATGGAATTCCCGCGATCAAGCAGTGGATAACTAAAAAAGAGGCATTTTACATTGATCCCAGTTCTGGAAAGGTAAAAATTGTAAAAATTAAGCTTAAAGGAAAACTGTATCTTGAAGTTATTTTTTATTCTATTCTAACACTTTCTAGCAATATGTTAAGGACAATAGGAATTTATGCTGGGACAAATCTTGGGATGTGTGAGAAATTCGATGAAAAATTTCCTGAAATTAAAAATAATAGTTGGCTTAAAATAATTTGCAGATTTAAGAAAAAGCTTCGGATGAATCATAAATTTAACAATAAGGAAATCAAAAACATCATAGTTAAATCTAAAAGATTTATTGAAGAATGCGAAAAATATTTAAGTTCTGATAAGAAAAAATAGAAAGAAAAATAAAAAAATTTGTTATTTACTCATACCTAACTTCACTTAAAGTAGGCACGTCATTTTCAATTTCGAAACTATACTGCTTTCCTTCGTATTTTACGCCCGTTTTAGGTTGGCTGTTTCCATTTTATTTATCTCCTTGTCCTTTATCTTTTTCCACTACAAAATCAATTGAAGCTGTTTTGAATGGATGCCTTGTTTTAACTTGGCCTTCTTCAGATATTGATTTGACTTCTCCCATAGCAAAGTTAAGATAATGCCTTTCATTTTCTGCTCCAGCATATACCTGGTGCCTTACTTGGGTATGATCGTTCATCAAAGTCCTGAAGTTTTCATAAACTAACCTTGTTGCACCATGTAAAGAAATTTCTTCTTTTGAGCATTCAAAAGGTGTACTATATCTGTAATTAGCAAGGATATTCCCATCAAGAGCTTCTAATATATGCATAGCATCGCAAAAATCTAAATTTTCATCTACTTTTATCCTTCTTCCTTGAAATCTATTTTTTATTTGTCTTGTTATTTGTGTTTTCATTTTATTCTTTCCCTCCTTTCAATTTCTTTTTGAAATTGAGTTTGGATTTTTGTGTTTTCATTTTGTCTTTTGTTTTTTATTTACTCACTTAATAATAGTAACAATATAATTCTATATTTATAATTATGACACCCCTTTTAGGGTGGCATTTCGAAAGATTTATATAGCTGAAGAATGTAAGAGAATTATGGAAGAATATGAGGAATTAGGGCTTACAAAAAACGAAAGCAAGGTATATCAGGCTTTAATAGAGCATGGAAAGCTTGGTTCTGGAGATATTAGCAAGAACAGCAGGGTTTCATATTCAAAAATATACAATGTTCTTGACTCGCTTATTAATAAAGGGCTTGTAAAGGTTGTTCCTGAAAAAAGCAAGAAGTTTATCCCTTCAAGCCCTGAATCCCTGATTAAACTAATAGAAGAAAAGCAGAAAAAGTTAGAAACTGCTAAAGAAAAAGCTCGAAAAATGCAAGAATTTTATGATACAAGAGAGCAAAATCCTGTTTCAATGGTTTTTGGGAGAATTGGGTTTTATAAAATTGTCAAGGAATTAAAAGAGCCTGATAAATATGATTATACAATAAAATGGAGTTCTGATTTTAAGCCTGAATTTGTGGGAAATGCTGAGAGAAGATTAAAAAAAGGAAAAGACATAAAAGTTCTAGCTAGATATGATTCAGAAACAGAAAAAAATGTAAAGAAATGGATTAAAGTAAACAAAAATATAAGAAAATTTGAGAATGAAGGGGTTGCAATGTCAATTATTGATGATGAAGAGGTAATGATTGGATTAATTAAATCTAATGTGACTTTACTTGTTAAGGATAGTGCCTTTGCAAAAGTCATGAAGAAGATGTTTTTGGATAGTTTTGAAGGGGCGAAGAAAGTATAGAGTTTAGCTTAAACTACATTACTAAAAAAACAAAAGTATTTAAAAACCAGTGAATATAGATATTTATGCAAGTAGTGTATTCAAATCATTGGAAAAAGAAACAAAAAACTAAGAAGAAAGATATTACAGATGATATGATTGAATATGCTATTTCAAGCTCACAACCTTCAAGAGATAAACATTGGGACAATGTTTTAAATGCCATTGCAAGAATTCCCCCATCAGGAAGAATACTTAAGGTTGTGTATAAAATTACTGAACAAAAAAAATTTGTCCTAACTGCCTTTTGGCTAGACTAAAAACAATGAAAATTAAAATTTTCAAGTATCTAAATTTAAAAGATAAATTTAAACATGAAAGAAATGTGGTACGATAAAGAAGCAGATATTCTAAACCTAGAGTTATCTGATAAAGAATATTGGAAGAGCATTGAGCTAGGAAATGGCGTAGTTGTAGATATAGCCCAAGATGGAAGCATAACCTCTATTGAGATTTTAAACGCTAGCAAATCTTTTTTTGGAGATGCCCAAAAAGTAATTGAGATGGCTGAGAGTTTATCTTAGGAATTAATTTACTCGCTAAAAGGCTTTTACGAAAATAATGAAGAAGATGTTTTTGAAGAGTTTTGAGGGGGCTGAAAGGGTATAGTTTTAAATTCGAAAGCTTTAAATATATAATAAATTATACAATTGTATAAATAAATTAGTAATTGTATAATAAAATATACAATATTGGAAATTATAATGGAAAATGAACTTGGCGAATATGAATTTAAAACTAATAACGAGAAAGTTTTAGAGATTTTTTTTGATGACCCTACTCGGAAATTTTATATCCGGGAAATAGCACGAACAACTAACCTTAATCCAAATACTGTTTTGAACATAACGAATAAGTTGTTAAAAAAAGGATTAATTAAAAGAGAGAAAAAAAGCCATGTTGTTGAGCTATATGCTAACTTGAACAAGGAATTTAAAACTCTGAAAAGGGTAAATAATCTAAAGAGAATTTATGAAAGCGGGATAGTTGAGTTTTTAGCTGAAAAATTCAGCCCAGAAGCAATTGTTCTAATTGGAAGCTATTCTTCTGGAGAAGATATTAAAAAAAGCGATATTGATATTGTTGTTCTTCCTGGAAAAAAAGATGAAACTATTGAAAGCTTGGATGAATTTGAAAAAAACCTGGCAAGAAAAATTCATCTTATTAATGTTAATTATAATGCTATGTCTGATGAGTTTTATACAAATCTAATAAATGGAGTTATCTTAGAAGGATTTTTAAGAAAAAAATAAGATGCAAACTTTTGAATACTTTCTTGAAAGCAATCTTGCAAGAGTTGGCGCTCCTGACAAAGAGAGGGCAAAGTCTTTGATTAATGATGGTAAAGGCAGAATAGAGTCAATAGAAACTCTTGATATTAACAAATATCCAAAAATAATTTTTGAAAATATTTATGATGCTCTCAGAGATTTTTGCGATGCCTTATTAATTAATGATGATTTTAGGTCTTATTCTCATGAAGCATCAATTTCATATTTATTTAAAAAAGGATTTGATGTAACTGTTGTTAACAGGCTTGATAGATTTAGATATAAAAGAAACAGCTCTAAATATTATGGAGAGCAAGTATCTATTGATGAAGCTAAACAAATAAAAGACTTTTACCTTGAAATAAAAGAGCTTTGCGTGTTTATTCAACTATTTTCTAACAACGACATAAACTTTCTTTCCTAAGAACTCTTTTGGAGCATCTATTTTAGCCCCATTGCCAAATTTAGTAATTGTCTTCTCATAT
>Ga0209541_10002931_pt1 | contig 31856 bp, 22 predicted proteins | sample RifCSPlowO2_01_FD_184027 | JGI IMG/M metagenome (GOLD analysis project Ga0209541, IMG submission 184027) | Groundwater microbial communities from Rifle, Colorado - Rifle CSP2_plank lowO2_0.1 (SPAdes) (version 2) | ecosystem: Environmental > Aquatic > Deep subsurface > Groundwater | place... | reverse complement strand
TTAGCAGTTGTTTTTACCTCTCCTGCTATGTGAATTAGGTTTTTTGTGATTAGACATTCTGCTGCACAACGACTTTCTTTGTCTTGACTTAACATTGTGTCTAGAATTGCATCGCTTATTTGGTCACATATTTTATCTGGATGACCCTCGCTTACAGATTCTGATGTGAAGTGGGTTATTTTTTGAGTCATTTTTATTTCTCATATACTTTTGTGACAAGATCCTTTTTGGTAGAATTGCCTAAAAAATCATACAATCTTTTTAATCTACTTGCTTCAATAATTTCACATGGAACAAGGGCACTAAGTTTTCTTAATTTTTTTGCAGATTCTAGATGTTCTTCGAAAGATACTAATTCTATTCTACGTTCATATACTGGCTCTGTAATTCTTTTTCCTTTAAGCGCACCAGCTAGACTAGAGGCATATGGAGTCACATCTTTTATCCCAACCTGAATATTTCTTAAAGTAGTAATATTTTGTAAATCAATTATTTTTTCATATGTGCTTTTTAGAATGTCTTTTTCTACTCCTGGTTTATTTGAATAATTTAATTTATTTGTTGACATTTCCCAAAAGTCTAGGACTTTTTGCAATAACTCTAAATTTCCATCTGGATTATATCGAGAAAGTTCATATTCTAATTTATTTTTGACTGCTTCTCTTATCCAATCGCTATCTGTTGCTTCAGAAAATACATTATTAAAACAACCCATGGTTGAATTTACAAGTTCTGTTAATTTGCCTAAGTCTGTTCCTTTTACTCTAGAGTCATTTGGCTTAATACAGCAATCTAATCTTTTTATGGCTCTTGCTAAAAAAGCTCCAATAATCTTTACTTCCGTTTTTGTCATGGATATTGCTGTTTTTATACCTATAAATAAAATCCTGATTAAAATATTCCTATCAGAATATTTATAAATCGTTGAAGATATTGTCTTTTATGGTTTTTGACATTACTCAATTGCGTAAAATACGCAAACAGCTTGATATGACCCAACATAAATTTGCTAAAGAAATAGGAATATCTCAATCAATGGTTGCTAAGATTGAATCTGGTAAGCTTGATCCTACATACAGTTATGTCAAGAAGATTGAAGATAAAATTATGCATTTGACTAAGCGAGATGAAAAGGAAGCTGGAGAAATTATGAATCATAAAGTTATTTCTGTGGGGAAGAATGATTTTGTTTTAGATGTAATTAATATTATTAATTCTAAAGGAATTTCACAGGTGCCTGTTGTTGAGCGTGGGAATGTAATTGGGCTTGTTAGTGAAAGTTCTATTTTGAGCGCAGGTGTTAATAATATTGGAAAGAAAATGGTTTTTGAGATTATGACTGAAAGTCCTCCGATTATTGATAAGCATGCTAAGCTCGAGATGATTGTTCAATTGCTTAAATTTTATTCTATTTTGATTGTGAAAGAGGCTGGAAAATTGATTGGAGTTATAACAAAAGCTGATGTAATTAAGTGTTTGAAATAGTTAATTTTAAATACTACTTGGTAGTATTAGGTAGTATATGGAAAACATTAGTTTGAAATTGGAAACTGGGTTCTTGCATGCAATAGAGAAGGTTATGAAAAGACATAACTATATGACTAAGACCGAATTTATTCGTGAATCTATACGTGATAAGATACGAAGACTTGAGGAGAAAGAGATTCTTGAAGATAAAGATATGATGGCTCAAATTAGAGTGAGCGAGAGGAATAGGAAGAAAGGCAAGACTTGGGAATTAAAATACTAATATATTTTATGTGTTCCAATTGCTTCAATAGTTATTCTTTTTATTTCTTCATCAATATAATAGACTGCTCTTATGTTTGAACCAAGCCAACAAGCCCATTTACCTTTCAGTTTTCCATGCAATTGATGAGCTCCATTTGCCTTTCTTGGATTTTCTTTTAATCTTTCAAGTTTTTCTTTAATGTCTTGTCTTAATTTAACATATTTCTCAATATTATTTTCTGTTTTTATATTTGTTACGTGTAGTTGATACATTTTTTATCACAATTTTAAGGTTATTGGTATTAAACTACTCTTTTGTTGCCCTTTACTTGTTACTAAAATATATCCTTTTATTATACACAATTATTTAAAGTCGAACATATGTTTTGTTACAATTATTTGAAAGGAGGTATGAAAAAAAAAGAAATGGTTCTTGATTTTGCAAAAGAAGCGATTGCTAATGCATCTACACACAGTATCAATTTTGATGAACTTAGGGCTGGAAAAGCCAACATTAAAGTATTTGGTGCTGGAGGTGCTGGTTGTAACACTATTACCTGGTTATTTAACAAAGGAATTAATGGGGCAACTATTTATGGCATTAACACAGACGCGCTTCACTTGAGTATTACTAAGGCTGATGAGAAAATCCTTATGGGTAAGGAATTGACTCGCGGACTTGGTTGTGGAGGTTATCCTCAAAAGGGCCGAGAAGCAGCAAAAGAATCTGTCTCAGAATTGAAGAAATCAGTTAGTAATGCTGATATGGTCTTCATCTGTGCTGGAATGGGTGGTGGAACCGGTACTGGTTCAGCGCCTGTTGTGGGTCAACTTGCTAAAGAGGCTGGTGCAGTCGTTATTGCGGTTGTAACAATGCCTTTTGAATGCGAGAAGGCAAGGGTTGATAAGGCAGAATTCGGATTGCAGGAACTAAGGGAGGTTGTTGATACAGTTATTGTTATTGACAATAATAGACTTGTAGATATTGCTGGTAATTTACCAATGGAACAAGCTTTCGCAGTTGCGAACGAGCTAGTAAGTACAATGATTAAAGGTATAGTGGAGACTATTACTTTGCCATCATTGATCAACTTAGACTATGCTGACGTTTCAGCAATTATGAAAGGTGGTGACGTTGCAGTTATCGGAGTAGGAGAGTCTGATAGTTCTATGCGTGTAGAAGAAGCTGTAAGACAGGCATTGACACATCCTCTACTTGATGTAGATTATCGTGGGGCTACAGGAGCATTAATCCACATTACTTGTGGACCAGACTTCAAGCTTGATGAGTTCTCAGGAGTAGGGAATTTAGTTACTGAAAATTTAAGTGCTGAAGCTCAAGTGATTATTGGCGCGCGTATCAACAAAGAATTTGGATCTAAAGTACGAGTCATTACTATTATGACTGGTGTTAAATCACCTTATGTACTTGGAAAAGAGTTATCTTCATCAGTTGAGCGCGGTCGAAGTGGCCAGTCTGAGATGTCTGATTTAGGCATAGAGATATTCCGTTAAATAACTGAATCTCTATTTTATTTTTTTATTTTTTTTATTTTTGCTTTATCCTTTTTGGGATAAAGTTTATTCTTTGTTTTTGCTTCAGGTAATTCTTTATAATTTTCTCTACTTAAAATACTCCTTCCAGTCTCTTTTTCTAATTTCTCTCTGGCAATTTTTGCAATTTCTCCACCTTTCTTTGAAACAGATATATGTTCTTTAAATCTTCTAGGATTCTGCTTTTTTTCTATCTCTGCAGTTGAAGCTTCTCCAAGCATATTAAATATTAATTCTAAGTCAGTCATATGGTCTCGTAAATTTTCTTTTTTCAAATCCTTAAATTTCTTGTGTCAAAGTGTTTGATGACTGCACAATTTATCGTGTAGAACACTTTGAGCATCCAAAAAACCAAACTCAAGGTTTTTTTGATATTCTTCAATTGTCTTTCCAAATGTAGCCTTGCTAATCTCATTAGTTAAAATAGCAAATTCAATAGGTTCTTTAATTCCTCTCTTTTTCCATTCATCTGTTAAATCTTGCCTCACTGCAATTCCTCGCAATCTCTTGTCTATCCACTCCTTAGAATATCCTTTTTGTTCATAAAGAGATTTCATTCTTTCTTGGGCTAATTCTGGGTTTTCTATTTCTTCTAGGCGTTCATAGCCTACTTTTGCTAGCCATCTTTTGAATGGTTCTGCTTTGGGAGATGGAATAGACTGAATAAGACGTAATACTCCTATTGTATCCCAACATTGCATCATCTGTCTTCCACCTGCTGTATCAAACTCTATGCCAAGGGGGGGTACAAGTTGTCCCCCTCCTTTGAACGCATTGCTCAAGGATTCATCTCGCTTTCTAAGTTTTTTAAGATAATCCGATGGATTTACTGATTCTGTAAGCACTGCAACAATATCACTTATAACAAACCACCATTCATCATGAAGTCTTGCTCTGCGTACGGTCTTTTCTTCGAATAAAATTATTTCATTTATCATAGTATTAGTTAGTTAACTCCCCATTAAATGCTTTTTGCAAGATGGCTTTCTTTAGTTCCTCTAAGTCATTTAGCTTTTGTTGATAAATTGCTTGGTGTTTTTTGTATTTTTAGAATTTTAGCCTTTGTGGACTTTACGATGGGAAAGTATAGTTTATTTAATTTAGCACTATTTTGTTATTGGTTCTTTGAAAGGATACTTTCTTGGTTTATATTTTTCATCCCATTTTTCCCAGAATATTTTACTTTCTAGAGGTGCTTTTCTAACAGATTTCTTTTCTTTGTTTTTTGCGTATCCTATCGGAATAATTGCTTCAATAGACCAGTTCTGAGGAATTTTAAAGTGGCTTTTTATTTCTTCATCTGCAAATGCTCCTACCCAACAAGCTGACAAACCTAAATCTGTTGTTTTAAGGAGCATGTTTTGAATTGCTGCACCTGCTTGTTGTTTTGAGTATTTTGATGCTCTGAGATCGTATAGTGCTTCTAATTTCTTTAATTCTGAACATATTAAAATTATCCAACTTGCCTCATTAGTCCAGTGTTGTTGCGAAAATGTTCCAATATATTTCTTATTTTCAAGACTTTCTATTATTATATATTTTAAGTTGTTAATATTTCCTGCAAATGGCGCTTGATTTGCTGCATCTATTATTTCTAGTATTGTTCCAAATTTTACAATTTTATTAGAGAATTTTCTTATAGATCTTCGTTTTTTTATTGCTTCTTCTGTTTTCATTGTTTTAGGTGGTAAGTTTAATATAAAAATGTGAGGTTAGGGCACTTTTTAACATTCAGATATGATTATTCTATAAAGATTGTTAGTAGTACTATTAATTCTATTTGTAGTTTCACTAACTACATTAAAATCATCTAATTCTCCAAAGTAATAATTCGTATAGCCAGAAGGGAGGGGAATTGATTTATAATCTGTAAATGTTTTTGTTTGGGCATTATAACTCATTGTTTTAATTGTTACGGGTGAAGGAGGAAGTTGTTTGGAAATAAATGCTATAACAAATTTTTGTGTCTTACTATTAAACGTAGCTCGAGTAGCTCTTTCATCAATCCCATTATCTTTATATATAGCTACAGGGTTTGATAATGAATTCTGATAAATTCTATACCAAATATCTAAAGGATAGTGCGTCCAGCTCGAGATTAATGCATCTGGATTTTCAAATAAAGTAACTATTTCTGTACCAAATTGATATGCACGACTCCAATCTTGTGATAATGAATTGAAAGCAATACTTCTAATTGGGATTGGGGAATTATTATTAGCTAGGAAAAAATAAGCATCTTGGTTTATAGGAGCAGTAAATGGCCCGGTTATTTTTGCGGCTGTAATAATTCCATTGTTATCTATATGGGCAGATGTAATGAGGTCTATATTAGGGTATCTACCTACATTAATTGCCATAAGTGTTGTTGATAAACCTGTAGTTAGATCATATTTTATTAGGGAAGACTTCGTAGTATTATAATCGTCTTTGACAGATATAGCTGTGTTGTTTGATATGTCTTGATGAAGAAACCGACTGAGGAAAAATATCTGGCCACTACTTGGCACCATAATATCAAGTACTTGTATTGTATTTTGACAGTTAGAAAAAGTGCAGGTTAATAAATAGGCTCCATTAAAGGATATAGCATTAAAAATAACTTTCCCTTGATCATTAACTCTTGGAGAATGTGTATCCATATAAATGCCTGATTGACGATTATATAGAGTTATTAAACCTCCATCATCTGTTGTGTTAAATTTCTTATCTTGCCCTAGATCATAACCCTTAATTTTAGGGTCGTATGAACTGTTGTCCATTTCCTCCCATACCACATACCTTCCTTTGATATCTGGACGGGTTTGATATATACTTGCATTTATATTTCCGTCTAGGAATTTTGGAGTTGTGCATGAGTCTAATGGTTTTGGCTGCACGATAGAAGGACTAACAACATTAGCGTTGATTTGAGGGGTAGTTGTAGGTTTAGAATTTTGTTGATCAATAGCACTTTTTGGAGAAATATGGAGAGTAGCAAGTCTTTCAGGTCCTACAAACTCTATTGTTAGTTCGGGATTAATCTCAAATAAATTTTTTGAATTTGTCGAATCATCTTCTTGTATTCTAGAATTCTTTGAACCTGGTGAAAGAGGAAGATTATCTGAATTTGAATTTTTTGTTTTTAGTTCTGAATAATATGTAAAAAGCACTATTAAAATAATTAAAATAATTAGTCCTAAGAAAAATCTCTTTTGTTTCTTTTGCATGCTTTACTATTGAGATATTCCTATATATATTTTATGATAAGAAGAGTTATATAACTCAACATAATCAACATAACCTTTGTTAATAGGTTATTTCTCCTCCTCCTAAGATAATTCCTTGCTTTGTATAGATTATTGCGGTTTGTCCTTGTGCAAGTCCTTTAGTTGGCGTTTTTAATGTGCATATTATTTGATTTCCTTTTTTTGCTATTTTTGCTTTTGTTAGGTTTCCTAGATGGCGGATTCTTACGTATAACTCTTTGTTTAAATTAGGTTTTTTTGTTATCCAATTGATGTTTTTTAGCTTGAATTTATTTTTTAGGAGTGCTTGGTGATTCTTTGGAGCAACTATTAACTCATTTTTTTTGATATTTTTTGAAGATACATATAATTTAGAGTTGGTTTTATCCCTATACTCTTGATTTATTGTAATTTCTTTGTTTTCCCCTAGACGTTCACCTATGGTATAAAACATTATCCCGTTATGTTTTCCTATTGGTTTTCCTTCTGGGTTTTTTATTATTCCGGGTTTGTTTTTTATTTTTTGTTTTAGGAATTCTTTCATATTTATATTTCCTACAAAACAAAGTCCTCTTGTCCCTTGGCGATTCCAATTAGGAAGATTGTTTTGTTTTGCTATTTTTCTTATCTGGGTCTTTGTATAGTCTCCTATTGGAAATAACGTGTGTTCTAAATCTTTTTGAGTTAATTGATATAAAAAATAGGATTGATCTTTAGATTTATCTTTCGGAATTTTTAGATAGTACTTGTTTCCTTTTCTTATCTTCTTGATGCCAAAGTGTTTGCGACCACTTTGGACATCCAAAAAATTATATGGTCTCAAGATTTTTTTAATATAATGGCCTGTTGCTATAAAATTACATTTATGTTTTTTTGCTTCTTCCCAGAGATATGGAAATTTTATTGTTTTGTTACATAATGAATCCGGATTTGGTGTTTTTCCTTTTGCATAATCTTTAAACATTGGTTTAATTACGTTTTTTGCATATTCTTTTTCATAATTTAAATCTATTAATTTAATATTTAGAAGCGCAGATATCTTTTGAGCTTCTTTTTTATCTTCAATCCAAGAACATTCTCCTGTAACTTTGTTTTTTTCTTCTGAAAAACAACGTATGAATGCTCCGACTACTTCATAACCTTGTTTTTTTAGCAATAATGCTGTGACTGCTGAGTCTACTCCTCCAGACAATCCTAGAAGAACTCTTTGTTTCATTTGTTTTGATAGAGCCTTTCTCTTTAAAACTATTTCATTCTTTGATAAAACTAAGATTTAAATAACATGATAATGCTTTTCTTAATATGTCCCGATAGCTCAGCAGGTAGAGCACACGGCTGTTATGATTTTATAAAAAGTCAAAGAAACCGTGGGGTCGGAGGTTCGAGTCCTCTTCGGGACGTTTTATTTTTATTTTTTTAAATTTTTTTAAATTTTTTTCTCGTCGATAATATTTTTTTATAAAAAATATTTTTTTTATTTTTTTAAAATTTTAGCAAAGTTTTAAATATGAGTTGCACTATTAGTTATTAAAGAGGTATTAATTGGAAGTGGCGAAAAAAAAGGCAAAAAAAACTGTGAAGAAACCTGCAAAGAAAAGCGCTAAGAAAAAGCGAAGGTAGTATTTTACCTCAGTTTTATATTTTATTTTTATTTTATTTTATTTTTTATTTTCTTTTTTTGACTATTTATTCTTTCTAGGTATCTGTAAGCGTTTGCTTGCTTAGTACCTTTAATTATGTTTGTTACAGCAGTTAATGCTCTTTCTGTTACTTCTGCTGGGCCGATTATTCCAACTAAGTTGTCATGAATTTTTATTTCGCATTTAGTTATTTCTTCAATTGTTTTTTTTGTTTTACCATGAGTTCCTATTAATCTGCTTCGAACAACTTCTAAATTTTTCGTGTTTGCAAAATCTTTGATGTTTATTCTTATAAATTGTATTTCTTCATCTAATATGCTCAGTGCACTTTCTGCAGAGAATCCTAAATTCATTGCATCAAATACTCTTTGGGCCTCAAATTCATTGAATGGATCTGTTTTTATTGTTAAAGTTTTCCCATTCAAACTTATTTTCCCATTTAACTTTTGTTCCAATATCTGTTTTTTCCTCATAATTTCCTTTACGTTTCTTATATCTATTGTAATCATTTAGAATCCTGTTGTTAATGAGTCTAGTAATCCTTTTTTTCTGAGCTGAGTGACCTCATTTGGCCTATATTTATAGATAATATCTCCCTTTTTCTTGTCGAATTCCCATAATTTTATTAGAATTATATCTTTGGGCCTTAACCATAATTGCCTTTTATATTTTCCAGGAACTCTGCAATTTCTGGTTTTACCATCTGTAGCAAGAACTTCCATGCGATTTCCTCCATAACGTTGCACTATTATCCCTATGATTTCTTCTTTTTTTGGCCAACGTGCTCTTACAAATCCTTCTTGCTCTTGAGGTGTTTCTTCTTGATTTTCAGATTCATCAAGGATTTCTTCAAAATCTCCAAATTCATTTTCTTCGTCTTCCATTATTTTTTTAGACAATTAGGGGTTTTAAAAGTTACCTATAAACTTTTGAACCCTCACAATTGCTTGTTACGGGTTTTAAAAGTTACTTATTTAACTTTTTGAACCGGGTTTTAAAAATTAAGTGATTTATTAGACAATTATTGCAAAAGGGATTCCCTTTATTTTATGAACTAAACTTTCTTCTGTTATTTCACATTCTAATGCACAGTTTATAGACTCTTTTCCTACAATGTTAAACGTTGAGCCTGCCGCTACCCCTCTTTTAATTAAATCTAGAACTTCTTTTTTAGACATTTGATCTCCTTTAAAAAATGATTCTCTTACTTCTAATTGCCTTATTCCTTCTTCAAACTTCTTGCCTAACAAATTTTCATCACATATTGCAATCACTACACGGCTAGATTTATGGACTTTTACCCACATTTTATTAAATTATTTTGCGATGCTTTGAGCACAAGAAATTTGTTTGCGATTAAAAAACTAACTTAAAGTCTTTTATTGTGTTAATCCGCCCATTCTACATACAGTTGTTGTGCACTTAGGGCATTTACCCTTTGCAATTTTTGTGCCTCTTGTTGTAGTACTTTCGACAGGGCTAACAATTTCTACCTGCTCTTTACATTTTACGCAATATCCTTTGGTTGACATATGGTTTCCTCCTGACGACGATAGTGGAAAGGTGTTTTAAATGTTTGGATTTTATAAATTATATCTAATTGGAGATTTAGCCCCACAAGCTAAGCAATGTTTGAATTTTATTCCTTTTTCACTTATTACTTCAGTGTCTGGTTTTTTACATTCAGTACATATTACAAATTCTTTTACATAAAGCCCAATCTTCTCATTGACTTTTGCTGAGTTAAGAGTTGTCTTTAATATTAAACGGTCTTTTTCTAACACTCCTGCAACAGCTAGTTCTTTTTGAAGAAATTTTGCTATCTTTTCTACAGGGCGCCTTATATATGAGGCAATTTCGTTTATGTTTATGATAAATGTATTTTTTCCTTGTACTTTTCCTTCAACCTTTGGTATCTCAAATCTTTCAGCTGAGCTACTAACTATCTTTATTTTTTTATATGCTTCTTCAAGCATTGATCCATATGATTTCATGTTTTAATAAGGATTTAAGCGGCTTTTAAGGGTTTTGATTTATGTCTTGTCAAGGTTTATAAGTTTGAGACTCCTTATTAATATATGAAGTTTAAGAATTTTGTTTTGGGACTTGGAATCTTTATAGTGTTTGCTCTTGCGTTTTTTCAAGGGCTTGAGACATTTTATCCTACTCCTCAATATGACGATTATTGTTCTAATCGTGCCGGTCCTTTAGCATATAAAATAGATACACAGTGTGCTAATATTCCTGACTTACAGAAGAAGGCTGAACAGTGCTGGGATTCTAAGGGAGACTTTGTTTATGAGTATGACTCAAATGGGTGTGCTATAAGTGGGTATTGTGATGGTTGTAGAATAGATTATGAAAGTGATCTTGACGTTCATTCAAGCAGAGTTTTTATTATTTCTATTATTATAGGGATTCTTGTTTTTGTAGCAGGTTTCTTCTTGCTTTCTACTGAACCTGTAGGAAGTGCATTGATGTCTGGAGGAATATGGGCTGTATTTTATGGGGTTGTTAAGAATTGGAGAAACTTTAGTGAAAGCTGGAGATTTCTATTATTGTTTGTATTATTGATTGTTTTAATATGGCTTGCTTTGAGGTTTAATAGAAAAACTAGTGGTTTTTCTAAGATAAAAAGAAAGTTTAGACGAAGGTAGGACTTTAATTAATAATTTTCAAGTAGGTTTCAAATGCATTTTTTAGATTAGTAATTAAATTGTAATTCTTATAATCCTCTGGTTTTATCCATAAAAAATATTTATGGTCTTTGCTTAAATTAACTTTATCTGACTTTGTTATACATTCAAAGAATGTAGCCACTATTTGTGTTTGTTCATTATTAATAATTAGACTCCATTCATCTACGTGAAAAGGGTTTTTGATTTCTACATCAAGCCCTGTTTCTTCTTTTATTTCTCTTAATAGGCTGTCTTTGAAATGTTGCCCTGGTTTTATTCTCCCCCCAGGAACATCAAATTTTCCAATATTTGTTCCGTCCTTATGTCAAAGTGTTTCCCTATGTCAAAAATCAAAGATTTTTGAGCATGTCAAGAATCACCTGATTCTTGAGCACTGTCAGAACACTAGGTTCTGAAGCATTCAAAAACAGTAGTTTTTGATGAAACCACATTCTTAGAAAATCTCAATTTTCTAATCCATTCAACTTTTACAAGTTGAAGTCTTTAGAATGTGGTCAACACTTTGAGCATGTCAAGAATCACCTGATTCTTGAGCACTATCAAAAATTGAAAATTTTTGAAGCAAGAAGTTTGTTTGCAATGACAAACTTCTGTGCAGAAATTTCTCTTTTGGAAGAAATTTCTTGCATCCAAAAATCGAGCACCTTTTCAAACCATGACTTTAGAAACTTGATAGTTTCTAATCCATTCAATTTTCACTAAACAAATTGAAGTTTTTAAGTCGTGGTGGTGCATCGATTTTTTGATATTTAGATGATTCTTTAAGAATTAGGATTTTTTCATCGTATTTTATGAATGCTTTGGTAGCTACAAATAGCTTTGGTTCCATTTACCCTAGATATCTTACTTTGCCCGGCCTAGGCTCATATATTGTTCCTTCTTCTAGAAGTTTTCTAATTTCTTGATTGACTGTTTCTTGTTTTGCATTTAGCTCTTCTATTAATTTATTTATGTCTGCTCCACCATTAGCTTCTTCTCGCTTAATTATGTTGATTAGTTTATCTTTTAATTCTGTAATTTCTTTTTTATCTGTAATTGTTGGTTTTTGGGAGTCGTTTTCTAGTTTTCTTAAAAGTAAATATTCTGGCTGCTTTTTTTTGATGATTTCAGGCGTTAAGTAGACTTCTTTATTCCATTCCCTAACCATTCCTATTGCTAATATTGTATCTCCTTGCTCAAATTCTTTTAGTTTTTCGATATCTTCCCCAAACGTCTTAAGTTTTATTTGTCCAGATGCATCATCCAAAGTAACAGAAGCAAATTTTTTCTCTTCATCCTGTACAAACTTATCCACTACATTTGCTATTAGGTTGACTCTTGCTATGTTTTTTCCATTTACTTCTATGAATTTAAGGCGTTCTCCATCAATTATGTGGTTGCCTGCTAAGATGTCGCCAATTTTAAGCTTGTATGCTGTATGTCTTTTGAATTCCTCTGCCATTTTATTGTTTGGGATTTTTGTTATTTAAGGATTGTTGTTTGAAAGGTTACAGTTTCTGAATGTATCCTGCCTTAGGTTTAAAGATATCTCCTGATTTTGCAAGTTGGTTAATTGCATCATCTATTTCATCTTTAGATAAGTTTTCTCCTAGTTCTTTTTCTAATTCTTGTATTGGGATTAATTTACCGAGGCTTGATTCTAATCTGGCAATAGTTTCTCTTACTGCTATGATTTTGCTTCTTTTTGAAGTTGGTATTCCTGTGGTTACTCTATCTATATCAAAAGATTGGGTTTCTTCATCAAATCCTACTTGCATCATTGAATATTTAAGTAAGGTGATTGCTTTTTTTGCGTCTTCTATTAGAACTTGTTGACTCAATCGTATTTTGGCACAAGCTTCGGACAATCTGACTATCGCTTCAAGTTGTCTTGCTGTGATGGGTATTGGTTTTACTGAGGAGCTTGAAGTTATTGCCTTGTTACGGATAGAAATATAAAACTCTTTGATTTCTTCAATTGCTTCATCAGTAAGCTTTGGTTTAATGTATTTACGTGCGAAAGCAATATATTTTCTTAGAATTTTTGGATCAATTACATCTCTTTCAACTTCTTGTTTATGTTCTTCAAGTACATGTGTTGCAATTGCTTCATCTTGTATTCTATTAGGCAAGTCTCTTAAAATAAATATGACATCAAAACGGCTTAGCAGTGCGGGGGAGATGTTGATTTGTTGAGGTATGGGGATGACTGGATCAAATCTTCCTAGTTTTGGATTTCCAGCAGCCAAAACAGATGTTTCAGAACGAAGAGTTGCTTGAATGTTTGCTTTGGAAATTGTTACTGTATTATGTAGAATTGTTGCTTGTGAAATAAAGGAGTGGTTTGGTTCTATAGTTATATCATAGACCCACTTTTCATCCTCATTATCGATTACTTCAAGACCAATTACTCTTTCCCAACCAATTTCTCCAGTTAACTGTCTTAAGAATTCTTTATTTTCTTCTTTATTCACTTTAGATAATAATTCTTTTAGAAAATCTGTTGAAAAGGAGAATGGATTTTCTCTTTTAGAGTGATCATATATAATATTATACTGGTTATATTTTCCTATTTGTAATATATTTTCTTCTTTTATTATTTTGATTATTTTTTCATTGAATTCTATTGGTAGTTTGTTCTTAACATATCTTCTTATTTTCTTTTCATTGAGGTATGTTTGAACTATTTTGTTTTTCTTTTTAGTTACAAACCCAATATGATTACAGAAATTTTCAATATTTTGGTAATCTGTAATTCCTACTCTATAAAATCCTTTATGCTCTGTTATCGAACTTCTTATGTTAAACCGGAGTAATAAATCTTGTATTTGTTCTGCAAGTCTTTTACTTTTTGTCTTGTAACCAATTCTTATTGTTCTTTCCTTTACTGAGGCATATCCATCTCCTTCAAAGAGAGTAGATAACATTCCGGCAACATATTCTTTTTTTCCTTTCATTGCAAATTGAGGTATTTGTTTTTCTCCAGAATGTTCTAATATTTCAGGCATATTTTTTAGCATAAAATCTGCAAGTCTTTTGGAAATATACCTATACATATATCTTGCATCATGTTCGTCTACTTTTAGTTGTTTATAGGGTTCTAATGCAAATACATAAGTCATTAGAGATTCAAAGTCTTTGAGTACATCTACATCTTTATTTGTGAAGTTTACACCTATAATTTTTCCTCTGTTTTTTTCTCTAGAGCCTTCTGAAATAAGATAGCCTAGTATCTTGAATAGCTCTTTACAGTTTTTAGAAGGGATATTTGGGTGTTGCTTTATTCTTGAATCATAATTAAATGACATCTCTTTAAAGAATTGCTCTTTTCCTCTTATTGGAATTGTTAAAGGAATTGGAATTGAATTTCCTATTTTTATCGAATCTGCTCTTTTTGTTATAATCTCTCCATTTTTTGCAGTGAACACTGGATGTTCAGGAGTTACAACTATTTCTCTTCCATGAGAAAACTTTATTTTGATAAATTGGCTGAATGATTTGTGCTTGCTTATTCTAGCAGATTTAGTTGGAAAGATTTTTTCCCAGTCTGTGGTCATTACTTCTAAATTTTCTACGGGAAGAATAAAGCAGTCTTTTCCTTGAATAATTTTATTCTTATTTTTTTCTAATAATTCCTCTACTATTTCTCCTATTTTTACTTCTTCCCCGTTTGCAAGAGTAATTATTGTATCATAATGATAACATTGCTGCTCCATGGCCTCGTGCATTGTTGAACGATCATTTTCATCCATTTTTTCAATTTCATCAATACAAACCGTTCCTTTGTTTGCTAAGACCATTGCTCCTGCTTCTAGTGACCAACCTTTAAGAAATTCATCTTTCACTACTGCTGCTGTGTTGTGAACCAATACGCCATCCACAACAAAATTATGAGAATCTTCTACAGTTAAATCATATACATAATCATAATCTGGCGTTTTTTTACTAACTCTCTCTATTTTCTCCCAGTAAATATCACTGTCTGCTAGTTTTTTTAATTCATCAATATCTTTGTTTTTAATTACAATCTTAGATAATATTTCTTTAAGTCTCTTAACAGACAAATTATTATGGTGCCATTTAACACTTTTTAAAGATATTTTATTTTCTTTGCAAATTCTTCTGATTATTTCTCCTGCTCCAGGAATAAGGTCCATGTTAGTATGGTCATCTTTTTGAGTTGCTATTTTCTCAAGATTTTCTAGTTTTTTTCTCTTTTCAGGATGTTTTAATGGAATTGTTTTAGCGAATCTTTTTATGTCTTGATTATTTCTTATTTCTACAACCCATTTATTGTATTTTCCCTTTATCTTTCCAGTAGATGGTTTTCTTTCCCTTATAGTGGCATGAATTTCATATCTAAGCAATACTAATTGCATCTGCCTCGCTAATTTCTCAGAACATGTGGTTAAATCTATGCAATTTGAACCCTTCCCTTTTCTTATATAAACGGAGCCATCCGCATCATACAAACCTGCAATATATTCTACTAGTAGATCATTTGAAAGGTGAAGAATCGTTTCTGAAAGAAAAATTTTATTTGATTTTGGCGAGATTGGTATGCCTAAAGAAATAAGGATTTCTCCTATTATTTTTGAGTGCGCCCTTGTTGCTTCAGGTCTTTTAGCAGAACCATTTGTTATGCCATAGTTCATTCTGAATCTTGATTTTAATATGTTTCTAAAAATATTTTGTAAGTCTTGTGAAGAGTTAGACAATCGGATACTATATGAATTTGAATTAGTTTTTCGAATATCTCCATCTCCTGCAACCAATCCAGCTAAATATAGAAAATCCTTGTCAAGATATATTGGAATGTTGTGTGGTTTTCCATTGTAAAGGCTTACTTTATTTACATGTTCTTTCCAGCTAAGTTCTACATCTTCTGCTATTTTTTTTAGATAATTGAGTCTAATATTTCCCCTAGCATTTTCATTAGCCCAATGATGATATAATTGGTTTTCTTTTATTTCTAATTTCTTAGATGCTTCTCTTAAAGTCCCATATTTTTCTCGAAGCCTTTGAGTTATTTCTCTTACTAAATGTTTTACATTATAGACTACGGGATTTGACAAAATTAAATCTACAAAATAGTAATCACTTTTATCTCCCCCAATTAATCTCCTAGGAGTCGCCACTATATTATTTTCTTTTAATTCACTAGTTTTAACCCATGAGGCAACTCCATTTTGCAAAGAAAATAACTGGGTGTTTCCAGTAAGCTCTATTTTCTTCCCACTCGAAAGCACTATTTCATATACTTTTTCAGGTGCCTTCAGTTTCCATATGTGGGATGGATTTTTTGAATGTAATTTAAAGTCTTTTGACAAGCTTTGTATTCTAACATCCTTAATATTATCTTCGCGCCATACTCCCGGAACAAACTCTTCATTATTTTTCAATCTTTTTTCCACAACTTGTTGAATTGGTTCCATTCCTCCAGGGTTTGTAAGTATTATGCTATTTGGGGCTACGCATAATCCTGCACCTGTAGTTGCTTTGCCAGAAACATAACGGCCTTTTGGAGCGATACGAGATACAAATTTTAATGTTACTGAATTATGCACTCCAATACCATTTGAAACAAATGTGTTTGTTGATGGAATTGATAAATCATAAACTTCTTCATTCTTTTTTTCAAGGACCTTTATTTTTTCAACTCTTGACCACACGATATTGCTGTTTGCAACTCTTTTTAATATCTTTAATTCTTCACTGTCTTCTTTTGATCTACTTTCAAATCTCTCTATTAATCTTAGTAATCTTAATCTGCCAATACAGTTTCTCTTTTTTACTGTTCTCATTTCTGCACTTAATGTTCTGTCTCCGTTAATTCTTCTGTTGTATCCAAGTTTTTTAACTAACTGATAAAGAATGTCTCCACATGGGATTAAATCATTATAGCTGTAGATTGGATTACTGGAGTTAACTTTTATTTTTCTTCCTAAAAACTCTATGTGTTTTAGGAATATTTTTATCATATAAGTTGGTACAGATATAGAATAATATTCTGTTTCTTTTTGATTATAGTTATATTTTCTTGTTTTTATTTTGTTTATTATTCCAATCGAGAATAATAAATCTGATGTTCCTTCTGCAAGATTTTTTGAAACTGTAACCAACTCGAATCCTTTCAACATTTTTTTATCTTTTATTAATCTTCCATCTCCTGAAAATAGTCCAGATATTAGTCCATAAATAAACTCTCTTGGTGCAAAAAATAAGAACTCTGGAATCTTTTTTAATCTAGAGTAATTTCCCTTTACTCCTTTGTTAATGGTATTTAGCTCTTTATTATCATAACAATATGCTTTTAATATGCTGCACAGGTTTTTTGAGAAGACTGAAACACCGTTTTTATGTTGGTAATAATTTAATTTTAATTTCTTCGAAAACTCTATAACTCTATTTTGTATCTCTATATTTTTGTTTGATATTTCTACAGCTCTATTATTCTTTATATATCCCTCTGCTAGAAAAATACCTATGAAAAAACCAAAGTCTTTATTTAATTCTATTCTATCTGGTAGGATTTTAGAATTAGAAGTCTTTTTATTGAATTCTTTTATATAAAAATACTTGAGTCTCTCTTCATGGTAATTTATAGGTATTGGCACCCATGAATTTTCAGTTAATTCTTCGCCTTTTATGGACACTATTTCTCCAGACTTTGATAGTGTGATAAATGAATGATCTTTTGTGGCTGTAATTGTTTTGCCATGCTCTGTCGTAATTTTTATCAAATCTTTTTCAGGAAGATGTTTTATTAAGTCTCCTACTTTTTCCCATCTTGGTTCGTGAGATTTCATATCTATTGTTAAGACATATAAATCTTCAGAATTGCCTTTAAATTTATTATAGATATTTTCTACTTTATCATAACCTGTTTCATTTTTAGTAAAGTACATTATTCTCTCTTCTTTTCCAATGCTCTTTGCTACACCAGGATCTCCTACAAGAAGAATGTGAATATCTCCTCGGCTTTGACCTCCATCTGATTTATTTTTTTTAACTCCTGAGAATAACTGTAAGAGTATTGCTTCTTTCACTTCATTGAACCCATATACACTTGGGGCTATGCTCGCACTTAAAATTTCAATTGCTTTTGGATTTGCTGCTAATTTTCTTATTGTTTCTTCATCTTCCTCACTTATTTCGAGATCATCAAATGATTCTTCTAAGGGTATTGCGTTATTTGCTTCAACTGCAAGGTCAAATCTAGTAGAAATTGCTCCTTGTTGTAGCTGAACTGCTACTTCTTTTAAGATACCTATTATTTTTATTTTGCTTCCAGGGGTGGTGCGTTCTTCCATTCTAGGATCAACTAAGTCTTCTTTTAGAAAGACGTTCATTCTTTTTGGTTGCTCTCCTCCATCCAAGGCATCTGGAGATTCTTCAATTACTATTCTTTGAGCATCGACCATCTCTTTTGAAAGAAGTTTGAATAGTCCTTTTCTACCACAAGAACAACGAGATGGTTCTCTAAACTTTCTGTCTATTTGAAGAACTGATAATATTGCACCACATGTGGGACATTCAAATCTAGCATTTACTACTTGGGGTCTAACATCTGAAGATTGTCTTACAATTCCTTCTATAGATATAAACTGATCTAAATGCTTTGCCCTTATTTCTTTTATTTTTACGCTAGCTGAGGGTATTAAACTGTTAAATCTTATTCTTGGATTTTTTGATAGTCCTGTTTCACTTAGAACTATTTCTAAGAGCGCTATTATTTCTTCAGGAGTTTCAATTAGTTTTTCAGATAAAGTTGGCGAAAATTTAGATAGGACATTAAAATCAAGTTTTACAACATGTTCATTGCCTCTAAGAGATTTACCTATCTCTTTTTTATAACTTTCAAAGAATCGCTTGGCTTCTAACTCAAGCTCTTGTTTCTTTCCGAGCTCCATTTTAAAGTACGTAGATTTTAGTTTATATGGTTTATTGTGTCTGAGTTTTCATTAAAAAACGTAATCTGTCTTAAAAAACAATTGATTGTAAAATTTCTATGTCAAAGTGTATCTTGATAGAACACTTTGAGCACAAGAAGTTTGTTTACAATGACAAACTTCTGTGCAGAAATTTCTCTTCAAGAAGAAATTTCTTGCTGAGAAATTCACCTGAATTTTGAGGTGCTCAAAAACAGAAGTTTTTGACACATCCAAATCTCGCAATGCACCGACATTGCGATGACATTCAAAAACAAGTATGTTTTTGATGAATCGAGCACCAATTCAAACCACTCCTTTAGAGAATTGAGATTCTCTAATCCGTTAAAATCTTACGATTTTAAGTTTTTAAGTCATGGTGGTGCATCGATTTTTTGATTTTAGAGTTATATGTTAAAATTGAATTAATCCTATTGCAAAATTTACAACCTCTAAAAGAGTAAGATGTCAAGAATTGATATTCTTGAACACCTCGAAAACCAAAGGTTTTCTTAGTTTTGCAGTTTCAAATTTCTTTTAGAGAACTTTGAGGAATTTTGCAAAGTTCTCTCTATCTCTACGACCAAAGGCTCCAAACTCAACAGGAATCCCTTGATTTTTTGCATAATTAAAAATTTTATCTCTTGGGAGTCTTTCCATAAATTCAGGTTTTCTAGTTTCAAAATCAGATCTTATTACTTGCACATTCAAATCTTCAGAGATATAAAGAATACTTTTTGGTTTAGCTTCTTTTACAAAATCAAGTAAAACATCATATAATTGTTTATTTCTTTCGCCAGAATATAAATGATGAAGTCCCGTTTCTTCTGCTCCAAAAATTACATTTCTTAGAGTTTGAACATTGCTTCTATCGGCAAGATAAGCTTCAATAGTATCATAGCCTAAATTTCTTGCAACACCTAAATCTCTTCTAATTTGGACTTGGATTGAATTAAGAGCTTCTTGTTCTCCCTTTTCTTTAATTCCTTCATTAGATTTAACCATAGTATCTCCATTAGCAACCAATTTAATTCCTAATTTATGTGATGTTGCAGAAATATATCTTGCTCCTACTTGCTGTTCTAAATAAGGTATTGCTCCCCAGATATGTGGAGCTGCACCAGAAACAATAACTAAAGCTCCATCTCCATATTGAGATACATGGCCTTCAACACATTCTTTTATTTCATCCCAACTTGTAGTATCTCTTGAAATTGCTTCTGCTCCAGTATTTGTTTGGAGCATTTGATAAACTGATCTTACTCTTTCATCTGATAAATCAAATAGAGGATTATCTGAATTAGAAAAACCTCTTTCTTGCAATTCTCTTTCAAGTTTACCAATCTGTTTTTTCATATTATTAATAATAATAACAAGTATTTAAATCTTTATATATTTAATCACTAATAAGTGACTAAAGATATTCTTTACCAGCCCCAGAAAAAATAATAGACACGACGATTGAATATAACAAAAAACAAAGAGAAGGTAACAGATTAATGCGGTTTGAAAATAAAAATCTAAGTGAACTTAGATTTTCTAATTATAGAAATTTATTTTAAAGTTATATTCTAAAATTGAATTATTCAAAGTTATCTATACAAAAATTAAATGCGTTTACCATATTATTAAGGTAATGGATGTTCTCTAATATAAGGCTTAATTTTTTTAAGCAGACGAGGAATTCCCTCATAATCTTCATAAATCATTGGACCTACTTGGTGGTTTCTAAGAGCGAGCCCGATAAAGTCTGGTCGTATCTCTCTATTGTGCATTGCGAAATCTATAACCCTATCAAGATTTTCTCTAAGCAGTTCTCTTTGTTGCTTTTCTGTTAAAGATTCAACTGCGCGGTGCATAAGTAACTCATATATCGAGTAGTCGCCAAGAGAGAGGTTATGCAATGCATTATATTGTTTTACAGAGAGCTTTGACAATGTTTTGGAATCTGTAAATAAATTTTCGACATCTTCTGTTGATAATCTTTCTTCGGGATCAGTTAATCTAGATGTTTGAACAACCAAACCCTTCTTTGCTGCATTTCTCACAAGTTCACTAACCACCTTTGGATAAAACTCATCCAACTGATAATTTCTCATATTCTCTAGCATTCTTTTTCTTGGTTCGTCTCTTAAAGGATACATTCTTTCAATGCGGTGAATCTTAAATAAATCTGCAACTAATTCTGAGGTACCGCTTCCCCCCATAAATCCTCTTGGACAATAAGTTATGTGTTGCATTTTGCCCAAGTCTGTAGATTCTTCTGGAATATAATGCACTGAAGTGATGGAGTCAAGAAGATGAGCACGTTCATGTGCTAAGATAAATGATATTTCCTTAATATCGTCGGAAAGCATATAGAAAAAAGATAAACCTAAGAAACAAGATAGGTCTCCTTCAGTCCTAATTATTTTTCTAACTCTTGAAGCAAGTGAATCCTCTCCTTCAATAAAATCGACAATTTCTTCCAATGTCGTATGCTCAATTAGCCTCAAGCGATCTCTTATTGCTGTTTCGGTAGAGCCATATATTGCTTTCCGGTTTAATGAATTCTTAAAGACCCCACCAGCTTTTACTGGTATTAAATGTCCGTTCCTTTCAAGTAGCCCTATTTCTAAACAAAGATTAGTTTCACCCACTACTGCCTCATCGAGTGTTTTTTTTACACCATCCCAAAGTGTGTTCGTCCTTCTTATTCCATCAACATCATCTGTTAAAAGCATTCCCTTTTCATACTGTTCTTGGTTGAGGAACATCCTTCCAAGTACCTCTCCCTTTTTCTCAGGATTATCAACTAAATTATCAGTAACCTCTTGGACAGCTCTTCTTGCTCTTTCTAACCTCATGGCATCATAACTCAAGATGCCTGCATAACCATCATAGGGAGCTTCCTTTAATAAAGAAAAAGCGTAATGTAGTCCCTCTCCCTTCCATGTAAACATACCCTCATAAAAATCTGCAACTCTTGTAATAAAATGAGCTCTTGTCAAAAGGAAATTATCAATCTTATTTTGATCGTTATCAAAGAATAATTGATTAGACTCACTCTCTGGACCATTAACCATTATAGATTTCTCTCCTAGATTCATCTTTAAGCGTAGAGAATAAATGTACCAAATCTTCTATATTAAACCTTATCATGTTATATGCTCATTTCTAAAATTTTTTGCATTTAAATTGTAATATAATTGAGAAAAACAAAGGGTATTTAAACTTTTGTACTGTTGTCACTTGACAAAGACAATATTAAGTTATTTCAAAGTGTCTCCCTAAAACCACATTCTTAGAAAACTATTGTTTTCTAATCCATTCAATTCTTACGAGTTGCAATGAATCCTTGCAGTTCTTCGTTTCTGGCGAAACCTAAGAAATTGAATCCTTTAGTGGAGGGGTACATTGATTTTTTGATTTTGGTTCTTACAATAATCTTATAAATACATACAATCTTTATACATTATGAAAAAAGGTGTTGCATTTTTAATTATTGTTGTTTCTCTTATACTTCTTGCCTCAGTTGTCTTTTACTTTTATTCTACAGAGATTTTATTTGGTCCTCCTCCTTCTCCTATAATAAGTAGTATTAATCCTCCTAGTTTTCCTAGTGCTTTAAATGTCGAAGTGACTTTAAGTGGGCAATTTTTTGAAAGTGGTTCTCAACTTTTAATTTTGGATGAAGGTGGGAATCCGATAATCATAGATCAGGCAAGATTGACAATAACTCTAAGTGCAATAACTTTTGATTATATTGCTAATGAAATTCCAATTGGAACATATCAAGTTAGCGTTAGAAATCCTTCTTCTGGTTTAACATCTAATATAGTTAATATGGTTATAACGTCTAATCCTACAATTACTTCTTTGGAACCACAAACTGTTTTAAATGATGTGCCAAATGTTATAACTATCAATGGACATGATTTTGACCCCTTTGCTGTTGTAGTAGATGATACTGTTTTAGAGAGTTCTTCCGGTTTATGGCAATATGTAGATTCTGATTTGATGACTCTTACTATTCCTGTTATTCCTTCTCCGCTTCCTCCAGGAGATTATTCTATAAAAGTTAAAAATTTAGATGGAGCTGTTTCTGAATCAATGACCCTTAGGGTGAATTATCCATTTACTTATTTTATTAGTTTGGCTCCTCGTACTATTACAGCAACACCTGGATCTACATTTAATGTAGATGTAACATTAAATAGTGTTACTTTTACAAGTCATGAAGAAGTTGCGTTAACTGTTCAACCTCCTACTGGAGTTACTGCCTCTTTTGCTGATAGAAATACCTGTGTACCCAACATTCCTTCAACAGTAGTAGAAGGTATTTCTTATTGTACATTGCCCATTACTATTGGAGTTGGAAATATTGTGGCTGCTCAGACTTATATCATCCCAATTACTGCAACTTCTGTTTTGACTTCCGTTACTAAGAATGTTGATTTTACTTTAATTGGAGAATCTGGAAATGCGCCTGATGATGATCACGATGGAGTTCCTAATTCAATAGATTTGTGTCCAAATACTCCTGCTGGAATATTAGTTAGTTCTCTTAATGGATGTCCTTTGCCTCTTGCGACGAAATTCAGCCCAAGTTTGACTACAGACTTTGCCCAAGTAATAGATTTAAGACAGATTGTAAATCTTAAGTTGGGAATTGTTGGACTGGGAATGATTCAATTTTTAGATAATGAAATTTCTGTTTTGAGGCAGGTTGATGGCCTTGTATATCAGGCGCTAGATTTAGATGCAGGTGTCATAATAGAATCAAATAAAATTGGTATTAATGCGGAACTTTATCCTGAGCTTAATTTCCCTGTAACTTTGACATTTAGTGGATTGAACTATACGGCTTGGCCTGTTCCTTTGAAAAATGGAGTTATATGTCCTGCTACAGAATGTGTTAGTTTAGGATATTCTAATGGATCTTATAGTGTAAAGGTTCCAGGATTTTCAAATTATACTACTCAAGAAGGAACTTGTGGAAATAGTTATTGTAGTCCTGATGAAAGTTGTAGTATTTGTGCTTCTGATTGTGGTTCTTGTCCAAGTTCTTCTAGTAGTTCAAGTGGTGGAGGCTCAAGTTCTAGTAGTAGTTCGAGTAGTGGCGGACCAAAACCTCAATGTAGTGATGGAGTAGATAACGATGGAGATAACTTAATTGATTATCCTGCTGACATTGGATGTACTAGTAAGATAGATAATAGTGAATTGAATGCTCCAGTGATAAACTTAAATGATACTTCAAATAATACTTCTGGTGGTGGAGAAGTTGAACAGCCTACTGAAAAAGATGCGAGTATCGGGCTTGTCTTTTGGACAGTATTAATAATCCTTCTGGCTGGGATAATTGTTGCAGGAGTAGTGATTGTAAAATCATTGAATAGACGCAGGAAATTTACTGAACTTGCAAATGTGGCTTCTTTAAATTCTGTAAATCTTGCTACAAGCCCTGTTAAACCTACAGGTTCAGAGTAAATTTGATTTTGCTTTGTTTTTTATCTCGACTATCGACTAATTTGTAAGTCATAAATATATATAAAGGCTTTCTTGCTATTGATTAAATGAAAAGAAGAGCTTTAATTTTTATTATTGTTTTAATTTTATCAATTACACTGATTATTTATTTGGTTAAAGTTAGTAATTTTGAAGGTTCTCTTTCTCCTTCTAGTGAAGATGGGGGCCTCATGCCTCTTGGAGATCCTGGAGTTTCTCTTTCTCCTTCCGAAGGTTATATTCAGAGTAGCATTGATTCATTAACTATTGGGAATTCTAAGGTTGAGTTTACTTTTAATGGTTCAACTAATGGTAATATCTCTATCTCTCAATTAAAAAATCTAGAAACTGGAAGGGTTTTTCAAACAAATAACAATGAGATTCTTAAAATCTCTTTGCGAAATGATTCCTTTGTTGGAGAATATTCCTTAACAGATTTAAATTATCAATTTTCTTATTCAACTTTTGATGAAACTCCTGGACCTGGAAAAATGACTTTATTGTTAAATTGGGATAATGCTACTGTTAAAGGTATTAATTCTTCTCAATATATGAATATTTCTGTCCTGGTAATTATATCTAATAATGAGAATACTCCTGAATTTTGGATTAATATAACTACTTCAATGGATAGATATTCCATTTACAATGTCACTTTTCCAATAGTTGAGATAAATGGGTTTACTAATCCTTCAAGAGAAGCCATAGTTTTGCCATGGCTAATGGGTAAACTTATATTAAATCCAAGAGTTGATTTTCTTGCAGGTTTTCCCGGGAATGAAATTACACTTACTGGTTCTACAAATTCTCAGACATATAGTTATCAGTTTTCAGCTTACTATGACATAGATACTTTGGATATGTTTTATTTTGGGACGAAAGATCCTTATGGATATTATAAAAACGTATTGTGGAATTTTTCAACTCAAGGAATAGGTTTTTCAGTTGTTCAGATTCCTGAAAATAATCTAGATCTTGGTATAGATTATAGCTCTCCTTATCCTGTAGTTATGGGTATGTTGGAGGGAGATTGGTATGATGCTGCAAAATATTATAGGCCATGGTCGATTCAACATTTTGCAAAAAGAGGAAAACTTGAAAATGCTGGTGGAATTTCCTCAGTATTTCATGATTTAGATTTTAAGATTACTTATTCAATGGCTGATTCATCTAATGGCCGTAGGCAAAATTATACTAAAGGGATAAATGAGTCTTTAGAATTTAAGAATTATTTTAACGAATGTCCTGATCCATATATGCTTTCTTATGTTTGTGACCCTGGTTTTAAAGTTGAGAATGCAACTATAGAACTTTACCAATGGCAGAATAATAGTTTTGCTCTTCAAGAGGGATGGCCCTCAGATTATAAGCCAATACACCCTTCAGTTATGGAATTGGTTAAAGAGTCTCACAAAAATGGAGATATTGTAATCCCATATACTATTCAAGTAGGATTTGATATTAATAGTGCTGCTTATAATTCTAATATTGAAAATCATGCTGTTATTGGTGAGGATGGAAATGTATTGAACTTTGCTAATCCTTTTTCAATTAATCATCCCAAGGTTATGATGGACCCGAATACCACATTTTGGCAGAATTATGTTTCTAATATAATGGTGGATCATATTGATTTTGGAGATGATAACTCTACTTATAGTGGTGTTGGTTTTGATGGTGCTTATTGGGATGTGTGGAGTGCTGCTTCAGTAATTCCAGATTACTCAAATCGAGGAGATCATCCTAATGGTGGTGGAAACTGGTGGTTAAGTGGGGAGAAAAATCTTGTTAATTTAGTTAGAAGTAGCGCTTCATCGTTGAATTCTAAATGGATAATGGAGAGTGAGCATTCAACAGAAGCATATATAGATGATTTAGAATTTGTTCAATGGAACTTTCCTGAGACTAGCCTTGCCCCTATTTATAATATTCCTCTTTATCCTACGATTTTCCATGATTATATTGGAATTTCATCAATTATAGAAACATGGCCTCAAGTTTCTATTTATTATCCTAATCAAGAATATAATCGTTTTTTCCAAGCAATTTATATGTCATATGGACTTTTTCCAGGAGTTAGTAATGGGCAAATAGATAGACTTTCTACTTTTCCTCTTTTGGAAGAAGATCATAAGCTCTTTTCATTTGTTAAACAATACGTAAGAAGTTATTCTTTTGCAAAAAAATACTTGTTATATGGGGAGAGGTTAAGGACTCCTAAATTTGTTGTTGGAAGTTATAGTGGTTTTGTGGTACCTAATATTTTCTTTGATGATTATTCTCCTATGGCTCCTAAGATTATGCCTTCTATGTGGAAATCTAATGATGGATCTCTTGGTTTACTTCTAGTTAATTGGTGGAATGAAACAGAGCAGATAAATCTAACAATTAATTTTGAAGATTATGGTCTGGACAGACAGTCTATATATCATTTAACTAAAATGGGGGAATTGAATAATCAACCTTTAGGACAGTTTTCAGATGATTTTAATTATACTATTATAGTTCCTGCTGAGAGTTTGTATGTAATTGGACTATCTTCTACTTTATCTTGCGGTAATAATCCACTTCCAGAAATATGTGGTAATGGGCTTGATGATAATTGTGATGGAGGAGTTGATGAAGGATGTAGTAGCTCAAGTTCTGGAAGTAATGGTGGAGGTTCTTCAGGTGGAGGTGGCTCTTCTGGAGGTGGCTCAAGTTCTGGAGGAACAGTTACATATCAATGTTCAGATGGAGTAGATAACGATGGTGATAAGAAAGTAGATTATCCTGCGGACATTGGATGTACTAGTAAGATAGATAATAGTGAACTAGATGAAGGGGTGTTAGGAACTAATGTAACTAATGGAACAGGTAATCCAGATGATCCTGATGGTGGAAATGTTTTGACTGATAAAACAAAAGATAGTTTAAAGATAATTATCTTTTGGACAGTTCTTGCTGTGATTGTTGCAGGAGTAATTATCTTACTCATAAAATTGTTAAAATATTTAAGAGTATATAGGAAACTTGCTGTACTTGAGAAGGCGAGTTCTAGAAATTAGTAATTCATAAATGTATATAAAGACCTTTTTACTATTTGATAGATGAAAAAGAGGTCTTTGTTTTTAGTTGTATTTTTAATTGTTGCAATTTTACTTCTTTCATTATTTTTATTAGGCCTTAAATCTCATTCAATTGAATTAGGTTCTTCAAATTGGCTTAACCCAATTGAATTATTGAGAGAATATTTTACATTTGTAAAGACTTCTCCTCCTCCGGTTGATCAGCTTTCTGTTCCTGTTGAAGGAGAAGGTGGAGGAGTGATAATGGAGTCGACTACTGGTTTAGAAGAAAATCAGGTTTATGTTAAGAATGGTAACTCTTTTAGGATTATTAATCATCTAGTGAGTGTTCCAATTTCATTTGAACCTTGCGAATATACTGAAGGGCAAAATAATGTAAGATTACAAGAAGATGTTCCTAATGGTGCTATTCTTACCGCCCAAATTCAACCTACAGGATATTATCAGAAAGATTCTGCTTCTTGTACAAAAGGTTCTGTGATGTTTGCAGTTGCTCATGTACAAGTTACTCTTGATCCAGGAGAAGAGAAAATTTACAATATTATTCGGTCTAATTCTAATCCGGGCAGTTTTACCTATGCTCCTGAAGTTTCGAGTTTTTTGACTAGTGGACAATTGATATCTACCTCTGAGGATATTTTTCAAAGAGAATATTTAGCTGAGATTAATTTAAATGATTTATCTTGGGTTGTTGAAGGTCCTGTTGTTAAAATTGCAAAATATGTGAAGATGAATGACTTAGCAGACGGTTGTTATGGAACTCAACCTTGTCTTGATCATTTATTTTCTACCACCTTTTATTTGACATTTGTAAGCGGAGAACCTATTGTTAGGGTGCAGGTGCTTGTTAAGAATTCTTTTAATTTTGATGAAGTAATTCCTTCAACATATGCATGTTCAGCAGCCAATCTAAATTCCCAAGGTCTTTGTACTTATAAAAGGATTAGTAATGAGCAACCTATATGGCAGAATGGAGATTTAAAATATGGGAGTTTAAGAACTGAAATTAAAAGCAACAATAATCAAAATCCATTTACTTTTTATTTCCCAGATATAGATCTTAATAAACCTATGAATATTGAAAGACTAAGTAATGTCCAAACTAAGGTTTGGATGATGCCTGAAAATGGACAATATCTTTTGGGTTGTGTTTACGGTGGAATAACTGGAGGATATTGTCCTCCGGGAAGTCCGAATACCCCTCAGACAAATAGGAAGAATTATCTTGCGCAAGGTCAATCTCTTTTTTTGGATGGGGTAACTTTATTAGGATCTTATAATACCCCCACTTATCTGGCTCATGATTATTTTTCAGACCTTAAAATCCAATCAGGGCAATCTTTGAAAAGATGGTCTAAAGTTGATAGGCTTTTTGAGAGTATGGTTCCCGATCCTTCGAAACTAGGCGATTTAAGTAAATGGGTTTCTTCAACAGATGCACAAAATGAATATAATTCTATAAGACCTCATAATTATAATACGATGACTGTTTTTGGGAATGAACCTATTTCTCAGCAAAGACTTACAGAGCCGAGTGAGAGTTTCCCAAGAGACTTAAGAGTCGATACGTATAGTTCGCTATGGATAAAATATTTGTTTTCTTGTTCCGTTAGGTGTGATACGAGATATATACAAGCTCTTGCTTTTAAGAATAAGCAAAGCTCAAGATTTATTGGCCATTTAGCGGGTTATGAACCTTGGGAGCATCCATTCGCGAATCCATTAATCGATGATGCAACTGGAGGAATTCCTTTTAAGAGTGCTACTGGAAATGAGAGGCTTTGTCATCCTTCGACCCCTTCTGCAGGATACCCAGATACACTGGGATTTTGTAACGTTCAAACTCCTAGTGTCCATTTGTTTAGTGAGGTGGAATATCCTACAGGTATAGGAGAAGGAAGAGGACCTGCACATACATGGACTGCATACGGAAGAACTCATGTAGGGAGTAGTGAGGGGGAAGTAATTTTTGCAACCGGAAACTTGGCCTATAAGGATATCTTTTTAGATACTGCAAAACTCCATGCAAACAATATTCACCATTCTTTAGATCCTAATCTATATAAAACTGCAGATGGTGCTGCAAGATCTATTGGAAGAATTGCTATAGATGTTGAGAAAGCGGCTTTTATGACTAACCCTATCATTCAAGACTATTACCCTCAAGCGTTAAAGAACTGGTTAACTGCCCTTGATAGAAATATAAATAAACAAGAGCCTGGAGATAGAGGGTATAATCCTGTAACCGGAGATCCTTATGCTGTTGGATTTTTTAAAGGAGGTTCAGGAAGCGATTATTGTGGAAACACTAATTTTGGAAATGGAGAAGTTTGTTTTGAGCAAGTTTGGATGGAGGCCTTAGCTACCAAAGGTCTCATTGAAATTAAGAAAAATATTTTAGAACCTGGAACTTCTTATATGCAGCAGATTGATGGAATGCTTTCTCAGCTTGCAATTTATTTATTTGAGTTTGGATATAAGGACCCTACTGAAGTTAGAAATAATGTTGAGGTAATACCTACAGGTTCTCAGACCCCCGTTAGTTTAAATGAAGGAAATGGATATATGGCTTATTGGACTGTTCAAGGACCTGCTCCAGGGCGCACTAGTTCAAATGTTTATCCTACATTTAATTATGGTCCTGTAGTTACTGATCACTGGCATATTCCAGATGCAATGTGTCTTTTAGCTACTTATTTTTCTGAAAATCAAGATCATAAAAATATTGCTAAGAAAGTTTATGAATCTTCTTTTGGGTATAGGACTTTTTCTCTTAAGATGGAAAGTGGTAGTCCAAGGTTAAAAGATCAGATGCCCGTTTCATTAGATGTTCTGTCTGCGGATTTTATTTGTTCTTTAACTCAACTTTATGATATTCCTACTCCGAGAGAAATTAATCCTATATCTTGTTCTGATGATGATCTAGATGGGTATTCTACATGTGCAGGAGATTGTAGAGACGATAATCCTTTAATTAATCCAGGTGTTGCTGAAAAGAGTAATCTCTGTTCAGATAATATTGATAACAATTGTAATGGTCTTTTGGACTGTGAAGATACAGGATGTTTTTTGGTTGATGGAACTACTGGATATCCGAACCTATATTGTAACTCTAATCAAATTGATTATTGTGGGAATCTTCAATTAGATTCACCTAATGCTGTTGGACTTATTGAGACTTGTGATGTTAATACTGCACCTGGTTCTGCACTTTCAATAAGAGGACTTGGAGTTAATAATGTGGGTAATGGGGCTTGTGTTCCTCCAGGAACTTTACCCTCACATGGTTTGAGGTGTACTTATTCTGAATCTACTGGTGGCCCAACTTTAAGCACTCTTACTCCAAATACTATAACAAATCCTACAGGGGATGTATTAATTACTGCTGTTGGAAGTTGGTTTGTTTCAACACCTACTGTAAAAATTAATGGCGTTGTTAGGAGTGGGATTACTGCTACATTTGTTAGCTCTACTTCTTTATCTATAAGGTTTACTCTTGCTGCTCTTCAGGCTCTTGGAAGTGGGACTTTTCAGTTAAAGATTGTTAATCCTAACGGGCAAGAGTCTAATCATCTTTTTATTACAGTTACACTTAATAATAATAATAATATGTGCACTAATGCTCTTACTGTTGGAGCGGGAAAGCAATATCCTAAACCTAGCTTGGCAATAGCAGCTGCACAAGATGGAGATACTATTCTTATATTTCCTGGAACTTATGAAGATTATGCAACTATTTCTCAAGATAATATAATTATTAGGGGAGTTAGTGATTCTGCTGGAAACAAACCAAAAATTACAAGCAATCCTCAATGGACCAATGGTTATGTTCCTAATGGTAAAGCTTTCTTTGTTTTGAGATCTCCACATATTACTATAGATAACTTAGAAATGTATGGCGCTGTTGTTAGTGGTGCTAATGGCGCTGCTTTGCGTGTTGAAAGTCCTGTAACTCAATTAATTGTAAGAAATAGTTATTTGCATGATAGTCAGATGCAAATATTACAGGATTCAGGGAATGCTAATTTTAATGCTTTAATTGAAAATAACGAATTTAGTCATGAAGGTGCTTGTCCTAATAATGATTTGAATTTGTGCTCGCATTTGGTTTATTTTAATGGGGGGAATTCAGTTACTGCTCAAAATAATTATTTCCATCATGCCAGAAGAATGCATTTATTTAAGAGCAGAGTAGCAAGTAATTATCTCTTATATAATAGATTTACTGATGAAGCTACAGGACAATCTAATTACCATGTTGATTTTTCACAAGGGGGAGATAATTATATCATAGGAAATGTATTTCAGCAAAATCCAATTGCAAGAAACACTCATATTATTGTAACTAACACTGAAATTAATGATCCTTTAAAACCAGCACATCCTATTCAGAACTTGTATGTTATCGCAAATACTATTGTAGACGAGCGTTCGGGAGTTATGGTTGCAGCCTATAATACCGGAATTAGAGCTCTTGATAATTATGTTGTGAGGAATAATATTTTCTTGACTAGCAATTTACCTCAGAATATTTTTG
>Ga0209541_10002930_pt1 | contig 31856 bp, 44 predicted proteins | sample RifCSPlowO2_01_FD_184027 | JGI IMG/M metagenome (GOLD analysis project Ga0209541, IMG submission 184027) | Groundwater microbial communities from Rifle, Colorado - Rifle CSP2_plank lowO2_0.1 (SPAdes) (version 2) | ecosystem: Environmental > Aquatic > Deep subsurface > Groundwater | place... | reverse complement strand
TAAATCTCCCCAAGTATCTTATCCATTGCCCTGCTCATAGCAAAAAACAGGTTAAAATCAGTTACCTCTGCATTATAAGCCTGCCCGTTTGCTGCAAGCTTTGCCTGAATCTCAAACTCAGAGTTATGCACTGTTTTAAGATGGACTGAAACTTTCTCAAAATTCTGCACTCTATCTTCCATCTTTTTAACATAATTACCTATTATTTTCTTCACAACAACCATCTTTCCAGGCTCTACACTATTAAAACCAGAAAGAGTGATTTTCCCCCCAAGCTCAATATTTCCTGTGCTTTGCTCATTCATTCCTTCAGCCATTTCTATACCCCCTTACTAAATAATCAAAGAACAAGCTTAAATAAAAAGTTTTCTATTATTGCGTTGTAAAGTTAAAAGTAAATCGTTTTTCAAGGCATCACAACTAAAAGAAAAACAGAAAGATTTATAAACACTTGTTATATAATTATATCAAATGTTACAAAATTATAACAAATACAAATTACTGAAAATATTCCTGGAAAACCCAACAGAAAGTTTTAGGTTAAGAGAGTTATCAAGATTATCTAAGATCTCACCTCCTTCTGTGTTAAATTACTTAAAGGAATTTGAAAAAGAAGGTTTAATTGAAAGATACGAAAAAAGAGAAGTTCCATTTTACAAAGCTGAATTAGACAATGAAGACTTTAGAGAGTACAAAAAAATAAGTATATTGTTTGAGCTTCACGATTCTGGCCTGATAACTTTTTTATGGGAAAACATTTCTCCAGAAGCAATTATCCTCTATGGAAGCCAGATAAAAGGCGAATCGACAGAAAGTTCTGACATAGATCTCTTTATAATAGGAAAAGAAAAAAATATCAATATTGAAAAATTTGAAAAAAAACTTGGGAGAGAGATCCATATAATTTTTGAAGAGAATCCTAAAAATATTCCAAAAGAACTTAAAAATAATTTAATTAATGGGATAGTGTTAAAAGGATATCTGAATTTATTTTAAAATGATCAAAAAAGTGTTTAAGGATAAAGAGAAAGTAAAATCATTGTTAAAACTTATAGAAGAAAGAGAGAAATTTCTGGAGCTTGACATAAAATTTCCAACAATAATTGTTGAAACTTACTATGAAATAATCAAAGAACTTTCAGTAGCATCTTTATTGTTGGATGGATTAAAGGCTATAGGAGAAGATGCTCATAAAGAGATGCTGGATTATCTGATAAATTATAATGAGTTCTCAGCTTCAGATGTAGTGCTTTTACAGGACTTAAGGAAAAAAAGAAATAAAAGCATGTATGAGGGAAAACAAATAGAGCCTAATTACCTCGAAAATAAAGAACAAAACTTTAAAAAAATAATTAGCAAGCTAAAAAACAACATAAAAACTAGATTATAACTCCTTGCTCATATAAGGTCCTTCTCTTTCATACCCTAATTTCTCAAAATACAGTCCCTAATCTATATTTTCAACTCACTAGTCCACCGGACAACCCCTCGCACTAGATTTATAAGTAAAATTAGTAAAATTAATTTATGTATCACAAAATTCATTGGTGGAATTTTCCAGAAGATATTCGCATTTTGATAGATGATAAGGGGTATAGAAAGTCTATTTTCAGAGAAACAAGCGCAAAAATAGCCAAAAAGCTAGGGGTATCACGTACATGGTTGGTTCACTGGAGAATTGGGAAAAAAGGCAAATCCTGTTATATTCCAGTAAGTAAATTAAAAAAACTACATGAGATATACAAAATTCCTAAAAGTAAGACAGAAAATTTTATTACATCATATCGTACCTCTTGTGGTAAATGCATAGATAATCCTATTTTACCAATTTTAGAGTCTCCTGAACTTTTCCAAATAATCGGTCACTTATATGGAGATGGATCGGTCACGAAAGATAAATATTCATCTAGCTATTGTAATACTTCTAATGAAACTAGAGCAAATATTAGACATATGATCCATTTAGTCTTTGGTAAGGCAGAATTAAAAGAATACCATAAGAGTCACATAATAAAAATACCAAGTGCCATTTCTAAGATAGTAATGTACCATTATAAAATAGATACCTTTTATACTTTTTCTTCAAAGATACCTGAGCAAATCATAAAAAAAGAACCTTCATTAGTAAAAGGGATTATAAAAGCATTCATAATTGATGAAGGGTCTATTAAAGACAGCAATATTGATATCTATTCTGCAAATTTGAATCTTATGAAGGACTTACAAAATATTTGTTTAAAATTAAATTACAATCATAGTCCAATTAAAAGAGGATCTGGTTGTTTCTATTTCAAGATATATGCAGAGTCCATTAAGAAAATAGCTAAAGACTTAATTCCATTACCTCATACAAAGAAAAATGAACAACTACTTTTTATTATAAAAAAACAAAAGAGAAGTTGGAACCATAAAAATGTAGGACGCACAAAAAAAGATATATTGGAATTACTATCAAAAAAGTCAATGACTGCATATGAACTTGGCTTAAAATTATTAATATCTTCAAAAACAATAAGGGAACACCATCTTAAAAAATTAGAAAAAGAAGGCAAAGTTATAAAAAATGGAACACAAAGAAAATTAATCTGGTCGCTTAGTAAGTTCTAAAGTTTTCATCATATATGGACCTTCGTTCTGATAGTCGAATTTTCTAAAATATTCTTTTGCCCCTATTCCTGAAATAACTATCATTTTATTTTTTCTGAACTCACTTTTAGAAATTTCTTCAGCTTTCTTTAATAATTTTTTCCCCAAACCCCTATGCTGAACATCTCCCTTCTCTCCAATTGCAGCAGCAGTTCCATAAACATGCATCTCTCTAACAACAGCGGTATTCTCATTAATCTCTTCTCTAAAAGATTCTTCAGGTATTCTCAATCTCAAAAATCCTAAAATTATATCATTTTTAACATCTTCAAAACTCAAAAATATCTCTTTTCCCTCACAATTATCATAATCAATCCTGTTTAATTTAACATTAGCCCAATTAACTGTTTTATTCATTGGCTCCCTGCATCTTATACAATCGCATTTAACATTCTCTTTTTTCATTTTCTCATGGATTATTTGTCTCAAGTTAGTTCTATCTACACCAGCTTCTCTCCTATAGGTAGGAATATCTCTCTGCACCCTCATAACCCTACAATACTTTGGAATATATTTTTTCATTTCAACAATTCTTAAAGCAGCTTCTTCAGTTGTAACAGGCTCAAAATCTCCCCTTTCCCATATCCTATACAACGGAGTATTCTTAAAAACCATGCAAGGGTAAATCTTCAAAGCATCCGGTTGATAATCTTTATTAGAAAACAATTCTTTAAACATTTCAATATCTTCTTCCCTAGAAACACTAGGCAATCCAACCATCCAATGAAATCCAACTTTATACCCCGAATTTTTTAATAATTTTATAGCTTTTTTAGTATCTTCTAAATTATGCCCCCTATTAATAAATTTCAAAACATCATCTTTTAATGTCTGAACTCCCAATTCAACTCTGGTAACTCCCTGTTCTAACATAATGTTTATTTCATTCTCAAAACACCAATCAGGTTTTGTCTCTACCACAATAACCAAGCACCTTATCCTAGCTTTCTCATTTCTTTCCTGCTCTTTCTCTAATGTGCTTTCTTTTTTATACTCTAATAATTTCTTTTTAATTCTCTCAACTCTTTCATTATTTTTAAAATCTCCAGGCAATTCAAAAAATTTCATAAATTTCTCTCTGTCAAACTCTCCTTCAAGAAATAATTCAGAAAAATCATTCATAGCCTGTAAGGCTTCTTTAATAAACTCATTCTGATATTCAACATCAAATGAAGGAAAAGTCCCACCCATTATTATTAGTTCAATTTTATCCACTTTCTTCCTTAAAGCATAATATTGCTCTAACCTATTCATAACTTGCAAATAAGCGTTATATTCATTTCTTATAGCCCTCATAGAAGCAGGCTCTTTTCCAGTATAAGACATAGCAACTCCCTCTTTTATGTAATCAGGGCACATTATACATGCTCCATGCTTGCATCTTATTGGTTTACTCATTATAGCAACAGGAGCAACTCCAGACATGGTCCTTATTGGTTTTATGCTTAAATTATTATCAATTTCTTCAAAATTAACCTCAAAATTCCTTGGAATGCTCTTTAATCCATATTTCTTAGATAGCTTGATTTTAAGGTTATTTAGCTTTATATTGTCCATAAACAGGCTAAAATTTATTGTTTTATAAAGCTAATCATAAAGCTTATAAGTAGGAATCTTTGAATTATTTTTATGACAGAAATCACCGAATTTAGAAATGAATTAATAAGAAGATTAACTAGTTCATTAAGCGCAGTTTTGCCTGGAAATAAGTTTATTCCAGTTGTAATAACCAGCGAAAGAAGAGGGGTCATAAAATTAGCTGAAGGAGAGGAAGGCATAGAAGATCATATCCCCGTGGTTTTATTTGATATAGGGAATAGAGTTTACAGAGTTTTTCCTATTGCAACAGGGTGTTCTCCAGAAAAAGAAAGAGTATATTCAGCATCACTACCTTTAATTGAACAGGATTTAACCTCTCAGGGATACCGTCAATTTTAAAAATTTAACTCCTATTATAATCTAAAATGACAAATCAAATCCAGCCAATATTTATTTTGCCAGAAGGCACACAAAGAACTACTGGCAAGGATGCTCAGAGGAATAATATAGCTGCAGCTAAGGCAGTAGCAGAAACAGTCAGAACTACTCTAGGTCCAAAAGGAATGGATAAAATGCTTGTTGATTCTATGGGTGATGTTATAGTTACAAATGACGGAGTAACAATTTTGGAAGAGATGTCAATTGAACATCCAACAGCTAAAATGATTGTAGAAGTAGCTAAAACTCAGGAAAATGAAGTAGGAGATGGCACAACCACAGCAGTTGTTTTAGCTGGTTCATTATTAAAACAAGCTGAAGAGTTATTAGATGATAACATTCATCCAACTATAATAGCAAAAGGTTACAGAATGGCAGCTGAAAAAGCTCAGGAAATTCTAAACAAATTAGCAGAAGACATAGATGAAAAAGATATTGAAACTCTAAAAAAAGTTGCAATGACAGCAATGACAGGAAAAGGGGCTGAAGGGAATAAACTTATTCTATCCTCATTAGCAGTTGAAGCAGTCAGGTCTGTAATGGAAGATGATATTGACTTAGAAACAATAAAATTTGAAAAAAAGACAGGAGATAATATAGATAATTCTGAATTAATAAAAGGTATAATGCTTGATAAAGAAAGAGTTCATAGCGCAATGCCAAAAAAAGTTAAAGACGCAAAAATTGCATTATTAGATACAGCATTAGAAATAAAATCACCAGAGTCAGATACAAAAATTGAGATTAATACACCTCAACAGTTGCAGGATTTTATTGATAGAGAGGAAAAAATATTAAAAGACATGGTTGAGAAAGTAAAATCATCAAAAGCAAACGTTGTTGTATGCCAAAAAGGAATTGATGATTTAGCTCAGCATTATTTGGCAAAAGCAGGGATATATGCTGTTAGAAGAGTTAAAAAATCAGATATGGATAATTTAGCAAGAGCAACAAGAGGTAAAGTTGTTACAAATTTAAAAGAATTATCTGCAGAAGACCTAGGTTATGCTGGAATAGTAGAAGAAATAAAAGTTGGAAATGAATTAATGACATATGTAAAAGAATGCCAGAACCCTAAATCCGTTACAATTTTAATAAGAGGCGGGACTCAGCATGTTGTTGATGAAATAGAAAGAGCTGTTAAAGATGCTATAGGAGATATTGCAGCTGTATTGAAATCAGGAAAAGCAGTTGCAGGTGCGGGCTCAGTTGAAGTTGAAACAGCTAGACAATTAAGATTATACGCAAACTCATTATCAGGTAAGGAACAATTAGCAGTTTTAGCATTTGCAGAAGCATTAGAAGTAATCCCAAGAACTCTTGCTGAAAACGCAGGTTTAGACCCAGTAGACATTGTTACAGAATTAAAATCAAGACATGATTCTGAAGATGGAAAATGGGCGGGAGTTAATGTTTTTACAGGTGAAATAATGAATGCATGGGAAGAAGGAGTAATAGAGCCTTTAAAGATAAAAACTCAGGCCATATCCAGTGCAGCAGAAGTAACAGAATTAATTCTAAGAATAGATGATGTTATTGCATCTTCCGGAGGTTCAAAACAGCCTTCTCATCAAATGCCTCCAGGAATGGACGGGATGATGTAAATGAGCTATGAACCAAAATTTAAAATAGTAAGTCAGTTATTTGGATATTGTGAAGATGGACAAACAGCTTATGAAATATTAAGAAAAATTCAAGAAATTGATCCAGATGTTGTAGGGGTTGAATTAATAGAAGATGCAAGAGCTTTCGTAGCTGATAGATTTAGTTCTGAAGGATTAGAACTTAAAGTTGAAACTCTCAGATAATAAAGTAAACTTTAAATAGTTCTTAATTACCTTTAATATTCAAGAGGTGTTTATTAATTGGTTCAAAAAAATTCATCTTCTCAAGGATTAATGGAACAGGTAATAGAGCATAACATTGCTTTGCAAAAAAAAGATGTAGAATTAATTTCTAATATCAATAAACTAGTTCAGAGAATAGACAAATTAATTAGTATATTTGAAGAAGCTTCTAAGCATGTAGCAGAGGTCGGAGATGATAAAAAGATCATAGAATTAGCAGATAAACTTGAAGAATTATTAAATCAGAATAAAAACTTGGCTAAAGGTCTTGTAATGCTTGAGCAGTATGTGAGAACAAAATCTCAGTTTGAATCTCCAATGCAAAGAAGAATATGACAATTGAATTTCTTTTAGATGATATGTCTGATAAAGACAAGAAAAGAATAAAAGAAATAATAAAGACAATAAGAAAAAGAAGTACTAAACCTGCTTCAAGAGAAGCCTTATTTTTAAGAAATTTTACTCTTGCATTAATGAAAAAATATAAGATAGCACCCCTATTAAAAAAATCAAGTTTTCCGCAGTTAAAAGTTTCTATAAATCAGATAATGAAGCAGCAGTTTGAAGCGCCCATGCCATTAGATTTCAAAGATAAGATTAGTCAAGCTCCAGAACCTTTGAGCTTTCAAGATACAATTTCAGAGCCATTAGAAATAAAAGAAATAATACCTGAGCCTTTATCTTTAGAAGAGAATATACCAGAGCCATTAGAAATGGAAAATCATTTAGAAGTGCCTTCTCCAATAGATACAGATAGTTTAGACATTCCCTCTCCTAAAAAATTAAGAGTTCCAGACCCAAATTCAGTAAATGAAGCAATAAAAAGAGAATTAAAAGCACCAATGCCTAATTAATAGCAGTCCAGAATGGAATAAGATATACCTCATAGACTTAAATATTAGTCCAGATTAAATAACATAATGAAAAAGGAGCACTATTTAATTATTGGAGTTCTTTTTATTTTAGGTGTGTTTATTATATGGGGGTATGCCCAGCAAATAAATTCCTGTGAAAAACTTGCTAAAAATTTAGACAAAAAAATTGTCGACACCAATAATCCTTCAGGAAGGTTTATTATAAGTGGATATACTGGGATGGTTGGTGGAACATTAATAAATATAAAAAATAATGGTCAGGATAGAAATTCAAATTCATATACACTAACTTTTAAGGGCATTAATTCTGAAGGAAATTTATATTTAATAACCTCATCAAACTCAGAATTACCTTATAAAATAGGACAGTTCTACAGATTTGATTTAAAAAATAAAAATCAATATTCTGCTGCAGTTAGTGGAAGTTTCATTGACCACGAATTAGACAAGCTTACTCCAATCAGTTGTTAATAATAAAACCCTGTCTATTTACCTGTAACTGAATAATAAACTTTCAACCATCTATCCTCCAATTAGAATTAATATCAACTTTTTTAATATCTAAATTATTATAATATTTTTTATTTCTTTTATATTCTAAAACTCCCTGCCAAGCAATCATAACTCCTTGATCCCCGCTATATTCAACAGGAACAACATAAAATTTAGCCTTTCTTTCATTGCACATAATAGTTAACATCTCAATTAATCTTTTATTAGCAGCAACACCTCCAATTAAAAGTAATTCTTTTTTTCCAGTATGCGCCATAGCTCTCTCAGCAACCTCCGTTAGCATAGAAAATATTGTTTCCTGAATTGAAAAGCATAAATCTTCTTTCTTAGCTCCTTTTTTATATAAATTAACAGCATGAGTAACAATGCCTGAATACTCTACATCCATTCCTTTAACAACATACGGCATTTCAATATATTTTCCTTTCTTGGCTAATTCTTCTATTCTTGGACCAGCAGGGAATCCTAAATCAATATTCCTGCCAAACTTATCTAGAGCATTTCCAACTGCAATACTTAGACATTCTCCAAATATTCTATACTTTTCTCCTTCAAAAGCAATTATCTGTGTATTAGCTCCAGTTGCTAGAATAAACACAGAATCTTTAGCTTTCGTAAATATTTTTCCGATTTCTAAATGAGAAATTAAATGATTAACCCCAACTAAAGGCTTCTTATATTTCAAAGCTAACTCTTTAGCAAAATCCTTTCCAACAACTAAACAAGGAGGCAAGCCAGGACCTTGAGAAAAAGAGATTATATCCATATCTTCAATTCTTAATTTAGCTTCTTTCAAAGCCCTTTCTAATATTTCATTCTTTAACCTTAAATGGTGCTCTTTAGCCTCAGTTGGTAAAATACCACCTTTCTCTGTTTTATACATATCTTTAGCATTAGCTAATACTTCTCCCTTATCATTTATTATACCAATTCCAAATGTATGGGCCGTGCTTTCTACGCCTAAAGATATCATAAAAATTATTTAGAAACCCAGTTTTTAAGATTAACTACTCTAACCATTTATTATTCTTAACTAATTTTTTCCATTCTTTCCCAAAACCAAGGTAATCTCCTGCTTTTGTAAATGTAATTAATAATAAAACTATCAAATAAATAATGTGCTCATCTAAAAATAGATGATGCTCTAATGGCAATGAAGCTAGCCACATTAAAAATAATAATAAAACTCCGGAATAACTTGCTAAATTTACAACAATTCCTAAAACTAAAACTAAACCTATTAATAATAAACCAAGCATAAACAACCAGTCAACCAAAACACTTCCTGCTAAAGGATTAAACACAGAGCTAAACCATCCATTTAAACTTGATAAAAATCCAGATGTTGGAGAGTTTCCCAATAACCAGGATTTATCTCTTGCAGTATTAAATCCTAATCCAAATAATTTATCAAAAAAAGCCCATAAAAATATTAAACCTAAAGCAATTCTTAAAACTCCTAAAGTATAATTCACCTCTTTAGACATATTAACTAAGAAACAAGCTTGTATTTAAATCTATTTCAAATCCCTGTTATAAAATTTTAATAAAGTTAATAAAACTGCCAAAATAACAGGACCAATAATAAATCCCATAAGGCCTATTAACTTCATCCCCCCTAAAAATCCCACTAATATAACTGCAGGATGTATATTCGTCCTTTTACTAATCAATTTAGGTCTTAAGATATTATCAATATTCATGACAATTAATCCTCCATACAATAAAATCCCAAAACCAGAAAAATAATCTTTTGACAGAATTTCAAGTATACCTGCAGGCAGCCATACTATTGTAGTCCCCAATAAAGGAATTATTGCTAATATCGTCATGATAAATCCCCAGAAAATAGGATTAGGTATGCCAAAGATAAAAAAGCCTATACCACCCAAAACACCCTGGATTATTGCTGTAAGAACCTGCCCATCTATCACTCCTCTTGTTACATTGTCTATCTCTTCTATTACTCTTGTTTTATACTCAGGATTTAAAGGTATAAGATCGCTAAGGCTTTTCTTGATAGTATCTCCATCTTTGATTAAATAAAACAAAATAAAAAACATAACAAAGAATCCAAGAACTATCCCTGAAACAGATTCAATAAACTGAGGAATAGAATTAATAATATAATTCTTTATTTCTGAAAAAGAAGCTATGATATAATTATTAACATCAACATCCTTTCCTGAAGCTTCTGATAAAAATATTGATATTTCATTAATTGTCTCAGGATCAAAGCTTTTGTAAACGCCCGATGTCTGGCTTATTAAAGAGCCAACCATATAACCCATAGGAACTATAAGAATTAAAAAAACTAAGCATATCATTACCAATGCAACCACAGTTTTATTCTTTATCCTTTCATTAAACCTTGCTGTTAAAGGATAAATAGCAGAAGCCAGAATAAATGCCAGTACAATATAAGGTAAAAATGGCCTAATAGTCAAAAATGAAAGATATAATATTAGTAATAACAGAACTACAAATGTATATTTGCCAAATTTATTGTTAGCCATCCTCTTTTAATTTACTAAAAATCATAGATATTTAAAACTTTTGAACCTGTTATTTTAATCAATCTTTTTTTTCTTTAGTAAATTTGCATTTGACACCACAGTAATGGAAGACAAAGCCATTGCAATCTCTGCTACAACTGGATGTAGAACCCCTGCAACTGCCAAAGGTATAGCTATAACATTATAGGCAAAAGCCCAGAAAAGATTCTGTTTTATTTTTTTAAAAGTTGCTTTTGATAGGTTAATTGCCTGAACTACCCCAATAAGGGAGCCATTTACCAGAACAATATCCCCAGATTCAATAGCTATATCTGTTCCAGTGCCCATTGCTATTCCAACATTGCTTTGCTTAAGAGCAGGAGCATCATTAATTCCATCACCTATGAAAGCAACCATTCCAGAAATTTGTAATTCCTCAACTTTTTTAGCTTTATTTTCAGGTAAAACATTTGCTATTACTTCTTTAATTCCTACTTGATTAGCTATTGCTTTTGCTGTTCTTTCATTATCTCCAGTTATCATAACTGTTCTGTATCCATAGCTATTCAGTTTTCTAATTGCTTCTTTCGAATCTTCTTTTACAGAATCTGCTACTGCAATTACACCTAAAACTTTTTTATTCATTGTCACAATCATTGTTGTTTTTCCATCTTCCTCAAAGTCCTCTATTGATTTATTTATTTTTTCAAGTTTTATTTTCCTTTCTTTCATTAAAGTTTGGTTTCCAATAATTACTATACTCTTCCCGATTTTACCCTCAACACCTCTTCCTCTTAATACCTTAAATCCAGTTACTTTCCTATAGCTCTTTAAAGCAGCTTTGTTAACAATTGCCCTTGCTATTGGATGCTCAGAAAGTTTTTCTAGACTAGCAGAAATATTTAGTAATTCTTTTTCTTTTATTCCTTTTATTGTATTTATATCTGTAACCTCTGGTTTTCCTTTTGTTATTGTTCCTGTTTTATCAAACACAACTATCTTAACTTCCTTCATTGTCTGAATTGCTTCTCCTTTCCTGATTAAAATCCCCCTCTTAGCTCCCATGCCAGAACTGACCATCAAAGCTGTTGGTGTTGCCAAACCTAAAGCGCAAGGGCAGGCAATAACTAAGACCGCTATTCCAACCCCCAAAGATCTGCTTATATCTCCCGTAACTATAGCCCAGCCGATAAAGGTTAATGCTGATAATATCAAAATTACTGGAACAAAAATACTTGTTATTTTATCTGCAAGCTTTTGAATTGGAATCTTTGTTCCCTGTGCTTCTTCAACTAATTCTATTATGTGCGCTAAAAATGTATCTTTCCCGACTTTTGTAGTTTTAACATATAAAATTCCATCCTGGTTTATTGTTGCCCCTATTACATTCATGCCTTTTGCTTTTTCTACCGGTAATGATTCCCCAGTAACCATTGATTCATCAACAGAACTCTCTCCTTTAATTACAACTCCATCTGTAGGTATTTTTTCTCCTGGTTTAATTAATAATATATCTCCAACCTGAACCTCAGTTATAGGAATATCATATTCCTTATTCCCCTTTACAATTCTTGCAGTCTTTGCCCCTAATTCAAGGAGTTTTCTTATTTCCTGAGAAGACCTGCCTCTTGCTTGTGCTTCAACAAATTTCCCAGTGGTAAAGAAAGCCATAATCATTGCAGCAACACCAGAATAATCCTGTATTACCCCTGTAAATGCAATTAATCCTGTTAAATATGCAATAACAGTTCCCAAAGAAATTAAGGAATCCATATTAAAATAAAATGTAACCAATCCCCTTATCCCTGCTTTTATAGTTGGCCATCCAAAAATGAAAACTACTGGAAAAGCTAATATTAAGATTAATATTGACTGATACGGCATTTCAACAATAGAAAGGTCAAATATTCTTTCAAGGAGCATAATGAAAGCTATCGGAACTGTAAATATCCAGCTCCAAATTAGCTTTGATTTCCAGCTTTTTATCTCGCTATCTTCAATTTTTTCTTCGTGATTATGGTCCATTTTATTCTATTTTTATTAGTTTATATCCTGCTCTTGATACTGCCTTTTCAATATCTTTATCAGAAACCACATCTTCAGCTTCTACAAATCCCTTCTTAGTCATCACACTAACTCTTGCATCATTAACCCCAGAAATTTTTTTCAAAGACTTTTCTATATTTGATGCGCATGAAGCGCAATGCATTCCTTCAATTGTTAATTTTAATTTTTTCATTTCTTTCCTCCAGATTATCTTCTGCGCTTAGGGGTTTGCAGTTCTCTAATTAACCAGACTATCAATAAGATTAATATCACAGTTATTAATACCATAAATACAAATCCAAAGTATCCCATCCCATATCCTCCATAATATCCCATCATTTTATTCTACCTCCTTTTATTCAACTATTAATGTTCCTGTTCCCATACCCATGCTGCAGGCAAAAGTATAAGTCCCTTTTTTATTAGGTGTAAATTCAACAGTATCTTCTGGAGTCTTTAAATATTTCCTAATCCCAAACTCCCTTATTGTAAAATCCCTTAAACAGCCAGAAACAGTTTTATCCAAGCTCATGCTTACTGGTTGATTTACTTTTACTTTTATAGTATTCGGGTAATAATTATAATTTTTCATGCCTATCACTACTTTTTGTATCTCTCCTTCATTAGCTACAGCAACATTTCCAACAATTTCTTTATTGCTATTTTCACCATTTCTTAAAATAAAAAACCCTGCAAAAATTACTATTATAATAATTCCAAGTATATATAAAGTAGACTTTTTAATTTCTATATTTTCTTTCATTGTAAAAGCACACTCCTTGGTCCAAATACCATTATCAAAATAGTGATTGTTGTAAGTACAAAACTCCATACAATTATAAAAAACTCACTATCCTTATGCTTTCTCTCTTCATTTCTTGTTTCCTTATATATCATAAAATTCAACCCAATCATAATAACTGCTGATACAAGGAAAACTATAACTCCCGCTGCTTTTAGATTATCATTAAGCATCATTATAGCTGTCATCGCCCCCATCAACCCACCCATAAACCCTGCAGTTATGCCTTCCATAAAGCCCATTACCCCACAGCATTTTCCATTTAATACTCCAAAGGTTATTCCTACTAAAATTCCAAAAATACTCCCATAAAACATGCCGTTTGTCGAACTTATATAGAATCCAGCTAAAAAGCCAGATATCATTCCAATTGTCATCCCTATCATCATTCCAGTCATGCATGGGAATTCTTTATATGCTCTAACCTGCCTTATCGAAGGTAATATCAAAGAATAGCTTAGTATTGCAAAAAATAGATAAAATCCATATTTTGGAATGAAATTTTCTACATACCTTAGTTTTAAGAGATAGAATAATCCAAATATTGCAAAAGACGTTATTAAGGATATAAAAACTGTTTTTATTATCTCGCCTTCCACACCATCATTTGACAATGATTTCATAAATTCTTTGAATGACATTTCAAATTTTATATAGGTATAATATATAAGCTATTTGGTGAAACTAGTTTCAATTATTTTGTTATCTAACCTTATTATAAACCATTGCAAACAAAGCGCCAATAAGCCAGCTAATAATAGCTCCCGTAATTAAACTAACTAATGAATAGCTAAAACTTCTTGCAACAACAAGATTGGTTATATCTATTCCGTGAAACAAGTAACTCCCTAATGTTGTAGTCAGTCCAGGAGCAACCCATTTAGCAAGTATGCAAACCAAGTAAATAATGGCTGTAGTAACTGCCAAGCTATTTGCTACTTTAGTTATCTTCAATTTATTATTCATTTTACACCTCTTTTATCTTTATGTCAAACATTCTTTATATATGTTTAGATGATGACTCATATGCTCTTTCCAGGATTCCTCAGTATACCCTGGAGCCGGGTTGCATTTTTCTTCTGTTGACTTACCAGAATCTTTCCATGCCTGGATACTCCCCGGAAAAAATGTTAAAACCAAAAGTCCAATAACAAGTATTCCCGCTATTATATACATGATAATCTGTTTATCCATTTCATAAACCTCCCATAACTTTTTTTAGTTTTTTATCAACTAGGATAGCAATATCTTTTAATTTAGGATTATCGACTACTTTCATTGCTTCTATAGGATTAATCAAAGAAATAACAGTCTCACCATTAGTAGAATAAACTATTACATTGCAAGGCAATAAAAGGCCTATCTCTTTCTCACATTGCAGGGCCTTGTAAGCAAGTGAGGGATTACACGCACCCAAAATTATATAATTCTCATAATCAACATTTAATTTTTGCTTCAAGTTATCTCTAACATCAATTTCTGTTATAACGCCAAATCCTTCTTTTTTTAAAGATTCCTTGATCTTAATAATTGCTTCATCATAACTTATCTTAACTTTTTTACTATGCCCATAACTCATTTTTTTACACCTTTCATTTTATTTTTATGCCTTATTAATAAAGTTATCCCAATTATATTGGACAATATGCCAATAGCTAAAAACCGCGCTTGATACTTTGTTAAAGTCACTGCTAAGCCTGATATTCCTATAAATGGTATAACCTGCAGTAAAAAATGGCTGCAACAAGCAACCATTGATCCTCCTGAAATTGCTCCAGTAGCAGCAACTGTTCCTGTCATTTGTGCAGTGTACTTTATGGAAGTATAAAGACCAATCTGCACTCCAAATCCAATAGCTAGGGGAAAAATCAAATACCACATGCTTCTTAAATTCAGGAAAGCAAACTCGACCCCCTGAAAAATGCTTACAATTGTCAGATAGAACAGCAACAATCCGATTCCAGATAATACCCCATACAGAACTGAATTATTTCTTACCATCTTTTGCAGCACTCAACTAATTTTCTTGCTATATTTTCTAATTTTCCATTATCTTTAAACGAATAGATAATAAAAAATAATCCCCAAATTAAAACTAAAAAATATACAATATTAAAAGAATAATTAAATCCTTCAATAAAAGTATATCCAATTAAGATTAAAGTCAAAAGAAAAGGCAGTCCAAATAGTTTAAGCTCTTCTTTCACCTTATTCTCAATTAAATAAAAAATTCCAAGCGTGCTTTCTCCAATTAAAATTGCCAGAATTGTCTTGTCTAAAAACTTCCCCTTCCAGAATAAAATCAAAAAGAAAATCCAGGAAATAAAAACACTGGCACAAATCACGCATATTTTATTTTTCTTAAAAATCGGTTTAATTAAAAGAAAGATAAAAAATAGTACGGTTATTAATAATAAAACACTGAAGAGATTCATTTTAAATAATAATTTGAATAATTCCTCCTAAAATTATTAATATCAAGAATGTTAAAACAATGCCTTGGAAAGGTATTAATTTCCCATTTCTTATTTCAGTTATTTTTTTACTTAAACTTGGAGAAATAAAAACAATTAATCCTCCTATTAAAGCTGAAACAAGTGAATAATCAAATGCATACGTCTTTCCATATTCACCAATAAATGAAAGATACAAAGGTCCAACACTTTCAAATATCGGCATTAAAGGCCATACAGTAAGCGCAAAAATAGTTATAATCACTAGAATATTTTGAAAAGGAATATAGTTCCATCTTTTTTCTATAACCCTTGAGAACCACATACCCATAGATATAGCAAAAGCCCCTATAAATAATGCAACAACTATCTTACTTACACCAAGCCAAACAGCTCCAGCAGCAGCAGCTCCAGCACCTATTGTACAAAGAGGACAATGAGCCATTACTGTTGGGGTTAAGAATAGAGTAAATATCCCTAATAAAAATAAAATAATTTTTTTTGGCATCTTACAATCTCATCCATTCTGTATAGCTCCCATCATTATTAACAGCATAAATCACAAAATCCCCTGTTTTTGCTCCAGGCATTCCAGGACTTCCAGAAGGCATTCCAGGCATTGCTATGCCTTTGATATCTGGTTTTTCAGTTAATAATTTATTAACAGCTTCTAAAGGAACATGGCCTTCAACAAAATAGTTGCCCATAATTGTTGTGTGGCAGCTCTCCATAGCGCTTGGAATTCCATATTTTGTTTTTATTGCTTGAAGATCCTGTAAATCAACAACATTTATTTTAGGATTTCCTTTGCTTTTGAAATAAGTTGAATATACCCCACAACAACCACAGCTCCCAGATTTATAAATCACCATATCATCTTCGAAATTACTAACAGCTTCAAGGCTGCTTACATCCTTGCTTCCAAAAGAAAAAAATATGATTCCTAAAAAAATTACAAAGATTATTCCTAAAATAAGAAATGTTTTTTTGGCCATTTTAACCTAACATCCTCCAACCATACCTGATCCTGTTAATCCACCTGATGAACTGCCCTGAGCTCTTGCAGGGATTGTTCCGTGCATTTCATAATTCATTATTTCATTATCTGTCCAACCCCTTGTGTCTATTGCATTACCTCTTACTGTGTTTCCAGTTATACTTGATGCTTGATATGTCAAAAAAAGTGCTATTAAAAACAATGCACCTATAACTACAATCATCAATGTATTCCTTTTTATTTCCATTCAGCATCCTCCAACCATTCCAGACGACACTATGCTTCTTGATGTATCTGTTATTGCCTGTGCAGCTTCAACATTTCCTAAACCTGCTCTGAAAGTTAAAACTAATGCAGCAACAAAAAGCACACCTATTGCTCCCCATAGAATCATTCTTGTATCTATTTTCTTGCTCATTTTCTTTTAGCCCCCTTCAATTTTTTAGATGGTTTTTGTCTATTGAAAAAACCTGATTTATCCATGTCCTTGCAACATCCTTTATTATTTTTTGTTTCACAACATTCCATTTTTCCTCCATTTTAAAAAAGGGAAAAAGATGCAAGAAATAAAATCTAGCATCCTCCAACCATTCCGCCTGAATTTGCTGCTTGCCCTTGCTCAATCCCTCTGTACAAATTACTTGCCAAATTGATGTAATTTGATGAGTCTATCCCATTAGCTTCTAAAACTTGGGCTTTCTGCTCGTGTATTCCTGGAAAGAAAAGAACTTTCCATTTTCCTAATTCATTAAGAATTTCCTTATCAGCCATATCAGGGTGTTTTGTCAATAGATATTTTGCCAGTCCTCTCATTGCATAGCTATGTGCGCATCCGCAAGCCCTTTCACCATTAGAAAAGATTATTGCTTTTGCACCGCAGCAATACTCGCAGCTTATACTTGAGCCTATTTTAATATACCTGTCCATTTGCTCTGAATTAAGTTGCATATCTTCATACTGCGTTAATTTAGCAATGGTTGCATCTGCAAGTGTAGGGTTATTCGGCGAAACATCGTCATAAAAAACCCCTATTTCCTTTCCATAAACTGATGGAATTCCCTTAGGAATAATCTTCGAAGCAGAAACAGCAGTTATCCCTGTCGCAAATCCTCCTGCTTCAGAACCCGGAGATGAGTAAATTTTACCAACATTAAAAGTTATCACTAACAATAATATAGCAATAATTCCTAATTGCACGTAAAATTCAGTGTTGGTTTTCTCTTTTGTTTCATAATTCTTATTTTCCATGCATTTCTAATAATTCAAAACTATAAAAGCACTTTTGTGAAACTAGTTTCAATAGCGAAAACTTCTTAAATAGAGCTTTTTTGGGTTAATTTATGGAAAATAAATATGTAGGATATCTACTGCTTGGAGTTTCAATATTAATTGTAGTCTTAATACTGCTATTTAATTCAACAATGAAAAGCTTTGTCGATGAAACATGCTCTCTGGAACACGGTTTGTCATGTCCTATGTATGAAGCGATATCAAAACAAACTTATCTTGCTTTGGGGGTTATAGGATTGCTTATCATAGTATCCGTTGCTTTGATCTTCTCAAAACCTCAAAAGGAATTTATCTTTAAAACAAGAACAATTGAGAAAAAAATACAAAAGAAGAAACTAGATATCTCTGATCTAAAAGAAGAGGAAAAACAGGTCTTAGAACTAATTCAGTCTAACAAAGCAGTATTCCAGTCAGATTTGATCGAAAAAACAGGATTTGGGAAAGCCAAAATGACAAGGATTATAGACAGATTAGAAGGTAAGGGTTTTGTAGAAAGGAAAAGAAGAGGCATGACTAATGTTGTAGTTTTAAAAGATATTTAATTTCCCGAACTTATACACTTTATCTTCAATAATATAAACTTCAATTTCTTTAGTTTTATCTAAATAAGGGCTTAAGAAATTTCCTTTAGTAATATCAGAGCCAGGAACAGCTTTATTCATAGAGGGCATTACAACAATATCAGCTTTCTTATATTTCCCTTTCAGAAAGCATTTGTATTTGTGTGTAGGTCTTTCTTTAAAACTTACAGCAGGATGCTCATGCCCTATTAAAATAACTTCAGCTTTCTCATTAATAATAGCATCACCATGAGCAAATAATACTCCATTTTCAGAATAAAAAGTTTTTATCTTAACATTTCTTTTCTTAGTTATAGGCTCTAAAATAACATCATGATTTCCTTTTACAATTATTAATTCAGCTTTCTCTCTTAAAAAATCAATTAACTGTAGAACATTCCTCCATTCCTGCTCAGAAATAGTTCCAAACTCATGTTTTATATCCCCAACAATGACTATTTTCTTAGGTTTTACTTTAGAAATAGTCTTTCTTAATTCCTTCATTAAATCATCAAACTGAAACCTGGGCATTAATACTCCCTGCTTATTCAAAGATTCCTCAAATCCTAAATGCAAATCCCCTATAACTAATATCTTCTTATCTCTAATAAACAAGGTTAATCCGCAAATTTCTATGTTTTTTAATATCTCCATAATATCTCCTATTATTTATTTTTTAAATAGCTTTTTAAACCATTATATTTCTCCTAATTATTTAGCAAAATGATAGAATATCTAAAAAGTAAAGCAAGTAATGAAGATGTATTTAAGGTCATAAACCCTGTTGTTGGAAACTGGTTCAAAAACAAATTTAAGGGGTTTAGTGATCCTCAGAAGTATGCAATTATCCCTATCCATAATAAAGAAAATATTTTAGTCAGTGCTGTAACTGGCTCAGGAAAAACTTTAACAGCATTTACATCCATCTTATCAGAATTAATTACTTTTTCAGAAAATGATTTATTAGAAAATCAGATATATGCAGTCTATATTTCTCCCCTTAAAGCATTAAGCAATGATGTTGAGTTTAACTTAAACCAGCCATTAAAAGAAATGGAATCTGAATCAAAGAAAGATTTCAACATCAAGGTTGCAGTAAGAACTGGAGACACAACCCAGTCCGAAAAGTCAAAAATGCTCAGAAAAACTCCCCATATCTTAATAACAACCCCAGAATCATTTTCAATTGTCTTAACATCTCCAAAATTAAAGGAAAAATTAAGAAGCGTAAAATGGGTTATAATAGATGAAATTCATGCTTTAGCTGAAAGCAAGAGAGGAGTTCATTTATCATTAGCTTTAGAAAGATTAGAAGACCTATCCCAAAATTTTACTAGAATAGGTTTAAGCGCAACAGCAGAGCCTATAGAAGATATTGCCAGGTTTTTAGTTGGCTCAAAAAGAAAATGCAAAATAGCTAAAGTAGAGCTAAAGAAAAATATGGATATTAAGGTATTATCTCCAGTTCCTGATTTAATAAACGTAACACACAAACAAATGCATAATGAAATGTACGACTTAATTGATAATTTAATTCAGGAGCATAAAACAACATTAGTTTTCACAAACACAAGATCTGCAACTGAAAGAGTTGTCCATCATTTAAAAGAAAGATTCCCTAAAAAATATACAGAAAATATCGGCGCCCACCATGGTTCCTTATCAAAAGAGCATAGGCTTGATATGGAAACCAGAATGAGAGAAGGTAAATTAAAGGCCATAGTCTGCTCAACATCTTTAGAGTTAGGAATTGACATTGGTTATATTGACTTAGTTATCTTATTAGGCAGCCCTAAATCTGTTGCAAGATGTACTCAAAGGTTTGGAAGAGCAGGGCATAGGCTTCATGACACAATTAAAGGAAGAATTATTGTTCTAGACAGAGATGATTTAGTTGAATGCTCTATTTTATTAAAAAATGTTATAGAAGGCAAGATAGACCGAATTCATATTCCTGAAAACTGTTTGGATGTTCTTGCTCAGCAAATTTACGGAATTGCAATATCAGAAAAAATATCAGAAAAAGATTTATGGAAAATGATTACTTCCAGTTATTGCTATAGAAACTTAAAATATTCTGAATTCCTGGAAATTCTTGATTACTTATCTGGAGAATATACTAAACTGGAAGACAGGCATGTCTACGCAAAAATCTGGTATGATAAAGAAAGTGGTATGATAGGAAAAAGAAGCAGGTTAGCAAGAATGATTTACATGACTAATATTGGTACAATTCCAGATGAAACTCATGTGCAAGTTAAAATAGGAGAACAAGTAATAGGTAAAATAGATGAAGCATTCTTAGAGAGGTTAAAAAGAGGAGATGTTTTTGTTTTAGGTGGAAACAAATACGAATTTTTATTCTCTCGTGGTATGACTGCACAGGTAAAAACAGCAGAAATGAGGCCTCCAACAATTCCATCATGGTTTTCAGAAATGCTCCCATTATCTTTTGATCTAGCAAATGATATTTCTAAATTCCGTGGCTTAATGGAGAAAAAATTCAATAATGAAGACTCAAAAGAAGAAATCATGGCTTTTCTAAGTAAATATCTATACTTAGATAAAAATGCAGAAAATGCTATATATGAATATCTAAGGCAGCAGTATTTGTTTGAAGAGCTTCCAAATGATAAAAAAATATTAGTGGAAGAATACAAAGAAGATAATAAAAAATTCATAGTCTTTCATACATTATACGGAAGAAAGGTCAATGATGTATTATCTAGAGCAGTAGCTTATATTATAGGAAGATTATACCATATTGATGTGGAAATAGGAATAAGCGATAATGGCTTCTATGTTTCCTCTGAAAAAACAATTATAGTTTCTCAGGTATTTGAGCATTTAAAGCTAAAAGATATAGACTCAATAATGAAGAATGCAATTGACAAGACTGAAGTTCTGAAAAGAAGATTCAGGCATTGCGCAGTAAGATCATTAATGATACTAAGAAATTATGGTGGAAGAACAAAACGAGTTGGAAGGCAGCAGGTAAGCTCAATGCTATTATTAAATGCCGTAAGAAGAATCTCAGAAGATTTTCCAATTTTAAAAGAATCCAGAAGAGAAGTTCTTGATGATTTAATGGATTTGGAAAATGCAAAAATTATAATTGAAAATATAGAAAATAAAAAAATAGAAGTTAAAACATTCCAGACAAAAATTCCAAGTCCTTTCGCATTTAATTTAGTCTTAGAAGGTTATATAGATATCATGAAGATGGAGGATAAAGTAGAATTTCTAAGAAGAATGCATCATTTAGTTCTTGCTAAGATTGGAAAGACTAAGAAAATAGAATAAGAGAGAGGTAATAAAGTTTATTAACTTATTTAATAATATTAAATCCTATGAACCCAGTATATGACAAAAAGGTTGGAGCATATGTGCTGAAATGGCCCGTCCGGTTTAATTTTTACGTTCCGGGTAGATTTGCTTCATGGCCATTTTCCAGATTAAAATTATTTAGGAAATATTTGGTGATTAGTATACTAGGAAAGGATTTTACTATAAAATATAAAGATATTGACTTCATAGAAAAGAAGTTTTTCAGAATTGTAATCCACCATCATGCAAAATCTATAGATAAATATGTGTATCTTGGCGGCTCAGGAACAGGGAAATTTTTATTTAAAGAGATTAAAGATGTTATCCAGAAAAATAAACTGCCAATCAAGATTAAATGAATTTTTATTTCTTAGCTATCTTCTCAACCTTAATCTTGTATTTTTCAAGAAATTTTATGATTTCATTTACACTTATCCCATCCCAGTAAGTAACTTCAAGAAAACTATTCTTAGGACCAATATGGGCAATAAATTTCAAAATATCCTCTTTACCTTCACCTTTTACTTCATCTCCAAAACAGTGTAAATCATTATGATACTTTTTCTTTAGAATAGGGCCTTTATCCAATACTTTAAATCTTACTTTGTTTATCATTCTTTTGTCAATAAACAAGCCTTTATAAAAATATTTACTCTATACTAAATATGCACAGAATTCCTAAAGAAATAAGAGAATTAATAAAAGATATAAAAGAATTAAGACCTTCCCAGTCAAAAGCATTAGATGCAGGTCTATTAAATAATAAAAATTTAATCATTTGCACTCCAACATCATCAGGTAAAACTCTAGTGGCAGAAATAGCTTTTCTTAATCATTTCCTTAAAAAGAAAGGAAAAATTATTTACACATGTCCATTAAAAGCTTTAGCAACTGAAAAATATAAAGATTTCAAAGCTAAATACCCTCAATTAATAGTTTCTTTATCAATAGGAGACCCAGATACAAAGGAGCCTTATTTAGCTAATTCAAATATAATAGTCTGCTCAAATGAACGCTTAGACTCTTTAATAAGGCAGGAATCTCCTTGGATTAATGAAATTTCTTTGTTAATTATAGATGAAATCCATTTATTAAATGATGTCTCCAGAGGTCCAACTTTAGAAGTAGTCATTACATTATTAAAAAAATTAAACCCAAAACTACAAATTCTAGGCTTAAGCGCAACTATCGGTAATCCAGATGATTTAACAAAATGGCTGAATGCAGAATTAGTAAAAGATGACTGGAGACCTGTTAAATTATATAATGGAATTTATACAAATAGTGAAATAGATTTTTTTAATGAAAAAGAAAATATAAAATTAGAAGAAGTCTCTCCAGATTCAACATTAAATTTAGCTCTATCAACAATAAATGAAAACAAACAAGCATTACTATTCGTAAATACAAGAAGATCAGCAGAGTCAGTAGCTGAAAAATTAAGCCATAGATTAAAGCATAATGATGAATTAAAAGAATTATCTAATAAAATTTTAAATTCCTTATCAACACCAACAGAGCAGTGCAAAAAAATCTCAGATATTGTAAAAAAAGCAGTTGCCTTCCATCATGCAGGATTAATGCAAAAACAAAAAGAGCTAATTGAAGAAAATTTCAAGTCTGGAAAAATAAAAATAATTTGCTGCACGCCAACTTTGGCTTTTGGATTAGATTTGCCAGCATTTAGATCAATTATAAGGGATGTCAAACGCTTTGGCACATTAGGCATGCAATATCTCCCGGTCTTAGAAATAATGCAGATGTCAGGCAGAGCAGGCAGGCCATCATATGATACTTACGGAGAAGCAATTATAATAGCAAAAAGCGAAGAAGAAAAAGAGGAATTATTCAATAAATACTTAACAGGAATTCCTGAAAACATTTATTCAAAATTAGCAGTTGAGCCAGTATTAAGAACATACTTATTAAGTCTAATCTCAATTAATTTTTTAACAACTAAAGAAAAAATATTTAATTTCTTTGATGAAACCTTCTGGGCTTACCAGTTTGAAGACAGAGAAAAGCTGCATTATATAATAGAATCAATGCTAGAATTACTAAAAGATTTTGAATTTATTGTCTTAGATAAAGAAATAAAGCCAACTAAATTAGGAAAAAGAGTCTCTCAATTATATATAGATCCATTAACAGCTAATTTCTTGATAGAAAACATACAAAAAGCGCAAAAACAGGAATATGATGATTTCTCTTTAATTCATTTAATCTGCAGCACATTAGAACTAAGGCCTTTATTAAAAGTTAAAGCTAATGAATATGAAGATATAGAATCAGAAGTATTGCAATATAAATTGCTGCATAAAGATGAATTCTCAGATGATTTTTTAGATTCAGTAAAAACTTCCTTAATGTTCACTTCCTGGCTAAATGAAGAAACAGAAGATATAATACTAAAAAAATACAAAGTTCCTCCCGGAGAATTAAAATATAAAATAGACATAGCTAACTGGTTATTATACAGCTTGCAGGAATTATCCAGATTATTAGAATACACAGAAACTGCAAGAGATGTTAAAACTCTAAGAGTAAGAATGAAACATGGTATCAAACAGGAATTACTGCCATTAATAAAATTAAAAGGCATAGGACGAGTGAGAGCAAGAAAATTATTTAATAATAAAATAAGGACATTGCAGCATTTAAAAATAATAAATTATGAAGTTTTATCAAAATTAATAGGAAGAAAAACAGCAGCTTCAATTAAAGAACAGTTAGGTGTTCCTATTGGAAGTTTAAAAGATTATTAAAAATAAAAGAAAGAAGAATTATCTTCTTCTCTTTCTTCTAGTAGCTCTTACTACTTTTTTTGGCGCACTAGATTTAACCTTCTTCATGCTGCATTCTTCACATTTATCATTGCTGATATAGATTAATATTACAGCAATTGTAACTACTATAGGTGCCCATAGTAAATTTAGCCAGGCAAATATAACAGCTACTAACGCCAATACTCCTTTAGTCCAACAAGTATGCATATTTACACCTCCTTTTTATCCGAAATAGTCTAGCTCTTTTTTTGTTTTCTGATCTGTTGCATCTTTAGTTCTCTCTGCTAATTCTTTTAATTTGTCTTCAAATTCCTCTGCTTTTCTGAGCAAAGGCTTGAAATCAACATTCAAATTCAGATAAGAGTCAAGTACTTCAATTATTTTTGCTGCTGCTCTCGAATCTGGCAGAGATGAATGAGTCTCTGCAAAGATGCAGGAAATAGGAAAATCTGATCTCAATAATAAAGCTCCTGTAACCCCCATAACAATCCCTTCTTTTAAATCCTCAGCTTCAATTTTATCTTTAGCTTTTTTATTGGTGTAATAAAAAGCTCTTGGCTCACCTAGAGAAGTGGAAGCAATCCCTTCTAAACTGATAATTCTCTTAGCTTTTAATTTTTTACATAATTCAGCAACAACTTTAGCTATTTTCCATTCTAATCCCTGAATATTGCTTATAGCATGAACAAAAACTAAATTTTTTTTCTTTGAGTAATAAATGCTTAAAGGCTCAACAATTTCTGAATTATGAACTGCAGCTACAGGAATAATATCATCACTCTTAATCCTTCCTATCTTTTCAGCATTTAAATGCTCAATAAGAAATTCAACAGATATAGTTCCAACAAACCCAAAACCTGGAAACCCCTCTATTATTGTAACCCCTTGAGGTTTTTTATCAAGCAATAATTCCATTATCTAAATTAGTTAGATTAAGTCATTTATAAGTTTTTTCAATCTGAAAAAATTGATTTCTCTAGGAAGTAAGCACAAAAAGTTTTTATACTCAAAAGAAACGAGAAAGCCGCTTTGAAGGAGAAACATATGGATTTACAATCTTGGAAACAAAAGAAAAAGTCAGTAGAAAAGGAAACAAATGAATCTAAGATAAAAAAGAGCCTCAAATACTCGATATTAGACGCAAGCTTTTACTCAGCTATGGTTGGCTTTGGAGAGTCTTTTTTTTCAGCATTTGCAGTATTCTTAAAGTCATCTAACTCCCAGATAGGTCTTCTAGGTTCACTGCCGCAAACACTAGGCTCAATAATCCAGTTATTCTCTGAAAAACTCCTAAACCTCTTGAACTCAAGAAAAAGATTTGTCTGCATCAGTGCATTCCTCCAAGCTTTAATGTACATTCCAATTGCCCTTGTTTTCTTTTTCGGGGAATTCAGCCCCTATATGTTAATCTTATTCGTATGCTTCTATTTCATCTTTGGAATGATTGCAGGCTCTGCATGGAGCAGTTGGATGGGAGACATGGTCAATGAAGAAGAGCGAGGTTCTTATTTCAGCAAAAGAAACACAATTGCAGGCTTTATCTCATTTATTGCATTATTAACAGCAGGTTATTTACTGCAAAACTTTGATAAAACTCAATACTTAGGCTTCACAATAATCTTTATTCTTGCTTTCCTTTTCAGGATAATCTCTGTTATCTATCTATCATTAAAATACGAGCCAAAGTATATTGCTCAAAAAGATGATAAAACAAGCTTCATAGATTTTATAAAAAAAGCAGGCTCAAGAGACTATGGAGTATTCATCTTATTCCTCTGTTTAATGAATTTCTCAATTTACATAGCAGCTCCATATTTTGCTGCCTATATGCTGTATGATTTAAGGTTAACATACATCCAGTATACTATCTTAATCGCTGCAGCAGTAATCTCAAAATATCTCTCAATGATGATGTGGGGAAAGGCAGTAGATAAATATGGAACAAAAAAAGTCTTAACTTTATCCGGATTTTTAATGCCCTCTGTTTCACTTTTATGGATTTTCTCTCCAAGTTTAAATTATTTAATATTAGTGCAGATGTTCAGTGGCTTTGTATGGGCAGGATTTGAAATAGCCTCATTTAATTTCTTTTTTGATACAATTATACCTCAAAAAAGAGCCAAATATATCTCTTATTACAATGTGTTAAACGGTATTGCACTATTTACAGGAGCCATGGCAGGGGCATTATTAATAAAATATAACATGTTTTCGTGGCCTAAATACTATACTGTATTCTTATTAAGTGGAATTTTAAGATATCTAATGGCTTTCCTGTTTATCCCTCGTTTAAAAGAAGTAAGAAATGTAGACAAAATAACTTATCCGAGGCTTTTATTTGATATATTAACTACTAGTACAACTAGCTTAGTCTATGGAATAGCAACATTCAAGAAAAAAAGATAAGTTTAAATTAAGAAAAATCCTTGCATCATTATGAAATCAGGTTCAAACTATATCTATGTTGGCATAGTTTTGTTAATTTATATTCCTCTGGTATTTATGGGAGCAAATGTATTTTTTCCAAAATATACTGGACCAAACAGTTATTATCCTTATCAGGAATGTTCAGTAAGCACGCCAGATGCGACAAGAATAGACAAAATTTGTATAAATGAACAGGAAGAAAAAAGAATCCAGTTTGAAACTGAAAAAAATTTATACAACTCAAACAAATATATTTTTATTATTGTTTTAAGTTTAGTCTCATTATTAATAGTCTCTTTCTTAAACATTGAAAATATAATAAAATTAGGAATATTCATAGGCGCAACTATAAACACGTTTGTATCAACTTTAATCTACTTTGACACTAAATCAAAGATAGGATTTGGAATATTAGTTTTAATTTTCATTTTAATTGTGTATTATATTAATAAAAATAAGAATAAAATGTTATTATAATCTATTTACCTTACATAAACCCCAACAGATTGAGATAGCTCAAGCAAAGTTGCTTCAGCCTGGGCATATCGCATTCCTACACTTTCCAATCTGTCAATTTCTGTGTCTGGAATGGATAAAGCTCTATCTAGAAATAATCTCCTTCTTCTTATACTGTCTTCAAAATAATCTAGGTCTTCTTCTGAACACCTAAAACTCGGATGAACATCAGGTCTAAGAGCCATGCCAGGCATCCCACCCCTAGCTAATGGAACATCAACAAAAGGACCCAGAACAAATCTGCATGGAACGAATAAGACATAATCTACTTCAACACTCATAATCTCAGCAAACCATTTTCTTTTTACATCCCTATAAAAAAATACACTAGGTTCTCTTTCAATCCCATTAGAAGCAGAAATTATCTCATATGCAACGTCTCTTATAGTCATAGATTTTATATATTAAAAAAGGTTATAAATCTTTCATTTCCTGACAACTAATTCAATCACATCATTATTCTTTAAAACATGTTCTTTCCCAACAGTTCTTTTTGTTTTAACATCAATAGCTCTAATAAAATTCTTTCCAAAATCAGTATGTAATTTAAAAGCAAAATCCAAAGCAGAGCTTCCTTTCTTCATTAAAAAACAATCAGGTAAAATATTCCCATCTTTATCTTCTAGCTTATTAACACCGCCAGGATATACACAGATATAATATAAAATATTAAAAACAACTTCATTAATAACCTCCTGCACACCACTACTCTCATTTTCATCTAAAAATGTTTTAATAAATTTAAGGCCTTTCTTCTTATTTTCATCAACTTCTTTTAATATTTTAAACTCTTTTTCACCAGGAACATACTCAATTATTTTGCTCTTATTAGCTTCCCTTAAAGCCAGTTCAATTTCAGCACTGCATGGAATAATATTATATTTCTCTTTCAATCTTTCAAAATTCTCTTTAGCACCAGCAACATCAATTTTATTTCCAGCAATAATCATGGGCTTGCTTTTTTTTCTTAAAGAAGAAGCTAATTCTAGCAACTCTTTTTGATTCCATTCTAAGGGATTATCTTTTAATTTTAAAGAATTAAAAGTTTCCTCAACCATTTCTTCAGTTACTCTCAACCCAGAAAGTTGTTTAGCAATTGCTTTTTTAACATCTAATCCTTCTTGTTTAACAGTTCTGGAAAACCTATCCCATCCTTTTTTAATAATTCTCAGATACCACTGGTCTAATTCATTCTCTAAAAATTTTATATCCTTTTCAACATCATAATTACTAACAGCATTCCCTTCAGCATCCGTCCTCCCAGACAAATCAATTACCTGTATTAATGCATCTGCTTCATTTAAATCATCCAAGAACTGATTCCCCATACCTTTTCCTTCACTAGCACCAGGAACTAACCCAGCAACATCAATCAGATCAACAGGTAGAAATCTTTTATGGTTTAAACAAAAACCAATTCTTGGATTGCATTGAACTTTAAATTCCTTATCAACGCAATTATTCTTAGCAAACCCAGTTCCATGATTTGGCTTAATAGTTACAAAAGGTCTATCTCCTATCTCAACATCTGCTAAAGTAGCAGCTTTAAAGAAAGTACTCTTACCTTTATTAGGCGCACCAACAATTCCGATTAACATAAGAAATTAAACTATAAATTAACTTTTAAACTTAACTGCAGTCCCATAAACTAAGATTTCAGCAGCTCCCTGCATAACTTCAGAAGTAACAAATCTGACATTAACAACAGCATCAGCTTTTAATTTCTTAGCTTCCCCAATCATCCTGTCATAAGCCTCTTCCCTAGAGTCTGTAATCATCTTAGTATACCCCTTAATCTCTCCCCCAACTATCTGCCTCAACCCAGCCATAATATCACTGCCAATATGTCTTGCCCTTATAGTGTTTCCTTTTACAATTCCAAGAATCTCTTTAATATTCTTTCCAGGAACAGTTTCAGTTGTAGTAATAATCATAATTATATAAATTTAAAAGAATATAAATACCTATCGAAAATAAAAAACATTTTAAATACTGTTAAAACTCAATATTAGTTATATGGGCCCATAGCTCAGCCTGGTTAGAGCGCTGTAGTCTAACTGCGCAAGTCTTATAAGAGCTTCATTGCAACAGTAAAAAAGCAATGGGGTGCTAAGCCAGCCAGAGGTTTGGCTAAAGGTCGGGAGTTCAAATCTCCTTGGGCCCACTTAATGCCCCGTTAGTCTAGCCCGGTCAATTTAATAACCGAGAGGATACAGCCCTTTCAAGGCTGTGACGCGAGTTCGAATCTCGCACGGGGCAAACTTTTATTTTAAAAAATTTTTCTTTACAATAATTTTAAAAGTCTTTTTATTATAAGCTAAGTAATGGTATTAGGATACAATCAAAAAAGGCCAACAGCAGAGAATTATCAAGATTTTTTGAATAAAATAGTTGGAGGATTAGGAAGTCTAAGTGGATTAAGCTTAATGTTGTATGGTTCTTTTGTAAGAGAAGATTATGACCTAGGGAGAAGCGACATAGACTCTGTATTAACTTTTCCGCATGATGTTGTAATTCCAAGAGAATTTATGCATGAAGCTTCTGTCATTGTTCATGAAGCATTAAAAGGAAATAATGTTCCATTTCAGGTTTCTCCAGTAGATATTAAAACTATGAAGGATGGAAGATTTAATTCTTTTACAGATGATTTTTATGACTATTTTAACCAAGAAGGTATAGTAGTTGTAGGTCTGGACTATAGAAGAGAAATGGTTTGCTTACAATATAAAGGGGGGAAGAAAGTGTATTAAGTCATAACCTAAGAAAAACAAGACAAGGATTATTATTCTCTGAACATTATAGGAATGAAGATTATGAAAAACTTCTAGAAAGCTTTGGAGCAACATTAAGATCTGCAAGCAGAGGTTCTAAGCAGTTATTATTTTTAGCTGATGGAGAATTGAGATTAAACAGGTTTTCTGCTTTAAAAGAATTGCCAAAGCATTTTCCGGAGGTAGATGTTTCTCCTCTAGAAAAAATTAGATATTTGTTTACAAATCCAGAAAAATTAGATGATTTATTTAGAAGCCCAGATGAACTAATGGATGTCTGGTATTCTGCTGAAGCTTTTTTTGAGGAAGTTATCAGAAGTTATATTAAAAAATTTCCTAGAAATTCTACTTAAACCAACTAAAAAATTTCTCTCTTTCTACTTTTTTAATAAATACAAATAATTTTCTGCTTAATTTATCAATTCTCTCACTAACATCATCATATGATTTCTTTTTAATATATCCAAGATCTTTGCTCAATTCAATTAATACCTGCACTTCCCTAATGCTTCCATAAGCATATTGTAAAAACTGTAAATAACTTTTTTTAGTAAATCTGCTTGTTCCCTCAGCTATATTCAATGGTATAGAAGTAGCTGCCCTTCTGATTTGAGAAGTAAGATTGTTTTGTTCATGCTCAGGAAAACTTTCAGTTAATTTATATAAAATAAGCGTCAATTCATACCCTAATTGTCATACTTCAAGGTTATTATAATTTCTCGCCATATATTTTAGAACATAGAAAGATATTTAAATACAACAAATTCAACTTTATAAAAATGATAAATGAAAGCGCAATAAAACAGGCATTTTCAAAAGTAAGAGAAGATTTTGAATTATTAAGAAGAGAATTAACAGAAATAAAGTCTAAAAATAATGGAACATCAGATATTCAAGATTTAAAAACTAAATTGGAAGAATTAAAAACACAGTTAACAGAAGTAGTATCTCCAGAAACAGTATATAAAACTAATTCTACAAAACAAAAAAAAGAAGTTTTAAAAGAGATAGTTAAACCCCAGGAAGTTATATCTGCTGAAAGCATACAAGTTTCAGAAGATACAAAAACAATAGAGGAAGATCTACAAGAAGTTAATACATTAGCTGATGAATATTATTAAAAATGAAAAGAAGCTCTAGACGTTGGAAGAAGAAAGGTCAAATGCGTTGGAAGTGGCAACGTAAAAAGATGAGAAAAGAAAAGAAGAAAAGAAGAATCAAATAAGTTTTATATTTTTTTGTAATATTTATTTCATGGAGATTAAATAGATTTCAGAAATGTGATAGTTGATTAAATTAAAGGTTAAAAATAGATAACTAAATCTGGCACCGGTCTTACCCATTATGAAATTTAATATTTAATTACTCAAATATAGTCAAATTTTTAATAAAACATCAATAGGGTGCGTTCAAAAAGTATAAATTAATTAAAAGAACATTGTAGGCGATAGCCCTACAATATACTTCTGCTCTTTGAGCAGAAAACTTAACTGAGCTAACACTAGATCCAAATCTTGTATTAAGCACC
>Ga0209541_10002925_pt1 | contig 31881 bp, 28 predicted proteins | sample RifCSPlowO2_01_FD_184027 | JGI IMG/M metagenome (GOLD analysis project Ga0209541, IMG submission 184027) | Groundwater microbial communities from Rifle, Colorado - Rifle CSP2_plank lowO2_0.1 (SPAdes) (version 2) | ecosystem: Environmental > Aquatic > Deep subsurface > Groundwater | place... | reverse complement strand
CATGGAGTACCTGGTCTGGTTCAACACCGAGAGACCGCACTACGCTCTGAACCTGCAATCTCCACTCCAGTTTCTGCTACAGTGGTCCTCGACCCAGGAAAAGTGCAATTACAGGTGGACTGATACAAAATAGAGGTTTTATGAGAAACCCATGCTAAGCTGCATCATCAATGATCGATCTCCAGAATTCTTCCGTTCTCATCACCGGCGGCACCGGTTCCTTCGGGAAGAAATTTTGTGAGGTGGCGCTGCGCGAACTGAGGCCCAAAAAAATCATTATCTTCAGCCGCGATGAGCTCAAGCAGCACGATATGCGCAACGACGGGTTCGACGATCCGTGCATGCGGTACTTCATTGGCGACGTTCGCGATCGGGATCGTCTGATGCGCGCGATGAACGGCGTTGATGTTGTCATCCATGCGGCTGCCCTCAAGCATGTGCCGGCCTGCGAGTACAATCCGTTCGAAGCAGTGAAGACGAACATCATCGGTGCGCAGAACATCGTCAATGCGGCGCTCGACGCCGGCGTGAAGAACGTGCTTGCGCTCAGCACGGACAAAGCGGTCAACCCCGTGAACCTCTACGGCGCCACGAAGCTGGTTGCCGAGAAGATCTTCACGCAGGGGAATTCCTACGTTGGCTTTGGAAACACGCACTTTGCCTGCGTGCGTTACGGAAACGTCGTCGGCAGTCGCGGGAGTGTCGTTCCATTGTTTATGAAGCAGCGTGACACGGGGACCGTGACCGTGACCGACGCCCGCATGACGCGCTTCTGGATTACGCTCGATCAGGGTGTGCGCTTCGTCATCGATTGTCTGCAGAAGATGCATGGCGGAGAAGTGTTTGTGCCAAAAATTCCGAGCATGAAGATTACGGATCTCGCGAAAGTCGTTGCACCGGACTGCATGATGAAGACCGTCGGCATCCGCCCGGGAGAGAAACTGCACGAAGTGCTGCTCTCGACCGATGAAGCGCGCCACACCGTCGAATATGACGACTCGTTCGTCATTCAACCGGAGACTCCGTCGTGGGGGGAGGGATCGTTGCCGGAGTCCAATGTTCCCGAAGGTTTCCAGTATGCGAGCGACGCTAATAAAGAGTGGCTGACGGTGGAGAAGCTCCGGGAAATGATTGCCGCAGAGTGATGCCTGAGATCCCCGCCATCGCCGGCGGCATGCCCGTCCGGGAGACGCTGCTTCCCTACAGCCGCCAGACCATCGGGGAAGATGACGTGCAGGTCGTCACCGAGACTCTCCGGTCCGACTGGCTCACCACCGGTCCGAAGGTGGAAGAATTCGAGCAAGCCTTCGCTTCCTTCGTCGGCGCCAAAGAGGCGGTGGCGGTCAGTAGCGGAACAGCGGCGCTGCATGGGGCATTCTCCGCACTCGGCGTCGGCAACGGGGATGAAGTGATTGTTCCCGCGATGACCTTCGCCGCGACGGCGAACGCGGCGGTCTTCCTCAACGGTACGCCGGTCTTCGTGGACAGCGATCCGGGAACCCTGCTCATCGATCCTGCAAAGGTGGAAGCGGCGATCACGCCGAAGACCAAGGCCGTCTGCTGCGTGGACTACGCCGGACAACCCTGCGACTACGACGGCCTTCGCGCCGTCACCGAGCGTCACGGTCTCCCGCTGGTCGCGGACGCATGCCATGCGATCGGGGGCTCCTCCAAGGGAAAGCCCGTGGGTTCGCTCGCGGACCTCAGCACCTTCAGCTTCCACGCGGTCAAACCTATGACGACCGGAGAGGGCGGCATGATCACCACCAATGACGCCGAAGCCGCCGCAACGATGCGTCGCTTCCGCAACCACGGACTCACGAGCGACCACCGCGAACGGCAGGAACGCGGATCATGGTTCTATGAGATGACGGACATTGGCTTCAACGAGCGTCTGACGGACTTCCAGTGCGCGCTGGGCATCGCGCAGCTGCGCAAAGTGCCCGCATGGACGAAGCGGCGGCAGGACGTCGCGCACCGCTATGATGCCGCATTCGCGGAGATCCACGCCATCACGCCACTCACGGTGCAACCAAACGTCTCGCACGCGTATCACCTGTACGTCGTGCGGGTGAACCCGGGGATGCTCACAGTCGGCCGCACGGAAATTTTCAAGGCGCTGCGGGCCGAGAACTTGGGCGTGAATGTGCACTACATCCCCGTCCACCTCCATCCGTTCTACCGGGAACACTTTGGGACACATCCCGGAATGTGCCCCGTCGCGGAAGCCGCCTATGAACAGATCATCTCTCTCCCACTCTTCGCAGGAATGACCGACGCCGATGCCCTGGACGTCATCGAAGCAATGAAAAAGGTCTGCAGCTATTACCAGAGATAACGCCTTCCCCCATTTTCTGCTACAATGCGCTCTTGGAAGCCAGAATCGCACTTGTCACAGGAGGTTCACGCGGGCTCGGAGCGGAGATCGTCCGCACGCTTGCGCGTGCGGGGTACGACGTCGCTTTCACGTACCTCTCGGAGGAGGAGGAAGCCGCCAAGGTCGTGAAAGCAGTGGAAACGCTCGGAAGAAAAGCGGCTGCCTACCAGGCAGATGCCGCGAACTTCGATCGCGCGCACGCAGTGGTGGGCGACGTGCAGAAGAAACTCGGAAACATCCACGCCCTCGTCTGTAGCGCGGGGATCGCGCGCAAGGGGCTCCTCTGGGAACTTACGGAAGAAGACTGGGGTCAAGTCATCGATGTCACATTGAAAGGAACATTCAACTATATCCACGCAGTGGCCCCCGTCATGCGAAAGCAGAAACACGGCAAGATCGTTTCCATCGGCTCGATCAACGGGCTACGCGGTCGCAAGAATTCGGCAAGTTACAACGCCGCTAAAGCGGGACTCGTCGGGCTCGTCAAAGCGGCTGCTCTCGAAATGGGAGAAAATACTATTAATGTAAACCTCGTCGCACCCGGTTTTATAGAGACCACATCACAAAGAGATACTCCCGACTCCGTGCGCGAACTCGTCCTGAGTGAATGTGCCATCAAGCGACTCGGGAAACCCGAAGACATTGCACCGGTCGTTGCGTTCCTCTGCAGCGATGCCGCACGACACATCACGGGCCAAGTGATCAAAGTAGACGCCGGTCAGTACCTGTAGTGAATACTGAGCGTAATTGTCTTCATAAATGCTGCATTCTACACTCCTCATATATGCAAACAGCGACGCATCAATGCGTGAAGAACTGTCCCATTTGTGATAATCTGGGAAGCCCTCTTCGCCGAAAACTCAAAATCTACGTGCGGGCATTCGATGGAATCGTTGCCTCTGAGTTTTCCGTCTGTGCAGCGTGCGACTTTGCGTTCATGGTGAACCCCTTTGATGATGAAACCATGGCCGACTATTACAGAAAAAACGACCAAATCCGAAGGGACGAAATGTCCGCGGAGGAAGAGCTGCATACCTCCAACCAGGTCCGGTTTCTCTCGGAGAATATGGGCGATAGGAACATCGAAACAATGCTCGAAGTCGGCGCCGACAACGGCGCGTTCCTGAAGATCGCTCAGAAGAAACTTGGCATTCGGTGCTATTTCGACGAGCTCAATGAAGTGGCCTGCAGTATACTCAGTGCAAATGGATTTCTGGATGCGAACAAGATGGATGCGAAGGATCGCCGTTTCGATGTCATCGTCGTACGACACGTTTTGGAACATATTGTTTTCCCCGCTCACTACTTAGAAGAACTGAAAAAGAGAATGTCTCCCGGGGGTCTCGTGTTCGTGGAAGTTCCCGACTGCACGTCGATCGACATGAATGAAACGGATACGTTCTGCCTCGAGCACGTCAATTATTTTTCGCTCGCGTCCATGTGCCGCCTGATGAACCGCGCAGGATACTCCATCGTGGCCTATGAGTCGTCGCGGACGGAAGGCTACGGCACCACATCGAATAGAGTGCTAAGGATTCTCATGGAAGCGAACCCGCATTCCAAAAACACATGCGACCAGGGGTCCGATGCCTGGGACAACTTATTGAATAAGGCGTTGAAATATTACGACGCGATCGACAGCCTGTTTTTGAAGAACAAAGGCAAGCGCACCGCCTTTTACGGCGCCGGTACGCACACGCTGATGTTCTTGGCGAATACGAGCGTGGGTTTGCCGCCGGTGATCTACGACAAGGATCCAAAAAAAATCGGAACAGAGCTGCATGGTTCAAAAATCGTCGATGCGGAGACGATCACCGATAGCGACGCCGACATCCTGATTGTCATGGTCACCAGTTACAAAAAAGAGGTGCGGGCGTTTTTGGAACAGAAAGGAATTTCAAAGGAAAAGACCTATTTTCTGACACAGATGGCGTAGCCAAAATCTTGCTCAGCTTCGAACATATTTGTCCCACTTCTCTTTCGGGAGCTGCACCTTCCCGTAGGAAGAAGGCTCCCCCCAGAGGTTGTCTTTCCACCACTCTCCGTTCTCGATCCACCAGACGCGCGGATCCCGGAAGGTATCCGCGATGCGGAAGAACTCCTCTTCGCCCATCCCCGTCATGGAGAGAAAGTACTCCAGGGATTCCCGGGGAATGACATGGTCGTACTGTTTCACCAGTTCGATACCCTTCTCCCGGGTCATGATGCCGAGACGGATGTCTTTCGACGCATGATCGGTGCAGCGTCCGTACCCGAACTTGGCGAACTTGAGCCAATCTTTAATGCCGTTTTCATGGATGTCGTCGACATTCGATCCCAGCCGGTACGTGCGTTCATAGGGTTTTGAATTGAGCTTGAAGCCGTACTTCTGCATGTGCTCGGCATTTTTGTTGCCGTCCCAATACACATAGATCCCCATAAAAAGAACGCGCATGCCGACGCGCTCAATCTCTTCATCGGTCGGGTACTTTGCCCACAGAAGATCTTTTTCCGTGAGTCCTTCGTTGCCGACAAAATCGTCCCAGTCATATCCTCTCAGAAGGTTCTCTTTCCGCTCACGCGTCGTAAACTCGGGCCGATCCTCGAAATTGTACTGGCCTGCAAGGTCCATGAAGCCGTGCTCACCGTAGATGAGAATCGGAATATTGAATTTCACCGCTACTTGCATGGGAACGGTCCACGCGCCGCAATGAAAATGCCAATTCATGTCGCCGGTCTTCTTAAACCCGGCAAGATTCATCTTTCGAATGGTCTCGAGACCGGGCGTAAAAACATAATGATCGACGCCGAAAGCGCGGCTCATGTTCCGGAGATTCTCCTCCGCTATCGGCGTATAATTGTGCGTGTAATAGGTCACGAGGAGTGGGTTTAAGCCCAGTTTCTCTTTGATGTACCACACCTGGAAATGGCTGTCCTTCCCTCCACCCACCGGGATGATACAGTCATAATTGCTTCCGTCTTTATTCCTGTATGCGTAGAGTAATTCCTGAAATTCCTTCTCACGACTCTCCCAAGCAAGATGATCTTTCTCATCATGAACGATGCAGCCGCTGCACACACCTTCATCGTTCATGGAGAGATTCACCGCAATCACTGGATACGTGCAGCGTCTGCAATAGTGCATTGCGATTCTGTTACCCATAATCGCACGATATGATCGCTAGAGACGAACGTCAATCCCCGCAGCCTTCATGTGTTTCTTCGCTTTAATGATGCTTTGCTCGGAAAAATGAAAGATATTTGCCGCAGCGACCGCACTCGCTCCCCCCTCTGCGAGCCCTTCGACGAAGTGCTGATACGTTCCCACACCGCCGAGTGCGATCACAGGAATCGATACAGCATCGGAGACGCTGCGGATGAGCTCATTATCGTATCCCTTCGCCGTTCCATCCCTGTCGATCGATTGCAGGAGGATCTCGCCCGCACCACGACGTTCGGCTTCCCTGCACCATGCGACGGGGGAGAGCCCCGTCGCATCCTTTCCAAAATGAGCGTAGACCTCGTGTTTTTTCTTCTCCGGATCGAACTTCACATCGACGCACACGACGATGCACTGACTGCCGAACACACGGGCGGCCTTCTCAATGAATACGGGTTCATTCAGCGCCTGCGTATTGATGCTGACTTTGTCGGCGCCGTTTTTGATGCGGATGCGGATGTCATCGAGCGTTCTGATTTTGCCGCCAACGGTGAGAGGGATCATGCACCGTTCGGAGACGTGGCGAACGATGTCGATCATGTTGTTGGTCATGGTTGCAGGAACGTCTCTGTGCGATGTTGTGTTCCCGATCAGGTGCAGCGTCTCGCGAAAATCGTGCGCATCGTCCCGATTGATATCGAGATAAATAAGCTCATCGGCTTTCCAGGCAGTATAGCGTGCCACTTGCTCAACGGGATTGCCCGTGTGTTGATGGAACGTGAATGTTTTACTGCGGACAAGAATCCCGTTCTTGAGAAGTAAAACCGGTATGATGCGCGGCTTGAGCATGATTACATTTCCAGGAAATTCTTAAAGATCTGCATACCGTCATCGTGGCTTTTTTCGGGATGAAATTGCGCACCAAACACATTCGCATGTTCGATGAGAGCCGTGACGTCCACTCCGTAGTCGCACACTCCCGCAATGACCGACGGATCGTCGGGAACAACATGATAACTGTGCACAAAATAGAAGATCGGCGGGCGATCGAAACCTTTGGTGATCTGGTGATCGCCAATCACGTGAACATCGTTCCAGCCGATATGCGGGAGCCGCAAACCGGAGGCGGTCGTGTCTATTTTTATCACTTTCCCGGGGATGAATCCGAGCCCTTTAAAATGGCCGTGTTCAAATCCCTCAGAAACAAAGAGCTGCATGCCAAGACAAATGCCGAGAATTCTCTTCTTTCTCACCATCACTTCCTCCTGGAGAAGCTCCAGGAGACCCCTTTCCTTTATCCCCTCCATTCCCTCAGCGAAACTGCCCACCCCAGGAAAGATAAGATGGGTAGAGGACGCAATGGCCTCGGGATCACAGGTAATCGCTGCAGGAATCTTGAGCAGCGTGAGAGCATTGTAGACCGATGTATGATTCCCCACGCCGCAGTCAATGATGGCAACCTTCGGTGAAGCGATCATATTTCGTGAAAACAGTGCTAAAACTATAGCAAACATGCGTCATACTGTCGCCACTCGTATGGATGCAAATCTCCTCCTTCGCACCGATGCCAGCCCCGCCATCGGCAGCGGCCACCTGATGCGCTCCCTTGCGCTCGCACAAGGGTTGAAAGACGATGGATGTGCGCCGACATTTCTGTGCGCCGAACTTCCAGCCGGCCTTGGGGGCCGCCTGTTGGCGGAGGGCTGCGCATTGCATCCGCTCCAGTGTCCCCCCTACGGGGAGCAAGATGCCCGCGCAACGGCGATGCTGGCACGGGAGATAGGCGCGCGCTGGGTGGTGGTCGACGGGTACACATTTGGCGATGTGTTCCATAAAACCTTGAAAGAGCAGGGATGTAACGTGCTCTCCATCGACGATTTTGGACATGCGCGCCGTGCACCGGCGGATATCATCCTGAACCAGAATCCCTACGCCCGCGAGGATTGGTATGCGACGATGGATCCGGGCACGACCCTCCTGCTCGGAACGCGCTACGCATTGCTTCGGAGAGAATTCGAACGATGGACATCGTGGGAACACGCCGTTCTGGAACACCCGACGCGGCTCCTCGTCACTCTCGGGGGGTTCGACCCGCACTGCATGACCGAGATAGTCCTACACGCGCTCGCCGCCATCGACCGTCCTCTCCGGATAGATGTCATCGTCGGGGGAGACCGTGAAGACACGGCGCAACTCGAACAATCGATCCGCGGAACCCCGCACACATTCCGTTTCCTGAAGAACCTCCGCGAGATGTCGGAAACCATGGCACAGGCGAACCTCGCGCTCTCCGCAGGAGGCACGACATGCTTCGAACTGGCATACATGCAGGTACCAACACTGACGGTCGTCCTGGCGGATAATCAGGAGAGCCTTACGGAGAACCTCGAGAAAGAGGGGTGTTCTGTGAACTTCGGAACAATCGATGCAGGCAAAGTGGATGCCCTGGCCCGGGCTGTGATCAGCCTCATCGAGGACGCCCCTCGGCGAAGAGCCATGGCATTACGCGGGAGGGAACTTGTGGATGGGCAGGGCGTAAGCAGAACCTGCATGCACCTGATGGGGTCGCCGCTCCGGCTGCGTCCAGCACGGGAGGAGGATGCGCGACTCCTCTGGACATGGGCAAATGATCCGGTAGTGCGCGCCAGTTCCTTTTCGCCCGCACCCATCCCGTGGGAGGACCACATGGCATGGTTCACAAAAAAAATTCGGGATCCGCGGTGCGCGATCTACATTGCACTCGACAGAGAGGACTGTGCCATCGGCCAGGCTCGCATCGAAATCACCGACGCCGGGAGAGAGGCGGAGATTGACCTGCATATCGCGGAGGAATTCCGCGGTAAGAAAATGGGAACGCCGCTGATCGTAGCGGCCGTCCGAAGATTCTTTGCCGCCGCAAGCGCCAGGACGGTCATCGCGCTCGTGCGCGAAGATAATCTGGCTTCCAGACATTCGTTTCAGCGCGCTGGGTTCTCGCTTCGGGGAGAAGAAAGTCGGAAGGACGGGCGCATCCTGCGCTACGGGTACGACCGTGTATGAGCGGAGAAGATGCATGATGTAGTGGACGCACACGGACGTGAAACGTAGTGTAGGGTCAATGCTCCCGACTGTAGTGATCCCGGAAAAACGGCTCCGAAACGGTTTTACAATGCCATCGTTCGGACTCGGCACCTGGGGCTTCGGCGGATGGACGGAGCCGGACCCCTCCGGTGACACCGAGGCGGTAGCAGCCATCAGACGAGCCATCGATGCGGGCCTCACACACATCGATACAGCGGAACGGTACGCACGGGGGCACACCGAAGAACTGGTAGGGAAAGCAATCAGCGGCGTTGACCGAAAAAGTCTGTTCCTCGTTTCCAAAGTGATTCCAGAGCATTGCAGTTACGACAATATCCTACAGGCGGCGGAGATGAGCCTCCGTAGGCTCGGAACCGCTTATCTCGATCTCTACCTCATTCACAATCCGAACCCGAGGATTCCCACGAGTGAAAGCATGCACGCCATGAATCGCCTCGCGGACGAGGGGCTCATCCGCGCCATTGGCGTCAGCAACTTCACAACGGAGCAGTGGGAAGAAACTGCGCGCGTCTCCGCGCGTCCGATCGTGGCAAATCAGGTGCATTACAACCTGCGTATTCGCCCATCGGGTGCGATGCTCGCGCATGCCGAGAGCCACGACTGGATGTTCATCGCCTGGCGCCCGCTCCGGGATGTTCTGAGAATGGAGACAAAGCCGACGATTTTGGGTGACCTCTGCACAAAATATGGAAAGACGCCGGCACAGATCGCTATCCAATGGCTCTTGGGACAGCACAACGTCGTCACGATCGCACAGTGCGGCACGGCGGCGCATCTGGAGGAAGTCCTGGGCGGACTTGGATGGTCACTGGACCCTGCAGATGCCGAACGCCTTCGCATGGATTTTCCGCAGGAACTCCTTCCTTCACGCACCCCATGAAATACGTCATCGGAGACATTCATGCCAATGTCCGCGAGCTGGAACGACTGCTCGGCATCCTGTCGTTGCAAAAAGGAGACTCTCTGATCTTTCTCGGTGACTACATCAACAAGCTGCCGGACACGCGGGAGACGCTGTCACTGCTCTCAGCACTCAAGGACGAATACGCTTGCACTTTCATCAAGGGAAACCATGAATTCGTATGGGATCGTTATCTCAATGGAAAGGAAACAACACGGCAGGAATTCCTGCTCCGCTACGGAGGCAAGGAAGCTCTGCATGAATACGGAGAGGATGCCACGAAAGCCCTGGAGAACAACAACATTTCCGCCATCACCCATTATCTGCAGCCATACCTCGACCTCATGCAAGAGATGAAAGACTGGCTCATAGTCGATGAATATATCGCGCTGCATGCCGGGCTGAGCGCAGACCAGTACGCCGAGTCTCCCCTGATCTTCCGGGAGGAAAATTACTTTCTCCGTCCCAAGCATATTCCCGTGCAAAAAAAATATCTCGGCCGCTTTGTACTGGTCGCCGGACACACGCATCTCGCCGAGGAGCCGACGGTATTTCCCGGATATATCAACATCGACCTCGGTGCGGGCTACGGAAAATATTTGGGCGCGTACGCTATCGAGAAACGTATGGTGATTCGATCCGACGGAAAAACATTCCCGTTCATCCCCTCTTAATCGCCGGTGCGGACGAAATGATGGGTCTCCGTACGATACATCGCGACTCCCTCTTCCATTGTCGGAGGGGAAGGGCAATCCGACGCATCGAAGTATCGGATGTAGAGTTCGATCTCGTTGCCAAACGCTTCTTCGGTGAGCACTGCAGTGGTGGAGAGGCGAGGATTGATCTCGAAAATGGAACACACGCCATCGTAGAGCTTCAGTTGGACATTAAACGGGCCGCAAGGCCGCAAGCGCTCGACGATACGCTGGCACGCAGCTGCGATGATATCGTTCTTCTCGGTGACAGCCGAGCGGGTGATGCCCCGCTTTTCTAGAATGCGCTTCGGCACAACGCCAATCAGCACATTATGGTTGTTCACAACGACTGACACTGTGTATTCCACACCATCGACAGCGGGTTGCACAAGGGTGCGAGAGAAATCAGTGTCGTAGAGAGCAAGATATCCCTGGAGATGGGACGCATTCTCCAGACGATGCACCTGCCGCGATCCCCTGCCGCGCACGGGCTTGGCGATCGCTGGATAGCGGACATCGTCCGGTCGCGCGAAAGGAAGAAGATGGGAGATGCCTTCGGAATTCAGCGCCTGCATGAGTGCACACTTATCGAGACAGAGATCTATGAAGGCACCCGTAGGCATGACACATTCGACGAGATGCTCCTCCCGCAAGCGGCTTAACGGTGCAAGCTCTTCATCGGCGCCGGGAGCCACGACATCAATGCTCCACTCTTTTATAAGCGAACGGACTGCATCCGGGAAAACAGGGTCCGCTCCAAAGGGAATTTTCCGGAATGGGAATTCCGAGGAGACCGCCGGATTCATGTCGTTCGCGTCAGCGAGATGGACCCGATACGTCCGTTTCAGGGACTCCGCGAGGAGGAGGGAACCAGCACCGCCAGCACACGTCATAAGGACGTTTTTCATGGAGTAAACCTACACCTTCTGCCCACCTTGAGAAAACAAGCATTTTCGGGAAAAAGAGGGAAAAAACATCTACAATCTCTGTACATCCTTCCCATCGATCCAAATGAATGTCCTCGTTGTTGCGGCGCATCCGGATGATGAAGTGCTGGGCTGTGGCGGAACCATCGCGCGCCTCACGGAGGCCAGGCACGATGTGTCGATCCTGATTCTCGGAGAGGGAATGACGTCTCGCGGCACGAGCGGATCGCAGGAGGATAAGGACACACTCGAGCGTCTGCACGTGCATGCCCGTGCGGCGGCGGCAATTCTTGGAGTAAAGAACGTGACGCTCGCCAAACTCCCGGATAACCGCTTCGACACCGTCGCACTCCTCGACATTGTCAAAATCGTGGAGGAGAGCATTAAGCGCGTCGCACCCGAAGAGATCTACACACAGAATGGCGGCGACCTGAATATCGACCATGAACGCACCTTCCGCGCGGTGCTCACCGCCACACGCCCGATGGAAGGGGCAGCGGTGAAGCGTGTCTTTGCCTACGAAGTCGGCTCCTCTACTGAGTGGTCCTTCCAGCAGTTTGCCCCGGCCTTCCATCCGAACACCTTCGTGGACATCGCTAGGACATTAGAGAAAAAAATCGAAGCTATGCGGACGTATGCGTCGGAGATCCGGCCCTTCCCACATCCCCGCTCAGTGGAGGCTCTGCGCGCAGTCGCGCAGAGATGGGGCAGCGTCGCTGGCTGCCGGGCCGCCGAGGCGTTCCAACTCATCCGCTCCGTCCCATGACGCCGGATATCCGCATCAACGGACGCAAGATCGGCCCGGGAGAGCCGACATACATCGTCGCGGAGATGTCGTGCAACCACCACGGGAATTTCGACAGAGCGGTAGAGATCGTCCATGCCATGAAAGAAGCTGGAGCGGATGCAGTGAAACTGCAGACCTACACCGCCGACGCGCACACCATCGATTCCGACAAGAATGAATTTCGTATCGGCAAAGGAACATTGTGGGAAGGGAAGACACTCCATGAACTCTACCGTGAGGCTTTCATGCCGTGGGAGTGGCAGCCGAAACTGAAAGATATTGCGAACTTCCTCGGCATGGACCTTTTCTCGGCTCCCTCCGATGCGGCTTCCGTTGATTTCCTCAGAGAAATGGACATACCTGCGTACAAAATCGCTTCGTTCGAACTCATCGATCCGGAACTGATTCGCTTAGCCGCGCAGACGGGGAAGCCTGTGCTCCTCTCGACAGGGATGGCACAACTCGAAGAAATCGAAGAAGCAGTCGCAACGGTGCGATCAACTGGCAACGATCAGATCATCCTGCTTAAATGCACGAGCGCCTACCCAACGCCTCCGGAAGAGTCGAATCTGCGCACCATCACCGACCTACAGGAAAGATTTGGGGTCCCCGTCGGTCTGTCGGACCACACGCTGGGAACGGCGGTACCCATCGCAGCCGTCGCGCTCGGCGCGTGCGTTGTGGAGAAACATTTTTGCATGACACGGAAAGAGCCGGGTCCCGATAGTCCTTTTTCCCTCGAACCGCAGGAATTCAAGGAAATGACCGCCGCCATTCGCATCACGGAGAAAGCCTTGGGAACGGTCTCCTATGGCCGCACCGAACACGAACATGCGACGGCCGTCTTCCGGCGCTCGCTCTTCGCGGTCAGAGACATCGAAGCCGGCGGGAAACTGACATCGGAGAATGTCCGCTGTATCCGGCCCGGCTACGGCCTGCCGCCGAAGGAACTCAAGAATGTTCTCGGCCGAAAAGCGAATAAAATGATCGAACGGGGGACGCCGCTTGCATGGGATCTGATCGAGAAATAGACCACGCCACCACGCGATCTTTGTTACACTGGGAACGTGAATATCATTCTCAAGGCCTTCGACAGCCGTTTCAGTAAACCGACAATCGAGCGCGCATTGCGGGGATGGAAAATCGGCACGTGCATCTCCATTCTCAACGATCGAAAGGAGTGGCCGGAGCTCGACGCCGATGAACACATCTTCCTGTCTGCCAATGACCAGCGGGCCGGGCGCTATCCGGGCATGGATTGGAACGGGATCACGCCGCTGGATGAGGAGCTCATCGAAAGCATGTACCGCAGTGAGGCGGTTTTTCTCACCATGGTCGAACGCTATGCGCGACATGGCGACATTCCCTATGGAGAGCGCAAAAAGCAGTACTACGATCACCTACGCCACTGGAACCATGTTCTGGAGACGAAACAGATCGACTGTGTGCTCATGAACACCCCTCCGCACCAGTGCTACGATTTTGTGCTCTATCATCTTTGTAAACTCAAAAAAATCCCCATCGTCTACATCGAACGCTGTTTCATCGTCGATGCTTTCTATCTTGTCGATACCATCGAAGATTCCGCCATGGAAATCCGAGACAGCTTGCGTGAATTAGAGAAGGAATATAGCGACCCCAAGACAGCAATACCCCTTTCCACAAAATACGAAGCGGTCTTTCGTGCACACTCACAGGAGAGCTCCAATGACTGGTATACGTCCAATCGCCCGGATCGGATGGCACGGAAAAGCTTTGTAAAGAAGTGGGGCATGACAGCCGTCGAAATACTGCTCAGAAAACCATGCTACCTCCTGCGCTCGATGATCTCCGTTGAGTTTTGGCGGAGAAAATGGCAACAGCACAGAACATCCCTGCTCTACGATCGGCTTTCCAAAACGCCGGATCTGCAGCGGCCCCATATCTATATTCCTCTGCACTATCAACCTGAGGCAAGCACCTGTCCGATGTCGGGTGCATACACCGATCAGCAATATATGGTGCAATTACTTGCATCATGCCTTCCATCGGACATTGCCATCTATGTCAAAGAACATCATGCGCAAGAAGAGCTTTGCCGCAACGAAGAGTTCTACAGAACGCTGCATGCCATCCCGTCTGTCACTCTCGTTCCAAGAAATTCCAACACCTTTGCCCTTATGGACTCCGCTCTCGCCGTGGCGACAGGAACGGGGACTGCCGGGTTTGAAGCAATCTTCCGAGAGAAACCGGTACTCATGTTTGGCCATCGTTTCTTCCAGTACGCCACCGGCGTGCATCGCATCCACAGCACGGAGGATTGCAAAAATGCCCTTGAGAAAATTGTGCAGAAAGGAGAAAAACCGACTCTTCGTGATGCGCGTCTCTTTTTAAAGGCGCTGGAAAATACGGGGACGCCGTACGCAGGAGGACCGAATAGCCCGCATGCCCCTCTCACAAATAGCGAGAGGGCGGAATTGATGGGAGAGCGCATCGCAGAAAAATTACGAACGTTCTTGGTCCGATAACAATGCATTCCAGATGCGCATCGCCCTCTTCTCCTCCGACATCGAACCGACGAACGGCTACGGCACCATTGCTCATGAACTTTGCGCAGCATTCCACCGGCGGGGCGTCGACTTCACGCTTTTTCTCCCGAAGCACCTTGCAACGTACTGCCGAAACTCTGCTCTCCCCTTCCGGACATGCTGCGTCCTACCCAAATACATCCACCGCATCTACCAGCCCACAGGACTGCGATATTTCTTCCCCATCGACGTCCGATCCTATGACCTGGTCCACTCTTTGTTCGATTTTCCATACTGCCTCCACGCATGTATCAGTGCCAAATGGCGGAGAAAACCCTTCATGATGGGCGCGCAAGGGACCTACGGAGTCCGGCCACTGATGTTTCTCCCAGAACGATGGCTCCTCAAGTGGTGCTACCGTTCGGCGCAGAGCGTGACGGTTCCCAGTCACTTCACCCGCGACAAGATTCAGGAATATGCGAAGGAACAGTATCCCATCGAAATTATCCACAATGGCGTAAACATCGCGAGATTCCAGAAGAAGCTTGATCTCACAGCACTCCAGAAACAGTACACGGGACGGAAGATCCTCATCACTATCGGCGCCCTCATCGGCCGGAAGGGCCACGACCTCGTCCTCCGCGCGCTCGCACGCATCGTTCCAGAGGAACCGCGCATCCTGTACCTCATCATCGGAGAGGGCAATACACGGAAACCGCTCGAAGCGCTCGTCGATGAACTGCACCTCCAGAACCACGTCGAATTCTGCGGGGAGAGAACGGGGGACGACCTCGTCGCCCTCCTCCAAATCGCCGATATCTATGTGCACACGCCAAAATATGCCCATGGAAAATTCGAAGGATTCGGCATCGTGTACCTCGAGGCAGGAGCCTGCGGAAAGCCGGTCATTGCGACCGACGCGGGGGGCGTACGTGATGCAATTATTAATGGGCAGACCGGCGTCATCGTCCCCGATAACGACATCCCCGGGATCGCCGGGGCAATCCGGGAACTCCTCCGCGATCCGGAGAAAGCCCGCCGCCTCGGCGAACAGGGGCGCCTGTATGCCCAAGAACACGACTGGGAAATCATTGTAGAGAAATTCCTTGAACTCTATCATGTATGCTCGCTTCGTAGCCCTGAACCACCCGGCTCGAGCGCAGCACGATGCGGTTCGGATTCATCGGGCAAGCGAGGGCCGCGGTGGCGAAGGGCATCCGCATGACTATGCCATTCCTCGATAACATCGGGCTCACGCGCAAGATCACCCGTCCACGTCTGCGCGCTTTCCTGGAGCGTCACCGCAGTGAAGGAAAAACCCTCGATGTGGGATGCGGCAATGTGCTGTACGGAGACCTCTTTCCCAACCGCACGACCCTGGACATCGAGGAGCGAGAGAAGGTCACCGTTGATATCATCGGCGACGCACACGATCTCTCCGTCTTCCCACAGGAAAGCTTCGATATTGTCCTCTGTACCGAGGTCCTCGAACACTTGCATACGCCGACTCAAGCCATCGCCGAATTCCATCGAATCCTGCAACCTGGGGGAACGCTTCTCCTGACAACGCGTTTTGTGTTCCCCCTGCATGACACACCGCACGACTACTATCGCTACACGAAGTACGGTCTGCAGCATTTGCTCCGGGATTTCGAAGATGTAGAGATAACGGAAGAAGCATCGACCATCGAAACGATCGCCGTCCTCTTCCAACGGATCGGCTTCCAGTGCGATACTCTGGGAATACGCTCCCTGAAATTCCTCTGGTTCTGCCTCGCAAAATGCACCCTCGCATTCCGATGGATCCTCACACAGGAATACGGGGATATCGGGCATAAACAAAAGGAACGGCATATCCTCGCATCCGGCTACTACGTTGTCGCACGGAAACAGGAACGATAGAAGCAGAATTGCATCCAGATGCGGAAAGCTCTATATTGTAACCGATGAGAAACATGCTCATTACCGGCGGGGTGGGGTTCATTGGCGTGAACGCTGCACGGCACTTCTGCGAAAAAGGATGGCACGTCACGGTCTTCGACAATTTCTCGCGCCGGGGGGTAGAGCATAACGCCGCCTTCCTCCGCCAGAACTTCGGTGATCGCATACAGATCGTCCAGGGGGATGTGCGAGCCCGCCGAGATCTCGCGAGCGTCATTGCCGGACAGGACGTCATTCTGCACCTTGCGGCACAGGCCGCCGTCACCACCTCCGTCATCGAGCCTTGGGGGGATTTTAAGACGAACACCCAGGGGACCATGCGGGTGCTCGAAGCTGCCCGCCTCTCGACGCAGAAACCCATCGTCCTCTACTCCTCAACCAATAAAGTCTACGGGGCACTGGAGAATATGCCTGTAACGGAACAGGAACAGCGCTACACATTCACCGATGGCCGTCCAGGAATCTCCGAAGATCAACAGCTCGATTTTCACTCGCCCTACGGCTGCAGTAAGGGAGCGGCGGACCAGTATGTCCGCGACTATGCGAGACTCTATGACCTCCGGACAGTCGTCTTCCGTCAATCCTGCATCTACGGACAGCACCAGTACGGCGTCGAGGACCAGGGATGGCTCGCCTGGTTCCTCATCGCCGCCCTCCTCCAAAAACCCATTACCGTCTATGGAAACGGGAAACAGGTGCGCGACCTACTGCACGTCGATGATCTCCTGCATGCGTATGAGCGCGCCATTGAACACATCGATAAGACCAAGGGGAAGATCTACAACATCGGCGGGGGGATTGGGGACACCCTCTCGCTCCTCGAGCTCCTCTCGCTCATGGAAGAGAAGCTTGCGCTGCACACATCCAAAACGTTCGCTCCCGCGCGTCCCGGCGACCAACGCATCTTCGTGAGCGACAATCGCCGCGTAGAAGCGGACCTCAACTGGCAACCACGCATCGGCCTCCTGGAAGGAATCACCACGCTGTTCCAGTGGCTGGAGAAGAACAAAGGAGACCTCGAGGAGTTTTATGCTCACACCGAGAAAAAACCACTCACACGATGCATCGAGAGATGGGCCGGCCTCAAGCGCCGCATTCAGTCACTGGTCGGTACGATACCAAGGTAAGCCCTCAGGCTCGAGAGCCGGAGTGGCTGGTTATTTCCGAAAGAGGACCTTGAGATCGTAGAACGGCATATGAGGCTTGGCACAGTCAGGGACTTCCTCGGTAAACCGTTCTTGGATCACGGACCACGCAGCAAGGAGCACGGGGCGCGTTGCCAATTCCGCCTCATCGTACATAATGATCTTGGTACGATCCGTGACATTCTCGAGTGACTTGATCACATAGGGATTATCTGCGGTGAAAAATTTGTGGACATTAACACTGACAACAGGACCCCAAGGCGAATGCTTCGCAAAGGAGAAGCCCCTCCCACCGCTCCCGACAGGGACGTAACGATCAATGCCGCAATCGTCGAGAAAGGCGTCGAGACGATCGGCGTCCTCCCGGCTCGCCGCCGCATTCCCTGAAGTCAATTTCGGGAAATCATTGACGTGCCGTGGGTTCTGGCGGTAGAACACGCCTCCGGCAATCACGAGCGCGAGCATGCCTGCCGTCACAAGACGCGGAGCATCGTGAATGGCAACAGACCGCAGCCATAGGAGCAGGAGCGCACCGTACACCGGAACGGCAAAGGCAAAGAAATTCGGGTGATAGGCAATGCCGACGCCCATGGTGAACAACGTGAGGTAGAGGGCGAGAAACGTGAAAAAAATCCACGGAATCAGTCTCCACCGAAGGAGGGCTATCCCGCCAAAAGCCACCACACACGCCACTAGCCAGGCGTAATCGCGAGAAGTGAGAATGAGGAAGTGATCAGGAGCATTGCCTCGGATGTAGAGAAAAACATAGAGAATGGTGGAAAGGTAAAGGGAACTGAACACCGCGACCCATGCGAGCACAACAGGGAGTGGCCGCCGCTCCTCCCGGAAAAGGAGGAGTGGCGCCGAGAGCCAGAGGAAAATAATGAGCCACCCGGTAAAACGCCCCGTCGGATTGAATTCGACGAGATCGGCAAAGATGCGCATCGTCCGCAGGGGCCGGAACCACATCGGGTTCCACTCGCCCATTTCCTGTATGCGGAATGTCACCATGTTCGGCAACTGCACCGTGAGATACGGTCCGAGGAGGCCGAATGCAAGGAGCGAAATGACACCGACCAGCCCGGCGATGAGGAGAGGAAGAACGAACGTCCGGGGAAAATCTCTCCAGGACGGCGTGAGGAGGAGAGCAATGGCAAGATTGATGAAGAGGAACGGTTCCTTCATGCCAATCGAACAGAGGAGCATGAGGCTCGCTGCGGCAATACTCACGCGGGAACGGAGACCCGTTCGTAGGAGCAGCGCCGCGTAGGCCATGCTGAAGAAATACCCAAACCCCTCCGGTTGCAGGGCGCCCCCCCGCTCTTCCGTATAGAGAACAAGCAGCGTCCCCGCAATGAACGCGGCGCCAATGAGGATTCCCGCCTGCAGAGACCGCAAGCGATGGCAGAGCGAGTATGTAAAAAATACGCAGAGGAGCGGGAAGAGGACGTACGTCGCCATCTGCACCCACGTCGCAAGAATCTCTCCTCCCGTGAGAGCGAGAGACGCAGCGAGGAGGAGGAAAATACCCGGCGGCTTGGTGAGCTCCATTTCCACGTACGGCTTGAATCCATTGAGCATCGCACGCGCCACCGTCGCATAGCCGGTCGCATCACCGTTGACCGGACTCGTGGATACGAGGAGCAACATACGCACAAGATCAACAGTGACTTTCAGAGCAACGAGACTGACAACAAGAAAAAGGATGAAAAGTCCAATCCGCCGCATCCGCAATGGAGCTAATTCCATATTAATGGCTCAAAGAGCGTCGCCCGAGGATTGCCAGCAGGCTGACGCCATGCGCGCGGGGACTTCTCCGAGGATCCGAAAGAGCCGCAACGAGTGGACGAGATTCCGCCGCAAAGATGCGCCGGAGCACGGTATTCACGACCTTCGGCGGGAGGAAGAAGTCCATGCCGGCGCCACCCCACGTCCTCTGCAATGGACGGGTGAGCGCGCGGAGAAGCCTGATCAGAGTGTAGAGACGGGTATTCAGTGGCGCAAGGAGTTTCACCTGCACCGGAAGATCTTTCCACGTCTGCATGAGTGTTTCGGCGCTGTAGCGACGGAAGTGTCCGACCTCCTGATCGTGCTTGCTCCAGAGCGCCATCTCCGCAGGAACCGTGATGAGAAGGCATCCTCCGGGAGGAAGTGACAGAACGATCCTTTGCAAAAAACCGACGTCATCCTCGATATGCTCGAGGACATCCAGGAGGAGGCAGCAGGAAACAGGCGTGCGAATATTTTGTAATTGTTCACTGCTCCCATGGAGGAATTGCACGTTGGGGTGGAGGCCTCTTGCGAATGTTATCGCATCCAGGGAAGGATCGATGCCAACGCAGGTGTAGTCAGAGGCAAAGGCGGCGATCGTGCCGCCGGCGCCGCAGCCCATGTCGACGATGGTCTGCTGCCGCGAACGCGGAACGAGGGCGAAAACAAGTTGCCGGATGATTTCCTTCCGTGCGAGGAACCACCAATGACGATCCTCTATTTGGGCGAATGTGGCGAACTGCTCACCGCGCATGGGGACAGATGGGAAGGAAGAAGAGGGGTGACTTCCCGAAGACCGCGCCGGATGTTCCACAGTTCCCGAAGGGCCGGAAGAATGGACCGCATACTGACAGTCGAACGCCCGCCAAGTCGAGGATGGTGCCGCACAGGGAATACCTTGATGCGCAGACGTCGATGTTCCGCCTTCGCAATGAGCTCCGCAGCAAGGCCGAAACCGCGCGAACGAAGATTCAGACCCGTGAGAACCTCGCGTCGCATCAACTTGAACGCGCAGTTAACATCGATCGTGGTGATGGGGAGAATACACCGGGAAATCGCATTGTAGCTGCGTGAAGCAACGAGCCGGAGCATCGTGTCGCTTCTCTGCAGGCGGGCGCCGGAGACAATATCGCACGTTTCCAGTTCCATGAGCATCGTCGTGAGATCGGTGATGTCAAACTGGCCATCCGCATCCATGAATAACACCACTTCCCCCTGCGCCGCTGTAAATCCTGTGCGGAGAGCGATGCCATACCCGCGATTGGATGGATGGTGGATAACACGAACGTCCGGACATTCCTGACGGAGAGCATCGGCAATGGCGCCCGTCCGGTCCGTACTGCCATCGTCCACGATGATGATCTCCGCGGGAATCTCCTGCGCATGCAGGAATTGCATGCACGAGCGAATGGTTCTCTCCAAGGAAGCCTCTTCGTTGAGTGCGGGAAGAATAATGGAGAGGCGGCAGGACATAGGGATATAGTTCTTCATCGCATACCCATGCGTCAAGGGACACTGAGGCTACTCGGTACAGCATGTTCTGCTGTATGGATCCGTTGCAAAGGGCACGGGCAAGCCGGACAGCGAAAGACACCGCATGAACGGTGGTATGATCGCCATAGTTATTGATTCCAGCCGCCCCCCCCCAGAGATCCGTCGGCTTTCCAATATTCTACATATGAACTCGCTGGTTCGATAGCAACATAACATCATGCTGACAATATCCCGCTTCCGTCCTCCGCTGGCAATCATGAGAGGCCCCGACTCACTCTGGTGGACTACTGCATTTCAGAGCATTGCCTTCACCGGCGCCCTCATCCCCATCCTCCTTGGGAGCGCTTTCGGAAACTGGGACGCTCTCATATGGGTCTACCCGCACACGACCCTCATCGCCGATCGTCTCTTTTCCATGAATATGTTCTGGAACGATTTAAATGCGTGGGGATTCGCATCCTCCTTCTCGGTGGGGTACGCATTCCAGCCCCTGCTCCTCCTGTTACTCCTCCTCCTACGAGACCCCATCGTTGCAACCAATGTCACCATCACATTCTACATCGTGCTCGCTGCATGCGCCGCGACGCTCTTCCTGCGCCGAGAAGGGTGGCCCAAATGGACCAGCCTCTTCGGTGGAACGACCTATGCATTCATGCTTTGGTCCTGGATGTACGAGATCGGCATCATCGTGGTGCCGCCACTGCTGATCATAACCCTCCTGGCGTTCCAGCAGAGCGAAAAACGCCCTACGATCGCTACGATAACAGCGGCGTCCGCGATCTCTCTCCTCTGGCTCGGCAGTCATGCGCACTACGCCGTCATGGCATTTGGCGTGGCATGGATATACCTCATCAGCCGCATTGCGCACGGTGGGCCAATGCGGCGATATATCGTTGTTGGAGTGACAGCATCGCTCACGAGCATTGCCGTGGGGCTTCTGCGCTACCTGCCCCTCATGGCGCACGCCATGCTGTCATCCCGCCCGCAGGAGAGTGTGGGTATGGGATCACCATTGGATCTGAAGTTACCGGTACTGCTCTTCTTCATCGCGCGCCTGCCGGTAGCTCTGCCGTGGACGAGTCACTCGTACCAGTTCATCCCACACATGGGAGCATTGAGCGGCGCCTGCATGCTCCTCGCTATGACACAGGCACGGCGCCTCCGTGCACTGTGGCCACACGGAGCAATAGCGCTTCTCTCACTGATCCTCCTCCTGCCCGGCGTCTCCACGATCCCCTTCACATGGCCTCCGGTGCGTCTGCTCGGTTCTCCCGACCGCTGGCTCTTCGTCGGCATGATCGCCATGATTCCCATCGCCTGCGCAGGGTTCACTCTCCTCGTGCGCAACGCAGCCGGCGCCGCCGCTTCCCGCATCGGTTGGCTGTACAGCGCCGTTGGCCTCACCTTGCTCTCGGCTGTTGTCATCAAGTCTATGGGGCAGGGCGAACCAGTATGGCAATCACACCTCCTCTTCCCCTCACTGTCGGCGACGCTTGCGGGCATGGTGTTCCTTCTCTGTCGCTTTCGGGCTGCGTCGGCCGCCACCATCGGCATTGCTTCCGTCATGCTGACACTCTTCGGCACGGCAATGGAATGGCGCATTCCTCTGCGGGAGGCTCGTGGAAACCCGCAGTTTCTGCCATCTTCTTCGCAAGAAATCGTACACACGTTCGCTGCGAAGAGCGTCACGCCTCCCGCACGTTCATCGAAAACATATTTCCATACCTTGTTCCACGCAGAAACCAACCTCTTCCATGATGTTGCAGTGACTGCTTCTCAAGATCCGCTCCTGCCGCAGAGAACGCTCAGTATCCTGCATTTGCTCGGCTCGGACTCGCTTCGCACGACCTCCACCGCCACCGTTGAGGACCGCGTGCAACAATTGCGCGCGCACGATGATCTCCTTCCTGCCCTGGGAGTGCGGTGGGTGCTGAGCCCTCATTCGCTCGAAGGAATAGCCGCTCTTGAGCTCAGAGAGCAGACACCCGCAGCGGAAGGGGTGAGGGTATATCGCTACGAAGTGCGGGACACCAAGCCGCGAGCGTACGCGCTTCCCGCCGTATCCTTGTACGAACCCCGCGTAACGGACATGACCATGCGCCTGCTCCAGGGCCGGAAACAGGCCAGAGCCGTCGTGGAATGCCCACGCTGCTCCGGCCAATATGCGTCATCGGGAATCGGTTCTTGCGAAGTGCGAGAATGGAATCCGACGAACATCCGCATCGATGTGGTGACACCCGAGGATCAGTGGGTGGCAATCCGGCGCGCTGCCGTCCCCGGGATGAAGGTGGCAATCGACGGACAGCCGACGCCTTTCGCATTTGCTCATGGTATTCTCCTTGCCCTCTTTGTGCCTCAGGGGAACCATACCGTGACAGTGTCCTATGAGTACCGGCAACTCTTGAAGGACAGTGTGCAGATCCTCTTGAGAGGCTCCTGTCTCTGGTGCAGCACTTCCTAGGACAAGCAATCACGGCACTGCGGCAATGGCAGACGATCGACGTTCCAGTTCCCCCAAGATGGCCAGGATGTTTGCCCGCACGTGCTCCTCATCCGAAAGCTTGGTCACCTTCAGGTGCCAGGGATCCATGAGTCCGTGGATGCGCGTTTCTTCCATGGCCTTCAGGTAGAGACGAGACTCGATGAGCGTGGGCTTCATGCCTCTCTCGAAGACGGCATGCACCGCATCCTTACAATCCCCTGCGCTCCGGATGCGGAAGACGCCGCGTGCATACTGATAGTAACGCCATCCAAAGAGAAACACCGGCTTGCCGCGAAAGAGCGCTTCGAAGCCCGCCGTACCCGTGACGGTGGCAACTGCCCTGCAGTGTTCGCGGAGCACGAATGTATCGATGTGCCGCGCGATGAGGCGAACCTTCTTGAGCTCCAGAAAATCCTTGTAATAATCAACGCTACGGCTCACCCAGGCGCTCTCGCGCGGGTGCTCTTTGACGTATATCAGCACGTTGTCCGGCAGATATGCGTTGAGGAGCTGGGCAACGATGGATTGATCGACAAATGCTCCTCCCATAGGGAGAGTTGATGCTTCCGGTTGGAAATGCAAAGGGAAATAGATAAACGGAAGGGAGAGATTCGGATCAATGGCATGAGCATCATAGAATGAACGACGCGTGCGAATCCTCTTCCAACGCTGCAGCGCCCCCACGGCGCGTAACATGCCGCAAGGCGTCAGATACTCAAAGCCATGTCGAAGAAATTTCAATGGGCGGGCGAGGAGGAGCTCGTGAATCTTCTCCCGCTCCGTTGGACGCCGCACTCCCTCCGCAAATGGCTTCTGTCCACTCACGGTCGTGAGTGCCCTGAAGCGCTCGTCGAATTCTGGAATGAGCGTGATGCGCTTCAAATCGGTCACGCCGGCGTATTCCTGCAGGAGCTCGCCGTAGCGCTGTTGGATCACCGCGGCAGAGTCTTCCCATGCATGCTCCGGAAATGCCGTATCGCGCAGAGACGAACTGTGGAAGGAGAGAACGGGGATCCCCCGGACCGTACAGAGACCGTAGAGGATGACGTCGGGAAGCTCATGCGGAATCCACGCGGAGAGGTACAGATTGATGCGTTTGCGGGTGAGGTAATCGTTCCAAAACCGCAGGTGACGCAGGTACCAGCGCTTGCGTGTCGCATGGGGAATGGAGCGCTTCCACTCCAGACGCGTGACGGCATCCATGAAGATCGATTCGTAGTGTCGCATCTTCTCAATGAGTTCCGCATCAATGGGCGCAAGCGCATCCCAATCGGCGTCCTCATAATGGCACCCGCGAATCTGCGCAGAACAAAACCATTCCTGCTGTCGTTCAGGCAGAGATTGGAAGTACCGCGGCTCCGTCCCGATGGAAATGATGGCACAGAATTCAAAGGGGCGCCGCTTCAGCACCCCTTCCATCACCATGTGGGAGACGTCGTACGAAAAGCGCGCGACAACGGCACGGACGGGTACGTTCTGAAGTGTTCTCCCCATAGGTATCAAGTATAAGCCATAATCCTCCCTATTTGCACGCAAAAAAGCGCCAATCCGGATGACTGGAAAGCGGGCGTGCTATTTTTCAGGCGTTCCCTATACTCATTTTTTGATGGCCATCCCACGCATCCACAACCGGGAACCTGGACACAATGTATTCGTCGTCGCGGAAATCGGCAAAAACTTCATCCAGACGGAGGAAGACAGACCGGTGGAAGAATACATCGCCAATGCGAAAGCGCTCATCGATGCTGCACAGAAAGCAGGCGCCGATGCAGTGAAATTCCAGACGCACGAGGTGGAAGATGAACAGATCAATTCCCACATCGTTTCACCGCATTTCCCTGCGAGCGACCGTTACCGTTGGGTCAAGCGAAATACCGAAGCGACGCCTGTGGCCTTCTGGGAAGCTGTGGCAGCGCATTGTAAGAGGGGGGGCATCCTGTTCTTCTCCACTCCCATGAGCCGGAAGGCGGCTCGCAAACTTGAGCCCCTCGATCTTCCGTTTTGGAAAGTGGGCTCGGCGGATGTGCAGGATGCAATTCTCCTCAACGAGCTGATGCGGACCGGCAAGCCCATCATCATCTCGACGGGGATGGTGAGCCTGGCGGAACTCGATGATGTTGTGAAGTATCTGCAATCTCACAACGTGGCGCTCAGCATCCTCTACTGCGTCAGTCACTATCCATGCCCTCCCGAGGCATGTAATCTTGCCACCATTGAGCTCCTGAGCGCACGGTATCCCGATGCGATCATCGGATTCTCCGATCACTCGCTCGGCGCCGAAGCCGCGCTTGCCGCAGTGAGGCTTGGGGCAAGGATCATCGAGAAACATTTCTCGCTCTCGCGAGATTTGTGGGGATCGGATCATAGAATTTCGATGACACCCGACGAGATGGCGGCAATGGTCCGATCGATCCGCAATCGGGAATTTGAGGACGTCAACGTCGCGCCGTACTACGGTGATAGGAACCGCGAGCTTGAGGGTGCTGCGAACATGTACCGGCCTTTCTTTGGGAAGAAGCTTGTGGCAGGAAGAAATATTCCGGCGGGAGCGCCATTGACCGAGGACATGATCTACGCCATGCGACCAGCTCAGGCGATCGAGGGCTTGCCAAGCAACGTCCTGCCACGAATTCTCGGAAAAAAAATTGCCAAGTCGCTCAAAAAATACGATCCTGTTTCGATGGATATTCTCTTCTAATATGCTAAAAACCCGGAAGGTTTGTTTCATCGTCACATCGCAGATCCACTATGCCCGCAGCCTTACGCTGCTCGGGGCAATCCGCAGACATCCGGAGCTGGAACTGCAGATTGCAGTCGCTGCATCCGCCCTCCTCCCGCAGTATGGCGACGTACTCGCTGCCATGGAGAAAGACGGATTCGCCTGCAATGCGAAGATCCTCATGACCCTGGCGGGAGGCAGTCCCGTCGCCATGGCGAAGACGACGGGCATCGGCATCACGGAGTTTGCGACGGCGTTCTCTAATCTCCATCCCGACGTCGTCCTCATTCGCGGTGACCGCTATGAAGTCCTGGCAGCTGCCGTCGCAGCCAGTTATATGAACATTCCCATTGCGCATCTCGAAGGCGGAGACCTCAGCGGGAGCATCGATGAGAGTGTGCGCCATGCCGTGACGAAGCTCGCACATATTCATCTGGCAACGAACGACGCATCTGCCCGCAGGATTCGGCAGCTTGGCGAAGATCCTGCCTACATCATGGTGGTCGGGTGCCCTGAGCTCGAATATCTAGCCGGGCACACAGCCGATATCACATCCGAAGAGCTCAACCGCCAGGGCGTCGGACACACCTTGGATCTGCAGAAACCCTTCCTCATCGTCATGACCCATCCCGTGACGACGGAGGAGCGGAATCAGGAAAACACACGCATGCTCCTGCAAGTCATCAATGGTATGGAAATCCAGACTGTCTGGTTCTGGCCCAATGTCGACGCCGGCACCGATGACGTTGCGAAGGCTGTCCGGATTTTCCGAGAGAAGCATACCCCCAAAAACATGCATTTCATCAAGTACTTTCCGCCCGACAAATTCATTGCACTCCTCAAAAAATGCGCATGTCTCGCGGGGAATTCCTCTGCGGGGATCAAAGAGTGCTCATACCTTGGCATTCCATCCGTGAACATCGGAAGCCGTCAGGAAGGGAGACTCCGTGGGCCGAATATCATCGATGTTGGATACGATCCGGTGGAGATGCGTACGGCGATTGAGCGACAGATCAAGCATGGACGGTACGAACGGAGCGATATCTACTGTAGGGAGAACACCGGTGCGCGCATTGCTGACATCCTGGCAACCATCGAGCTCTACCAACAGAAGCGGTTCCACGACCTTCCTCATGAATAAAGGGAAAACGGTGCTCGGCGTCATCCCTGCGCGCGGCGGCAGTAAGGGCATCCCGCGGAAGAACATTCAGATGCTCCTTGGGAAACCACTCATCGCTTACACGATCCAGGCGGCACAGAAGAGCAAATACCTCGCGCGGTGCATTGTTTCGACCGAAGACCCGGAGATAGCCGCAATCGCGACTTCCCATGGGGCAGAGGTTCCGTTCACTCGGCCGCAGGAGCTGGCTCGGGACGAGAGCACGACCATGCAGGTGCTCCAACACGCTCTTCGGTGGTTGGCAGAGCACGAAGGACAGCGCTACGACTATGTCTTGGTCCTCCAACCCACATCCCCTCTGCGCGTAACGGAGGATATCGATGCATGCATTCGAAAGATCGTCGAAACCGACGCCGATTCTGTGATGAGCATGATGGAACTTCCAGATTTCTCTCTGGAGAAGCTCAAGCGCATCGAGAATGACCGGATTGTGCCATTGTTCAAAGAGGAAGGATCACAATCGTCAAGGAGAGGCGATGGTTCACATGTGTATAAACGAAACACCGCCATCTATCTCACGAAGACAGAGCTTATCATGCAGGGGAAGTTGTTCGGCGACGTGTCGCGGCCCTATGTCATGCCACGGGAACGATCGATCGACGTCAATGAGCCGGTCGATCTGGCGCTCACTGAATTCTTCCTCACAAGACGACGTGCCGCATAGGATCCTCAACACCATCGGGGATACGTTCGCGCAGAGTGCACGATCGATCCTTGAATCAATCGGTGAAACAGAATATGCAACGCTCACGCAGGAAAAATTGGTTGTCAAAGTTCCTGCTGTTTCCATTCTGATCGTCGGGCTCGGCCTCCGTGTGGACAAGCAGGTGATAGATGCAGGAAAGTGTCTTACCATTATTGCCACACCCACCACGGGGATCGACCACATCGACTCAGCCTACGCACGAAAGAAGGGAATCACCGTACTCAGCCTCCGGGGAGAAACCGCTTTCCTGAAAAGAATCACCGCAACGGCGGAGCTGGCGCTCGGGTTACTGCTCGCCCTCGTTCGGAAGATACCTGCTGCCCATACATCGGTCCTCCGCAACGAGTGGAACCGCTCGGCATTCTGCGGCCATTCGCTCGCCGGAAAAACACTCGGCATCGTGGGCTTCGGCCGCCTGGGATCGATGATGGGAAAATACGGAAAGGCTCTCGGCATGAATGTGATCTTCACGGACCCCAAAAAGAAGGGGGGGGTGCCTCTCACGCGCCTCCTCAAGACCGCCGACGTCATCTCCATCCATGTGCCCTTGACGGAGAAAACAGAGAGAATGATCGGAGCGAAGGAAATGAAGTGTCTGAAACCTTCTGCTCTCCTCATCAACACCGCACGCGGGAACATTGTCGACGAGGGAGCGATCCTCGCCGCTCTCAAGAGCTACCATCTGACCGGCTACGCTGCCGACGTGCTCGCGGACGAACTCTCCTTCACCCCAACAAAAGCACGATCGGCCCTCATCGATTTCGCCCGGACTCACGACAACGTCATCATCACACCACATATCGGTGGTACGACAGTGGAAGCACGAAGAGCGACGGATATGTTCATTGCAGAGAAACTTCAGCGGGTCTCAAGATACCGATGCGCCCGATTATCGCGCCCGTACCGCCTCCATTCATCACGATGATTCGCAGCATACGATGTGCCACGCTCTCGGAGAAACCGCTTGAGCCTGGCTCGCTCAAGAGAGTACGCGACAATATCGATGAGGAGGCGGATGAACTTCATCGTGGACAGATCATGAAAGATTTATGGGTGAGGCAAAGATCACACCGGTGTGTCGCAGACAAGAAGTGTTCGAAGAATGACTTGTTAAACCAGCGTACGTCGTTCACTGCACATCGCACTTGTACGCCCCCCCCCACAAGATCGATCAGATCGCTGTTGAAGAACGGATACTCCCTGAAGTGCTCCGTCCCATAGATGTGGTCAGGTCCATCGACGTAGACGAGATCCACGACCGGATGGTTGAGATGGGGCTTCTTATAACCGAGCGCGCGGTGCGGCCCACGCCATGCGTACCGTGTCTCGCAAAAGTGCCAGGTGACATACGATCGCAAATCCTCAGGAAACGCCGCGGACATCCGCCGGTAGTAATCCTCTGATTGCTCGAACGAATGTAATGCTCCCCTGATGCCGTACTTGCGATGATTTTCCTGCAGGAGTTCAGCGAACAAACACGTCGAACCGCCGGCGCCGAATTCGTAGATCACGCGCGGCCGGAGAGCGCGGATGAGATCGGTGAATTGGATGACTTTGTAATCCTTCAATGCAACATGAGCCTCCTGCACGTACGTGAGGAGCCGCACCCCAGAATCCTGGAGACTCTGCAAGCGGCGTCGAGCTCTTTGCGGCGCGAGACGACGGATAATATGCTTGTAATATGGATGACACTGCCGGTGACCGATGAGGAGCGCCTCGGCGTATGCCTCTTCTTCTTCCTTCGTAAAGGGCTGCCGCGCAAGATCATGAATGGCATCCATGGCAATCGGGGTCAGAATTTTTGTTCCTCCCATAAGGTAAAGAACAATCCTCGCTTCTCCAACAACTTCTCCAGCGTCCCTTCCTCCACCACTCTTCCATCCTCCAGCACGATGATCTTGTCCGCGTTGCGGATCGTCGAGAGGCGGTGTGCGATGACAATCGAGGTGCGACCATGCACGGCCTCAGCAATCGCCTCCTGGATGAGCTTCTCCGTCTGGCTGTCCAGCGAACTTGTCGCCTCATCGAAGATGAGAATAGAGGCATTCTTGAGGAGAGCCCGCGCAATGGACACGCGCTGCTTCTCGCCACCGGAGAGTCGCACCCCGCGATCGCCGATGGGTGTTGCAAGACCCTGAGGCAACTTTGCAACAAAATCCGTGAGTCGAGACTGATCGAGAACGCGTGCAAGTTCCTCTTCAGAAACATCCCGTTTGAGACCATAGGTGATGTTGTTGCGCAGGCTCTCATGGAGGAGCAGCGTCTCCTGACTGACGAGCGCAACCTGTGCGAGGTAGGAATCCAGGCGGAACTCGCGGATATCGATGGAATCGACGAAGATCGCGCCCGGCGGGCAATCGTAGTAGCGCATGAGGAGATGGATGAGTGTGCTCTTCCCCGCCCCCGTGGGACCGACGATGGCGGTCATTTTCCCCTGTTCCATGGTGCAGGAGACCTGTCGCAGAACCTGCCGATCCTCGCTGTACTCAAACGCCAGGGAACGGCACTCAATGGCATGGTGGAGTCCCCCGAACTCCCTCGTACCACCGCAGACGAAGAACTTGCCGCGCTCGTCGAAAATCTCCAGAACAGCATCCAATGGTCCACTGGCTGCAGCGAACCGCCCACGCAGCCCCGAGAGAACGCCAAATTTGCTTGCGGCGTTGATGATGATATAGAAGTACACAACGAGCGCCGGCTCGGAGGCAATCTGTTCTCGCCCAAAGAACGCCAGTGATCCAACGAGGATCGCCGTCGCAACCAGGAGAGTGATGACCTCCTGTAACGGGAGGAGGAGTTCCTGGAAAATCCGCGAGTGGAAATCGAGACGGGCGATCGCATCGCTGATTTGTGTGTAGTGCTCTTGCTCCTGACGTTCCGTCCCGTAGGACTTCACCAGCGGAATCGTTGAGAGAATTTCCACGGACTTCTTGCCGAGATCCGACCCTCGTTCTGCGATGGAATGCGAGAGATGCCTGATGTGCACAATCATCGTTCGGATCACAACATGCAGCACAACGAAGAGCGGCAGCGCTATGAACGTGAGTCTCCAGGAAATAATGAACATCACGACGATGTACACGCTAAGGGAAAAAAGCGCATTCATCTGTCGGTCAATGTGAAAGAGCGGGTGCAACGCCATCGCGGTAAAGTTCGTGAGGAGCGTCGCGTGATGTCCGACATTCGTCGTATCGAAGAATTGCTTGCCGAAGCCGAGGTACTTCGCGAAGAGGATTTTGCGCAGGTGATGGATCGAGCGCGCGGCAAGGTACACCATGCTGATTGCAGAGAAGTACCGAAGGACGCTTTTGAGCACATAGACGACCACAAAGGCCGCAAGGAAGACCCCAAAGAGCAAGCGGTCATTCTGGAGAATGTTTTCTGGCAATAAACGGAGGACGGGACCGACGTACGGCGCATCGAGGACGAACGTGAAACTCTTATGGAGGAAGCCGTTCAGGATGGGAATGAGGAGCCCCATGCCGACACCCTCAAAGGCTGCGGCAGCAAGACCGAGGAGGACGGGGAGCACGATGTACCAGACAGGGAGATGGATCCCCCGCAGAAGAAGGAGGATCTGTCCAATCGTAGAGCGTTCTCGTGCGGATTTAGGCTGCATGATGCCGAAAGACACTATCGGAATACGTGTATTTTTACAAGGAGGGTCTATGCTTCGCAGTGAATGCATATTGTCCTCCTCAACGATGACGCCCTCCCCACTGCACGCGGCGGCGCAGCGGTCGTCGTCGATCACCTGCGACGAGCATATGCACAAGCTGGGCATACTGTCACACTGATCACCACACAGCAACAGCACGAGCGATGGGAAGAGGAATCGGATGGTGCGGGCCGCATCATTCGCCTCCCCATCCGCACGAGCCTCAGGAATCGCCATCGCTTGTGCACCGGTAATCCCGCTGCCGCCTCGCATGTGAAGAATGCGCTGCGAGAGCTCCGGCCAGACGCCGTCCACGCGCATAACCTCCACGCGTACCTCTCGTACGAGAGCCTTCTCCTCGCAAAGGAGCACA
>Ga0209541_10002924_pt1 | contig 31909 bp, 51 predicted proteins | sample RifCSPlowO2_01_FD_184027 | JGI IMG/M metagenome (GOLD analysis project Ga0209541, IMG submission 184027) | Groundwater microbial communities from Rifle, Colorado - Rifle CSP2_plank lowO2_0.1 (SPAdes) (version 2) | ecosystem: Environmental > Aquatic > Deep subsurface > Groundwater | place... | reverse complement strand
GTTGGAACTGGAAAAAATTTATCCTATTATAATAAAGAAGCTAAAATAACTGGAATTGATTTATCTCCTGGAATGTTATCTAAAGCGAAAGAAAGATTAGAACAACTTAATAATAAAGAATCCCAATCACAACAAACTCCAGTATTCTTTAAGCCTCAAATTGGAAAACAACTTGATATTAAATCCAATTTGAGCAATAAAAATATTAGATTAATGGAGATGGATGCTCAAAATTTAAAATTTAAAGATAATTCTTTTGATTATATTATATGCACTTTTGTTTTGTGTTCTGTTCCTGATCCTGTAAAAACTTTGAAAGAAATGAAAAGAGTTGTTAAACCAAATGGTAAAATTTTGATGATAGAACATATGCTATCTAAAAATAAGCTGATTGCATTTTACGAACACATTCATAATCCAATAACAAGGTTCTTATTTGGGTTTAATGTTAATAGAAAAACAGACGAAAATGTTGAAAAAGCTGGTTTGAAAATTAGAAAAATGCAAAATATGGCCCTTTTTGATGTTTTTAGAAAAATTGAGGCTGAAAAGTAAAATTGTTAGTTTTTTCTTAGAGCTTATGTGTGTTGCCGAGAGAACATTATTTCTATAAAACACAGCTTCTCAAAAAACTAAACATTTATATATTAGAATATTCTAATATATTATTATGAAAGAATTATATGAATTACATGCAGATATGTGTAAAGTATTTTCAAATCCCACAAGATTAGAAATATTAAATCTTTTAAGATACAAAGAAATGTCTGTAACAGAGCTAATTAAAAAGTTAAAATTAAGCCAAGCTAATATATCTCAACATTTGTCTATAATGAAATCAAAGGGTATTGTTAGTTCAGAAAGAAATGGTAAAAATATTTATTATAAGATCTCAAATCCTAAAATCATTAAGGCATTCGAGATTATTAGAGAGGTTTTATCTGAAAGGTTAGAAAAAGATAGAAAATCTTTATTTGTTCAAAGGAGAAAAAATGAAAGTTAGAGAGAGTGGTATGCCTGAAGAAAAAACATGGAAAGAATTCTTTAGTCCTAGTCGTATACTTAAGAGAATGAATATAAATAATAAAGTTAAAGATATAGTCGATTTTGGTTGTGGTTATGGGACTTTTACTATCCCAGTTGCAAAAATTGTGAAAGGGAAAGTTTATGCTATTGATATTGAACCAAAGATGGTTAAAGAAACAGAAAGAAAAGTAAGAGAAGATAAATTAAGTAATGTTGAAATTATACTTCGCGATTTTGTGTCTAATGGTTCAGGTCTAAAAGATGAAAGTGTAGATTATGTTATGTTGTTTAATATTCTTCATACAGATAAACCAGAAAAATTATTGAGAGAGGCTTATAGAATATTAAAAAATGGTGGGAAACTTGGAATTATACATTGGAATTATGATTCAACAACACCGAGAGGTCCACCAATGGAAATTAGACCAAAACCAGAACAATGTATTAATTGGGCGAGAAGGTCCGGATTTAACAGTCCAATAAAATATGATTTAAAACCATATCATTACGGTATCGTAATGGAGAAAACAAAATGAAAGATGATAATAATTTGTTAATTGGAATAATAATAATAATAGCTGTAGCCGTATTCTTATTTTTTGGAATGTTTGGTTTTGGCGGAATGATGGGGGATATGGTATGATGGGAAATTGGAACTATGGTTTTGGAAGTATGTGGATTTTCGGATTTTTATTTATGACCTTGATTTTAGTGGCACTGATTTTATTTATTCTATGGTTAATTAAACAATTGCAAAATGATAATAGTAAAAGAAGATGAAACAAATATTAATACTTGGTGGAGGAATAGGTGGTTTGGTGGCAGCTAATAAACTCCTCAAAAAATTAGGTAAAGAGCATAAGATTATATTAATTGATAAAAATGACAAGCATATTTATGCCCCGTCTTTTTTGTGGCTTATGCTTGGAAGGAGAAATGTAGAAAAAATACAAAAACCACTTAAGTTTCTTAAAAGAAGAGGAATTGAGTTTGTTAATGAAAAAGTTGTAAAAATAGAACCTGAAAAAAATATTGTTAAGACAAATAAAAATAAATTTAATTACGACTATTTGATTATTTCTCTTGGAGCTGAACTTGTTCCTGAAAATATCAATGGTCTTTCTCAAGCAGGATATAATCTTTACCAAATTGAAGAAGTAGAAAGATTAAGAAAGGATTTAAAGGATTTTAAGGGTGGGAAAATTGCTGTTGTTATCTCTTCTTTCCCTTTCAAATGCCCTGCTGCCCCTTATGAAGCTACTTTTTTACTTGATGAATATTTTTTTAAAAAAGGAATAAGGAAAGATATAGATTTACAAATTTTTACACCTGAAACTTTACCTATGCCCGTAGCTGGGCAGAAAATAGGGAAAGCAGTAAAACAAATGCTTGAAGAAAAAGGTATAATTTTTAATTCTGAAAAGAAAGTTAATTCTATTGATGGAAAAAATAAAACTATAATATTTGAGGACAATCAAAAAGTTCAGTATGATACATTAATTTATGTTCCACCTCATAAAGCACCAGATGTTGTTAAAAATTCTAAGCTAACTGATGAAACAGGATGGATACCTGTTGATGCAAAAACACTTGAAACAAAACAGAAAAATATATATGCTATAGGTGATATAACTTCAATAAAATTGCCTGATGGAAAGATGCTACCTAAAGCCGGGGTATTTGCCCATTATCAAGCAGAAGTAGTTGCCAACAACATAGCTTCAGAAATAATTGGAAAAAATTATTTTAAAGAATTTAATGGTAATGGTTTATGTTTTTTGGAAACTGGATTTGATAAATCCGGTTTTGCTGGAGGTAATTTTTATGCTGAAAAAAGAGAAATTAAGATGAAAAGGCCAAGCCATATTTGGCATTGGGGCAAAATACTTTTTGAAAAATATTGGTTTTGGAGGTACTTTTAAAAGAAGATGAAACTAGGAATAATAATCAGTACTAATAAACCAGAGAGTGTTTGGAATGTTTATAGGTTAGCTAATTTTGCTTTAAAAGAAGGAGATAAAGTTAAAGTTTTCTTATTAGCAAAAGGAGTTGAATCTGAAATAGGAAATAAAAAATATAATGTTAAAGAACAAATTACTCAATACATTTCTAAAGATGGACAAATATATGCTTGTGGAACTTGTATGAAATCAAGAAAGATGAAAAGTAAAATAAGTTGTCCATTATCATCAATGAAAGAGTTATATCAAATTGTTAAAGAATCAGATAAGGTTTTGACTTTCGGATAGAAAGTTAATTAATTGTTTTAAATGAGTTTAATAAGAGGTTATTTTCTTTTACACAAAGTGTATCAAAAAGGATATACTTTCTAAATTATCTTATGAAAGATTTATAAATATTGTTTGATTATTTCAGTAATGAAATGGTTATTAATAATTATCGGATTTTTGATAATTTCAGGAATTGTTATCGGTGCTGTATTCTATCTTCCCAACATTTCCAAAAATTCTTGTGAATTGGATGATGTTCAACTAACACAAATTCCAGTTAGTTTAGCTCAATCTGTTGCATCAGAACAAGTGCATAGAAATAACCCTCCGTTTAATTGGACTTCTATAGGTTATATTCAAGCAGAGGATATTATTGGAGAACAATATTATTATGTTTTTATTTTTGTTAAAGAGGGGTTTAATTTAAACACCTTAGATAAATTTGAAAAGAACGCATTAAGCGCGCAATCTGATGATGAAAAATACCAATTTAATGATGTTGCTACAGTTATTGTTGGAGCAGTAAAAGAGGACAAACAAATATTTAGACATTTCAGAGGGATTCCAGAATTTTTTGTGGAAAAAAGCAATATAAAGAATTATGTGGAAGGGAATTATAATGGGAAAACAATTGGTAATTTAGTTCTTGCAAGTCAAGGGACAACAGCCTATTATGAAATTTTATCTAACTCTAAACCTTCTGGAGATTTGATTCGTGTTCCAGACAAAGAAATTACATCTACTAAGAGTTTAGTTGATTTAAAAGAAAATAATGAGAAAAGAAGATTATCTGGTTATTCTAAAGATGAATGTGAATCATACAAAAAAGCAATTGAAGAAGCTAGACAATCACACATCACTGAATGGGATTCATTTAATTAAAAATCTTACTTATTACAAAGTATATCCTTTTACACAAAGTATATCCTTTTAGATATACTTTTTAATAATTATTTTTCTTCAAGAAGCCATTTCCATGCAGGAATTACTAAAATCTTTTTGTTATCTACTTTCAGTTCTTTTTCCTCTTCTTTTGAAATAACGAAACCTTTTTTAATATCGAATAGTTCCATAAATTTAAGTAGACCTTTTATGTCCTTTATTTCACCATATTTAATCTCTATAGGGACTATTTTCTTTTCTTCATCTAAAACAATATCAACTTCATTTTTATAGGCATCTCTCCAGAAAAAGTTAGTTCCTGTTTGTAAAACCAGTATATTCTCAAATATTTTTGGGTTAACATCTTCATTTCCATAAATAAATCCTAAAGCGGGGATAGTTGGATAATATTTTTTTAATTTCTTTGCACTCTTTCTTTGGTTTCTTGAGAAATTAAATATTCTTTTTATTAAATATGAATTTTCAAGATAACCTAAATATAGAGAAACAACCCTTCTAGACAACCCGACTTCAGAAGCGAGCTTATTTATTTCAATTATTTGACCAGGATTGCCAGAGATTATCTTAAATATAGATTCCAAAATAGAGACATCTCTTATTGGATAGATAAGAGGTATATCTCTAAATAGCACTTTTTCAACAACTGTTTCTCTTATATAATTCTTGATAAAGTCCTTATCTTTCATATTTACTAATTCCGGAAATCCTCCAGAAAACATAAAATCTTCAAACGCCTTTGCTAATTCTTTCTCATAAAGCCCGAGAGGCTTTGATTTTAGACCTTTAAATGATAGGAATTCTTTAAATGATAGAGATTCTATTTTAAATTCAAACATTCTCCCTGCCAAACTTTCCTTAGATTTCTTCCGAACAAATAGAGATTCTGAACCAGAAATTATAATCTTAATGTTTTCATGAAAATCGTATAATCTTTTTACTTGTTCTTCCCAATTATCTATTTTTTGAATTTCGTCTAACAGAAAAATATACTTAGAATCTTCTATATTTTTATCATATTCTTTTGAATATACTTCAATTAATTCAGAGAGGTCTAAATCTCTGAAAGTATCAAAACTAAAATAAATAATATTATCTGGAGCAAATCCAGAGTCAATCTTTTCCTCAATTATCTTTAACATTATTGTTGTCTTTCCAACTCTCCTTAATCCTGTTAGAGCTATTATTTGTTTTGCCTCAATGTATTTTTGTAATTTTTGATAAATCTCTCTATCCTTGTAATTTATTTCTAGTTTTTTTCTCCACCAAGGATTTGATTCAAAAAGTGCTTTTTTTATCTTTTCTTTTTGTGCCATCTTATAGTTACTTATATTATATTATATGTAACTTTAACATTACTCATATTTATAAACTTTATGGTCATCACAATGTACATATTTCTGAAGGATATATTGTATTAACCCCGATTTCAGATTTTGATTGTTAAGAAGGTATCCATTCTGAAGACCTTATTACTTTTAATGAGATTAAATATTAAGATTTCGAGAGCGAAGATAATAACTACTAACAAAAGACAACAAAGCGAAAGATTTAAATATATACATTATTTATTAAAAACATGACAAACCTGATGATAGATACTGATGCAATGATTAGAGCACGAGAAGCGGAATTAAGAGAAGCCGAAGTAAGATTATATACTATGCAGGGGAAATCACAAGCCGAGATTCGAGCCAGAATGATTGATACTGATGCAATGATTAGAGCACAAGATGCCAAATTAAGAGAAGATTATAAAAGAACTGATGAAATGGTCTTGGCATCACAATTTAAACCAAAGAATTTTTACAAAACTTTTGAAGTTAAACAAAACTAAGATTTTTTCTTTTTTAGTAAGGTCTTCACTTTAAAGCACTTATTATTAATCTTGTTTATTACAAAGTGTATCAAAAAGGATAAATTCCTTTACATTGAGTTGATTTCTATAAATCTTACTTTTCCTTTTTTAACAATAATGTATTTTTTTTATCTGTATTTATTATATTCCTGTTCCATAATGTTTATAAATACATATGTATTGAATTATCATATAACAGTTTTATAGAAATAATCTGAAAATGGAAAAACAAAAAAAGGTTGAGTGGATATTAAGAATAGCTATTTTCGGTACTTTTTTAGGTCATGGTATCTTTGCTATTATGATTAAACAAAGCTGGATTCCTTATTTTACTTCTATTGGATTTTCAGAGTCAACAGCAATATTCTTACTTCCGATTATAGGGATGATAGATGTTTTAGTAGCTATTTCTGTTTTGGTAAAACCTATTAGAGCTGTTCTTATTTATGCAACTATCTGGGCTTTTGCAACAGCTCTTATAAGGCCCATTTCTGGAGATCCTATTTGGGATTTTGTTGAGAGAAGTGCAAATTGGGGAGCGCCGTTAGCATTATTATTTTTAAAAAATATTCCTAAAAATTTCAAAGAGTTTTTTAATTAAGATAAACATAAAAATTTGAAAGGAGGTAAAAATAAACCTTTAGAAAAGGTTTCCAAAAAGAAAATATGGTGAAGAAAAATTTAGGTAATTTAGACAGAATATTAAGATTTGCACTGGCTTTCTGGTGGTTAGGACCTTGGGCACCTGATTTTAATTTTGTTTGGGCAAACTGGATTATACTTATTATAGGATGGATTGCTCTTATAGAAAGCTTTATTGGTTGGTGCTGGTTGCATAATCTTTTAAAGATAAATAATAAAGATTAATTATCTTCTTTAAAAATAAATAGTTTATTATTGTATTTTTTTAATTATAATATATTGGGATAAAACTTCACACATATTTATAATTTATTTATCTTCCATAAAGTTTAAATAGTCATATGTATGCATCTTTCATATGAGTAAAAGACACTAATGGTTTCTTTTACGAAACTTCCTTTAAGGACAATATTTAAAATGAAACAAAAATAAACCTTTTAACGAAAAGGTTTCCAAAACGAAATAAAAATTTAAAATGAATAAAAATAAATTAATTCACAAACATGAACATATGAATTTAAATCACCATAAAGAACATGGAATTTCTGAGAAAGAACTCTATGAAGCTTATAAAATATTTTTTGGGACTTTAGTAAGTGAATCTCGACTTAAAATAATAAATATGCTTAGGAGTGGAAGGATGAATGTTTCTGAGATTATTAAGGAGTTAAATATGGATCAGACACATATAAGTCATGATTTGCAAAGATTAAGAAGATGCGGTTTTGTTAAGACTGAAAAAGCTGGGAAATTTATTTATTATAGTTTGAATAAAGAAACTATTGGACAATTAATGGGTATAATAGACGGGCATATGAGTAATTATTGTGTGCATATTTTAAGAAATGATACAGATATTAATGGGGTGATGAAAGGAGGTGGTGAAAAATGAAAAAATTAATATTAATGTTAGTTAGTATTTTATCTTTAGGCTTAGTTTCTGCTCAGCAAAATTCAGGAGCTTATGGATGTCCCGGATGGGGAATGATGTCTGGAGCTTATGGATATGGGTCTGGATTTATTTTTGGATGGATATTTATGGTATTAGTTGTTGTTGCTTTAGTGCTATTAATAATCTGGCTTATAAAACAATTAACTCATGATAACAGGAGGAGAAGATAAACTTGGTAAAGGTTGTTACACTTAATAACAAGAAAGCTTACCAATGTGAAGATTGTAAGCTGGCTTATAAAACTAAGAAACAAGCAGAAAAATGTGAGACATAGTGTTTAAAACATCATTCTTGCAATATTAAAACAACTAAATATGCAATTAATAAATAAAAAATATTATACTAACTTAAATAAAAATAAAAAATGGCTAAGAAGAAAATAACAATACAGGGAATGCATTGTTCAAGCTGTGCTTCAAACATAGAGAAGTCTTTGAAAAAAGTTCCAGGTGTTAAAGAAGCAAATGTAAGTTTAATGACTCAAAAAGGAATTATTGAGTGTGATGAAAAAGTGTCTGAAGAAGATCTTAAGAAAGCTGTTGCACGAGCAGGATATAAAGCAATCTCTGTTGAATAGCTTAGGGTACCAATGGTTCCCTGAAGCATCACCCTCCTTTAAAAGAGCAGGATTTCCTGAAGCATCACCTTTCCTTTACATTAGTAAAAAAACAAATGAAATACAATCACAAAATGAAAGAAGATATGCATAGTAAACATAGTGAACATGATCATAAACCTTTCAAAAAGGTTTCCAAACAAGAACATGATCATAGTCATACAAGCATAGAAGACATTGAGATTAACAGCTGGAAGAAAAAAATGATCTGGAGCTGGATTTTTACTATTCCTATAGCTATTGTTATGTTATTTGATAGAATTTTTGGATTAAGTCTTTTAGAATTTGCTGGTGATAAAGGAATGATTATAATCCTTTTATTAGTTGCTTTTCCAGTTGTATTTATTTTTGGATTTGATACTATAAAGAGTGGACTAAGAGGATTATTTACATTTTACTTTAATATGGATTCTTTGATTGCTTTAGGAACAATTGTAGCTTACCTTACAGGAATTGGGGCTATTTTTGGAATTATGCAGGATTATTCTGGAGTTTCTGCAATGATTATGGCTTTTTTTACAACTGGAAAATATGTTGAAGCTATTGCAAGAGGAAGAGCTAGTAAAGAGATAAAAAAACTTCTTGAACTTGGGGCTAAAAAAGCTAAAATTTTAAGAGGTAAAAATGAATATGAGATTTCAATTGAACAACTAAAAATAGGAGATATTATGATAATAAAACCTGGAGAAAAAATACCTACAGATGGTGTTGTAATAAATGGGGACTCGGCAGTTGATGAGTCAATGATTACAGGAGAAAGTATTCCTACTGATAAAATAAAAGGTTCAAGTGTCATAGGGGCTACTATTAACCAAGATGGTATTTTGTATGTTAAAGTATCTAAAATTGGAAAAGATACTTTCCTTGCCCATATTATTGAATTAGTTGAAGAAGCACAAGGGACTAAAGTTCCAATTCAAAGAATGGCAGATAAAATTACAAGTGTTTTTGTTCCAGCTATCCTTGTTTTAGCTTTATTAACCTTCATAAATTGGTGGTATTTTACAGGAGATTTATCAAGGGCTTTAGGAGTAGGAGTTGCTGTTTTAGTTATAGCTTGTCCTTGTGCTTTAGGATTGGCAACACCGACTGCTTTAATGGTAGGGAGTGGAATGGGAGCTAAAAGAGGAATTTTAATTAGAAAGGGGGAAGCTATTCAAACAATGAAAGAAGTTAAGATAATTGTTTTTGATAAAACAGGGACTATAACAAAAGGCAAGCCGGAAGTCAGTGATATTTATTCTAAAGTTAAAGAAGGTTATCTTTTAGAAATGGCTGCAAGTGTTGAAAAGCTAAGTGAGCATCCTTTATCTCATGCAATTGTAACAAAAGCTCAAGATTCTGGAATTAAAAAATTCAAAGAAGTTAAGTCTTTTAAGATTCTAAGAGGAAGAGGTGTGGAAGGTAAAATTGGAAATAAAAGCATTATAATTGGTAATCAAACACTAATGAAGGAAAGAAAAATTTCATTGAAAGGTTTTGAATCTAAGATTGATGAATTTGAAGGTAATGGTAAAACTACTATGATAGTTGTTGAAAATTCTAAAGTTATTGGAATTATAGGAGTTGCAGATGCTGTAAAAGATGATTCTATTCAGGCTATTGGTTTGTTGAATGCTCAGGGATATAAGACTGTTATGATAACTGGAGATAATGAGAGAACTGCTAAAGCAATTGCCAGAGAAGTTGGTATAAAAGAGGTAATTGCTAATGTCTTACCAGAAGATAAAGCTAAAAAAGTTGAAGAGTTACAAAAACAAGGAATGGTTGCTTTTATTGGAGATGGAATTAATGATGCTCCTGCTTTAAAACAAAGTAATGTTGGAATTGCAATGGGAACTGGAACAGATATTGCAATTGAAGCAGGTGATTTAGTATTAGCTAAAGGTTCACTTGTTGGTGTAGTTCAGGCCATTAATTTAAGCAAAGCAACCTTTAGAAAAATAAAGCAGAATTTATTCTGGGCTTTTGCTTATAATGTAGTTGCTATACCATTAGCAGTAGCAGGAGTTTTACACCCTGTAATTGCAGAGATTGCAATGGCTTTATCTTCAATAACTGTTGTAACAAATGCGAACCTTCTACGACGAAGAAAAATTTAGGTAAAATTGGAGTTGAAGGGAATTTATTAAGACGGAAGAGAATTTAAATTTTTCAAATTGTACTTTTCTTTTTTCCAAAAATAATTAAAATATTTCATAAATGAATCTTTTATTTCTTTAGATTCTATAACAAATGCGAAAGATTGATCACTCCATAAAATTTGAGCAACCTTATTCCCAAAGATAGCAATAACTAATGGTGAGTTAAGGTTTTTAGGAAGAAATTGTTTTTTATAATATTGCCTTGCAAATTCTTTTTCATTTAGCCCTAGATTTTCTAAAGAAGTTCCATAATCTGCTAAATCATAAATCCAATGCTTTTTTTCAATCCTCTTATTCATCCAGTGTGAAAACCAAATTTTGAGGTTAGTTTTTTCAACTCCACTATTTCCTCCCATCCAATAACTTTCTTTATAGTTTAACATCTCTTCTAAAAGAGTTTTTAGCGATTCATTACCTCTAAAAACTTCTGCTCTTATTGGAATTTTAGTTGCATTAAAAAGTTCTGTTATTTTTGGAAGTTCCATCTTTAATTCTTTCAAAGAATTTTCTTTTTCTTCTATTGCTCCAAGAATTTTATTGGGATGTGTACACTGATATGTTCTCTTTCCTTTCTCACTAGTATAACTAATAAATCCCTTTTCTATAAGTTTATTCAGAATATCATAGATATTTCTTCTTTCAATTCCTGTTTTCTGTTGAATTTTATTTAATGAAGAAATTCCAGACTCTAAGACTGCTGAATAAACTTTTATTTCTCCTTCTGAAAGACCAAGTTCTTTTAGCGATTTTATCTGGCTCATATGGTATTATACAATACCACAAATATTTAAATATATCTATTTTACTCATTACTACTATAAAGTAAATAAATAATGGAGAAAAAATGACAGAAGAAAAAAATCGAAATCAAAGCAGAATAAAGACTGGTTTAAAAAAGTTAATTAGGAGAGTAAGAGAAATTGACTGGGATGAAGTGCTCGGTAGGATTGTATATAACGCGCCAGTAGTTGGTTTTTTATATAGTGTGGAAAATAATGACCTTGATGGAGAGCCGGCAAAATTTTGGAGAAACTCAGTATCAACTTTTGCTGTAGTGTTACTTGGAGCATATTCTTTAGCATCATATCAAGTTGGAGAATGGAACTTCACACATTGGCAAGAAGCTAATCAAAATTATCAAAAAATGTTTAAACCTTATGGACTCTTAGATACTAATAAAGATGGCATTTTAACCAATGCAGAAAAAGCAATTTTCTATGACGATTTGGGTATGGAAGTTAATTTTTCAAGACCATCAAATAAAAACTTAGAGACATTCATAAAAGACCATAAAAAATTATAGTTTAATTGGTTATTAAAGAATATATTTTTATGATAATATCCATTACACTGAGCAGATGAAGGTTCTATTTCTTCACAAGTCATATAAAATTTTTCTTAAGAGAAACATTTAAATACTTTATTACTCATATGAATAATATGATACTCAATAATAAATCTTTTGAAATTTTAGAGAATTTTTTAGCTGATTATAGTAAAAAAATATATGGAAGAGATATTTCTAAAAGGTTGAAAATAAATCAAAAGACAGTTTCGAATATATTAAATAGACTTGAAAAAGACCATATTTTAAAATTTTCAATTGAAGGAAAGAATAAATATTATTATTTAAATAAATTAAATCCTAATATTAAAGAAACAATCAAGTTAATTGAAATTGAGAGAAAAATAAAGTTTATTGAAAGATATAAAAAATTCAATGATTTATTTAATAAACTTCAATTGAGAACTGATGGAATTCTTGTGATATTTGGAAGTTATGCTAATTTTTCAACCAATGAGAAATCAGATATTGATTTATTAATAATTGGAAAGCATAAGGAAATTAAAGATTTAGAAGAATTGTACAATCTTAAAATAAATATTGTTAAAATTGATAAGAAGAAATTTAATAAATCTGAGGTTTTAATAAAAGAAATAATTAAAAATCATGTTATCTTAAAGGGTGTTGAAGATTTTATTGAATTAATATGGTAAATATAAATTGGTGTTATAAGCAAAAAGATGGAATTAAACTAATTGAACCTAATGATAATCTTGCACAAGGTTATGTTAAAATGGCAGAAGATGCTTTAGGAACTATGAATCGGGAGAAGAATTTTAGTTTAAGATTTTCAGTTTCTGCTTGCTACTATTCTATGTATTATTCATTATATGCAATTTTAATGAAAATAGGAATAAAATGTGAAATTCATTCATGCACATTAAAATTTATGGAAGAATTTTTATCAGAATTTTATTCTAAAGATGATATAAAAATCATAAACAAGTCGTTTGAATGTAGAAATACAATCCAATATTATGTGGATAAAGTTGTTCAAAAATCAGATTCTGATCTTATAATTTCAAAAGCTCCATTCTTTCACTTAAAATCAAAAGAAATATTGGGGAAATTGAATGAACATGACATTAAGTCAATAAGGGAAAAGATTGGCAAGTTGCTATAGATCAAAAACATCTCGCTTTGTTTACATTGGATATATTAAAAGATATATTTTCTAAACTGTAACTTTATTTTAATGAAATTTTTAAACAACCAAAAAGCTTAAATATGTGCATACACATCAATACACATGGTCAATGTAACTGTAACAATTCCAGAAGAGCTAAGAAATAAGTTGAAGAAACATGATGAGGTTAACTGGAGTGCTGTTATAAGAAAAGCTCTTCAAGAATATTTAAGAAATATTGAAATAGCTGAAGCAATTGCTCAAAAAAGCAAGCTTACTAAAAAAGATGCCGAAGAGATAAGCAAGAAGATAAATCGGGCTACTGCAAAAGATTTAGGATTAATATAATATAAATAAAAGATTGATGCATATGAAACTAGTAATAGATTCTAATATAGTAATATCTGCCCTGATTAAAGATTCTAAAACAAGAGAATTAATTCTAGAATATGGATTTGAATTATATTATCCAAGAGCATCACTTAATAATTTTGAAAAATACAAACAAGAGATTATAGATAAAGCTGGAATTAATGCAGAAGAATTTGAGAAAATTTATCAAATTTTACTTGAGAAAATATCCATAATTGAAAATATAATATTTTTAGATAAATTAGATGAAGCATTAACTATTATCGGAAATATTGATATTGAAGATGTTCCATTCATTGCTTTAGCATTATCAATTGAAAATGATGGGATTTGGACAGATGATGCTGATTTCGATAAGCAAAATAAGATTAAGGTTTGGAAAACGGGGGATGTTTTAAAGAGTTTAATGTAATTTTAGTCAGAAGTAAGAGAGTATAATAACCTTATTTTCAAGGCTTTTTCAACTATGTCTTTAATATTCCAGCTATCATCTTCATATCCAGAGACTTCCACAAACTGGATTAATGAATCATGTAACGTATGTATAGTTAGAGTGCATATTGCACCTTTATATTTTGTAAATTTGTAATTAACTGATTTTGGAAATTGATCATCATGCCTTGATATTAGAGATAGACTTTCAGGTAGTTCACTACTATTTTCATAAAATCTATTTGCTTTTTCTGCTTCACTACCTTCTATTCTATACCTTTGAGTTATCATAAAAGTTTAGTATAGATTATATTTTTAATTATTGTGGTGTTATTTATGTAATTAAATTTAAATATGGTTCTAAATTATTGGTCTTATGGCTAATTTAACAAAATTAACTATTGCATGCGATATAGATGATGTCAAATTTCCATTTGTAGCTAGATTTTGTGATTTTCATAATAGAGTTTATAGAACTAGGTTATCTCCTGAAAATTTTCATACATATCAAATAAATTATATTTTAGGAACTAATGCAGATGAAAGCGTAAGAAGAATTGATGAATATCATGATTCAGATGAGTTTTTAACTGCATTGCCTATTCTTGGAGCTTAGGATGCTATAGAGCATTTATCGTCTGATTTTAGGGTTATTGATGTAACTGCTAGGAGAGATAATTATAGAAAGAGTACTCATGGATGGTTAGCTCATTTTTTCCCACAAGTTGAAGAAGTTCATTTTTCTCATAATCATTATGCTCATGCTGGAGATAGGAAGACAAAAGCTCAAATTTGTTTGGAAAATAATGCCAAATTTTTAATTGAAGATTCTGGAGATTATGCATTACAAGTTTCTGATGAAGGAATTTTAGTTTATTTATTTGATCAGCCTTGGAATCAAGGAATAAAACATAGAAATATAATAAGAATTTTAAGTAATGGGAAAACTCATTGGCACAATTTATTAGATGCTGTTTATAGGGATGTGGAGTAGTTTAAAAAATAACTTTGTAATGTGTTCCTTTATATGAAAAGCAAGCACACTCTCTTGATGCCTTTTGCTCTTCAGAACCTATAGGGTAATTAACGACAAATCTTTCTGCTGAGTATATTGTAGGTAATATAGCAATAAATTCTTCTTTTTTATCATTATTTTTTCTTAACTCTACTGGAGTTTTTTCTTTTGCTGGAAGTCCTTGAAATGTTCCTTTTGGAAGCGCCTTTATAGATTTGACTAGCTTAGCTATATCATTCGGGTCTCTTTCTCTAAATGCAAATCTGCCTGTATCCATTTTTTATTAATAAAAAGACATTTTTTAAGTATTATTATATTATATTATATTATATTATAACTTTGATTATATTATAATAATTAAGCCTGTACTTTCATAAGCTTTATATAGTAATTTTTTTTCCTTATTCAATGAATAAGCTAGTAATTGGAGTTGTTGTTGCTGTTGTTATTGTTGCTGCAGCACTAATTGGAGTATTTTTGTATAACAGTTCTACTGGTAATGTAATTGCTGATAATATAAATTCTAATTCAAATGTCAAGACTTTTTCAATATCTGGTGGTAATTTTAAGTTTTATATAGATGGTGTTGAAAATCCAGACATAGTTGTTAAACAAGGAGATAAAGTAAGAATTGAGTTTAATAATGAAGAAGGATTCCATGACTGGAAAGTTGATGAATTTAATGCTGCTACAGAAAAAGTAGCTGCTGGTGTTTCTTCAAGTGTTGAGTTTGTAGCTGATAAGAAAGGAACATTTGAATACTATTGTAGTGTTGGACAGCACAGAGCAAATGGAATGAAAGGAAAGCTTATTGTCAAGTAAATTTTTTCTAAATAAATTTTATTTTAATAAAATATAAATAAAAGATTAAACACTAGAATTAGTTGTGTTAATTATAGTTTCATTGACATTAGTATTATTAATTATTGGTACTGTATTATTTACTTCAGTGTTGTTAGTTTCTGTCTGATTTGTATTTGTGTTATTTATATCAGTATTATTTGTAGGAGGATTATTGTCTTGGCTATTATCACTGAATAATAAAAAAGCCCACCAAGGAACATTCTTTATTAGTATTTCTCCTGTTTCAGGGTCAATATCTCCTTCAATTTTAGCTTCCATCTTAAATATCCCAATAAATTTTCCTGTTTTGTTTCCTTCTATATGGTAAACAACCCTTGGAATATTTTTATGATTTATTTCCTTCAATATAATTGTAAAATTTCTATTTTCAAAAATTGCCCTTGCTTTTTCAGAAGCTACAGAAGGAAGCACTTTTATTTCTGTTTCATTACCATCACTTGTTTTTATTTTGATTTTTGTTCTATTTTGGCTTGTTGTTTTATTTTCTATTTCTATTTCAAGCTCATCTTCTACCTCAACTTCTTCATCTTCTTCATCTTCTCCTTCTGACTCTATTTTTATTTTCCTTTCAAATTTACCATTTTCCTCTTTTATTTCTACTTTTATTTTAACTTTGATCTCTTTTCCGTTTTCATCAATAAATTTTGTTTTTTCTTCATATTTGAATTCATTTTTATCTTTTGTACTTATTAAAGAGCCTTTACTTTCTTGTTCATCTTCCTGTTCGTTTTCCTCTTCTACTCCATTGTCATCATCTGTTTCTTGTTTTTTAGAATCATCATTAAAGTTTGAATTTTTATTATTGTTAGAGTTATCATTATTACCTTCAGAAGTATCAGAGTTATCATTATTATCACTATTTCCAGAACCATTACTGCCTTGATCTGCTAAAACTAAAGAAAGGCTGAAAATCATTCCTATGGCTATAAATAAACAAACTAATAATACAATATCTTTTTTCATAATTAACATAATATTTTATATTTTATAAAGGTTTTTAATATCTAAACTTGTTTAATAACAATGAAAAGAGTTTACATTGTCCATGGTTGGGAGGGTTCTCCTGATGAGCCAATGCATAAATGGCTGAAAAAACAACTTGAAGAAAAAGGTTTCAAAGTTTTTGCCTTAAAAATGCCTGATCCATCTTTACCAAGAAGGAATAAATGGATAGATTATCTTAATAAAGAAATAAAAAATCCTGATGAAAACACTTATTTTATAGGACATAGTCTTGGATGCCAGACTATTTTAAGATGGTTAAAACAGCTACCTGATAGAATTAAAATTGGAGGTGTTGTTTTAATAGCTCCATGGTTAGAACTTGATGAAAAAACAATTGAAGAAGAAAACTGGAGTGATAAAGAGTTTGAAATAGCAAAACCATGGTTTGAGTCTATAAACTTTTCTAAATGTGCTAAACACTGTAAGAAATTTGTGTGTATTTTCTCAGATAATGATCCTTTCATTCCTTTGTCAAAAACAAAAATATTCAAAGATAAACTAAATGCTGAAATAATTATAGAAAAGAATAAAGGTCATTTTGATATAGGTAGTGGAATAAAAGATAACCCTATGGCTCTTAAAAAATTACTTGAAATTTCTAACTGATTATTTTACTTTTTTATTAATATATTCATAGGCAGAGTAAGCTGCTGTGCAGCCTTCTGCAACCCCAGTTATTAATTGTTTAAATGGTTTGTCTGCAACATCTCCTGCTGCATATATTCCAGAAATGTTTGTTTCAGATGTTTTATGATCTATTATTATTTCTCCTTCTTTGTTTAATTTAACACCTAAGGGTTTGGCTAAATCACTTAAAGCTATGTGGCCAATTGCTACAAAAATTGCATCTAGTTTTAATTCTTTAGACCCTTTATATGATTTATCAAGAATAACTGATTTTACTGATTTATCTCCCTTTACTTCTGTTATATTTGTATTATTTATTATTTCTATTTTTTTATTTTTCTTTACTCTTTTCATATTTATTGGTTCTGGATGTATTTCATTTCCCCTGTAAATTATGTAAACTTTAGATGCATGCTCACTTAAAAATAAAGCATCTTTGGCAGCAGAATCACTTCCTCCAATTACTGCAAGAGTTTTATTCTTAAATAAAGGTCCATCACATAAAGCACAAAAATTAACACCTTTATTTTCAAATTCCTTACTTCCTTTTACATCTAATTTTCTCCATTTTGTCCCTGTAGCAAACAAAATTGTTTTACTATTGTACTCATTTTCTTCTGTTTTAACATAAAAAGTATTTTTTTCCTTTAATATTTTTGTTGCTTTTTCCTCTTTTATTTTAACTAAATCATAACTTCTTGCATGTTCTTCTATTTTCTTAGCTAGTTCTTCCCCACTTAGTCTAATAAAACCAGGATAATTCTCAACTATATTTGTTGTTGTTATTATACCCCCTATTGAAAATTCACTTCCATGGCTAAAACCTAAAACTAAAGTTTTTAACCCTAATCTGGCAGCATACATTGCTGCAGCTAATCCAGTTCCTCCTGCTCCTAAAATAATAAAGTCATATTCTTTATCTTTAGAATTACTCTTTTTCATTCTACCTCTTTAATAAATAAACATAGGTGATATTTAAATTTGGTGTTAGTGATGTCCTGCAAATTTTATTCTTTATAATGTAATTTCAGCCCAATCTTTTTCTGTTTTTGTTTTCATTTAATAAAACTTACCTAATTTAGGTTTATCCTAAATCCTTACGTAATTTGTCTTTATTATCACGATAAAACTCAAAGGTTTCTACATATATTTCATCTATACCATTAAGTTTTGATCTATCATAAATGTGAATTTTACTTCCATCTCTCATTCTTTGTCTTAATCCAATAACTCCTTTTTTACTGAGTTCCTGATAAAATTCCGTTCCCATAAAGATCCCCAAATGGAAGTTATCTTTTACATCCCAGTATCTGCTATCATCTATTCCTATTCCTAATCCGTTTTCATATTTTCTCTTGTCATTTACAGAAATACTAATGGCTCCCTGCCTTTTTGGTTTTAGTATTTTTATAAGAACTCCTTCTATTGTTTCATTTTCAAGTTTTTTCAATTCTTCTGCTTCAAGATACAAGCATATATCAGCTTGATTGTCTATTGATGCTATCATTTTTTACCTTATTGATTTATATCCGTCTAGAACACCATCTTTTGATAAAACTATTTGCCAAATATTAATTTTCCTTGATCTAAATCCACCTGCACAACTTAACAAATAATATTCCCACATTCTTTTAAACCTTTTATTATACTTTTCCTTATTTAATTTGCTCCAGTTTGATGAAACATTTTTATACCAAGCCATTAAAGTCTTATCATAGTTAGTTGATAAATTGTGCCAGTCTTCCATAATAAACAATCCTTCAGTTGCTGTTGAAATTTGTTTAACAGAAGGTAGCATTGAATTTGTGAAAATGTACTTTGCTATCCATGGATCACTTGTATAAGTTGATTTGTTATTTCCTATAGTATGAAGTAAAAATAAGCCATTATCTTTAAGATGCTTGTTTACAACTTTAAAATACTCTTTATAATTTTTAACTCCAACATGCTCAAACATTCCTAGACTTACTATATGGTCAAACATTTCATTACCTAAATCTCTATAATCTTGTAGTCTTATATCTACATCAAGCCCTTTACAAAGTTTTTTAGCTAGTTCTACCTGTTCTTTTGAAACTGTAATGCCTACTACTTTAACTTTGTACTTTTCAGCAGCATATTTTGCAAAACTTCCCCATCCACACCCAATATCAAGAATTTTTTGTCCTGGTTTTAATCCTAATTTTCTACATGTTAGTTCTAATTTATCTTCTTGTGCTTTATCAAGTGTTTTAGCATTCCAGTCCCAGTATGCACAGGTATAAGTTAGTCTTTTATCTAGCATTAAACTATAAAGATCATTACCGACATCATAGTGTTCTTCTCCTATCTGAAAAGCTCTTGATTTACTTTGTAAATTGATTATTTTTGCTTTTAGGAAATTTAAAACTAAAGGTATGGTTATTTTCAGGCCTTTTTCTAATTTAGATCTTAGTACTCTATAGAAAAACTCGTCTAATTTTTTACAATCCCATTCTCCGTTCATATAACTCTCTCCTAAACCGAGAGTTCCTTGTGAAAATACTCTTTGATATAATTTTTGATTATTTATCTGGATATCCCAAGGATTTTTTCCATTTACTTTTATCCCTGCTTTATCAAGTATTTCCTTGGCTTGTAGTTCATAAGACATACTCTAAAGAAAATAGTCAGGTTTATAAAATTAATCATCTATTATTAATTGAGGTGAAGATGGTATCTTTAAATAAAATTACAACAAAAGGTAAAGCTTTGTATTTGGCTTATGACCAAGGTCTAGAGCACGGCCCTGAAATGGAGTTTAATGATTTTAATGTTGATCCTTTGTATGTTATAGATATAGCAAAAAGAGGAAAGTATAATGGTATTGTTTTTCAGAAAGGCATTGCTGAAAAGTATAATAAAGAAATCAAAAAGTCAAAAATTCCTTTGATTTTGAAGTTAAATGGTAGAACTAAATTAGTAAAAGGAGAACCTTTAAGCGCTCAATTAGCTACAGTTAAAGAAGCTGTTTCTCTTGGAGCTAAAGCAGTTGGTTTTACAATTTATTTAGGAAGTAAATATGAAGAGCAAATGTTTGAAGAATTTGCTAATATTCAGAGAGAGGCTCATGAAAAAAAATTACCTGTTATTGCGTGGATTTATCCAAGAGGTAAGGCAATTAAAAATGATATATCTAGAGAGAATTTAGCTTATTCTGCGAGGACTGCTTTGGAAATAGGAGCTGATATGGCTAAAATAAAATATGGTGGGAAAAAAGATGATTTGAAATGGGCTGTTAAATCCGGAGGAAGATGTAAAATAGTTATTGCAGGTGGAATTAAAAAAAGTGAAAAGGATTTTTTAAATGATGTTAAAGATATTATGGACTCTGGTGTAATTGGTTTAGCTATTGGAAGGAATGTATGGAAATCTAAAGATCCTTTAGGTATTACAAAAAAAGTAAAAAAAATAATATGGAAATAGTAATAAATCTCAAAACTTATAGACAAGGAGATAAAGTAAGGCAGTTAGTTCATGCTATAGAAAGAGCTAATGAAAGAGCAATTGTCTGCGTTCAGGCAACTGACTTGTATAAAGTTGTAAAAGATACAAAACTAAGAGTATTTGCACAACATGTTGACTCATTTAAAGCTGGGAGGAATACTGGCTATGTAATTATTGATGATATTAAAGCTCAAGGAGTGAGGGGCAGCTTGTTAAATCATAGTGAGCATAAAGTTCCTTTAAAACAGATAAAAGAAACTATTAACTTATGCAGAAAAAATAATCTAAAGATAATTGCATGTGCTTCTTCTATTGCTGAAGTTAAAGATTTAATAGATTTAAATCCATGGGCAATTGCTTATGAAGACCATGAATTAATCTCTACTGGTAAATCAATTACACAATATGATTCTGAAAGTGTTCAAAAATTTGCTAAAATGCTTGAAAATACAAGAATTATATCTTTGTGCGGTGCCGGTATTTCATCTAAAGAAGACATTCTAAAAGCTGAAGAACTAGGATGTAAAGGAGTATTAATTTCAAGTGTTATTGCTAAAAACGGCAAAGTGGATATTTTGAAATGGAATTAAGAAAAACTTCTTCTGAGAAAGATATTGAAAAAGCTTATTCAAGACTTAGTTATGTTTATGGTGGCTTTGAAAATTTTTTTGAAGGAAAGTTAAGAAATAGAAGTTTAGATTTGTTTAATGTAAAAAGTGGAGATAAAGTTCTAGAAATTGGTTTTGGTACTGGTTATAATTTAGTTGAATTAGCTAAAATTGCTGGTGACAAAGGAATGGTTTATGGAGTTGATTTAACTCAAGAAATGATTAATATATCAAAAAAAAGGCTGGATAAAAATAATCTCGAAAAAAGAGCTAAATTAACCAAGGGAAATGCCAAAAAACTTCCATTTAAGAATAATTTATTTGATAAAGTCTATATTTCAAATGTTCTTGAAATACTTTCTGAAAAAGATATAAAAAGAGTTTTAAATGAAATAAAAAGAGTTTTAAAGCCAAAAGGAAAAATTTGTGTTATAGATGTTGCTAAAAAGGGTTATGAAAAGTCTTTATTTATGAAATTTTATTTGTTTTTGAATAAAAATTTTCCAAGTTATACAAGTTCACCTATAGATGCTGAGATTTATTTGAAAAAATCTAAGTTTAAAATTATCAAAAAAGAGATAGTAAAAATATTTGGATTTTTTCCTATGCAGGTTGTTATAGGAAGAATATAAACAACAAATATAAAAACTCAATTTTACTTTTTAGTTTAATAAAAAGAGTCAAGATGAAGATACCAAAAAATGATAAAGAGTTTGAAAAGTTATTAAATGATGATCATTTTAGAGTTGCTATTTTTGGAAGTGCCAGGATAACAAAAGGTGATCCAAGATACAAAATGGTTTATGAACTGGCTAAGAAAATAGGTGAAAGAGGTATTGATATTGTTACAGGCGGTGGGCCTGGAATAATGGAAGCTGCAAATTTAGGTCATAAGGCTGGAAGTAAAAAATCTGGAGCACATTCTATTGGTTTAGGAATAAAATTGCCTCATGAGCAAGTTTTTAACAAAGCAGTAAGGTATAAAAAAACATTTAATAGATTTTCAAGCAGACTTGATAATTTTATGTTACTTGCAAATGTTGTTGTAGTTGCTCCAGGAGGTGTTGGTACTTTGTTGGAATTACTTTATACATGGCAGTTAATGCAGGTTAGGCATATTTGTAACATGCCAATTGTGCTTTTAGGAGATATGTGGACTGGTTTTTTAAAATGGTTAAAAAATGATCCTTTACAAAAAGGATTTTTTGACAAAAAGGATTTTCATTTATTATACCATGCAAAAAAATATGATGATGCTATAAAATTTATAGATATGGCACATAAAGAATTCAAAAAAGGTAATAAGGACTTTTGTATAAATTATAAGAAATATAGTGTTTAATCTTTAAAATGAAAGTAATAATTGGAAGTGATCATGCAGGATATAAACTAAAGGGGTCTATAAAGGCATTTTTAGACAAGCATAAAATTGATTATGAAGATGTTGGGCCTCAAAAATATGATAAAAATGATGATTATCCTTATTATTCAATAAAAGTTGCCGAAAAAGTGGCTAAACTAAAATGTATGGGTATTGTTATTGGTATGTCTGGGGAAGGAGAAGCAATAGCAGCAAATAAAGTTTTAGGTATTAGAGCTGTTTCATATTACGGAGGAAATAAAAAAATAGTTAAACTATCAAGAGAGCATAATGATTCTAATATAATTTCTTTAGGAGCAGGATTTCTTAGCAGTAAAGAAGCAAATGATGCTGTTAAATTGTGGTTGAATACTAAATTTTCAAATCATCCTAGACATGTTAGAAGGTTAAAAGAGATTTCTAGGTTTGAAAGAAGATGAAAAAAGAAATACATAGTATATTAGAAAGGAATAAGAGAGTTGAGTTTGATAAAGCTTGGGAAATAAGTTTTACACGAAAGATAATAATTGCTGTTTTTACATATATTGTTATTGTTTTATTCTTCTTAGTTGCTAATTTACCTAGACCATTTATTAACCCAATTATACCTACTGTTGGTTTTTTGTTATCAACACTAACACTGCCTTTATTTAAAGATATTTGGCTAAGGTATGTTTATAAAAAATGACTAATGTATTATTTATTTGTAAATTTAACAGATTCAGAAGTAAGGTTGCGGAAGCTGTATTTAATAAAATAAACAAAAATTATAATTATAAAGTAAAAAGCGCTGGAATAATAAAAGGTAATCCATTAGATAAAAATCAGGTTTCATTCTCAAAAGAAAGAGGTTATGTAATAAAAAATCCATCACAAGGTGTTTCAAGTAAGTTATTAAAATGGCAAGATGTAATAATTATTGTAGCTGATGATGTTCCTAAAAGTTTATTTAGTGGTAATGTAAACTATGGTAAGAGATTAATTGCATGGAATATTAAAGACGCAAAAAGTGATGATAAAAAAGAAGTTATGAGGATTATAGATGAAATTGAGTCACAAGTTACAAAATTTGTTAATAAAATAAAATGAAAATAAAAATAATACCTACAGTATTTGCAGAAAATAAGAAAGAGTTTGACGAACGTTTATTTAAAACTATAAAAATAAGTGATGAAATCCAGATAGATTTTATGGATGGTAAGTTTGTACAAGGTAAGAGTGTTAAATTAAGTGATGTTCCAAACTTAAAAAGGTTTGATAAAAAATTTGAAGCACATCTTATGATTAACAATCCTGAAAAATGGATTAAAAGGTTAAAGAATAAAGGATTTTCTAAAGTTATCTTTCACATTAAGAAATATTCTAAGGAAAAGGATGTAAGATGGTTAATAAATGAAATACAAAAGCAAGATATGGAGGCTTTTATTGCAATAAATCCTGAAGTAAGGGAAGAAGAGGTTTTTCATTATTTAAAACAGGCTGATGGAATAATGGTTATGGGTATTCATCCAGGGAAAGAACATCAAAAAATAATACATAAAACTTTTTATAAAACTGAGAATATAAGGAAAAAAGATTCTGAGGTAGTTATACAGATAGATGGGGGAGTTAATTCTAAAAATATAAGATATTTAGTAAAATCAGGAGCAAATATTCTTAATGTAGGAAGTTTTATTGCTAATGCTGAAAATCCTAGGATAGCTTTGAAAGAGTTGTGTAAATTAGCTAAAGAAGGGCAATTTTAATATTATACTAATTAATAACCCAAAAATAATAGAAGATATTATTATGAGTATAATCTGGATAATCCATACTATAAATGCCTTTGTCCATTTTAATTTAAATGATTTTTTGTATATCCATATTAAAACAATTGAACTTATAATTCCAATATAAATTTTTATTAATGATGAAAGTATTGAAATAATAAGCCCAGAAACTAAAGTAATGAAAAGAGTTTTTGGAAAATTTGTTTTACCTTTTAAAAATTTAACAGCTCTGTATAATGGGATTGCTGATAAAATAAATGTTATGATAAATATTATAATTTTAATAGTATTAGTATCAAGTATTACCATTTTATACTAATTTTTCAACAAATTCTATAATTGCATCTGAGTTTATTTTATATTTTTTTAGTAGTTGGTCTTTTGTTCCTGAGTGAGGAATTTCCATAACTGCTAAATGATTAAAGTTAAAATTGTTATTTTTATTAATTATATTATTTATTGAGCTTAAAACAGCTTCTCCTATTCCCCCCCCTGGATAGTGATCTTCTACAACGATGACTTTTTCACCATGAGATTTAATAAAAGAGTTTAATTTTTGTTCATTAATTGGTTTTATACAGTATAAATCTATAACGGCAACATTTATTTTTTTATTTTTTAGCTCATAGTATGCTTTTATTGCTTCGTGAAGTGTTATGCCAGATGAAATTATTGTAGCTTTATCTTTTTTTGAATTAAACAATATTTTGAATTCACCTATTGGAAAATTCTCATTGTTATTGTATAAAATAGGTGTTTTTGATCTAGTTGTTCTTATGTAGGTTATACCTTTGTTTCTATGGGAAATCTTTGTTAATTTTTCACATGAAACTGCATCACTTGGGTATAAAACTGTGCTTCCTGGTATTGAACGGAACATTGCTATATCTTCTAAACCCATTTGTGATACTCCATCTTCTCCTATTGAAACTCCTGCATGAGAACCGCAAATACTGATATTTCCTGAAGATATACTGGCCATTCTAATTTGATCATGAGCTCTTGTTAAAAATGATGCAAAACTTGAAGCAAATGGTTTAAATCCCTTTGCACTTAAACCTAAAGCAATAGAAATCATATTTTGTTCTGAGATATATGTTTGTATAAATTTTCCGCCAGCTTTTTCAACCAAATCAGAATAAGTTGAATTTCCAACTTCTGCATCTAAGACAACTGATTTTTCATCTCCCAAAGAAATAGACACTAAAGCTTTTCCATAAGACTCTCTTGTTGAAATTTCAATATTTGGTTTGTAGTTATTTACTTTTACAAGAGATTTATTTACTTTTACAATTATTTTTTTAGGCAACTTTATTTTTACTTTAGGCATATGACCTTTTGGTATTTCATCTAAAGCTTGTCCTAATTCTCTATAATCTAAAGCTTTTCCATGCCAGCCATTTTTTCCTTCTAGGAAACTGACTCCTTTGCCCTTTATTGTTTTAGCAATAATACAAAGAGGTTTGTTAGTTTTTCCAATTTTACCTAAAGAATTATTTATTTCTTCAACATTATGACCATCTATTTTTACTACATTCCAGCCAAATGATTCTATTCTTCTTTTATAATCATCTAATTTATACCCAAGTGTTGTTTCACCTGTTTGTCCTAATTTGTTTACATCTATTATTGCACATAAATTATTTAGTTTGTAATAACCTGCTAGAGAAAAAGCTTCCCAAACTGATCCTTCTGCCATTTCTGAGTCTCCTAAAAGCACGAATGTTCTGTATTTTCTATTATCAAATCTAGATGCTAAAGACATTCCAATACCTATTCCAAGACCTTGGCCTAAAGAACCTGTAGCAACTTTTACCCATGGAAAAGATTTAGGAATTGGATGTCCTTCAAGTCTTGAGTTTAATTTTCTCAAATGATTTAAATTATCTTTTATGCAACCTGCCCTAAACAAAGCTGAATAAAGTATTGGGGCAGCGTGCCCTTTACTTAAAATAAACTCGTCATTATCAGGATTATCAGGATTAGTTATATCAAAATTCATTTCATTAAAAAATAAACAGCTTACTATTTCAGCGCATGAAAAACAGCTTGTTGGATGTCCACTACCAGCATGAGTTGTCATAATTGTCACATCTCTTCTTAGAACATTAGCTATGTCCTGCAACTGTTTATCAGAAACCATTTCTTTATTTCACCTTATATAAATAAGTTGTAGGCAATATAAAAAGGTTATTAATCCCTTTTTTCCTTTTGCCATTATGTATATAGACGTGCATGCTCACTTAGATCTTCTGAAAAATGTTTTAGAAGTTATTAATAATTGTAAAAAGAAAAATATAATTATTGTTGCTCAAGGTATTAATCCTAAAACAAACAGGCAAGTTTTAGAATTGTCAGAAAATAATTCAAATGTTAAATCAGCAATTGGTATTTATCCTGATGAAATCTTAAAGTTAAGTGATAAAGAAATAGAAAATGAGCTTAGTTTTATAGGGAAAAATATTAAGTTAAACAAGGCAACTGCTATTGGCGAAATTGGTTTAGATGGTACTTATGAAAATATGGAAAAACAAAAAGAAATTTTTGTTAAATTGGTTAAACTTGCTATAAAATTAGATAAGCCTGTTATAATTCACTCGAGAAAAGCTGAATTTGAAGTTATTGAAATTCTTGAAGAATTAAAGTGTAAAAAAGTTATAATGCATTGTTTTTCTGGGAGTAAAAAATTAGTTAAGAGAATTATCAAAAATAAATGGCATTTGAGTATTCCTTCAAATGTTAAATATAGTTTACAATTTCAGGAAAATGCAAAAATATGTCCTATTAAACAGTTATTATGCGAAACTGATTCTCCTTTTCTAAGTCCTGATAAAAAATTTCCAAATACTCCTTTAAATGTAATTGAAAGCTATAAAAAAATTGCGGAGACAAAAAAACTAAAATTAGATATGGTTGAAAGTATTATCGAAGATAATTATAAGAGGTTGTTCTTTGATAGATAAAATAGAAACCTTTATATATCAATTGATATATAATAAAATATGGAAATTTTAAAGAAAAAGAACCCTTATGAAAGATCTCCTACTCTTGATACTGTTTTAATGGTGGAAAAAGTTATAGAAGAGTATTCTGGAGAATTTGGTAAGACTGAATTATGGAAAAAGCTTCCGAAAAAAGTAATGTGGCAGACCTACCTAGTTATATTGGACTATCTAATTACTATAAATAAAATTGTTATTGACAGAGAAGGCAAAATAGGTTACATATGGAATCCAAAATTAGCAAAATTAGTAAAAAATATGAAAAAATACTGATATGATAAAACCATCAAAGGTAAAATTTATTTCAATTAGATTAGAAAAAGAGTTTGAATCTTTGGAAGAAGGCAACTTTCTTAAAAAAGCGATAAAAAGGGCCATTAATGATTTACATCAAAATGCCTTTTGTGGTGTACAAATTCCGAAAAGATTATTTCCTGTGGAATATATCCAAAAATATAGCATAAATAATTTATGGAAATAAGATTTGCCAAATGGATGGAGATTATTTTATACTGTTACTCTTGAAAATGAAATTGAGTTAATTTCAATTTTTCTTGAATGGATGTCCCATAAAGATTATGAAAGAAGGTTTAGATACTAAATGGTAAAAACTGAAAAAGCAATGTTTGGAGCAGGATGTTTTTGGAGTGTGGAATATACATTTCAAAAAATTCCTGGAGTGTTAAAAGTTATATCTGGTTATAGTGGAGGAAAAAAGGAATATAAAAATCCTACATATGAAGAGGTTTGTAGTGATAAAACAGGATTTGCTGAAGTAGTTTATATTGAGTTTAATCCTGAAAAAGTAAGTTATTCTGATTTACTTGCTGTGTTTTGGAAAAGCCATGATCCTACAACTATGAACATGCAATTTCCTGATGTTGGTTCGCAATATCGTTCTGTGATATTTTATTATTCTGAGCAACAGAAAAAAGAAGCCAAAGCTTCTTTAGATAGAGTTCAAAAACTAATACCTAAGAAAATTGTTACAGAGATAAAAAAAGCTTCAGAATTTTATCCAGCTGAAAACTATCATCAAGATTATGTTAAAAAACATGGAGTTAGCTCCTGCCACATGGCTAAGAATCCTTATCTAAGTTGATTATCTTTTTATCGCTTTAAATGCAATATAAGTTGGTATTTTAAATCTCGATTCCTTTACAATATCTGCCTGATCAATTCCTTCTTCAAAATCAACTAAATCAAATAATTGAATTAATGGTGATAAATAATCTCCCATTGTGTGAGAAGGACATATTACATTTATTTGGTCATATAATTTAACTTGTGTTCCCTTCTCCTAATTTACCTAAGATTTCATACCCTCTTTTTGATAATATTTCTAATTCCTGATCAGTAAGATCAATGTTATTATCTTCTGCAAAAACCTGTTTTCTTACAACTGCCATTATTTTTTACCTCCTTCTTTATTTTCTTCAAGAATTTCAATTGTCAGCTTTGTAATTGTTCCTGGTTTTAGATTGTGTTCAAGAATTCTTGGTATTACTATAATAGATTGATTACCATGCTTAGCTATCTTTTTTGTTATTATATACTCTTTATTTTTACCAGTATTTTTACTTGAATTTTCCATTTTATACATATAATATGTATAAAATCCTATAGCAGGGGATTTATAAACCTTTCTAATAGTGTTATTTTAAAGTGGTTACAATATTATATCTACTTATTCTTCATAAGCTTTTTAAAATTAGAAAGATAGAATAAAACATGGAAAAAATGTGGTTAGTTATTGGAATCTTACTTATACTTGGAATTGTAAGTATATGGCAAATTGGCCATATGATAGGGTTTAGTGTAAAAACTCAGAGTGCTGAGGAAGTTTTTTCATTTAATTCTAATACTTACTTAGATAATAAAACATTTATTTTTGCACAGTATGATTTAAAACAAGATGATGATTTTGGAGAGGTATTTGCATTAAATGGAAGTAATTTTGTTAGGACTAAAAAAATTAATCTTAGTGAAAGTGATAGTTTTAGTGTGAGTATTACTGCTAAAGCAGAAGATTCTTCTAATAAAAATACTCTTGGTCTTGTTTCTAGTCATTCTCAAAGTGATACTACAGGATTTAGGATATTATATAGAAATTTTGATGAAGAAGACAGAATTTACATTGATTTAGGAGATGCTAAAGATTATGCTGAAATTGAAAAAGGCTCTTGTTTGAATAAATGGTGTTCTTACACTTTAACCTACAATGCTAATAATGGCAAGGTAAAGGTTTATTTAAATGGGGGAAAAATTAAGGAATTTAAAAGCAATAATAAAATAAGTGTCAATAAAAATATAAACATTGGAAAGACAATAGATATAAACAATGAATATTTTATTGGAGATATTTCAGAAGCTGAACTTTACAAAGGGATTTTAAGTGATAGGGAAATAAAAGCTTTATCTAATAAAACTTAATATTATTTCCTTATTCCTAACCTCTGGATGAAACAAAACACCAAATAAAGGTTTATTTTTATGCTTTACAGCTTGAGCAACACTACTTGATTTAGAACATGTATCAAAATCATTTAATTTTGAAAAATCTATATAATTATTATGCAAATGATAAACTTCTAATTTTGTATTTTCTTTTATATTTAGAAAGTTTTTGTTAAATTTTTCCTTGTAAAAGCCTATTTCTGTTTTTTTCTTATTTACTCCTTGATGTGTTAAACCTATTAATTGCATTCCAGAGCAAACTCCTAAAACTGGTTTAGTTATTTTGTTAAGCCAATAAAAATTATCTAAATGATTAAGGTATCCGAAATCCTGCAAGCTTGTTCCACAAATAATAATTTTGTCTGCTTTTTCTAAGTCATTTTTATTTAACTGAGTATAATTTTTTGTAATATACTTTTTATTATTTTCTTTTAATATATCTTCTATAGGTTTGACAAACTCTAGTTCGTGCAATTTATACTTGCAAGTACTTATTACAAGTATCATTTTAAAATAACCTCTGTTCTCCAGCTTTTTCCATTATCATCACTCCATGTTCTTTTTCCGACGATTTTTAATTGTCTTTTAAACAATGGGCAGTTAATAACAAGTGTTTCAAACTCTCCACCTTCTCCAGCAGGATTAATCTTATATTTTTCATTTAATTTTTTCATATCTAAAATAAATGAGCTGTCTATTTTTCTGCCAATCCATTTTTCATTTAAAGGATAAGCAAAAACTCCTGTTAAAACAACTTCAAACTTATTTTTAATTAACTCTTCTAAAATTTCAAATTGGTTTTTTTGCCATAAAGGATTAAAACATTCTAATTTAAGCTCGTTACATATTTTTTGTATTCTAGTAGTCTGATAAACTGAAGCAACAGCTCCTGTTACAATACCTTCTATCTTATATTTTTCTTTTGCCTGTTTAATAGCTTTTTTCAAGTCTTTTAATTCAGACTCTTTTTTACCAGATGTTTTTTGAGTTATTATTGGAATATCCATCATGTTAGATTGATTAACTGTTTGAGATACAGAAGGTGTGTGAAACATATAACTTTCAAGGTTTTTAGATTCCAAGCTAATTAAACAAACAATATTATGTCCGTATTTTTGCGCTAAAAAACCTGCATAAGTTGAATCTTTTCCGCCAGAAAACAAAAGTCCAAGTTTCATAAAATTATGAGAAATAATAGCTATTTAAGTTAAACCCTTTAAATTTTATTTATTTTGAAAAGTTCTGGATTATCATTTATGAATCTTTTCATTATTCCACTTATGATAAACACCTCTCTTCTTTTAATATATAAATAACCTAAAGATGAAGCTATAAATGCACCAGCACTATCAAGTATTAAATCCCACATTGTATCTACTAAACCTGATTTTTGCATATTAAATCCGAAACTCTGGTCCATTGCAAATTCAAAAATCTCCCATAAAGCTCCTATTGCAAGAGCAAAACAAAATGAAAATACAGCAACAGTTGATGGTCTTGCCTCAATCTTTTTTCCTTCGTATAAGATGTACATTATTGTAAATCCTACAAAACCAAGAGCAAGTGCAGACCCAGCATGTAAAACAACATCCCACCACCAGTAATATGTGTAATAACCATGAACTTCTCCAAGAAATAGTGCTGAATAAATAAAAAGTACAGTAATAATCTCAAATTCAATTGGTAGGTTTATCTTATAACTTATTTCGAATATAAATGGTAAAAATGTAAGTATAAAAACTGAGATTGTTATGAATAAAATCCACCAATCTTGTGTCAAAATAGCACTTATTATTGCAAAAATAAGAGTAATTCTTATGAAGTTTATAAAAACAAAATGAGCTTTTTCAATTCTTGTAGTATAATTGTAAGAATCCTTTACCCTTTTTATTATTCCTTTAAATACCATATATGTATATAAAACTTATGCTTAAAAATCTTACATCTTTTCCAGATAAAGCAATTAACAGTATCTCCGAATAAGGTTTAGCACTACAAAATTACTCCAAAAAATTTAAATATATAAGATATCTATTAGATATATGAAGATTATTAGATTAATTCCTAAAACAGAGCTAAAAATAAAAAATATT
>Ga0209541_10002923_pt1 | contig 31909 bp, 30 predicted proteins | sample RifCSPlowO2_01_FD_184027 | JGI IMG/M metagenome (GOLD analysis project Ga0209541, IMG submission 184027) | Groundwater microbial communities from Rifle, Colorado - Rifle CSP2_plank lowO2_0.1 (SPAdes) (version 2) | ecosystem: Environmental > Aquatic > Deep subsurface > Groundwater | place... | reverse complement strand
GTTGATATTGCAAGTTTTATTTTTTTGGCAGAAGAACCTAGTGGAAGATTTTCTTTTCTGGGTCTTTTATTTTCCTTTTTTCAAGGCATCAAAAATGCCAGGATATATTCTTTTACCGACTATCCGCCAATTTGCCGTCCTGATTGGCCTATTTTTGCTATTCACCCCTATTATTAGGAGAAAATTCGAAATCAATTTAATTGTTACTTGCGCCCTCACTTTGATTCTGTTTGCATATCCGAGATTTGATTATTTCCATCTAATACCATCAATCGCACTTCTTTCCATAGCGTTTGGTCCTGCTGTTGAGTCTTATTTTAAAAGAGCATTTTTTTTCAAGCCATTAATTTTAGCAGCACTTATTTATCTTTCCATTTTTACCGTGCGTTATTTCATTAACAACTGGCAAGCTCAAGTGAGATTTTTTGAACCAGAAATACTAACTGCAGCCAATTTTTTACGTCAAATAACAAACGAAAATGAACCGGTCTATATTCAAAACGGGCCTGACCAACTATTACCGTTGTCTGGTAGAATCCCAGTTAAGCCCTGGGCTGACGAATTTCCCTGGTATCTTGAGCTTCAAGGGAAGCAAGAGAAGATAGTTGAAAGTTTAAAAGAACAAAATCCTAGATTTGTGGTCTATAAACCATATGATATAGGTGGCCGATACGATTTAGGATCTTATCGACCGGAGAAAATTGCTTATTATCTTGATCAGAATTACCAAAAATCAATTCAAATTTCCGATAGTCTATGGTTAAAGATAAGAAAGTAACTGAAAGTTTATTCTTAGTTATTTTAGTAAGTCTCTCTCTAATCTTCTTCGTACCATTTTTTTTAAATCCGCATCTTTTAACCATAAAGGATAATGATCTTGGGAGAACTTACATACCACTATTTACTTTTATCCGAGAATCATTCTATTCATATAAAAGTCTACCGCTTTGGCGGCCAGATCAATTGATGGGTGAACCATTTATAGGCAATCCACTTTCCTCACTTTTGTATCCAGCAAATATCCTTTTTTTAATATTCCCCGTGAATTTTGCTTCAGTTTTTTTCTATTTTTGCCACTTTTCTCTTGCTGCAATTTTCACCTACTTTCTTGCCCGTTCTTTTAACTTTTCTAAACCATCTTCTTTTGCTGCAGCAATTTTCTATACTTTCTCAACCAAAATGCTTCTGCACACCTCAGCAGGCCACATTACGATGATTGCAGCCTTTTCATATTTTCCCTTAGTATTTTTGTCTTTAAGAAAAGTTCTCATCTCACCGATATTCTCTTGGATAGTTATTGGGTCAATGTCCCTAACACTAATGTACGTTTTGTATCCAACAATTTTTTATTATAGTGCGATTTTTGTGATTATTTATTGGTTTTACCGTCTTTTGGCGGATTGGTGGCAGAACAAAACTTTTGAGCCACAAAAGACCAAAAAGCAGTTTCTACATTTAATTTTAATGGCTTTAGTCACCTTCGGGTTATCAGCTATAGTCCTTTTTCCTCAAGCTGAGTTTAGTCCTCTATCAACCAGATCATCTTTAAGATTAGAAGATGTGGCCCAACCTCTTTGGAATTTAAAAAGATTTTTGATCAGTCTCTTTTTCCCATATATGGATTTTGCTAATCTTGATCATGAATCATTTCTTTACCTAGGAATAGTTCCAAGTCTTCTTTTCTTAACCGGCTTTTTAAGATTACCCACTATTAAAAAAGTTTTTTTAATATCCGCAGGTGTCATTACTCTACTTTTTGTCGCTGGTCTCTCCACACCAATATTCAAATTAGCTTATGATTTCATACCCTTTCTTAAATACTCGCGTATCACCACCAGACTATGGTTTATTGTTGTTTTAATAGTTGCCCTAATTGCTGCTTATGGTCTCGAAAAAATAAAAAGAAAATCACTTATCTATCTCGTACTTATTGTTTCTTTGATTGAGTCATTTTTTATTGGTTACCGAAAAATAATCACTGTGCCAAATCTCTCCTTCAAAAATGAAGCCTTATATCAATATCTTGACAGTGATCAGGATATTTTTAGAGTTTATTGCACCTCTTATTGTTTTAATCCTCAGCTGATATCAAAATACAAAATTCAGACTCTTCATGGGGAAACACCGATTCAAGGTGCCGATTTTATTGAATTTTTAGCGCGAGCTGGCAATTACCAATTTGACAAATTTGCCGTTATTTTTCCTCCGTACCAAGTTTGGCAAAAGGCCAATCCACCCCAACCAAATGCTTATCTTCTGGGACTTACCAATGTCAAATACGTTGCCTCAACCTATGAAATTAAGGGTGAAAATCTTCTGTTTCTTGATAAGTTCCAAGAAATTTACCTTTATCTGAACAAAAAGTATCGACCACGAGTTTATTTTGAAAATTCCAACGAGCAAGTCAAAATCAAAAAATATTCACCAAATCAGATTGTTATTGAGTTTGCAAAAGCACCTGTCGTCCAAACCCTTATCTTTTCCGAAAATTTTTATCCTGGCTGGTTTGCTTACGGGGCAAATCAAAAATTCAAGGTTGAAAAACAAGAACAAATCTTCAGAAAGGTCATCGTTCCAGCAGGTACTTCTGTCCTTGAATTAAAATATCAGCCAGAGAGTCTTACCTTTGGCAAAACAATTACCATCGCTACAGTCATCGCTTTAATTTTATGGTATATTCACAAACGTCAGCCAATCACAAGGTAAAAATCACGGGATCCCCAAAGCGAAAAGCTTTAGGATGATTAAAAATGGCCAAAATCGCAATTTTAAGCTTTTATTCCGGCATTGTTGAACGTGGTGTTGAAACATTCGCTCACGAAATCGCAAAGAGACTGTTAAAAAAGCATAAAATAACCGTATTTCAGGCAGGGCCTATCAAACACTATCCCCAAATTAGGGTCTATCAAATCAAAGCATCGGCATGTATTCCCAGACCATCGCAGTCGTTTTTGGCTAAGGCCTATTTAGACTTCCAGTCACTAAAGATATTTATTTTCACAGTTAAGGTCATCCCCAAAATTGTCGCAGGCAAATACGACCTGATCATCCCTTTAAACGGAGGTTGGCAAACAGCAATTGTCAGAATTATTACAAAGATCACAAACAGTAAAATGTTAATTTCTGGTCACGCCGGCATTGGTTCCGACGATGCAGTCAACTTATTTTTCCGTCCGGATGTATTTGTGGCCCTAACGTCTGCCCAGGCTTCTTGGGCAGAAAGGCTTGCACCTGAAGTCAGAACTGAATTTATCCCTAATGGTGTTGATCTTGCCTTATTTCATTCCAAGATAGAACCTAAAAAATTATCTTTAAAAAAACCAATCGTTGTTTGTGTCTCTGCGCTAGACCCTTATAAGAGGGTCGATTTAACAATCAAGGCAGTCGCTAAAACGAGAAATTTAAGTCTTTTAATTTTAGGAGATGGACAGTTAAGAGGGTATTTAGACTCTTTAGGTAAAAGACTTCTAGGAGCAAGATATTTACGCCTAAATCCCGCGTATCATCAAATGCCTGCTTATTATCGGACTGGATCGGTGTTTACCTTAGCCTCTAAAACCGAGGCATTTGGTATTTCATATGTTGAGGCTATGGCTTGCAATTTGCCTGTAATCACCACCAATGATGCATCCCGTGCCGAAATTATCCAAGATGCGGGAATTCTTACCAACCCGGAAAATATCGAGCAGTATGCCAGAGATCTTTTAATTGCCACAAAGTCTGATTATCGAAATGTTCCTTATAATCAAGCGCTCAAATTTAGCTGGAATAAGATAGCAGAGAAATATTCCGATTTAATTGCAGAGATAACCCAAAAGCACAGATGAAAAAATTAGTCTCAATAATTATCCCCGTATTCAATGAGCAAAAGGTTTTAACAAACTGCCTAGAAAGTTTGAAAAGTCAGAGCTACAAGCCTTTGGAAATAATTGTCGTTGATGACGGGTCAACCGATAATACTTTGCAAATTACAAAAAAATTTAAAGTTATAGCAATTGTGCAAAACCATAAAGGCCCAGGTCCTGCCAGAAATCTTGGTGCAAAAAAAGCCAGAGGTGAAATTTTAGTTTTTGTGGACGCCGATATGACTTTTGATAGGAATTTCATCAAAGATTTAACTGCACCGATTTTAAAAGATGAAACAATTGGCACATTTTCCAGAAATGAGATGAATGCCAATAAAAATAATATTTGGTCACAGTGTTGGAATATTAATAGGGGATGGCCCAAAGACAGGTTGATTCCGCAAAATTATCCACAAGAAGCACCTGTATTTAGAGCCATCCTAAAAAGTGAATTTGATAAAGTCAATGGATATGATGCAACAGGTGAATATACGGATGATTGGTCGCTTTCAAAAAAGCTTGGCATCAAATCTGCCGCCGCAAGAGGTGCCGTCTATTATCATTCAAATCCTGCAACACTTAGTGAGGTTTGGATGCAAGCAAGGTGGATTGGCAAAAACGAGTTCATTGCAGGCACGTTTGCGCGCAAGATCCGTTCACTAATCCGATACAGTTTGCCGATCTCAATATTAATTGGTATTGCCAAGTCCATTGTAAATTTTAATTATAGTTTTTTAATTTTTAAACTAATTTACGACTTAGGGATCTGGATTTCGGTTGTTAAAGCTTTTTTTGGGGAGGCAAAATCAAAATGATTGCGATTATCCTTGTCGTCGCTTTTATTCTTCGCTTAATAAGTCTTACCCAAAGCCTTTGGCTCGATGAAGCTATCAATGTTAATGCAGCAGCTGGTCTTAGCCTAAAGTCCCTTATCCTAAAATACTCCCTAGGCGATTTTCATCCACCGCTATTCCATGCCATTCTAAGGGGCTGGATTCTTCTTTTCGGATCATCAGAAGCTGTGGTTAGGATACCTTCCGTAATTTTGGGAACTCTAACAGTTTATATTACATACCTAATTGGCCAAAAACTTTTTGAGGGAAAAACTGGTTTAATTGCAGCAACTCTTATTGCTACTTCTCCTCTTCACATTTACTACTCTCAAGAAGCTCGAATGTACGCCCTTGCGGCCTTCTTGACAAGCCTGTCAGCTTATTTTTTTATTTCTATTATAAAAAAAGACAACTTTTATCTTTGGGTTGGTTTTATTGTCGCAACCGCCCTTATGCTCTATACAGACTACCTTCCTTATCTGATGTTGCCGGTCTATCTGATGTGTCTTTTGACAATCAGAAAAAAGCTGAGTAAATCAACCGTTAGAGCTTTTATACCGGCATTAATTTTGATAATAATTTTGCTTATACCTTGGCTAATTATTTTCCCAAAACAGTTAGGCGTTGGTCTTTCTGCAGCAGCTGCTTCTCCGGCTTGGGCAAATGTTGTTGGTGCACCTAGTGCAAAAAGCCTGGCCCTTGTTTTTGTTAAATTTACTATTGGCCGTATTTCTTACGATAATAAATTTATTTATGCGCTCCTTTTTGCGCCTGCAGGCATTATTATTGCATTACTCTTTCTAATTTCATTATTTCGTCTATCATTTTCTCGACTTTTCCTCTGGTTTTGGCTATTTGGCTCGATATTTTTAGCATTTGCGATTGCCTATTTTATACCCATATTTGCTTACTTTAGATTTATTTTTGTTTTACCCGCTTTTTATTTAATCTTGGCCTCAGCCATCAACACTCTCAATTGGGTGCTTTTAACCAGAGTGTTTCTAGCATTAGTTTTGATAGTCAACCTGATTTCTTCGACAATTTATCTCACCAGTCCAAAATTTCAGAGAGAAAATTGGCGTCAGGCAACAGCCTATGTCCATAAAAATTCTACCGAAAAAACTGTAGTTCTTTTTGAATCAAACTATCCACTGGCGCCCTTTGATTACTATAATGCGAAAAAAGTTGCCTCCTATGGGGGGCTTAACAGTTTTAATCCCAGCGAAGAGAAAGTGAGAGAAAGAGTGAAAGCCTTTACCAAAAATAAGAATAAAGTTTTTCTCTTCCAATACTTATCACAAATAACAGATCCTCAAGGCCTTCTTTTTAAAGAATTGACTAAAGAAGGTTTTGTAACTACAGTAACCAAGGATTTTGAAGGAGTTGGTTTTGTTTACGAATTTAATAAATAAAAAAAAGACTTGTTCCCTATTAAGATGAAAAAAATTGAGAAAATTGCCAAAACTTTTTTTGATAAATTTTTTTGGGGACAACACCCTGAAACAGCGCTTCGTTATCTGCCCGTTGTCAAAGAAATTAAAAAAGCAGGTCTTTCCGATTCTAAAATTTTGGAGATCGGACCAGGTTCTTTAGGAATAATTCCCTACTTAAGACGGGAGATAGACGGTATTGATGTGGATTTTTCCGGGCCGAAGACAAATCTTCTAAACAAAATTAGAGGCAAAGCAGATCAACTGCCCTTCAAAAAAAATTCCTATGATGTCTGTATCTCAGTCGATGTTTTAGAGCATTTGCCTTCTCAAAACAGGGAAAAAGCAATTTACGAAATGCTCAGAGTTGCCAAAAAAATGGCTATAATTGTAGTTCCTACAGGCATTTACTCCGAGCGTCAGGACAAACAAATTAAAAAAATTTGGAATAAGATGTTTAACAAAGACGATCAGTTTTTAGAAGAACATCTAAAGTACGGTTTGCCTCAACCGGAAGAAATTTTAGTCTACATTGACAAATCGGCAAGAAAGCTTAATAAACAAGCTAAAACAAAATCTTATCCCAGTCTTAACTTAACTGTTCGCAATCTTCTGATGCGTACTTGGATTACCAAAAACAGATTTATCTATTACTTATACCTAAAAGGCTATTTATTACTTCTGCCAATTCTAAGAGTTTGCAACTTCGGAACGACTTATAGGCGTGTTTTTGTGGTAGAATTTCTTCCGCACTTATGAGAATAGGTATCGACATCTCTCAAATTGTCCACGGAACAGGCGTCTCTCGCTATACCCAGTTATTAGTTCAATCCTTGGTAAAAATTGACCATAAAAACCACTACGTTCTTTTTGGCACTTCTTTAAGAAAAAATAAGCAGCTAAAGCATTTCCAACAAGATCTCAAAGGTTACAAAAATGTTGAATTTAAAATATTTTGCCTCCCACCAATTTTATTCGAATTTTTATGGAACAGACTTCATCTGCTACCTATTGAAAAATTCATAGGAGATGTAGATGTTTTTCATTCCTCTGATTGGCTCGAGCCACCGATATCATCCGACAAAACAAAAAAAGTAACAACTATCCATGACATGGTTGTCTGTCTATTCCCTTCGTCTTTGCCTCCCCGGATTGTTTCAAATCAAAAACGCCGGATGGAGTATGTTAAAAAAGAGGTTGACATGGTTATCGCCAATTCACAAACTACCAAAGAAGACATAATTAAATTTTTGGAAATTCCCGAAGATAAAATAGTCGTAACATATCTTGCCGCTTCCCAAGACTTTAAGCCACAAGATGAGGGGAAAATTGATGAAGTTTTGGAAAAATACAAAATAAAAAAGCCGTACATTCTTTCAGTCGCGACCCAAGAACCAAGAAAAAATATCCAAAAATTATTAGATGCATTTGATAAATTAATTCAAGATCCAAAGTCTAAAAATCAAAATATCCATCTGGTCTTGGTAGGTAAATATGGTTGGGGAAAGGGGTTCAGATTAGGCGAAAGTGGTAAGGGTAGTGGGCAAGTTATTTGGACTGGCTATGTCCCCCAGGAGGATCTTCTTGCTCTATATGCTGGTTGCCGCGTTTTTGTCTACCCCTCTCTTTACGAAGGTTTCGGGTTGCCAGTTCTTGAGGCTATGGCCGCAGGTAGTCCCGTTATTACCTCAAATAATTCTTCCATGGCCGAAATTGCCAAAAACGCCGCTATTCTAGTTGATCCTAGAAGCGAAAGTCAGTTAGTTCGCGCACTCAATTTAGTTCTTAACTTGAATCTTGAAAATTATCAAAAAATGGTCAACGCTTCCCTTGACCGAGCAAGATTTTATACGTGGCCAAAAACTGCCAAGCAAACATTAAAAGTATATGAGGAGGTGATCAGATCACCTCAATGATTATCGGCCTTGACGGTAACGAAGCCAACGTCAAAAATAGAGTGGGCTCGGGTATTTACGCGTTTGAAATGCTTAGAGAATTTTCCCAAGCCAAAGGCTTGTCGTCCTCTGGACGAAAAAATCACAAATTCTTAATCTACCTTAAAGACAAACCACTCCCAGATTTACCCAAAGAAACAGCCAATTTTAAATATTTGGTTTTTGGCCCCAAAAAACTTTGGACCCGATTTGCTCTACCGATAAAGTTGGCATTTGGCCCAAAAATCGACATTTTTTTTACCCTTGGTCACTATAGCCCTCACTTTTCCAAAGTTCCCTACGCGGTTACAATATTTGACCTTTCCTACCTGCGCTATCCCGAGCTTTTTAAAAAATCCGATCTTTATCAGTTAACTAACTGGTCAAAATATTCAATCCAGACCTCAAAGCATATTTTTACTATCTCTAAGTCATCAAAGCAGGATATTATCAAAAACTACAATGTAAATCCTGCCAAAATCACGGTTACTTATCCTGGATTTGACCAAAAAAGGTTTAAACTTCAACCAAAAGGCAAGATAGAGACAATCAAGAAAAAATATAAGATTAGAGGCAATTACCTTATTTTTGTCGGTACCCTCCAACCCCGCAAGAATATTGAAAGATTGATTGAAGCCTTTTATCAGGTTTGTAGGAAAATAGGTAAGTGGGATGGTAGGAAGTTAAAAAGTAGACCCACTGACCCACAATCCCACTATCCTAACGACCTAAAATTAGTTATTGCTGGTCGCAAGGGCTGGCTTTACGACTCTATATTTGCCAAAGTCAAGGAATTAGGGTTAGATAAGGAAATTATCTTTACCGACTACGTCGCGGAGGGGGATCTACCGGCACTAATTGCCGGTGCAAAAGTCTATGTTTTACCTTCTCTCTGGGAAGGCTTTGGTATTCCGGTGATAGAAACTCAAGCCTGCGGCGTGCCCGTAGTTGTTTCCAACACATCATCTTTGCCAGAAATAGTAGGGGATAGCGGCATTTTGGTTGACCCGGAAAGCGTCGACTCGATCGCTCAAGGAATTATCAAAGTGTTGACTGACTCCCAAACGAGGTCCGACCTTGCCAAAGCCGGCTTTGTTAACATCAAGCGCTTTTCATGGCAAGGATGTGCGCGACAAACTTTAGCTATTCTTGAAAAAGTTGCCCGGATGTCAAAACCGATAGTATAATGAGTACATGAAAGATAGAATGGGAAGAGAACTATCTTCAAAAGAAGTTACACAAAAAGCCATTAATCGCGCGTACAATACCATTTTAGACTTAGAACTCTTGATTTTGCACTTTGTTTCTTGCACAGTTCCATTACATTCAATCCGTAATTTATTTTATCGTGTTGCGGGAGTAAAAATTGGCAAGAATTCTTATATTCACATGGGAGCTAGATTTTATTATCCGCCTGGAGTGTCAATTGGCGATGGTACAATAATCGGCGATCATTGCTTCATGGACGGACGAACACCTCTTAAAATCGGCAGTCATGTTGATATTGCTTCCCAAGTCTTAATCTACAATTCCGAACATGATGTTAATTCGGAGGGCTTTGATCCGATTGAGCAACCAGTGGAGATAGGGGATTATGTTTTCATCGGACCAAGGGCGATAATTTTGCCGGGAGTTAAAATTGGCAAAGGGGTAGTTATCGGTGCAGGAGCGGTTGTTACCAAAGACGTGGCGCCATTTGAAATAGTCGGTGGGGTACCTGCCCAAAAGATAGGTGAACGCCAAAACAAAAATCCCCACTACAAACTCGGCCGCGTCAGACTCTTTCAATGAGTTTACTGGTTTTTTTGTTCACATCAATAATTGGAGGGGCCGGTAGCCCGTTAATAAAATTTACGTTAAACTACTTTCCCACTGTAATCTTTGTTGCCTTGAGAGCCTTTTTCTCTGCTCTGATAATATTGCCTTTTATTTATCGCGAACTTATCAAAATTAAGCCGAAGCAAATCCAGTATTTAATCTTCGCTAATGCTTTATTTGCCGGGAACTGGTTGTTTTTCGCACTCGGTATCCAGAAGACCAGCGTTATCATGGGTCAAATTATCTACCTACCTACAGCTTTAATTGTTGCAATAATCGCCTACTTTTTTCTAAATGAAAAACTTGCTAAAGAGCAGATTTACGGATTAGTTATCACAATTTTAGGATTTGCGATTCTTACCTATGGCTCAGTCAGATCGCAAGATACCCTTTCATTCGGCACACCTGTGGGCAATTTGCTTGTTGTTGCTGGCTTATTATGTTGGTCACTGTATACAGTTATCTCACGCAAAATTAGCAACCTCTATAAACCTCAACTAATCACGTTTTTTAATTTCGCAATTACTGCCATGATCACTTTTCTTATTCTTCCTTTTGAATTAAAAAATGGAGCAATTAAAATCTCTAGTGCACCTGCACTTGCTATTTTTGGGTTTCTTGGAGTCGTAACTTTATCCTCCATTTTATTTTTCTTCCTCTATCAATGGCTTATCAAAAATACATCGGCATTTATTTCCTCACTTGTTCTTTATCCTGTTACCCTTTTTGCTAGTTTAGCAGGGGTAATTTTGTTTGATGAAAGATTGACCTTAAGTTTTGCCTTTGGCAGTATGTTTGTTTTAATTGGTGTTTTCTTAGCCACTTCTTATCAATACATCAAAAATAATTTACAGCATGAAAATTGATTTGTCGGTTATCATTGTTAGCTGGAACACGAACAAACTTCTTGAGGATTGTCTTTCGTCCGTCTACAGATTTACAAAAGACGTCAGTTTTGAGGTGATTGTAGTTGATAACGGATCACAGGATAAAAGTGCGGATATGGTGAGACAAAAATTTCCTCAAGTAAAATTAATACCCAATAGAGACAATTTAGGCTTTACTAAGGCCAATAATCAGGGGATAAAGATCGCCAAAGGCAAGTACATTCTGCTTTTGAACTCCGACACATACTTAATCGAAAACTCATTTTCAAAACTCATAAAAAAAGCCAAAACCTTACAAAGTTTAGGCGTTTTAGCACCTCAGCTTTTAAGCCAAGACAGAACAATCCAGCAGTCAGCCGGATTCTTCCCGCACTTGCCTCAAGTATTCTGGTGGATGACATTTATTGACGATTTGCCCGGCGGTCAATTTCTGCGACCTTACCATGTTGATCATGATAGCTTCTATAACAAGGACCAGAATGTCGATTGGGTCACCGCTGCGGCAATCTTGGTGCCAACGGTTGTAATTAATAAAGTAGGGGGACTTGATGAAAAAATCTTTATGTATGGTGAGGAAGTCGAATGGTGCTATCGAATCAAAAAGGCAGGATTTGAAATTTACTTCACTCCTGCAACTAAAATAATCCACATTGGTAGGGGGTCAAGTAACCAAATTCCAACCTCAGCTTTCATCGGCGAGTACAAAGCGGTGATCTATTTTTACCAGAAACACAAAGGTAGATTTTCTTTGCAAATGGCCAGATTCTTCCTTAAAATAGGAGCATTGCTAAGAATTGCAGTTTTTTCTATTTTAGGCAGAAAGGAGTTAGTAAGAACCTATGTCCAAGCTTTTAAGTCGGTTTAGAACTGCCCTGGACGAACACATCTTAGAATATTTATCTTTTGTCCTTTTAATTTTTATCCCACTTTACCCAAAGATTCCTCTTGCGGATATCCTGCCGGGGTACATCGTGCGCCTCAGGCTTGATGATCTGCTTATTGGTTTTGCCTTTTTAATTTGGTTCATCTGGCTCTTAAGAGGAAAAGTAACACTTTCCGGCAATCCGCTTTTTATTCCTATGCTAGTCTATATTGCAGTCGGATTTATCTCCTCACTCTCTGCAATTTTTATTACAAAAACGGTTCCGCCGGAGCCACTGCATGTTGGTAAGATGTTTTTACACTTTGCCAGGCGAATTGAATACTTTTCGGTTTTCTTCGTTTTTTTCTCCTCAATAAAATCCCTCGCACAGATTAAAAAATACGTTTATGTTGCCGCTATTGTACTTTTGGGCGTCTCCATATACGGTTTCGGCCAAAAGTATCTTTATTGGCCAGCTTATTCCACCATGAATAGAGAGTTTTCTAAGGGGATTAAGCTTTATTTAACAGAACATGCCAGAGTCCTTTCAACCTTTGGTGGTCATTATGATTTGGCAGCCTACTTAATGATTATTTTGACGCTTTTTATTCCAATTGCGCTGGTTGTTAAGAAATTAACCCATAAGCTGCTATTTGCGCTGATTTCTCTTGCCGGATTCTGGCTTTTGATTCTGACGGTTTCTAGAACTTCGTTTCTAGCTTATCTTGTTTCAATAACCACCGTTTTTTTTCTGCTGGCCCAAAAAAAAGGTTGGTTATGGGCGTTTTCTAGATGGTTTGTAGTCATGGCTATTTCTCTTTCCATTATGATTTCTTTCGGCGATCTTTCCGAAAGATTTAGTCGTGTTTTAAAAATTGACAGTCTTAGGATTGCAGTTTTAACTCCTCTCAAAAAAGAGCCACCTAAAGGCACCAATACAGCTTATCTTGGTATCGGTACAAAATCCGATATCCCTCCTTCCACCCAGAAACCAACAGGTCCCATCCAAACTGCCAAACCAGCAGACGTCTACGAAAATATACCCGAATTCGGATCAACCGCCCAAGGGGTCCCTTCAACGCTGGCAGCAAGACCCAGGGTTTATTCTCAAAACTCGGTTCAGTACGACCTCTCAACCGGTATTCGTCTTGATTACACTTGGCCCAAAGCCATAGAAGGTTTTGCAAGAAATCCACTACTGGGTTCTGGCTACTCGACTCTCACTAAAGCAAACATTCAAGATTTTACGGAAGCCGAGTCAACGGACAACGATTTCTTAAGAGCACTTGGCGAGACCGGTCTTTTAGGGTTCCTAACCTTCTACGTAATCATTGCTGTTATCTGTTGGCACGCAATTTCCAACTTTGGCAAAATCAATGATATCTTTTATGCAACTGTCGTGGCAGCACTTCTTGGTGCTACTGTTGGCCTTTTGGTTAATGCCATTTATATTGACGTTTTTGAGGCCTCAAAAGTTGCCTACACTTTCTGGATCATGGCAGCAATTTTGTTGGCCACCATTAAATTGTCCACTAAAAAAGCAAAAACGTGAAGAAGAAAGAAATTGTTGTACTTTGCGCAATCGTTCTCTTAGCTTTTGCCTTAAGACTTTACAAAATCTCAAGACCTATCGGCGATTGGCATTCTTGGCGCCAGGCAGATACTGCAGCAGTTGCCAGAAATTTTATTGAAGAGGGTTACAATCCTTTCATTCCCAAATACGATGATATGTCCTCGCAAGCCAATGGTTTGGATAATCCAGAAAGGTACCGGTTTGTCGAGTTTCCAATTTATAACTCAATTATCGCAGTTGTCTGGTCGCAAACTGGCGTAAGTAATACTGCAGCCAGACTTGTGACCGTATTCATAACTCTGGCATCCACCGTCGCATTATATTTTCTCGTCAGACATTTTTCGGGGCCACTGACTGCCACTTTAGCGGCCTTTTTCTTTGCAACTCTACCATATAATGTCTTTTATTCCTCAACTGTTTTACCGGGACCCCTCATGGTTTTTGGATTACTTGGTCTTTATCTCTCATTTGTCAAATGGCAAGATAACGAGAACAATTGGCTGCCATTTCTACTTTCAGTAATTTTTGCTAACCTTGCAATTTTGACATGGCCAATTGCCATCTTTTTTACTTTACCCCTCGTCTATCTGTCATATCAAAAATACGGACTCAATTTCATTAAAAAACCCCAGCTCTGGCTCTTTGCGTTTCTATCATTCATCCCGTTTTTCGCCTGGCGAATTTGGATGATCCGATTTCCTGAAGGTATTCCCAACTGGCACTTTCTGTTAAATGAAGGCAACATCCGCTTCAAGGGAGCATTTTTCAGATGGCTAATTGCCGAAAGAATGGGTAAGTTAATCTTAACGGCGGCTGGTTTCGCCTTATTTATTATTGGTCTTGTAGCCAAGCGTGCCAAAAAAGAGAACCTTTTTTACTTATCGTGTCTTTTTTCCCTCATAATTTATTTTGTAGTTTTCGCCTCAGGCAACATCCGTCATGATTACTATCAGGTCCCAGCGGTGCCAATCCTGGCAATTTTTATGGCCAAAGGGATATTAACTCTATTTGACCCCAAAAACCTTTTTATCAACAAAAATGTGGCAAAAATACTTGCAATTATTTTAGTAGTTTTGACTTATGCCTTCGGTTTTTATGAAGTGAGAGGATATTACTGGATTAATAAACCCCAAATTATCGAAGCGGGTCAAGCCGTTGACAAGCTGTTACCCAAAGATGCTACAGTCATTGCTCCTTACAACGGTGATGCTGCATTTCTTTATCAAACTAACAGATATGGTTACCCGATAACAGATAGACCTCTTGAAAAATTTATTGATCAGGGGACAAAATACCTGGTTTCGGTTGATGTGGCAGATAGCGGAATCCAAAGCCTTGTAAAAAATTGCAAAGTAATAGCCAAAACCAATTCTTACGTTATCATCGAAATGTTTAAAGAATGCATTGGCAAATAATTTATGAAAATTTTAATGATCACGCCTTACTTTCCATATCCTCTGGTTTCTGGAGGCCAAATTCGTACTTACAATCTTCTCAAGAACTTGTCGCAAAAACACAAGATAACTCTAGCTTCGTTCGTCAGAGATAAAAAAGAAACAAAATATTTAAACGAGCTCAAACCTTTTTGCCAGAAAGTAATAATTTTTAAAAGAAGAAAAGCTTGGTCTCCTGTTAATATTTTGCTTTCTGCAATCACCCCTTTCCCTTTTTTGGTCAGTATTTACTTTGACCCATTTGTCAAAAGTCAGATCAAAAGTGAGCTCGAAAAAGAACAATATGACCTGATTCACGCAGAAACTTTTTATGTTATGCCCAATATACCTAAAACCAATGTGCCTATTTTTTTAGTTGAACAAGTTATCGAATATCTTGTTTACCAAAGATTTGTTGAGAGCCTGCCGCCTTTCGCATTGCCAATAAAACCATTTCTCTTTCTGGACGTTGCTAAAATTAAATGGTGGGAGAGGCACTACTGGCGAAAAGCCAAAAGGCTTGCAGCAATGTCTGCTGATGACCAGAAGTTTATTCGAAATTTTGACCAAAGCTTGACGGTCGATGTTGTCGCCAATGGTGTGGATATAGAATATTTTGCGAAGACTAAAAGACAAAATTTTGCACAGCCGACTGTTCTTTTCGTTGGCAATTTCAAATGGCTCCCTAACCGTGATGCCACCAAGTTTTTGGTTCAAGAAATTTGGCCGAAAATCTCCGAAAAAATTAAAAATGCAAAGCTTTGGATTGTTGGCAGAAATCCTCCAGCTGACATTAGTAGATTTGTATCAAACGATATTCAAGTCGATGGACACGTCAAGGATATTAGGACAGCTTACGGAAAAAGCAATGTTATTTTGGCCCCAATCAGAAATGGTCGTGGCACTAAATATAAAATTTTAGAAGCAATGGCTACCAAAACGCCAATTGTGGCTACTGAGCTTGCCATTGAAGGTATAAACATAAAAAATGGCCACCAGGCTTTAATAGCCGAAGAAGCGAGTACTCTTGCTCAAGAAACCGTTAAAATTTTAAAAAACGCCTCTCTAGGTAAAAAATTAGCGGAAGCTGCTTACCTGCTTGTCGCTAGAGATTATAACTGGAAGAAAATATCAGAAAGCCTTGACCGAATTTATAAAAAGGTAGGAAGTCGCTAGTGGATCTTTCAATAATTATCGTTTCGTTTAATACAAAGGAACTGGTTGCCGATTGCCTTAACTCTGTTAAAGTGGCATCAACTTCCCTGCCTGCCGACAGACAAGGTCTTAAAACTGAAATTTTCGTAGTGGATAATAATTCTCATGACGGTACGCCTGGGTTTATTGGAAAAAATTATCCTTGGATTCATCTTGTAAGAAATCATCAAAATGTGGGTTTTGCTAAAGCCAACAATCAGGCTCTCAAAAAGGCCAAAGGACGCTACATTCTAATTCTTAATCCGGATACTAAGGTGATGCCTGATACTTTAACTTCCATGATCAAGTTTATGCACGAACACCAAGACACGGCTATAGCCACCTGCCGCGTCGAGCTGGCAAACGGTTTACTTGACCGTGATTGCCGCCGCCGCTTTCCAACTCCTTGGCGAGCGTTTTGTCATTTTAGCGGTCTTGCCAAATTATTCAAAAGGTCAAAATTTTTTGATCAGTATTATATGGGTTATTTACCGGACACCAAAGATCATCAAATCGATTCATGTGCAGGTGCGTTTATGATGATTGCAAAAGTTGCGCTTGATAAAGTTGGGTTTTTTGATGAAGATTTTTTCTTCTACGGTGAAGATATTGATCTCTGCTTCAGATTCAAGGAAGCCGGTTACAAAATAATGTATACACCCAAAACAAAAATTATCCATTACAAAGGTGCCGCCTCTGGTATAAAGAAAGCATCAAAACATCTCTCCAAAGCCACTGTTGAGTCTAAAAAGAGGGCTATTGCAGAATCTGTACGTGCCATGGAACTTTTTTATAAAAAACATTATCTTAAAAAATATCCATTTTTTATCAATTTCTTGGTGATTTGGGCAGTCAAAATTTTAGGCGAAATTCGTCTTTTGAAAGCGTAAAACTTGGAAAATGAAAATAGGTATTGATGCCAGATTTATTGGACCAGCAGGAACCGGCCTTGGCAAATACACCGAAAAGCTTATCCAAAATCTGGTAAACATTGACAAAAAAAATCAATATGCGATTTTTTTAAGAAAAAACAATTGGGACTACCTAAAGCTGGGAAATAAAAACTTCTCGAAAATCTTGGCCGATGTCTCTTGGTATTCACTGGAAGAACAGCTTAAAATGCCCAAAATTTACTCAAGGCAAAACCTTGATCTTTTGCATGTGCCTCACTTTAACGTACCGTTGGCTTATACGGGTAATTTTGTTGTCACGATTCATGATCTTATTCATCATCAATTTTCTCAAGAAGCAACAACGACCAAAAACTTAACACTTTTTAAAATAAAAAGACTTGTTTATAAATTTACAATAGGGGCTGCCGTCAAAAGGGCTTTAAAAATTATAGTGCCTTCAAATTATGTTAAGGACCAGATAGTTAAAGTTTTCAAAGTAAATCCTTCAAGAATAATCGTTACCTATGAAGCAGCGGAGGAAGAATATTTCAAAAACCGCTTACCGTCTACTGTTCACCGTCTACCGACTTTGCTTTACGTTGGTAATGCCTATCCACATAAAAATCTCAATCGACTTCTTGCTGCTTCCAAAATACTTTATACAAAATACCAAATACCAAATACAAACTTGCTTCTCATTTGTCCTCGTGACATATTTTGGCAAAGACTGGATGGTGAAATAAAAGCCAGAAATCTGGAAGGAAAAGTCAGGTTAATGGGTTATATAAGAGTAGGCGAGTTGACAAAATTGTTTGTCAAAGCCAGCGCTTATGTCTTCCCTTCACTTTCGGAAGGTTTTGGTATACCTGGCCTCAATGCCATGGCTGCCGAGCTCCCAGTTGCTTGTTCAGACATTCCAACTTTCAAAGAAGTTTACGGCGAAGCAGCCATCTATTTTAATCCTCATGATCCCAAAGACATCGCTTTCAAAATTAAAAAAGTCTTAACAGACCTTTCTACGAGGTCCGATCTTATAGAGAAGGGGAGAATTCAGGCCAAAAAATACTCCTGGCAAAAAATGGCTGCTCAAACTCTAGCAGTTTATCAAACTGTCGTTTAACTAAAATAAATGGTTGCTTCTCCAAAAGGAAAGATCTCCTGATATAATTTCCCCATGACTCCGTCCTCAGATGAAAATAATTAAAAAATTTGCGGCCAAACACAAGGATTATCTAATTGCCTTTTTATTTTATTTTGTCTTTGCCCTTATAATTTTCTGGCCGGTTTTTTTGGGAAAAGTTAATCTTAATGGGCATCTTCTCGTCACTTTTTATACTATTTACAACCAGATTTTGCCCTTTAAAGATACTGGCTGGGATCAAATTAGATTTTTCTTCCCATTTTTAGGATTTAGCCTCGAGCAGTTAAAAGCAGGCCACATCCCTTTTTGGGATCCGTATATATTTTCCGGCCATGCCCATCTTGCTGATTTTCAAACTGCTATTTTTTATCCCCTGAACATTTTTGGTCTTTTTCTTACCCAAATTGCCTTTTGGCATTTTTTAAGGATCATACCTTATTTCATGGGTGCGTTTTTCGCCTACACCTATCTTAAAAATCTCAAACTAAAAACACTGGCAGCCTTTTTCGGCGGTCTCACATTTGGCTTTAGCCCGCTTTTGTTGACTTGGGGTGAGGAAATTATAATTCTCCCTCACGGTATCATTTGGCTTCCTCTAATCTTATTTTTTGTGGACAAATATTTAGATAAAGGCAAAATGAGATACTTGGGCTTTTTAACTTTAACTTTCGCAGCCTCATTATTTTAGGGTTTATTCAGAGCTCTATCTATATCTTTGTACTGGTGATTTTCTATTCGATAGTTAAAATCGGCCTTAAAAAGTTTTTTAGAACTCCAACAGGTATAAAGATTGTAGGAAGTCTGCTCTTATCCCTCACTGTTGCTGCCCTCCAACTATTGCCGTCGCTTGAACTTTATTTAAGCTCAACCAGGACTATTTATTCTCCCCAAGAGTTATTCAAATTTCTCTTGCCAATGGATCAGCTGATAACCTACTTAGCACCGGATTTCTTTGGCAATCCTGCGACCAGAAATTTAATTCTGGTAAAAGGCGGCTCCTATTATGAAGGAGTTCTTTTTATTGGCATTGCTGCTCTAATTTTGGCCTTTTTTGCGCTAGTTGCCCAAAACAAAAATAAAATTGTCCGTTTTTACGCTCTTGCCACCTTAATCGGACTTTTCTTTTCATTCGATTTCCTTTTCGCCAAACTCCAACTTCTGCTTCCAATACCTTTTCTTTCAACGACGATTCCCAATAGAATTCTTTTTGTACCAACATTTTGCTTATCGATCTTGACAGCATTTGGGCTTGATTATTACTTGAAAAAAAGCGACAGAAGATTAACAAAATTAATTATATTGCTGGCACTTGTCTATTTAATAATTATCACAAACTTGTTAATTATTATTGGTTTTCACTTGCCTTACTTCAAGCAAGAAACTTCCCTGGCCATAATCTCTCTGAGAAATCTTGTTATTCCAATTGTAATTTTTACGGTAACGTCATTTCTTCTGTTGTCTGGGAACCAAGTTAAAACTTTAAAGTCCTTCGGGGTAAAAATAATTATTTGTGCAAGTTTGATAAATATTTTTCTCTTTTCTCAAAAATATTTTTCTTTCGTCGAGCGGAAATTCATATTTCCTCCTACGCAAATCTTCACATTTATTAATCAAAACCAAGGTTATCATAGGAGTCTTTCTATGACGGCCGACAAGTTGCTAAATAACATTCCGTTGCAATACCGAATTTATTATCCGGAAGGCTATGATCCGGCAAGCATCGAAAGTTATGCACAGTTCGTTTCCTTAATGCGCGGTACGCAAGTTGGTCCGCGCGTTAGATCTGTTGCCGAGCTAGGTAGCTTGGATCCTGAAAAATTTCTTGGTAGAGGGCAAAATCTAAAACTACTAAATCTTCTTGGAATAAAGTATCTATTTTCAGAAAAAGTAAACAGTGCGATATTTGAAAAATACCAATTTTAAAAGGTTTATGAAGATACTGATCCTAGCGGTTTTACGGTCTTTGAGAATTTACAGGTTTTACCCCGTGTGTTTTTAACCTCTTCATACGATTTCATTGATAAAGATGAGGAAATTATTCAAAAACTTATTGAACCAGATTTTGATATTAAAAATCGTGTTGTACTTGAAACAACTCCGTCAATTAATCCACAAGGCGGTGGAGGCATAGCTACGATCGAATATTATTCTCCACAAGAGGTATTAATTAGTACTAATTCCCAAGTCCCAAAAATTTTATATCTTTCAGACAATTACTATCCAGGTTGGAAAGCCACTGTTGATGGTTATAAGGTTGATATTCTAAACGCCGATTATGCTTTTAGAGCAGTACCCCTGCCTAAAGGTGAGCATATTGTCAGGTTTTATTATGATAGTTTAGCCTTTAAAATCGGTGTGGCAATTTCACTAGCGTCGCTACTCCTAGTTTGGCTATTATATTTCTCAAAGTTATTCAAAAAGTTTTAATTATTAAAATGCGCACTTTTTTGTTAATATCAGAAAGTAATTTAAATAAAATCGATGTTTCTTGACAGGCGACTTTCTTAATTGATATGCTTATTAAGTAACACCAATATTTAGGCAAAAGTGAAAAAATTTCCTGCCAGTTTTAAATATTTCTCCCTCAGCATTTTAGTTTCATTTTTTGTCCTCACAAGTTCAGTCGCAGCTTTTGGCAAACCCGCAGATGTCGGCGCACAATCTGCAACTGGCCAGGCACGAGCCAAAACTCGTCTTACTGAAGCAAAACTTAAAGCATGTCAAGCTCGAGAAGACGCGATTAAAAAAAGGGCCACTCGTCTGACTCAACTTGTAACTAACATGGAGGGCAAATTTGCTAAACACGCAAATCGAGTAGAAGAGTATTACACATCAAAAGTAGTTCCCAGTGGTAAAACTGTTGTCAATTACGATAGTCTAGTTGCCGATATTGACGCCAAAAAGGCAGCTGTTCAGGCAGCTATATCAACTGCCCAAAATGATGCCAACAACTTCAGCTGCGAAGGGACTGACCCCAAAGGCCAGCTAACGCAGTTTAGAAAAGATATACAAGCGGTAAAGCGTGCCTTAAAAGACTACCGCACATCAATCAAAAATCTCATCGTTGCAGTCCGTTCAGTTACTGGTGCTACAGAAAGAGAGAATAAAGGTTCGCCAAAACCGACAAGTAGTCCAGGGGGAAGTGAGTAACCTATGAAGAATAAAAAGGGTTTTAGCACAATTGTCATAATTGCCATCGTAGCTATTCTGATAGCCATTGGCGTTGTCATGGCAGTCAAAAAAGGTGCTAATCTTAATATCTACAACAAACAAGGTCCACAAGTTACCCAGACACAACAGCCGCAAGCATCCCCAATCCAAAATAGCAGTGATCTGAACGTTACCTCAGCTGATCTGGATAACACCGATCTAGACGGCATAGACGCCGAATTAAACCAGATAGACGCCGACGCTTCTACTTTTTAGTTGAAATAAGGAAATATTTACAACCAAAATCTCCCAAAAAAGGGCCTTTACTCTATAATTAGTTTAAGTACCCCAAATGAACTGGTATCGAGAAACTGCCCAAACTACTCTTGAAGAGTTGAATGTCAACCAAAATCAAGGTTTATCTTCCAATCAAGCATTATCGCAACTCAAAACTTATGGTCCTAATATTTTAGCTTCCAGAAGGGAAAAAACCTTAGTTGGCATTTTCGTAAGGCAATTTAAAAGTCCTCTTATTTACATCCTGATACTGGCCGCAATCCTGGTGTTATCCCTTGGTCACAAAACCGACGCCATCGTCATTATTGCAGTAATTACGATTAACGCAATAATTGGAACCATCCAAGAAGGAAGGGCCAGGAATTCCCTAGAGAGATTAAAAAGCCTAACCAAACACAATGCTTCTGTAAGACGCGACGGCCAGGAAATCCTAATCCCTTCAGAAGAGGTAGTGCCTGGTGACATTCTCATTCTTCATGAGGGCGACAGAATCGCAGCCGATGCTCGAATCATCAAATCTGAAAACTTTATTGTTGATGAATCAGTTTTAACAGGCGAGGCCATACCTGTTAACAAAATACAAGAGCCTATCTACAAGGAAAACTTAGTCTTGGGCGATCAAAAAAATATGGTTTTTGCAGGGACCAGCATTACCTCTGGTTATGGTGAGGCAGTGGTTGTAGCCACTGGGCTTGATTCCGAACTGGGCAAAATTTCCAAAGGACTTCTCGAAACTTCAGATGTACCCCTGCCTCTTGAAAGAAAAGTCACAAGACTCAGCCATCAGATTGCCTTTGTAGTCTTTGCGATTGCTTTTCTGGTTTTTATTTTTGGTTTACTTCGCCAAATTCCCACCAAAGAAATTTTCGGAGCAGTTATCGGCCTTTCCGTCTCTATAATTCCAGAAGGACTCCCCATAGTAGTTACCATCGTCTTAGCCCGTGGCGTCTGGCGGATGGCTAAGGCTCATGCGATTGTTCGTAAGATGGCAGCAATTGAAGCTATGAGCGGAGCTGATGTCTTATTGGTTGATAAAACTGGCACGATCACTACGGGCAAAATGGTTATTAAACAAGTGGTTTGTGGTGAGGATCAATTCGAGGTAAACGGGGACGGTTATGATCCAAAAGGTGAGATTACGTCAGCTAAAAACATAAAAACAGATAAGCTAAAAAAAATTTTAAGCCAAACTTACCTTGCTCTCAAAGCTGATGTTGTCAAAGATGAAAATGGGGACTGGCGAGCAGTTGGTGACCCGACAGAGGCAGCGATCGCCGTCCTTTGCAGAAAAATTGGTCTTTCTAAAAATAGGTTGGCAAAAGAATATAAAACCGTCTCCTTGCAACCTTTTGACTCGACAAAAAGATATATCGAGGCAACATTCGAAAGAGGAAAAGAGCAGTGGAATGTTTATATAGGAGCGCCAGACTCCTTAGGACGTCATTTGAAAATCGATCATGTACTTTCTCATAAATATCACGAGCTTACTAATCGAGGCCTGAGGGTGGTAGGTATTGTTCTAATTGGACCCCAAGATGAGCTATTTGGCTATTCACTACTTTCAATGGAAGAAGAAGTTAGACCAAATGTCAAAAGCTCAATTTCTGAAGCAAAAAAAGCAGGATTTAAAGTTGTGATGATGACAGGCGATTTTTCACTAACAGCAAAAGCTATTGCCCAAAATGTTGGTATCTTCACAGAAGAGGATGGGATTTTAACTGGGGCAGAAGTTGAACAGATTCCCGAAAATGAGCTAGCGGAGAAAATTGAAAAGGTTACAGTTTTTGCCAGAATCACGCCTATCCATAAACTCAAAATTGCCAAAGCTTTTCAGGCAAAAAGACATGTGGTTGCCATGACTGGCGATGGCGTCAACGACGCTCCTGCTCTTCAAGCGGCAAATTTAGGAATTGCCGTAGGTTCGGGAACGCAAGTAGCCAAAGACGCGGCCGATATTGTTTTGGTTGATAACAACTTTGCAACCATAACTTCCGCAATTGCCGAGGGCCGTGGAATTTATATTACCCTTAAAAAAGTAATTCTTTATCTTTTTTCAACCAGTTTTGGTGAAGCTTTAGTAATATCGGCAGCCGTGATTTTAGGGTTACCGCTGCCTTTATTGGCCGTCCAGATAATCTGGTTAAACTTCGTAACCGATGGCTTTTTAGATATCGCCTTGGCTCAAGATCCTTCTGAAGGTTACCTGTTACAAAAAAGAATTAGAAGCGAAAATCTTGTTGACAGTCTTATGATTCAGAGAATTCTTGTTATGGGATCAGTGATGTTATTTGCTACTTTACCCGTCTTTTATTATTTTTCCACAACTTCATCCTTAACCTATACCAGAAGTATGACCCTCTTAATTCTCTCTGTCATTCAATGGTTTAATGTTTTAAATGTCAGGTCCCAAGACCAATCAATATTTAAAATGCCACTCACTAATAATTGGTTTCTAATTGGTGCCTTCGTTATAGTGGCTACTCTTCAAATCTTTGCTATCCAAACATCGTGGGGCAATAAACTTTTACATACTGAGCCCTTAACATTTGGTAACTGGCTAACGGCATTTGTGGTTAGTTCACTAATCATCGTCACAGAGGAAATCAGGAAGCTATATGTCCGTTCAAAAAACAATGCAATGGCCTAAAAAAAGACAATTCTTGGCTAGTCCAACCCATCACAATTTCCGCAATTGCGCATAAGTTTTTTGTCTGAAAGGCTTAATAGCAGTTTTTACACGCTATAGACAGAGTTATCTTGCTAGTGGCAAAAAACCTAACATTAAAAAACTTTTTGCCAACGATCTGTACCACACAACACGGCTTGAAGGAGAAAAAATTACAAAAAGAGAGGCAAAAGATCTCATAAATAAATTCGTAGTATAATTCAGCTGATGAAAAAACAAAAAGTTAAAAAGGTCTTAAAATGTACAGTTGTTTTTGAACCTTCAGAAGAAGGTGGTTATGTTGCCTCTGTCCCTGTTCTATCAGGCTGTTTGAGTCAAGGTGAAACTTTTGAGGAAGCAGTGAGAATGATTAAAGATGCTATTTCTGGGTATCTGGCTGTCTTAAAAGAAAAAAGATTACTAGCAGTTATATAATAGTCTTATGCTAAAACGATCAGAAAAAGTTGCCGAATACGAATTACCTATTAAAATTGAAGCCCAAAAAACTGGCGGTTATGTCGTAACTTGTCCAGTTTGGAAGGATTGTTACGCTCAAGGTGATACAGTAGAAGAGGCTACGTTAGAAATAACCGCAGCTGCACAATCTCTCATAGAACTTTACAAAGAAGAAGATCTTCCAATACCTCTCAAGCCTTTAAAAAACAAGAGGCTTGACAACCCCTTAATTTTGCCTGTTATAGTGACTGCATGAAGCCACTATCATATAGAGAAGTAATCAAAAAAGCTCGAAAAGCTGGCTTTGCATTTCGCAGAAACACTGGGGGTTCCCACGAAATCTGGTAGAACGAAATCAAAAGAGAAACTTGCGTAATTCCTCACCATCACGAGATTAAATCAGGAACTCTCAAAAGCATCATTCGCCAAATGGGATTAACCGAAGAAGAATTTAGCAAGCTATGAAAGTAGCTCTCGTACATGATGACCCTTCGATTGACTCAGGACAAGTGACCTAGACGTAGAAGGTTTTTTGTTTGGGCTATGGAGACCTGCCGGCAGGCAAGTAGGACTTTAACACTTTACCATGACCGATTTTTCTGTCAATTACCAAAAATAAAGAACTTTGACTCTTGAAATAAGATATAATTTCAATGTGTCTGAAGCTGAATTAACTGAACCCACCAAAAATAGCGAAGTTGTTAACCCCTTTTTTGAAATACCAATTGAGGGCAGTTTTCCTAAGGAGAAAATCACTATTCAAGATACTCAAGAAACAATTGAAAGACCAAATGAAGTTCAAGAAAAAATTGAGGAAAATTGGCTAAAAAGACGGCATGAAGTGGATCAAAGAGGAGGCAAACTTATTGATAGACCTAAAGTCATTTTAATCGATACGCAGATAAAAGATGATAAATTATATATAAAGCTAGGTAGAGGTCACTATAAGGATTTTGTTGGAACGTATGGAACAGAATTACATGATACCAATCCCGAACTAGTTCCCAGAAACTTTAGCATCTCCGCATTACTGGAAACGGCCGACGGTTATATAGTTTTACTTAAGAGAAGCCAAAGAGTATTCCAATATCCTAGTTGGATAAGTACTTTTGGAGGTTCGGTAGAACCAGAGGACGTTGACGATAAGGGGAGCATTGATCCTTTTAAAACTGTATCCAGGGAAGTTTCTGAAGAAGCGGGAATATCCCCAGAAAGCATTAACGATATCCAATGTTTAGGTTTTACAAGAGATATTCACACTAAAGTAGAAGACATGATGTTTCAGGCGAAAACATCATTAACTAAAGATGAGATCGAAAAACAACAGCAGAACCAACATCTTGAAGAAGGAGAATGTGTGCTGGTTTTGGCAAACCCAGATGAGATAAGAAAAAAAGTCTTAGAGTTTTCCAAAATTTTTGTTTCCGATGGGGCAGCTATCCTGACTTTATACGGCCGTCGGAAGTTTGGGAAAGAATGGTTTAGTTTTATAATCGATCGTTTAAAACGTAGAGGAAATGTCTATGCCTCACTAACTGAACAACAGCGTAAGATAATCGAACAGCGTTTGATTGAAAAACTAGGCAGAGTAACGTCTTCAATTTAAGCTAAAATCCTATTTGTGAAAATGAAACTACAGGACGGTTAGAATAGTAAGTTGAGGCTAAAATCTGAAATTGACAATTTTTCGACCATTTTCTGATAAAATGCCAGCATGGACATTTCCTTTATCAGGAAGAAAGTTAAAAAGCAGAAGTATGATCTTTCCAGCCACGCTCACAGAGAAAGGCAAGAGGAACAAATCACGGTAACAGAAATAGAGCAGGCCCTCCTTAGAGGTGATATAATTGAAAAGTATCCAAAGGACGAAAGGGGCGAAAGTTGTCTAGTTGCCGCAAAAGTGGGGACTAAACCTCTGCATATAGTTTGCGGCAAAAGAAATAACAGGTTATTAATAATCACAGTTTACAGACCAAAGCCGCCTACTTGGAAAAACTACAAAAAAAGAGCAAAGGAGTTGAAAAGTCGTGTCTAATTGTTATTTTTGCAAAGGAAAAACCGAAATCAGAAATGTAAATGTAGACTTTCGCTGGAAAGACAAGCTTTTTGTGGTTAAAAATGTCCCCGTAGAAGTCTGCACTCAATGTGGAGAAAAGTATTACAGTGCAGAAATTTCCAAAAAACTCGATGATTTTGTAAAAGAACAATCAGAGGCAAAAATCAGCTCGCAAGACACTATCCAGGTCCCCGTTTTCCACTGGCAGCAGATCTGTTGATATAATCTCCTCATGCGGATTGCTTTAGTCCACGATGACTTCGTGCAGGCGGGTGGCGCCGAAAGTTTGTTTGCAACAATTGCTTCGCTTTTCCCTCAAGCCCCAATTTATACGTCACTAGTTGATTGGACTAAGTTGCCTACATCAATCAGTCGCGAGCGTATCAAAACTTCATTCATGCAAAAAATTCCTTTCGCCAAATATCTTTACAAGACTCTCCTACCACTTTACCCCTTGGCTTTTGAAAGCTTTGATTTCGAAGGTTTTGATTTGGTGATATCTTCAACCACCAGATTTGCTAATTCAATTATCACCAAACCGCATACCATTCATATAAGCTACGTTAATAGCATCCCTAGATTCCTGTGGGACAGAAAAATCCAAAAAGATTATTTACCGCCAGCTCTGAGGTTTTTCCTCAGCCCTTTATTAAAGTGGCTCAAAAGGTGGGATAAAGTCACTTCCTCAAGGGTCGATTTTTATATTGCCAATTCTCAAAATATCGCAAGGAAGATAAAAAAAGCTTACGGCCGCGAAAACACCGTTGTTTATCCTTTTGCCAATACTAACTTTTTCACACCTGCAAAAATCCACAATTGGGGTCTTAGAGAGCAAAATTATTATCTAGTGGTCACGCGTTTGGTCAAATGGAAAAAAATCGACATTGCCATCAAAGCTACCCAAGATTTAGACCTTAACCTTAAAATTGTCGGAACCGGTCCGGATGAGGCAAGGCTTAAAAAGATTGCAGGCAGCAAAAAGATCGAGTTTCCTGGCAAAACTACAGTAGAACAGCTGCGAGATCTTTATAGAAATTGCCTCGCCCTTGTAGTTACCCAAGAGGAAGATTTTGGTATAGCCGCTGTCGAGGCTCAAAGCTGCGGCCGGCCGGCAATTGTCTTGGCCTCCTCCGGTGCCAAAGAATCAATCTTAGCAGAAAAAACTGGCGTTGTTTTTGGAAAGCAAACAGCAGAAAGTCTAAAAGATGCAATCATACGCACATCTGGGTTAAAATGGAATGTACCTGGAATAAGACGCAATGCGCTTCGATATTCAAAAACAGTCTTTGTTAAGAGCTTAACTAACGTTATAAATAGCTATGTCCAAGAAAGGCCCAGATCTTAAAATTGCCCTGTTTTGTGGTGGCACAGGTACCAGAATGTGGCCGATGAGCCGCAAAAATTTACCAAAACAATTTCAACCTCTAATTGAAAATCAATCCACATTCCAGATGATGATCAACCGCCTGAAGTCTAAATTTCCCATGCAGAACATTTTCCCTGTTACCATCCGCGATAACGTTGCTTGGATTGTTAAATTAGCACCCCAAATTCCTCTCGAAAACATCATTATTGAACCAGAAATGCGTGATACAGCAGCCGCAGTAGGTTTAGCAGCCGCAGTTTTAGACAAAAAGTTTGATAATCCAAATGTCTTGGCACTCTGGAGTGATCATGTTGTCAGAAATGAAAAACCTTTTATAAAGGCCATAGAACTGGCCGATAAAACTGCCAGGGAAATGAATAAATTTGTCGAAATTGGAGTTAGACCAACAATCGCCAGCGTAGCCCTTGGTTATCTAAAAGTGGGCAAAATGCTTAAAAACTCGGATGGTATGGCTATTTTTGAATTTGTTGCTCAAATTGAAAAACCCAGTTTTGCTGATGCCAAAAGATTTGTAGAGTCTTGGGAATACCTTTGGCATATTGGTTATTCTATCTGGTCTTCTAAAAAAATGCTTGGAAAATTCCAAGAATATTTTAGAGAAGGTTTTGAGCCGCTTGTCAAAATTCAAAAAGCTTGGGGCAGCTCAAATCAAGAGCAAATTCTGCAAGAACAATACCCAAAAATTCCTAAAAATTCGATAGATTTTGCCGTTAATTCTCGTCTCACAGGTACTGATCAAGTGGTCATATCCGCTGATCTTGGCTGGCGGGATGTCGGTACTTGGGATGAACTCAAGGAAGAAATGTCCGAAAAACCCAAGGACAATATTCTTCAGGGCAATGTAATTGATCTTGATTTAAAAGACTGCCTTGTTTACAGTACAAAAAATGAAAAGGTAATTGCTGTAATCGGTGTAGAAAGTTTAATTGTTGTCGACACAGAAGACGCTCTTCTTGTTTGCCCAAAAGATAGGACTCAGGACGTCAAGAAAATAATAGAAGAACTCAAAAAGCAAAACAAAGAAAATTATCTCTAAGAACCTCTTTTTTCATGCTCTACGATTTCTTAAAGCGCACCATTGATATTACTGGCAGCCTTTTTGCTCTTTTAATATTTTTGCCTGTAATTATAGTCTTTGCTATTCTTATAAAATTAACTTCCCACGGCCCAATTTTTTATTCGCCGGAAAGGGTAGGTAAAGAGGGCAAACTTTTTGGAATGCTCAAGTTTAGAAGTATGTACATGTATAAAATCAAAGGTCGGATGGTTCACGCTCAAAAATATTTAGAAACTAATCCTAAATTAATGCGCGCATATCAAAAAAACAGTTATAAACTTCAAAATGACCCGCGAATTACCCCGATTGGTAAAATTCTTCGTCGACTCTCAATCGACGAATTACCACAGCTTGTCAACGTAGCAAAAGGTGATATGTCTTTGGTAGGACCTCGTGCGTATCAAAAAGATGAGTTAAACTATCAGCAAAGGATCTATCCACAGACCAAAAAATACGTTAAGATTATTTTCAGAGCCAGGCCAGGCGCTTCGGGTCCTTGGCAGGTTTCAGGAAGATCTTTTATCAATTTTGATAAACGTGTTGAAATGGATGCCCAGTATGTAAAGAAACGCTCAATTCTCTATGATCTATGGATTATTATAAAAACCCCATTTGCCATGATTACCGGCACAGGTGCCGTCTAAAAAGTCACGATGCAAACCCTTAAACGCAAGATTATAGTATTTATCTTAATATTGATTATCTTTTTTGGTTTCTTTTCCTTCTTTTCTTTTATATCACTCAAGAAAGCTATAACATCAACCCAGAAGGTAGCTGGCGCCGCAAAACTTCAAGACTTAGATGCTACCAAAGCCTACATTAAAGATGCCAAGAAAGATTTTAACAGTACCAAAAGATGGCTTTTCTTCTTAACACCCTTGCGCGCGATTCCGGTCGCCGGCTGGTATGTGGCCGATGCCCAAAGAGGCGTAGATGCTGCGATTTATGGTCTTAATGCTGCCCAAACTTTAACTGATGCTGTTACACCTTATGCCGATGTTTTAGGGCTCAAAGGCAAAGGCACTTTTTTAGGTGGCACCGCCCAGGAAAGACTTGCCAGTGTCATTGATACCTTATCCAAAGTCACACCTCAACTAGATAGCGTTGGCCAAGATTTGGGTAAGGCAAGGCTGCAAATAGATAAAATTCAGTCTTGGCGATATCCAGATATTTTACCGGGCAAACCCGGCACCAAAATTAAAAATGCCAAAAATGCCATTGACCAAATTGAAACTTTTGTGGTTGATACTAGGCCACTTATCGATGTTCTGCCTAAAATTATGGGTCAGGATAAAGAGAAGAAGTATCTTATTCTCTTTCAAAACGATAAGGAACTTAGGCCAACAGGCGGATTCATTACTGCCTATGCCGTTTTCAGGGTTAACAAGGGGGTAATAGAATCGGAGCAGTCTGAGGATATCTATCGCCTTGATAGCACGCTACTTAAAAAGGTGCCGGCTCCTGCCCCTATTCTTAAATATCTACCCAATGTTCCCACTTTAAATTTAAGAGATTCCAATCTGTCACCGGATTATTTTGTTTCCATGAAACAATTTGAAGATCTTTACGCGTTCACCCAAGATAAAAAAGAAATCGATGGCATAATTGCTCTGGATACCCAGTTTGTGCTTATGATGATCAATGTTTTGGGTCCTCTGGAGGCTTTTGGTACTAAGTTTACTGCAGAGCAAATTAATGCCTGTGCTTGTCCCCAAATTATTTATGAACTTGAAAGATATGCGGATGAACCTACAGCCTTTGAAAAGTCTGACCGAAAAGGAATTATTGGCGTCTTAATGCAACAGATGATGGCCAAAACCTTTGAAGCCCCTAAATCAAAATGGCCTAATTTGCTTGGAACAGTGCTAGCTGCTTTAAACCAGAAAGATTTACTGCTTTACTTTCATGATCAATCAGTTCAACAGGCAGTCGAAAGAATTAACTTCGCCGGCCGTATTTATCAGTATGATGGTGATTATTTCCTTATAAATGAGGCCAATTTTGCCGGAGCCAAATCCAATCTTTATATTCAGGAGTCTGTAAAGCAAGTTGTTAAAAAAGACAAGGATGATAAATTAAATAAAAAAGTCACTATCGAATATAAGTATCCCAGACGCGGTGATGATTGCGGACTTGAACGAAAGGGAGGCCTTTGTTTGGCTGGAATTTACCGAGACTGGATAAGAATTTATGTACCAAAAGGGTCAACTTTAATTAAATCATCTGGTACCGAGGTCCGCCTAACCGCTTCGGAGGATTTAGATAAAACAGTCTTCGAAGGGTTTTTCACAATAAGGCCCGAAGGGACGGCCAAAATAGAACTGGAGTACACTATTCCGATTAAGGTCCAAGACCAGTACAAACTCTTAATTCAAAAACAGCCGGGTACCTCTGGTCACACTTACGAAATTGAAGCCTTTGGCAAGAAACAAAAAGGCTTTCCTCTGGATAGAGACAAAGAACTCATCATCAAGCTTTAATATCTTGTCTCACTAAATCATAATTTTTGGTATAAATATAAGTGACGTTATCTTTATGTATTTTCGAACCGAAGCCATAATTCTTAAAAAACGCAATTTTTCAGAAAGCGACAGACTTTTGACTATTTTTACACGCGACTTTGGTAAACTTACAGTTCTGGCCAAAGGAGTTCGCCGTCCCAGATCCAGAAAAGCAGGCCATTTAGAATTAGGTAATTGGTGTAAAGTTTTCATTGCAAAAGGTAAAAATATTGACATCCTGACCGAAGTGGAGTTAAAAAAAGCTTTCGGAATTGCCGATTTTCGTGAGGATAAAGCCAACAAAATTTACCATCTCCTAGAAATTATCGAAAATTTAACGGTAGATCATCAAAAAAATCTTCAGGCCTTTATTTTACTTGTCAAATTTTTAAAAAAAGTAGAAACAGATAAAAACTTTAACTTACTCTCTAGTGTCTTTAAAATAAAGCTATTGGCATCTCTTGGCTTTTTTTCAAGTCAGTCTCTCAAAAATTCAA